>Ga0209172_10000799_pt1 | contig 79454 bp, 79 predicted proteins | sample LarsenN4metaG_FD_184113 | JGI IMG/M metagenome (GOLD analysis project Ga0209172, IMG submission 184113) | Hot spring sediment bacterial and archeal communities from British Columbia, Canada, to study Microbial Dark Matter (Phase II) - Larsen... ... | reverse complement strand
CTGGCGTCTCATTCAGGGACGAGCGGCTATACCACGTGATGGATGCTGCCATCGGGAACATCTCCAGTCAGAGTCTTCTGGAAATCATTGACCATTGGATAGAGTTGGTCCATCAGTACGCGTTGTCTGGCATCCCTAGCGATTACATGCTCGGCGTCACTGACATCCTCATCTTAGGTGTGCAGAGCGAGACCAGCGAGAGGGGAGTACGGATCGAACGCCTGCTTGCAGTTCCTGGCACAGCAAGTCGGATCCGTGTCGTCTCGGACCTGGTTGATGCTTGGGATAACCTGAAAGACGTTGAACGCGCGCGCCTGCTCCAGCATTTGACGACAGCAGACCTTGATGTCATGTGGCTGCAAGCAGCTGCGTTGACTCGCCGTGACGTTCCATCGGCACTCCAGAACGCGTTGCTTCCAGCTGGACTCACATTGGCTTCGGCACCTGAAGACATCATCTCTAGGCTGCCGGCCTCGATTCTCGAAGCGTGTGTGCATGTCTTCACTGGCCACCATCCCGTCATCTACTACGTTGGTGCCCACGGATCTAGAAACACAGCTTGGAACTCGGTGCTTCGCAGAATCGTACGCATGCCAGATCACAGCATGTTCGAGGTGGCATGGGAATGGCTGTCATTCATGGGCGAGGAAGAGGAACTGGCGGAAGTGGCACATGCGCTGGGCGTCGCCCATGCAGAGCGCCTGGCCGGCCTGTTGCTCGAGCGTAAACAGTACACGTCCGGCGAGTTCATGGCGGACGTCTGGACCGTGCTCTTCGGACTTCCCGTGAGCCAAGACGTGAAGTCAGATTGGCTTGCCCGGATGGCGGCCCTCGCACCCAACGCCCTGGATTCCTTGGACGAGCACAAAAGCTGGATTCCTGAGGTGCATCGCGACGAGTTCCTGTCGCATTTCGAAAGCGACGATGCACTGCGGAAGTTGGCTGTGACCCTTCTACAGGTGCTGGACGTCGCCCAAGACAGAGATGATGCTGGTGAGGAGAATGAGGCCAAAGACGAAGAGCTGGCCACCGCAGGCCTGCAGGTGAAATCCCAAATTCTGAAGCTGATCGAAACCCTGCTCGACAAACATCCCCCGAAGCACTGGCAGACGTATGACATCGCCCTCAGACTCATGGAGCTGGGCAAGTTCTCCGATGACGTCTTCAAGAAGAAGGTGCAGGAGCTTCGCTCGCGTGCTATCGAGCTGTCCTCGGATCGTCCAGCAAGGCGAAGGCAGACTCCGATGAACTGGGAGGGGCGCTCCTGAGTCGACCCTGAAGCTCCCGCCACTAGCATCAATACCGGCCCTGTGTGTGGCGGACCTTCGCAAGCTCGCTGTATGGAACGGGAACTGGGTTACTCCGGCCAGCGATAGCACCGCTGCAAGCGCTGTCGTCAAGCAGGCACTCGATCCGTTCCCACAGCCTGGCCCAGGCCTCACGGTTTTCGGCCGCGTAGTCATGATGCCGGTAATCCCGGCGAACGCGATTGCCAGCCATCACGAGGTTCTGGCATCGACCAATCAGATCGAGTGACACACCCAGTTGCGGCAACATGGTGGCGCAGATCTCTGCGGTAGGTCTGGAATGAACGCAGAGTCTGGTTTCTATCACAGCAGTCGTTGACTCTTGAACAAATGACCGGCTGCAATCAGCCTTAAGCGGTCTTCCTCGGTTGCTGCAGTGGGTGACTGCTTTGGCCGAAAACCCGCCTCAGTAAGCAAAACTAGCGAACCCTGATGAGCTCATCCCAACGGGTCGTCCAGCATGGCGACCTTTTTTCTTGCCGCATCGCCCAGTCTTTCCTGATGCCTTCACTTCCTAGTCGCAACGTGCCGCGGCCGTACTCCCGATTGATACGATCCATGGTGGACATGAGTGCTGCACGGCGCGGATCCGGTAAAGGGGTGAACAGGTCTCGCTGCTCCCTGCCGGCTTCACTGATTTCCATCAGCACGATGCCAGCCTTCTTGTAGTGGTAGCCATCGCGGTATACCTGCTGCAAGCCAGCCATGGCAGCACTCGTAATGACGACGCTATCGGAAGAAGGATGAACCAATGGCACAACCAGCCAGCCGTTGTACTGTGGATCCTGCACACGAAAACGGTTGGTATGAATGTTGATGGCAACCAGCCGCGCCTCACTGTGCTGCCGCCGAAGTTTCTCGGCAGCCCGGCATGCATGGTGAGTCAGGCTGCTGGCCAGCGTGTCGAAGTCGGTGACCAGCTGACCAAAGCTGCGGCTAGCGATAATCTGTTGCTTGGCCGGGGAGACATCCTCTAGTGACAGACAACTGATCCCGTTCAACTCTGCGACAGTTCGTTCGACCACCACATTGAACTGCCGTCGAATCATCTTCGGATCAGCCCGCTTCAAGTCGAGAGCCGTATTAATACCCATGTTGGCGAACTGCTCCGTGAGACGACGACCTATCCCCCACACTTCACTGACCGCAATGCGAGCCATCAGCTTGTCCTGCCACTCGGGTGTCAGCCAGTCCCAGGCAAACACCCCCTGGGCCTTGGGAAATACTTTGCCGACATGGTTGGCGAGTTTGGCCAAGGTCTTGCTGGGACCGATGCCGACACAGGTAGGGATGCCTACCCGCTGTAGTACATCCGCTCGCAGACGGGTGGCGTAGTCACGTAATGTCGGGATGCCGTCCAGCGTAATGAAGGACTCATCGATGCTGTAGACCTCCTGTTCGATACCCCAGCGGCCGATTACCTGCATCATCCGGGCCGACATGTCACCGTACAGCGCGTAATTGCTCGAAAACACTGCCACCCCATGCTGGCGGCACAGATCGGCTATCTGGAAATACGGCAGAAAGCCCTTGATGCCCAACATCTTGGCTTCGGCGCTGCGTGCGACCACACAACCATCGTTGTTGCTCAACACCACGATGGGCTTACCTTCCAGGTCCGGCCGAAAGACCCGTTCACAGCTGGCGTAAAAACAGTTGCCATCAACCAGGGCAAAGAGTGGCATATGGCGTAGCTACAGGAACGATTTGACGCAGCCGGTAACCACGCCCCAGATCTGCAACTCCTGACCTTCCTGTAGTTTGATGGGCGGGTAGGCGGGGTTTTCTGGTAGCAAGAAGATCTGCGCATTTTGCTTCTGTAGTCGCTTGACCGTGAACTCGCCATCCACGATGGCCAGCACAATGTGGCCGCTGACCGGCTCGATGCTGCGATCAATCACCAGTACGTCATTGCTGCTGATGCCCGCGCCACTCATGCTGTCACCACAGACACGTACCATGAAGGTGGCCGCCGGGTCATGTACCAGCAAATCGTTCAGATCGAGGCGGGTTTCCAGATAGTCATCGGCAGGGGAGGGAAAGCCCGCCGGCACTGTCGAGCCGTAGACCGGGATCGCCAGTCTGGGTGGTTGCGGTGTCGGGGCAAAGAAAGCGGTAATCATGATGAGACTCCTTGGTTGATTTGATTATGTACGAAATCAAGTGCAACACCAAGTCATCGCCTGAAACTATACTGTTGCCATGTGTGTGAACTTCATTCCGCCCACCCGCCAGCAGCTGACCGAGTATTTCCACGTCGACCCACCCGAGGAAGAGTGGAAGCCCGATATCTGGCAGGATTACCGCGCCCCCTTGATCATTGATACCGGGACGGGGCCGTTTGCCTTCATGGCGTCGTATGGCTTCATTCCGAAAGTTCACCTCCCGCCAGGCAAGCGCTTTACCACCATGAATGCCCGTGCGGAAACCGTCGGGCAGCTGCATAGCTACAAGTCGGCCTGGCACCAAAGCCAGCTATGCCTGGTGCCGATGCAGGCTTTTGTCGAGCCCTGCTACGAAACCGGCAAGAATGTCTGGACCCGGATCGGGATGGCAAACGGCGAACCCTTTGCCGTTGCCGGAATGTGGCGTGGCTGGCAGGAGAGGGATGGCACGACCAGCTACAGTTTTACGCAACTGACGATCAATGCCGATGACCATTCGTTGATGAGGCGCATGCACAAGCCGGGAGACAAAAAACGCAGCCTGGTGATTCTGCCACCGGAGCAGTTTGGCAACTGGTTGCAGTGTCGAAGCCCGGAAGTTGCCCGATCGTTTCTAACGAGCTTCCCTGCAGATCTGATGGCAATACAGGGCTGACATTACCCTGCTCAACCACACACCATAGTGGGCGGTTGGCTTGCCTTGCTGGCTAACGCATCAAGCAAGCGTGGTATTGCCAAAGCCTGGATGAGCCGGTTCCGCTAATCAGGTTGCCAACGCCCTCCTGGTGCAGCGACGCTTGATTCAAGCGGCGGGTCACTCAGGGAAGGCATCGCCTCGACATCATCCGTGTTAACAGGCCCTAGTCGATGACTTGAGAGCCCATCTGCTTTAACCGCATAGCACCACTAGCTTGCCGGGGTCATTAACCAGCGCGTTACCTTCACCCTGTAGCTTGATGATGCGCTCATCCCGACGCCGCTCCCAGTCGTCAACCGGGTAGGACTTCGCCCATGCACACCACAGCTGTTTGTCCTGATTGCTCATTTTCAGGTTATAGCGTTGATGCATGTAGAGACTGATCCGCGCCGCCCGGCCACGCACTTCTTCGCGGGGCTGAAATCGTTTGAGTTTGAAATCCGGGAGGCTTTGGCACTGCCCGTAAACCGGTGTTGGGTTTCGCGTCCAGGCACCGTACGAAAGGTTGCCGCGATCACCGTTAACTTCGCCAACTGCAGGGACCAGGTTGTTCAGGTCCCCCTCCATTTGCGCAAACAACTTGTCGGTCGCCGTGCAGTTCTTCCGGCCGCCATGTTGCCAACACTGCCGTTGCGAGCCGAGGTGCGATGCCGGCACGACATGCTCCCACTCGATGCGACCAGCGCGTGTCGCATTCTTGCGCGGGACATAACCACAGCTGTCCAGATCGACTGTTTTGCCGCTATAGGCACAGCCGCAGTAGAAGTCGACTTCCATGCCGGCGAAGACGCGGGGTAACACTTTCTTGGCGGCATTGAAGTCCCGATGACCAACGTCTCCCTTGCCACTGACCAGTGTGACAGACTCACTTTGCGGGTTCTCTTGCGGGGAAGCCTGGTCAAGGCTTGACGTGACCTGTCCAATAACTTTGACTGTTTTGGTGGCTAGCTCGTTGTTGTCGAGGCAACCACTCAATGACAAGGAGAGCATCGTGATGGCAAGGATGGCGCGCATGGCAAATACCGTTTGGAACAAAGCGCGCACCCTAGCCGTATTGCGCCGGACAGACAAGGTCTTTGCCATATGGCTGCCAGGAGGAAGCCTCGCCAAGTCGTGATGCCCGGTCTGCTCAGGGAGTAGTGGCGGACTTGCTTCTTAGCTCGCTCTGCAGGGTGTGGTACAGATCAGGATGATCTTGCTTGATGAATTGTGCGATCTCGAAGTCCATCCTGGTCAGTTGGGAGACATCAATTCCCTCAATGTAGACAAGGCGTAGCAATTCTCCGGTCGGTCTGGGCATCACGTAACCGGACTCGTAGCGTGAGCCACTGGACTGGGTAACACCAATGCCGGTCCAGAACTCAACCTGAGTCATGCCGAGTGCCCAGCGAATGGCACGGGGATCTGCTACGTCGGGATGGTCGGTCGTCACTCGTGGTATGCCTCCTCAAGCTGAATACGGCACAGTTGTCCAGTTGCTGACATGATTTGTTCTGGCCGAGTAAAGATTACATCGTAAATCAGATGTAATAACTATACCGTCCTGCTACTAGAACGAGCAGATGGTGTGGTAATGCCGGAGAGTGAGTTACCGCCCGTTTGCTCGATATTTTAATGGTTGCTTTTTGGAGGGTGACCCCTCACCGGATTGCGATTCGTCCAATATCAGCCGCTCGTGTTACCAATCCGCCGCCAGTCGCGGCTAGCCAAGAGGTCAGCTATGGCAGCAATTCTCGTGCGTCACACTGTAGTACTTGAGCAAGCTTGTACACCTTCTCAAGGGTAACGTGGACCTCGCCACGCTCAATCCGCCCAACATAGCTCCGGTCGATGCCAGACAGCAAGGCGAGATCATCTTGCGAAATCTTCAGTTCCTTGCGCCGGCTTCTGAGCTTTAGCCCAAACAGGACAGCGATGTCAGTCATGTCTCGTCTCTCTTAAAGACGAGAACTATCCTCAGTTGCCCCTCATAAAACCACGGATTATAATCCGCAATTTTCTTTCGCCTATCTTGCCGAGACTGTCCCTCTTCTTCAATTCACCCATTAACAAAATGATGTTGGCACATGCGTAAGTTAAAAATATCCCAAAGGCTATACGAGGCATTGGTTAACAAGGCAATGAATCACTTCACCATCCTTGAACTACGCGATGCTTGCTTTGTGCACTCCATCAGTAATGTCAGTTCAGGTCGCATGAAGGCCTACAAAACGGCATATCGCCAAGTTGAAAGGCTGGTCAGCAAGGGAATTCTTGCCAAAACCAAGCCCAATGACGGTTCGGTACGCTATGAGAAAACAGAGGCGTTTTACTGTACCGAGTTTGCAATCCGGAAGGTGTCAACGGGCGGGACTCGTAACATCGGCGATGCGACTGCTCTGGATGGGAATGACGGCGCTTCGCAAGTGATGAAAGAACAGTTGCGCGCGTTAGCACAGAGCTATCAGGTTGACCTGCTCACCTGCATTGGCGAGTCAGAAGAGTACATCCGGCTTTACGGTGACTTTCCTGAACTCAAAGCCCAACTTGAGCCGCAATACCATGAGGCTCGGGAGCGCAGCTCCAAACTACTGGGAAAAATTAAAGCACTGGACACGGTGTTGGCACAGTTGCCACACATAAGTACCTGATGAAGCTGCGTCGCTGGCAAGACGAATGCCTCAACTTGGCCCTAAGCCACTACAGCCGACATCGACACTTCCTATGTCTGGCGACCCCGGGGGCGGGTAAATCCATTCTTGCGGCCGAGTTGGCTCGCCGGATGATAGACCGCCGCCAAATTGATCTCGTCGTGTGTTTCTCGCCCTCAGTGACCGTGGCAGAGGGGTTACGCCTTGTGATGGAAGAACGGCTTGCCCGTCGTCTGGACGGGGCGCTAGGAGCGGCTGGTGGCTCCTACACCTACCAGAGCCTGATGTTCTTCAAGCCCGAGTTTTGGTCAATGCTGGATCACCATCGCGTCCTGGTTATATTTGACGAGATCCACCATTGTTCAGGAACAACCCCAGACAACGCGAATGCGTGGGGAGAAGAGATTCTGCTTCGTATCCAGGAAAAGGCAGCATTTACGCTCGCCTTGACCGGAACCCCCTGGCGCTCGGATAAAGCCCCCATCGTCTTGTCGCGCTATCTGGGGCCGGAAGGACGTATTCAGGTTGATTATCAATATGGCCTGCAGGAGGCGATTCGAGATGGCGTTTGTCGCACGCCAAGGATCAGCCTGATTGAAAACGACCACGTATCCATCACAGGCCCTGGCTCCAAGATCCGCATGTTCTCGTCACTAAGTGACTTATTTGCAGAAGAGGGCTCTGCCTACTCCGCTCTCATCCTACAGGAGCAGGCCATACGCTACATGTTGGCTTTAGCCAGTACTCGGTTGGCGAGAATTCGGCATAGCAACCCAGCCGCGGCCGGCCTCGTCGTTGCTGCCTCAGTAAACCATGCGAAAAGAATCGCCCAGCTATTGCAGGCTGACGGCCAGCAGGTCACGGTGGTCAGCTACCATCACCCCGACTCTGCCGCCGCCATCCAAAAATTTCGGAGTGGAACGTCTGGCTGGATCGTCAGTGTTGGCATGATTAGCGAGGGGACGGACATACCACGACTACAGGTTTGCTGTTATCTCAGTCCCATCAAAACGGAACTTCACTATCGCCAAGTGCTGGGTCGTGTACTGCGGCGGACAGCAACGACCAATCAAGAGGCCTGGCTGTACACCTTTGCGGAGCCAAAGCTAGTGGAGTATGCAAACAGAATTGCGGAAGATCTACCGGAGGTTAAAGTCGTAGTCAGGGACACTCCACCCCGCCAGAAAACTCCACTCGTCCTCCTCATGAGCGATCATTCAATACAAGATAACAATGTCAACCTGCCGCAGATAGTACCTAATAAAGTCAACCCGGATGGCATTCCATCAGAGACTCACATCGCCACAGTTGGAAAGGCCACATGGGAAAGCATGTATAGCTGGGGAACATTTCGTGAAACGGTCATTGCTACCTTCAACTCTCCTTTTCATTCGTAGACTGACTATTCGCAGGGACTCCACCAGTTATTCATAGGGCAGACGAACAAGAAGTCATCAGTCTCAACATGAAAATCCCTAGTCGATGCAGCCCTTCCTCCAGCTCGGCCGGCGAGGCCGCATATGACAAACGCACATATATATCGGCGCCGATGTTACCGAAATCTTTACCCGGTGTCAGCGCGACATGCGCTTCATTCAACGCGCGCTCACAGAACTCCCAAGCGCTGAGACCCGTCTGGCTCACATCAATGTAGACGAAGAAAGCCCCATCAGGCTCGACCGGCACCGGAAGGCCTATCGTCTGTAGCCGCTCAAGAACGAATAACCGACGCCGATGAAGTTCTGTTCGGCGATCTTCACAGATAGCGATGGTCTCAGCATGAAAGCAGGCAAGTGCCGCGTGCTGCGCCGGTGTCGACGGGCAAATGTAATAATTCTGCGCCAGTCGCTCCAGCACTGGCACCAACTCACTGGGTACTATGCACCATCCGAGGCGCCAACCGGTCATTCCGAAATATTTCGAGAAGCTGTTTATGACGATTGCCTCCGAATCGAACGAGAGCACCGTTTTCGGAGATTGTCCGGCTCCAGGGTCATCACTCAGGTTCAGGTAGATCTCATCGACGATACGCCAAGCCCCATGCGCTCGTGCAAAATCACAAATCGCGCGCAACTCGGTAGGAGCAATCGATGTTCCCGTCGGGTTCGATGGCGTCGCAATGATCAGGCCACAAGTGCGGTCCGTCCAATTTGCCTCGACCAAGGACGCATCTAACTGAAAGCGTGTATCTGCTGTTGTCGGGACGAGTTTTACACTTGCGCCGAAGCTGGAAAAAAAGTGGCGATTACAGGGGTACGAAGGATCCCCAACAATCACTTCGTCGCCAGAATCAACAAGCGCAGCTGCGAGCAGTAACAGGGCGGCAGATGCACCAGCTGTCACAACGACACGACCGGGATCAATGTTCACCCCGTGTGCAGTCCCGTAGAAACCAGCAATGGCTTGTCTGAGAGCCGGCAAACCAAGCGAGTCGGTGTACGGAAGTTTTCCACCAGATACCACATCGACCATCGCCGAGGCAACGGCTGGCGGCGCACCAAAATCAGGCTCACCAACGCTCAGTTTGACGATGTGATGCCCTTGGGCTTCAAGTGCAGCAGCTCGCTTGGCAAACTCCATTACGAAGAATGGGGCAACCAGCTCCGTGCGTTTAGCAAATTTCATAACTTCATTTCCAATTGTCTGCCCGTCGGCAAGGTGAAGATTTCACCCATATTATCCCCCAGGACCCCAAGCCGCGGGTATGCGCCCAGCGCCACGCTTTGCTCCTGACGACCATGTGACGTTTGCTACATGTGGCCCAAGCCGGATTCTACCAATTGCGACATCAACCAGAATCTGACCATTCCAAAGAGGATGCCTGACCTTTGTCGCTGATCAGGGACTCCTAGCGTACCAGCTGCAGCATCTAGTCGCTGGACAAGTACTACTGCTCCTAACTAACAGGAGAAACCCGAAACCGTCGGTACGCGACAGGTGACACTCCCATCAATTGACATCAGAAAATTGTCAGTCGATAAAACACGGGTAGGTCGGATCAGCCATCAACACACCGTCTCCTTCGTCCACCAGCAGCGACAGGGCAATCTGCAGCGCGCCGGACGCACCCGGCGTGACGATGATGCGCTCCGGCGCCACCGTCACGCCGAAGCGCGACTGGTAGAACCCGGCAATCGCCTGGCGCAGCTCGGCCAAGCCCTGCGCCGCGGTGTAATAGGTATGCCCCGCCGCCAGCGCCGCACGGCCGGCATCGACGATGGCCTGCGGCGTGGCGAAGTCCGGCTCGCCCACTTCCAAGTGGATCACATCATGGCCAGCCGCCCGCAAGGCGCGGGCCTTTTCCAGAATTGCCATCACCTGGAACGGGGCAATGGCGGACAGGCGTTTTGACAGTTTCACGACAATCCCTTTGTTAACGTCATGGGCACGCGCATGGCGTGCCATCGGCAGCCAGTATGCCGCAGCCACCGCCCCGCACCAATATTCATGAAATACGCTTGACCGATCAAAATTAGACGTCTACAATGCGCAGCCTGAGTCGGAGAGGTGGCAGAGTGGTCGAATGTACCTGACTCGAAATCAGGCGTACGTGCGAGCGTACCGAGGGTTCGAATCCCTCCCTCTCCGCCAGACCAACATCTAAGCCCTTGAGAAATCAAGGGCTTTTTTGTTTTTCTTTGCTTACCCCCCACTTATCCCCCCCACTCCTTGGTTGCGACCTCAGCTGGCTTTGGGGTAACAGCGGTGCTTCTCCTTGTCACGGCGCACCTACCCCATCCGCACCGTCTTCGGCGCACTCAAACTGTGCGGCGATTCTGGATCACTTTACAGCCTTGGGCACGCTGCAAATGGTATGCAAGGGATAAATGCGCTTGGGGATTGGGGCAACGAAGCGGCGAAGTCCAACCTGCTGGCCTATGCCGAGAAAGAAGACCTCGACAACAAAGCCGCCGACTACGATGTCGCGCGGCTGCTGATCACCCCGGCGAATCCAGATGCTGTGCCGCCGGTGGAAGCCGTATGGGAAAGTGATGATCGCCTGGGCTTCCCTTATCGCGGGAAGTGGCTCGACTCTACCTCGCGCTCGGTGCAGCGCATCACCGCCGCCGCACTTGCTGCGCAGGCTAACGCCTACACCGCGGTGAAGGCCTACTGGCACAATCTGGACGCGGCGGAAAAGGGCGAGGTCATCGTCGACGCCAACACCAAGTTCGAACGGCGGAAGACTTTCACGAAACGGGGCCTGCTCTCCAAGCGCAGCCGGCTGACCGCCACCCAGCAAAAAGCCACCGAGCCGAGTGCGGCCAACTACAATGTGCTGCGCCACATCTACGCCACCGAGGCCACCGCCCTGCAGGCGTCCAAGGCGGCATGGGAGAAGATCCAGCGCGGCGTGGCCGAGTTCAGCATCACGCTGGATCACGGCCGGCCGGAAATTGTCCCGGAGCTGCCGGCCAAGGTGAGCGGGTTCAAGCCGGCCATCGACGGCTGCGCCTGGCTGATCAGCAAGGCCACGCACTGCATTGCCGACAGTGGCTTTACCACTGCGCTTGAACTGGAAATGAAGCTGGAGAATCTGCCGAGTTAGGTAGATATCAAAACCAACAGAAACCCACCTTAAAAAAGATAGCTCTTATATGGTAACCAGAAGGTTTTCGCATAATAAGAATTATGCAACCAGTACAAAAGAACCGTCCCATAAAAGATATTTATAAAAATAAGCGACGCGACGCGCCACTCACCTTTAAAAATCAGCGGAAGCCTTGAAAACACAAAAATCTGAAGAGGTATAAAGTAAAGTGAGAACCTATCTACGGCTGTTGGAGCAACACTCACCAAGAAAACACTAGCTATAGACAAGAAAGCAATTTTCCTATATAGAGGGTACTCCCCTCCCCATTTAGCACGAAACCTCTCGCCGAACAAAATCAGAAAAGCAGCCGGAATAGCATTCATAAGCGAACGAACAAATCCACCCTCAGAATTCATTGCCCCATCTACATACGCCCCCCATTGCGACTCAAAAATCCGCAAGGCAAGTACATAAAAAACAGGAATAACCAAAATAGCAACCAAAAAAAACCTTAACTTGCTACGTAAAAAATCTTTACTTAACAAACCCAAAAGCAGTAAAACAATGGCAGATTTATGAAAAAGCGATGCAAAAATTACTTCAGCGATAAATTTTGTTATTTTCCGTTCTGCCAATGACAAATATGCCAACATCACCAATCCAATAGCTACTGACTGCCTAGTATAGCCCATCGCTACAACAATCAATAAATATGGAATGGCAATAGAAATCGCAAGCCATGGCAAAGGCTGCGCAAAACTAAATCTCACGAGGCCATAGACAAACAAAAAAGCACAAATCAAATTAACAAAAGCCACTCCAAGATTAGTTTGATTGGCTATGAAGTTTAAAACACCGTAGGCCGGCTCAGTTCTTGAAATTGCGTCCTCAAGCGAGGTGGCATCTTGCACCATACCAAAATACGCATCCCAATCACCACCAATCTTAAACCTTAGACCAATAACAATCACTAAAATACACGAAAAGAAAAATGCGCAAATATAACGCAAATTTTTTTCAAATTTTACAGGCGCTATTGAAGCAAAAGACGCCAAACACCACATATACAAATACAGAAACACAAAACCCCTTCCCACACCTAATTTATTCTAAATTTCTACCAACGAACAACATACTCACTATTTGTGACCGTTAATGCTCCTGTGGCATCACCCCGCACCAGACAGGCCTGAGCAGGAAAACCGTCAATACTGTCTGGATGCAAAACACACCTGCTCGCCACGGACGGCCGAGCCATAGGCAGCATAGAACGCCTGCCGCGCGGCACGCAGCTCGTACGGGTTACCACACAAGACATCCAGCATCATTTTCTCACCTGGTGGCATAGCACCTCCGGTGCCTTAGCAATTCCAACCTCGCCATGTCGGCTGTGATGTTTCACAACTAGAAATCCACTGGCCGATATCCTCCAGCATTTCCTGAGCCCTAGCCTCGTCGATTACACCCTCTTCAAGCAGATACCAAACATGCCCAAGGAAGTGACCAACATCTTTCGGGAAATGAACATTGTCTTGCACCAAGTTCCTCTCAAGTATGGGATGACCTTCAGGGTCAGTATCGCCATTGATAGCAATGTGTGATATGTGCCAGCCGGTGGAGGTTTTCTTCACATTAAGTGAAACTCTGTGACTCCACCGCCTGGTGTAGTAGGTGATCTTCAATTTGGACATGTCTCCCATCATTGCCCCTTTCCTCGAGTCGCCGCACCGTAAGCTTGATAGAACGCCAGCCAGGCCGCGCGCACCTCTTCCGGGCTTTCGCGCCAGTAGCCAAGCACTGTCATCTCATCTGGTGACAGCTTGCTATCGGTTGCTTGTCCGGTGACCACATACAACACATCCACTCCGTGCATAGCCCAGTTGTGCAAAGCAACGGCATCTGGCGTGCTTTTGCCTTTTTCATATGCCGTATATGTACTGAAACCAACACCGCCACGCGTCGCCATCTCACCTTGTGTAAGGCCAAAGCGTGTGCGCTCCTGCCACAAACGCTGTCCAATTTCTTGTTTTTGAGAATCTGACATTTGCATTATTCTCGAATTTGAGCAATATCCATTTGTGAATTGCACCACTCCACAATGATGACACAAACATGAGCACATCTAAACGACGCGCCCCAGCTGGGGTGGATCTGGACTTGCCGGTAACCGTGCGCTTCATGCCGGAGGAGTGCACGGAAATCGTGGCGCTGTCCAAACAGGACGGCCGAACCATGAGCAGCTTCGTGCGTATGGTCTTCCTGCTCGGCCTTGCCGAGTGGAAACGGCAGCGCAGCCTGAAGTAACGATAGATCGCCACAGGCATGGATAACACCACTCAGCAAAAGGAACAGATTGTGGAATGCATCAAAGGTAGTTACCAGATGATGTGCCGCGCCACCAACGGCGGCTGGGATGCGATGGCGGCGTTGCAGGGCATGAGCAAGACCGCACTGGCAAACCGCGTCTACGCCCGCAAGGGGCAGGAGATCACGGTATCCCGCGCCATGGCCATGCAGGCGGCCAGCGGCACCAGCTATTTTGCCGAGGCAGTTGCCCATGAGAGCGGTGGCCTGTTCATCAAGCTGCCGACCGTCGACGCGGTGGCCGCCGAGGACATCCAGGAGCAGTTCATCGAGATGCTGGAAAAGGCCGGCGAGTTCGCCGCCAAGTGGCGCCGTGCCACCGCTGACGACGAGGTCTGCAAGCGCGAGAAGCGCCAGCTGGGCCACCTCGCTACCGGTCTGTGCCAGCACGTGCAGGAGAACCACAGCCACGACCCATCACTGATCGCCATCAACCTGAACCACATGCTGGAAGTGGCCGCCGATCGCCGGCAGGACATGCCGGACATCACCGAGCTGAAGAAGCTGCTGCCGAACAGCCGCCGCCACAAGTTCATCGAGGCCAACCGCACGGTGAACAGTTTCATCAACGCGCAGTACAACGCCCGCGCCAACGGATCTAGCAAACGACCAACCTCTGTGAAGTGCTGGGTTTTTGAAGCGAAACGTAGTGCCTGATTTTCCTGACCCTCAGAAGGAGTATGACCATGCAATTGCCCAATATCGAACGCCTAATCGCCGCGGCCAACGACGTGCTCGGGCAAGTCCAAAACGGCGAGCTGTTTCTCAGTGGCGAGCCGTACATCAGCCGCAACACGGTAGTGCTGAACGAGCTGGAAACCGCCACCACCGAAGCCAGCCAGCTGACTAACGCCTGGGTTCTGGAAGTACTCCCGCGCCTGCGCGCATTGCGTGGCCGCTACTGGCTGCCGGAAGGCTACGGCTACACCGACGACCTCAACGAGGCCGCTCGCTTCAGTAAAGGTGAAGCTATGGAAAAGTGGGAATCCAATGCGAACCACTCCCGCGCAGTCAGTCTACTGGACGCGCTCTCGGACATGGCGAACGGCCCAGAAAAGAGTCAATTGGTTCTGATGGGTGACAAGCAAGGAAACACCTTCTACCGCCTCAAGCCGGTCCGCAAATAAGGAGACGCAGCATGAATGAAGACCAACTCAACTACCTCGACGGCATCGCCGCCCAGGCCCGCAACCAGATCGACGCCCACGTCGGCCCGCTGTCCACCGGCGAACGCCTGTACGTAGCGCTGGCGGCCAACCGCCTCGATCTGATGACCGACTACACCATCGCCCAGGCGCTGGCCCGCCTCGGCGAAGACGACGTCGCCGAGCTGATCAGCCGCGGCAGTACGCCTGACCAACCACACAGCGTGCGGCCAACGTTGACCGTGAAAGGAAATCGAAATGACACAGCACTACTACAAGACCAGCGCTCCAGAAGTGATCGCCGCAAATCAGTCCTACGAAACAGAAAAGCAGGCTCTCAGCCAAGCGGGGGAAAAGCTGGCGAGCCACTTCGGTGGCCACGCATATCAAGGCAAAAACCAAGATGGCTTCATCTTTGTCGGGGTTCGGTTTACACCGCCGAAAAGTAGCGACCTATGGACTGCGCCAAATGATGACCGCGGCGGCACCCAAACCCCGCGCGCCAAGCTCAAGTCGCCGATCAAGCCTGAGCTGAAAGAGCCGCACAAGGCGCTGAAAGCTGACTGGGAGCTGCAGCATGCAACCCTGCTGCCGAACGGATCGAGAGTGGACAAACACAGTCTGCACGCCGCCATCGGCCTGAATACCACCGAGCTGTACTTCTGCAGCGGCAGCTACCTTGTTTTCGAACACGACGGCACGGTTTACGCCACAACGCCTTGCAAGCTGCCGAGCACATGACGGAAATCACCGCCAGCGATTTTGACATCGCTCTTGCCATGGCCGGCGAGACCGCCAAGAAGTCCGCATAACCAGATGCGGCCAACGTTGGCCGCACGGGAGACTCCCATGCTCAGCGTCCCAGCGATGTACTGAAGCTGAAGCGGACGGATATCCGCGAGGGCACGCTGTTTATCCGCCAGCGCAAGACCAGCACCGCGTTGCGCGTACAGATCGATGGCCCGTTGTTTGACGTGCTAGCACGTATCAGTACCAACATGGCACTGCAGGTCGGCGCGGTGAAATCGTTGTACCTAGTTCAAACCGAGGATGGCCAGCCTCTCAGCTACCGCAGCCTGCACTGGGGCTTCAGCAAAGCCCGCGCGGCGGCCGGCGTGCCTGACTTCCAGTTTCGTGACATTCGGGCCAAGGCAGCGACCGGCACCGAGGAGATCCGCGGCATGGGCCACGCTCAGCGTCTGCTGGGCCACGTCACTCGCTCGATGACCGAGCACTACGTGAAAGACCGGATCGGCTACCGCGTGGCGCCGACACCGCACCGGCTGATGGTAAAGAAAAAGCGGGCCTGACCCTTCTACAAAAAGCCGTGGAATCCACGCAAAACAAGGCTAAAACGGGTGATAACGTCGGTGTTTTGTAGAAGTGGAATCAGGGTAAGTGGCTGATTGTGTTGATTTTGCAACATAATTCGAAATCAGGCGTACGTGCGAGCGTACCGAGGGTTCGAATCCCTCCCTCTCCGCCAGGCCAACATCTAAGCCATTGAGCAATCAAGGGCTTTTTTGTTTTTCTCCGCAATCAAAAGTACCCTAGCTTCAGTCTACGCAGCCAGACCGGCGCCAGCCTCCGCCCTGCCATTAAAAACACTTATGCCGATACCGGTGGCACCAATCCCGCCGCGCTCACGGCCAGTCGGCGTAGTTGCGGATCGCCAGCGCCTCGTGGCGGCTGAGTTGCTGCTTGGCTTCCAGCCGGTAGCGCGCCGGGGTCAGCCCGGTGCGCAGGCGGAAGAAGCGGCTGAAGTGGGTGGTGCTGCGAAAGCCGAGATCGGCGGCGACCTGTTCGATGGTCAGCCCGGAGCGCACCAGCCGCAGACAGGCCTCGTGGGTGAGGCGGTCGTGCAGCAGCTCCAGCGGCGTGCGCTTGAGGGTGCGCACGCAGATGTCGTGCAGGCGGTCGTGAGAGATGCCCAGCTCGGCGGCGTAGCGGGCGATCTTCCAGTGTTCGCGCAGGTGCAGCTCGGCCAGGTGGCGGAAGCGCATCAGCAGCGTCGAGTTGGTGCTGTGCCCCTGCTGGCTGACATCCTCCAGCCCGGACAGGCGCCAGCAGTGGATCAGGATCAGCGTGAGGTGGGCGGTGAGGTAGCTCCACGACGCCTTGCCACCCAGCTTCAGCTCGCGCTCGATGCTGCGGAACGAGGCGCTCATCTCCTGCACCGCCTCGGCGGCGTCGAGGCGGTTCTGCACGACGCGGCGATCGGCCAGATAGCGCAGCGGCACCGATTCCGCGCCCTGCCCCGCCGCCTCCTTCACCAGCACGTCCGACAGCGACAGCAGGTAGCCGGAACTGCCGGCGCTGACGCGCAGATGGCTTTGCGGCGGCACGTTGACCCAGGCCAGCGCCGGCGCCGCCAGCTCGATGCTGTCCTTGTCCAGGCTGATGCTGGCACTGCCGCTCAACAGCAGGACCGCCGCGCGCGCGGTGTCGTGGCGGCCATTGGCCAGCGCGTAGCGGCGGGTGTCGAGCGTGGTGTCGATGCGGTGGGCGGCGGCGTGGGCGTTGATGCGCTGGGCGACGGGGGTCATGGGCAGGCCGCGACGAGGGTGAACAAACACACATGATAACGGCACTGCGCCGCCGTGCAGAGCATGGCGGCGCAGCGGTGGAGATCATGGGTGCCGGCTTAGAGCCTGTTCACGATCTGCTGCAACTTGATCTCTATGAGGCGATACCGCGTTGAAAACGGCTTCGGCATGCTGGTTGATATCTGGACAAACGCCATCTCCTCAGGCGTTTTCGCCTTGTCTCGCGTGAACGTGCGAGACTTTGAACAAGTTCTTAGAACGGCAGCGTCATGCGCAGCTTGAATTCGGAGCCGCGGGCGCGGTTGGCCACGCCGCTTTCGCGCTGCCACTTGGCGGTGACGAAGTAGCCCTTGCCGTTGTCGTACTTGATCGATGGGCCGATGGCAAGCGCCTTGCCGCGGTTGCCGTGCGCCGGCACGTTCGGCCCAGTATCGTCGGTGACCTGGCGATAGGCGTAGCCGCCCACGCCGGCCACCCAGCCATTGCCGAAGCCCCAGCCCAGCGCGTAGTCGGCGTGCACTTCCTGGCCGCTGCGGTAGTCGGTGTCCTTGTTCTTCCAGTTGTAGTCGTACATCAGCTTCACGTCGGCATTGATGCCACGGGGCTGCACGTAGCTCACCGCCAGCAGCGGCTCCACGTTCCAGTAGTTGCGGCCAACGTTGACGAGATCGTTCTTGTCGAACTGACCGGTGGGCGCGTTGATGTCCAGCCCCGCGTAGTAGTGCAGCTTGTCGCTGACGTGATAGGCGGCGCCGCCACCGAGCACGATGTCGCCCAGCTCGCGTTTGCGCTGCGACTGGCCGTTGACTGTGGCGTCAACCTCCACCAGCGGCGTGATGGCGTGCATCGCCAGCTGACCGCCGGCCAGCGGCAGCTCACTCACCCAGATGAAGCGCGGCGCCACCGCGTTGACCCGCAGCTTGAAGTCCACCGACAGTTTGTCGCCGTTATTGTCGCGCAGCGAATCGGCGCGGTAGCTGGAGGCATAGCCCAGCACGTAGAAGCCGGGCGGCGGCAAGGCGCCGGTCAGGTAGTTCTCGTTGCCGTTGGGGTACATGCCGCCGCCGCCCTCGGTGGCCCAGCCGGCGGATGCCAGCGACAGCAAGGCGCCTGCGGTGACGAGGGTGGTGAGCGCTCTGGATTGTTGCATGATGAATCTCTCCGTTTTATTTATATGTCATTAATGATGAGTATGAAAAAGCGCTGCCTGCACGACTAGGCAAACGGGACGGGCAGCGCAGCGTCCCGCTGCAAGGGTTGGCCGCACGCCGCGCGTCCGGATGGGGCGCGGCGCCTGGCCGGCAGCGGCCGGGTGGGCCGCGGCCAGATACGGCCAGAACCTGTTTACGATCTGCTGCGACTGATCCCAATGGGGCGATACGGCGTTAAAAGCGCCTTCGGCACGCTTGTTTATATCCAGCTAAACGCCGCTTCCTCAGCCGTTGTTGCCTTGTCTCGCGTGAGCGCGCGAGATCGTAAAACAGCTTCTCAGATCGGGTACTGCTGTGCGCCGCGCTGGATGCTGATCCAGCGCAACTCGGTAAATTCGTCGATCGCGGCGCGGCCGCCAAAACGGCCGTAACCGCTGTCCTTCACCCCGCCGAACGGGATCTGCGCCTGGTCCAGCACCGTCGGACCGTTGATGTGGCAGATGCCGGACTCGATGCGGCGGGCGACTTCCAGCGCGCGCAGCACGTCGCCGCCGAACACCGCCGCCGACAGCCCGTACTCGGAGTCGTTGGCCAGCGAGATCGCCTCCTCCACGTCATCAAAACGCAGCACCGCCACCACCGGGCCGAACGACTCTTCGCCGTACAGCCGCATCGCCGCGGTCACGTGGTCGACCACCGTCGCCGCCATCACGCTGCCGCGGGCGTGGCCGCCGGTCACCAGCTCGGCGCCCTTGCCGACCGCATCCTGCACCAGCGCCGTGATGCGCTCGGCGGCGCCGGCGCTGATCATCGGCCCCAGCGCGCAGCCTGGCTCGTCCGGCAGCCCGGCTTTCAGGCTCAGCGCCTTGTCGGCCAGACGCTGCACGAATTCGTCCGCCACCTTGCTGTCCACGATGATGCGTTCGGTCGACATGCAGATCTGGCCCTGGTTGAAGAAGGCGCCAAATGCCGCCGCCTTCACCGCCTCGTCCAGATCGGCGTCGTCCAGCACCACGAACGGCGCCTTGCCACCCAGCTCCAGCAGGCAGCGCTTCAGGTAGCGCGCGGCGATCTCGGCGATGCTGCGGCCAACCCGGGTGGAGCCGGTGAAGTTCACCCGCCGCACCGCCGGGTGGCGGATCAGCGCCTCCACCACGTTGGCCGCGTCGGCCGGCGCATTCAGCACCACGTTGAGCACGCCCGGCGGCAGCCCGGCCTCGGCCAGCACCTCGCCCAGCAGGCGGTGGGTGTACGGACACAGCTCGGAGCCTTTGAGCACCACGCTGTTGCCACAGGCCAGCGGCATCGCCACCGCCCGCGCCGCCAGCAGCACCGGCGCGTTCCACGGCGCGAAGGCCAGCACCACGCCCGCCGGCTGGCGCAGCACCATCTCGATGGCGCCGGCACGGCTGGACGGCGGCAGCTCGCCCTGGATCTGCGTGACCAGCGCCGCCGCCTCGCGGAAGATGTTGGCCGCCAGCTGGCAGTTGAAGCTGCCCCACGCCGCGGTGGCGCCGGTTTCCGCCGTCATCGCGGCACTGAAATCGGCACTGCGCGCCACGATCAGGTCGGCGGCGCGGTCCAGCAGCGCACGGCGCTGTTGCGGCAACATCGCCGCCCAGGCGCCGAACGCCACCGTGGCGGCATTCACCGCAGCCAGCGCGCTGTCCACGCTCGCCGCCGCCGCCACGGTGGCGACCTCGCCATTGACCGGGTTGAGACAGTCGAAGGTGGCGCCGTCGGACGAGGCGACATCCCGGTTATCGATGAACAGCTGGGCGTGCAGCATGGCGCTCTCCGCAGGGTGATGGGTCATGCTGCGTTTGTATGCCGGCGCGCGCCAACCGGCAACTAGCTTTTCGGCGTGGCATCGCTTGCGGGCGGCTCGCCCTCACCCTGCATGCCCTGCCTGAAGCCGCGTACCGCCCCGCCCAGATCGGTGCCGACATGGCGCAGTTTCCTGGTGCCGAACACCAGCAGCACCACCGCCAGCACGATCAACCAGTGCCACAGGCTGAATGAACCCATTGCGCTCTCCTTGCCGTTGCCACGGCCGGCCTGCGGCCAACCCTGGCCCGGCGATTAACGATCAGGCCTTCTTGACGTAGACGTTGCACCAGCCCTTGCCGGCCACCTGCTTGCCGGCCAGCATCGGACAGGGCGCGAAGGCGTCGCTGGCCTTGCCCTGGTAGAACTGGCAGTTGCTACAGGCCTGGCCGGCGATATATTTCGGCTGCTTGGCCTTGTCGACCTTGGCGGCGTCGGCGACGTAGCCCAGCGCCACCGCGGCAGGGTCCTTCGCGTCCACCTTCGGGGCGGCGGCCAGCGCGCTGCGGGCCACGGCCAGTGCCGACACGACCCCTACGCTGTTGATCAGAAAACTGCGACGTGATTGCATGGTTTGCTCCTTGATGCGCCGGCGGCCAGGCCAGCGGCGTACGGCAATAGATAAAGAGGGTCAGAACGGATACGGGCGCGGCTGGAACTGCAGCGTCACCCACTGCGCGCGGGTGAACTCCTCGATCGCCCACTCGCCGTTGAAACGGCCGAGGCCGGAGTTCTTCTCGCCGCCGAACGGCGCGTTGGTCTGGTCGTCGACGGTGATGTCGTTGATGTGGCACATGCCGCTGCGGATGCCGCGGGCAAAGTGCAGGCCGCGGGCGTAGTCGCGGGTGAACACCGCGGCGGACAGGCCGTATTCGCTGGCATTGGCCAGCGCCAGCGCGTGCGCCTCGTCGCGGGCCTTGATCACCGGCAGCACCGGGCCGAAGGTCTCGTCCACGGCGATGGACCAGCTGGGGTCGACATCCACGAACAGGTGCGGCGGCAACACGTTGCCCTGCGGCGCGCCGCCGACCAGCAGCGTGGCGCCGTCCTTTTTCGCCTGCTCGATCTTGGTCAGCACGCTGTCCAGCTGCTTGCCGTTGATCAGCGGGCCGACGATGTTGGCCGCATCGGCCGGATCGCCGTACGGCAGCTGCTCGACGCGCGCCTTCAGCGCGGCCACGAAGGCATCGTGCACCTTGGCGTCGACGATCACGCGGTTGGTGCTCATGCAGATCTGGCCCTGGTGCAGGAAGCGGCCGACCACCGCCGCCTGCGCCGCCTGCTCGATATCGGCGTCGTCCAGCACCACCAGCGGCGCGTTGCCGCCCAGCTCCAGCGCCACGCGCTTGATGTGCTGGCCGCCGGTCGCGATGCGGCCAACGTTGCGGCCCACCTCGGTGGAACCGGTGAACGAGATCAGGCTCGGCACCGGATGCGCGACGAAATGATCGCCGATCTCGCTACCGGCACCGGCCACCACGCTGAACAGCCCGGCCGGCAGGCCGGCTTCCTCGTAGATCTTGGCCAGCAGCAGGCCGCCGGTCACCGGGGTGTCGCTGGCCGGCTTCACCACCACCGCGTTGCCCAGCGCCAGCGCCGGGGCGATGGAGCGCGCGGTCAGATGGTAGGGGAAGTTCCACGGGCTGATCACGCCCACCACCCCCAGCGGCGCGCGGTAGACGCGGCTCTCCTGGTTGGGGATGGCGGAGGCCAGGATGCGGCCCTCGACGCGGTTGCAGAAGGTGGCCGACTCCTGGGTGATGCGGCGCGCGCTGTCCCACTCGATGATGGCTTTCAGCCGCGAGCTGCCGGATTCGCGCACGATCCAGTCCTGGATCTCCTCGGCGCGTGCCAGCATGATTTCCACCGCGCGGTGCAGCACCGCGGCGCGCTCTTCCGGCAGGCGGGCGGCCCAGTCCTGCTGCGCGGCGGCGGCGGCGGCATAGGCCGCATCCACGTCGTCGCGGCTGGCCAGCTGCAGCTGCAGCAGGGTGTCGCCGGAGTACGGATTGGTATCGGTCAGCTGCTGGCTGGAACTGCCGCGGCGCCACTGGCCGGCGATCGGTTGCAGTTCGAAGCCGTCGTATGCTTGTTTCGTTGTCATCGCTAGTTTCCTGCCTTAGATGCGGATGCCGGACTTGCCCGGTGCCAGAATGCCGTTCGGGTCCAGCGCGCGCTTGATGGTTTTTTCCAGCTTGCGTTTCACCGGGCCGTAGCTGTTGGCCACCCGTTCCTGGAACGCGGTGTTGACGCGGTACACGGCGTAGCCTTCCTTCTCGAACTCGTCCAGCAGCTCGGCAAAGCAGGCATTGGCGCGCTTGGTTTCTTCCTCGCTGCTGCGGTCGAACAGCACGTCGATCACGTGGTGCATGTCACGCCAGCCGACGATGAATTCGCCGACGTAGTCGAGGCCGTGCTTGTTGAGGATGGTCTTGGCCAGCTTCACCTGCTTGTCGCACTCGCTGCCGCGCGCCTGGCTGACCGGGGCGAACCACATCGAGCCGCCACCGCCGCGCCAGTTGTAGAGGCCGAATTCCTGCAGGTTGGGCACGCCGGACATCAGCTGCGCGCGGTACTTGAACGGCTGGGTGTCGCCGGCCTCTTCCTGGGTCACGATGCGGCCCTTGCCGGCCTTCTTGATGGTCTCGGTGACGATCTTCCAGTTCACCTCCACCTGCTCCGGCGAGCCGTACAGCGCGGCATACACGTTCCAGGCGCCCAGGTGCTTGTCCTTCTGGATCTGTTTGACGATGTGATCCGGGGTGTGGCCGGGGGTGGTGATGTAGTCGGAACGACGGGTGTTGCAGGTGGCCGCTTCCCACAGCGTGCCGGCGATCACCACCGCGTTGGGGATGATGTTGGCGATACGCAGCGGGCGCAGCATTTCCACGATCTCGCTGATGTCGGCCTCGTTGTCGAACTTGATCTCGAACGGCTTGAACACCGGCGGCTTGGGCATCAGCCAGAAGCCCATCTTGGTGCAGATGCCGTAGTTGGACTGGGTGAACATGCCGTCCAGCGTCGGGCCGTAACCCCACTTGAACACCTGCCACGCCTTGTCGCCCTTCACGCCGCCCATGCCGGTGCGGTACACGTCGCCGTTGGCCAGCACCACTTCCATGCCGCACTGCATCAGGAAGTGTTCGCCGTACGGGGTGTAGCCGACGCCGCGGTCCATGGTGTTGCCGACCGGGCCGGCGATGGCCGACGGCGCCGAGAACGACAGCATCAGCGGCAGCTTGTTGTCCTCGATGTAGTCGTACAGCTGCTGGTAGGTGACGCCCGGCTCCACCAGCGCGGTGCACAGCTCGGGGTCGATGTGGATGATCTTGTTCATCTTGCGCAGGTCGAGCACGATCTGGCCGCGCTCCACCGGCGCCGCCGAGCCGTAACCGAAGTTGCGGCCGGTGGAGATGGTCCACACCGGGATCTTGTACTCGTTGCAGATTTTCACCACCGCCTGCACCTGCTCCACGGTGGTGGCCATCACGATGGCGGACGGGATGTGTTTCTCGGTTTCCACCGCCATCATCACCTTGGTGTAGGGCTGCAAGTGTTCGCCGGAAGTCAGCACATTGTCTTTGCCCAGTGCGGCGGTGAACTTCTTGATGGCCGCGTCGAAACGGGCCTCGCTGACGCCCTTGGGCAGGGCAAGATATTTACTAGCCATGAGATAACTCCGTTCAGATCACGCAGCAGAAGGAAACGCAGGCGGTGCCCTGCGGGGTGGACGCCGGCAGCACTCGCTCCGGGCTGGCCACCAGGGCCTGCCCCAGCGCGGCCAGCTGGGCGGCATCGCCGCCCAGCCGCTGCGGCTGTTGCGACAGCACGCGGCCGCCGGACGAGCGCACCAGGTCCAGCAATACGGTGGCGGTGGCGTCATCCACCAGCCCGACCAGCATCGCCGGCTGCGCATCCTGTGCCAGTGCGTGAATGTGGTTCAGCAAGCTGCCGTCCAGCCCGTTCAGACGCAGCGCCGGCTGCTGCTGCATGCCGTGCTGCTGCGCGGCGGCGGCGACGCCGGCCAGAAACTGGCTGTCCAGCGCGCTGCCGGACACCACCGCGGTTAGCGGCAGCGTGGCGTTGGCGGCCAGGGTTTTGCCGGCTGGCAGCACGGTGGCGGCCTGCGCCAGCGAGCCACCGCTGAAGGCGAGGCCGACGGCGGCCAGGCCCTTGAGCAAAGTGCGACGATCAGTAGTCATGCCTGCTCCTCCCGCTTACGGTTTTGGCTTGGAGTTGGCGAGGTATTTCGCCAGACTCTGCAAGGTGGCGTCGTCGATGTCCGACACCCGGAATGCCGGCATCGCGCGCAGGCCGCTGCGCGGGATGGTGGTGAAGATCACCTCCGGCAGACCGCGGCCGAGCAGCACCGGGCCGATCCCGGCCTCGTGGCACTTGGCACAGATTTTTTCATAGTACTGCTGGCCTCTGGAGATCTCGGCCGTGCCTTCGGCGCTGGCACTCATCGCCGGCACCGCCAGCAAGGCTGCCAGCAGCACCCCCGGCAGCGCCCGCGTGCTGATCCTGTTCCCGTTACTCACCATTTTTCTCCTTGTGTGTGTCCGCACTTCACCCGCTTGCCGTCGCCGCGCGGCGCACGCTGTCACCTTGATGACGGCGCGGCGCCGGGCATGGCCACGGCGGAACTGTTGTTGCCTGCTTGATGACGGGGTGAAACCGCTTGCCAACCAAAACCGGGCTTTCTCTTGACCTGATGCAATGTTGTTGCAAGATCAATCTGGTAGTGGTGCCAAAACTCTATAGTTGAAGCCGCAGCCTCTCAATATCGTTTTTTGGGTATTTATGGCACTTTTTTGGGAAATGTAGTTTTTGGATTACAAAAAGGTGAAACCAGCTAAGTGACTGACATAAAAAACGATTTTTCGCGATGGCATTGACCGTGCCGCCAGCGAACGCGGAGCTGGCGCCTGCCCCAGCTGAACCGTCGCACCGAAAACCCGGCGCTGCCGCCACCACCCGACGACGGCTTGCGGCAGCAGTTTCATGCCGCGGCCTAGCCTCTACTCCCTAGCCTCTACTCCCTGCCCCTTGCCGCGGCCTGCGGCCAACGTTGGCCGCAAGCGGCATGGCGTGGCTGCCGCGCACCGGCACTGTCGCCAATTTGTCGCAGCCGGCCGCGCGTCACCGCAGACGGGCGCAAGATTTTTCCACTTATGTACCAATTGGTACATAATAAGGAGATACACACCCAATAACGGAGGATGGCATGAAGCATTCCATTGCAACCGTGTCCCTGAGCGGCACGCTGCCGGAGAAGCTGGAGGCGATTGCGGCAGCCGGTTTTGACGGCGTCGAGATCTTTGAAAACGACCTGCTCTACTTCGACGGCACACCGGCCACCGTGCGCCGCATGTGCGCCGACCTGGGACTGGAAATCATGCTATTCCAGCCGTTCCGCGATTTCGAGGGCGGCCCGCGCGAGCGGCTGGCGCGCAACCTCGACCGCGCCGAACGCAAGTTCGACCTGATGCAGGAGCTGGGCACCGACCGCATCCTGGTGTGCAGCAGCGTGGCCCCGGACACCAGCCAGGACGACGCGCTGATTGCCGACGACCTGCGCCAGCTCGCCGAGCGCGCCGCGCGCCGCGACATCCTGGTCGGCTACGAGGCACTGGCCTGGGGCCGCCACGTCTACTCCTACCAGCACGCCTGGCGCCTGGTGCAACAGGCCGACCACCCCAACCTCGGCATCATCCTCGACAGCTTCCACACCCTGGCGATCAAGGACGACCTGTCGCTGCTGGCGCAGATCCCCGGCGACAAGATCGTGTTCGTGCAGCTGGCCGATGCGCCGATCCTGAACATGGACGTGATGGAGTGGAGCCGCCACTTCCGCAGCTTTCCCGGCCAGGGCGATTTCGAGCTGGGCGCCTTCCTGGCGCCCATCATCGCCGCCGGCTACCGCGGCCCGCTGTCGCTGGAGGTGTTCAACGACGGCTTCCGCGCCGCGCCGACACGGCTGACCGCCATCGATGGCCTGCGCTCGCTGCGCTATCTGGAAGAAGTCACCGCCCGCACCCTCCGCGCCGAGGGCGCCAGCGCGGTGGCCGACAGCCTGTTCTCGCCGCCGCCGGCCGCCGACTACCACGGCGTGGAATTCCTGGAGTTCGCGGTCGACGACGACTCCGGCGCGCGGCTGGGCAAGCTGCTGCAACAGTTCGGCTTTTCCCGCGCCGGGCAGCACAAGTCCAAGGACGTCACCCTGTACCAGCAGGGCGACATCAACCTGATCCTCAATGCCGAACCGGATTCCTTCGCCCATGCCTTCTACGTGTCGCACGGACCGTCGCTGTGCGCCGCGGCGTTCCGCACCGACGACGCGCAACAGGCGCTGACCCGCGCCAAGCTGTACGGCTGCAAGCCGTTCGAAAGCCGCGTCGGCCCCAACGAGCGCCACATCCCGGCGGTGCGCGCGCCGGACGGCAGCCTGCAGTACCTGGTTGCGGCCAACGTTGACGGTGCGTCCATCTACCAGTCGGACTTCGACGCCTGCGATACGAGCACGCCCGGCCTCGGCCTGACCGCGCTGGACCACTTCGCCATCGGCCTGCCGGCGGAGACGATGGACAACTGGATCCTGCACTTCCGCGCCATCTTCGGCTTTGCCACCGAGCACGAGTGGACGCTGCCGGACCCGTACGGCCTGATGAAGAGCCGCGTGGTGCGCAGCACCAACAACAGCATCCGCATTCCGCTCAACATCTCGGAAAACCGCAACACCGCCATCGCGCGCTCGGTGTCGACCTACAAGGGCTCCGGCCTGCAGCACATCGCCTTCGCCAGCGACGACATCTTCGCCGCGGTGGTGCAGGCGCGCGCCAACGGCGTGCCGCTGCTGGACATCCCCGACAACTACTACGACGACCTGCTGGCGCGTTTCAGCCTCGACGACGACTTTGTCGCGCGCCTGCAGCAGCACAACGTGCTGTACGACCGCGACGCCGGCGGCGGCGAATTCCTGCACGTGTACTCCGCGCCGTTCGACGAGCGTTTCTTCTTCGAGATCGTGCAGCGCCTCGGCAGTTACGACCAGTACGGTGCGGCCAACGCGCCGGTGCGGCTGGCGGCACAGGCGCAACGCCGCAACCGCCAGGGCGGCTAGTTTCCGCAACCGAAACACTCTCCTTTGGGCGCCGGTCGGCGCCCGTTTTTTTGCCTGGCGCCGGCGGCGGCGGTGCGGTTTGCGGCGGCGGCGCCCGTTTGCCGCAAGGCAGCAAACGCGGGCCTGCCGGCACTGTTGCGGATCACCACAATCCGCTGTCGCAAGACCTTGATTTGCCTCAATCAGACATTGACAAAGCGGCACCGATACGCCATTCTTTCATTATGTACCAACAGGTACATTTCCAAAAAAGACACAGAGAGATTGAGGAGCGCGACATGTTCTTCCCACCATCGCCAGCAGTGGCCGCCACCCAGCAGGGAGCGCGCTGACATGGCCACCGATATCCTGGTACTCAACGGCCCGAACCTGAACCTGCTGGGCAAACGCCAGCCGGAAATCTACGGCCACGAAACCCTCGCCGACGTCGAGCGCAGCTGCCGCAGCGTGGCGCGCGAATACGGCCTCACCATCGACTTCCGCCAGAGCAACGACGAAGCCCAGCTGATCGACTGGATCCACCAGGCGCGCGAGCAGCACGCCAGCATCGTGATCAATCCGGCCGGCTACAGCCACACCTCCATCGCACTGATGGATGCACTGTCCGCCTTCCCCGGCAGCATCATCGAAGTGCACATCAGCAACATCCATCGCCGCGAGAGCTTCCGGCATCTGTCCTACGTTTCAAAAGTGGCGACCGGCGTGATCTGCGGTCTGGGTACGGCGGGTTACAACCTCGCGGTGCACCACCTTGCCTGCCACCTGAAGAAATAAACGACAAGCCGTTTTCTTGACTGGCAGACGCGCCTGCCGCGCCCCGGCGCTGCAGCGACGCACTGCATGGAGGTTGTGATGGAAAAAGTAATCGACGTATCGATGCAGATACTGAAGGGCATGATGGCCCTGCTGCTGGCCGGCATGGTGCTGCTGGTGTTCACCAACGTGGTGCTGCGCTACAGCTTCAACAGCGGCATCAGCCTTTCCGAAGAGCTGTCGCGCTGGTTCATGATCTGGATGACCTTCCTCGCCGCCATCGTCGGCGTGCGCGAAAAGGGCCACCTCAATGTCGACAGCCTGGTCCGGCGCCTGCCGGTGCTGGCGCAGAAGGTCTGCCACGTGCTGATGGAAGGCATCGTGCTGTACCTGCTGTGGTTGTTCGGCAGCGGCAGCTGGCAGCAGGTGGTGATCAACCTTGACGTCCCGTCGCCGATGACCGGCCTGCCGATGGCGACGGTGTATCTGGCCGGCCTGGTGTTCAGCGTGCTGTCCGCCATCGTCGTCGTATTCGATCTGTACAAGGTATTCAGTGGTGCACCGGTGTCCGACGTGCACACCACGCTGAATATCGCTGACTAAGCCCCGGCCGGAGACTTCATCGTGATTCTGACTATCTTCCTTGGCACCCTGCTCGGTGCCATGGCAATGGGCATGTCGATTGCCTTTGCCCTGCTCTTGTCCGGTGTGGCGCTGATGTACCACATGGACATGTTCGATGCGCAGATCGTCGCGCAAAACCTGATCAACGGCGCCGACAGTTTCGCGCTGCTGGCGGTCCCGTTCTTCCTGCTCGCCGGCGAGGTGATGAATGTCGGCGGTCTGTCGCGCCGCATCGTCAACGTGGCGATGGCGCTGGTCGGCCACGTCAAGGGCGGCCTCGGCTACGTCGCCATTCTCGCCTCCTGCATCCTGGCCAGCCTGTCCGGCTCGGCGGTGGCCGATGCCGCGGCGCTGGCGGTGCTGCTGGTGCCGATGATGGTACGCGCCGGCCACGATCAGGCCCGCTCCAGCGCGCTGATCGCCGCCGGCGGCATCATCGCGCCGATCATCCCGCCCAGCATCGGTTTCATCCTGCTGGGGGTGGCCGGCAACCTGTCGATCTCCAAGCTGTTCCTGGCCGGCATCGTGCCCGGCATCCTGATCGCGCTGTCGCTGTGCGTTGCGTGGTGGTGGGTGTCGCGCTCGGAAGACATCCAGCCGGCGCCGCGCAAGTCGGCGGGTGAAATCATGGCCGCGGTGCGTGACGGGTTCTGGGCGCTGCTGCTGCCCGGCATCATCATCGGCGGCCTCAAGTTCGGCATCTTCACCCCGACCGAAGCGGCGGTAGTGGCGGCGGTGTACTCGCTGTTCGTGGCGATGGTGATCTACCGCGAGCTGAAGCCGTCGCAGCTGTTCCATGTCTTTACCGTGTCGGCCCAGACCACCGGCATCGTGATGTTCCTGGTCGCCGCCTCGCTGGTGTCGGCGTGGATGATCACCATCGCCGACCTGCCGTCGCAGCTGATCGAGCTGCTGGCCCCGCTGATGGATGATCCGACGCTGCTGATGCTGGTGATCATGCTGATCATCGTGCTGGTCGGCACCGCGATGGACATGGCGCCGACCATCCTGATCCTGGCGCCGGTGCTGGTACCGGTGGTGACCCAGGCCGGCATCGACCCGATCTACTTCGGCGTGCTGTTCATCATCAACACCTCGATCGGCCTGATCACGCCACCGGTGGGCACCGTGCTCAACGTGGTGTGCGGCGCCACCCGCACCAAGATGGGCGCGCTGATCTCGGCGATTACCCCGTTCCTGCTGGCCGAGCTGGCGGTGCTGTTCCTGCTGGTGCTGTTCCCGAGCATCGTCACCGTGCCGGCTGCCTGGTTTGCCCGTTAAGTTTTCGTAGCACCTCCGGGGAGGAGACCCCGGAGTCCAATTCCAACATGGAGAGAGACATCATGAAGTTGAACAACATCGCCGTGCTCGGCAGTGCCGCCATCCTCGCCCTCAGCCTCGCCGGCCAGGCCAGCGCCGCCGACATCAAGGAACGCACGCTGCGCTTCTCCTTCCTCAATGCCAAGGAGCACCCGCAGGGCATGGGCGCCGCCAAGTTCGCCGAGCTGGTGAACAAGGCCTCCGGCGGCAAGATCACCGTCAAGCTGTTTCCGTCCGGCGTACTCGGTGGCGACGTGCAGACCGTGTCCTCGATCCAGGGAGGCACCCTCGACTTCACCGTGCTCAACGCCGGCCTGCTGTCCAGCCACGCCAAGGAATTCGTCTTGTTCGACCTGCCCTTCCTGTTCAACAGCGGCAAGGAAGCCGATGCCATCGTCGACGGCCCGATCGGCAGCAAGCTGCTGGCCAAGCTGCAGGGCAAGGGCATGGTCGGTCTCGGCTACTGGGAGCTGGGCTTCCGTCACCTGACCAACAACGTGCGCCCGGTGGTGAAGATGGAAGACATCGCCGGCCTCAAGGTGCGCGTGGTGCAGTCGCCGCTGTACATCGAGATGTTCTCGGCGCTGGGCGCCAACCCGGTACCGATGCCGTTCACCGAGCTGTACACCGCGCTGGAAACCAAGGCGGTCGACGGCCAGGAAAACCCGGAAGCCACCATTCTCGGCACCAAGCTCAACGAGGTGCAGAAGTACATGACCCTCACCGGCCACGTCTACAACCCGCAGGTGCTGCTGACCAGCCAGAAGCTGTGGGACCAGCTGTCCGCCGACGAGAAGAAGCTGCTGCAGAAGGCCGCGCGTGACGCCACGCTGTACCAGCGCAAGGTCAACCGTGACGGTGCCGCCCAGGCGCTGGCCAAGCTGAAGGCGACGATGAAGGTGAACGAGCTGTCCGCCGCCGAAAAGGGCCGCATCCGCATCAAGCTGCAGGGCGTGACCAGGAAGTTCAGCGAAAACGTCGGCCCGCAGCTGATGGGCGAGCTGAACAGCGAACTGGCCAAACTGCGCTAAGCCGCCATTTCCCCCCCACCCCGGCGCCGCCCCGCAGGCCGCGCCGGGAGCCAACCACCGAGGCATGACATGATCTCTGAAGTTTCATCATTCGCAACCGAGCACGGCGTGCCGGACAAGGTGCTGATCGGCCTGATCGGTGCGGATATCCAGCGTTCAAAGTCGCCCTATCTGCACGAGCAGGAAGCGGCCGAGCTGGGCTTCAAGCTGCACTACCAGCTGATCGACCTCAGCCGCATCGGCAAGGGTATCGAGGCGCTGCCGGAGCTGCTCAGTGCCGCCGAAGCCTGCGGTTTTGCCGGCGTCAACATCACCCACCCCTGCAAGCAGGCGGTGATCCCCTATCTCGATGAGCTGTCGGAAGACGCGCGCCAGATCGGCGCCGTCAACACCGTGGTGTTCCGCGACGGCAAGCGCTACGGCCACAACACCGACTGGTCCGGCTTTGCCGAGCCGTTCCGCCGCCACTTCGCCGCGGACGACCTGCAGCGCGTGGTGCTGCTCGGCGGTGGCGGTGCCGGTTCCGCCGTCGCCCACGCACTGCTGGTGGCCGGCACCCGCGAGCTGGTGATCGTCGACCAGGACGCCCAGCGCGCCGCAACGTTGGCCGCACGCCTGCACGGCTTCTTCCCGGACCGGCAGGTGACGGGCAGCAGCGACGTGGGCCAGGCGATGCCGGGCGCCAGCGGCCTGGTGCACGCCACGCCAACCGGCATGGACGGCCATCCCGGCCTGCCGCTACCGGAAGCGCTGCTGCACAGCGACCTGTGGGTGGCCGAGGTGGTGTACTTCCCGCTGGAAACCGAATTGCTGCAGCTGGCACGCCAGCGCGGCTGCCGCGTGCTCGACGGCGGCGGCATGGCGGTGTGGCAGGCGATCGGCGCCTTCCAGCTGTTCACCGGGCGGCAGCCGGATACCGCGCGCATGGAGCGCCATTTCCGCAGCATGATCGCCGCCCAGGCCTGAAGCGTTATTCCCCTTTCTCGTTGCGTTGCTTGTCTGGCCCGCGCCGGTGTTGTCACCGGTCGGGCCGTTTTTTTGTCTGACGGCAGCGCGGCTATGCCGGAAAGGCATTCCTGCGCTACCCGCCATCGCGTATGCTGTCCTGTCTTCCCTTCCGTTTGCCGCGCCGCCATGGACCTGAAACAGATCGAGTATTTCGTCCGCGTTGCCGAGCTGGGCAGCTTCACCCGTGCCTCCATCGTGCTCGACATCGCGCAGCCGGCGCTCAGCCGCCAGATCCGCCAGCTGGAGGTGGAATTGCGCCAGACGCTGCTCTTGCGCAACGGCCGCGGCGTGACGCTGACCGAGGCCGGCAAGCTGCTGCTGGAGCACGGCCGCGGCGTGCTGCACCAGGTGGAACGCGCCAAGGAGGAACTGGGCCGCGTGCGCGGCGCGCTGGCCGGCAAGGTGGCGCTGGGGTTGCCGCCCAGCCTGTCGCGGGTGCTTTCGGTGCCGCTGTCGCGTGCCTTCCGCACCCGGCTGCCGCAGGCGTCGCTGGCGATCCGCGAGGGTCTGTCCGCCAACATGCTGGAGGCGCTGCGCAATGGCCGCCTCGACATCGCGCTGCTGTACAACCCGGTGCCGTCTTCCGACATCGACATCACGCCGCTGTGCGACGAGATGCTGTACCTGGTAGAGCTGGCCGAGGGCGACGCCGCGCCGGGCGCGGTGTCGCTGGCGGAGCTGGCCGCCAAGCCGCTGGTGATCCCGTCGCAGCCGCACGCCATCCGCATGCTGGTGGAGTCGCAGCTGGGCGCGCAGGGCTTGCGGCCAACCATTGCGCTGGAGATCGACAGCGTGCCGGCGATCCTGGAGCTGGTCGCCGACGGCGCCGGCTGCGCGGTGCTGTCGCGGCTGGCGGTATCGACCAGCGACAAGGCGGCGCGGCTGCGGCTGCGCCCGATCGGCGAGCCGGGCCTGGTCAGCCGGCTGGCGCTGGCGGTCAGCTCGCACCGCCCCAGCACGCTGACGCAACAGGCGATGCAGGAACTGGTTCGCGAGATGGTGCCGCCCATCGTGACGGGCAAGGCCGTGCCGGCGGCGTAAGGCGCCGGCTGCAGGGCGGGCACCCGCCGCCGCGACCGGCGGCTTTTCTTGAATCCAACCCATAGCAAACTGCTATATCTACTAGTTAGCTATCCATATTTTGCAGCATCGCCGGCCGGCAGATACTGGCCCCATGCAGACCTCTATCCCTACCCTGTTCATGCGCGGCGGTACTTCGCGCGGCCCGTTCTTCAACGCAGCGGATTTGCCCGCCGACATTGAACTGCGCAACCGCGTGCTGCTGGCCGTGATGGGTTCGCCGGACCGCCGCCAGATCGACGGCCTCGGTGGCGCCAATCCGCTGACCAGCAAGGTCGGCATCGTTGCCCTGGGCACGACGCCCGGCATCGACCTGACCTTCCTGTTCGCGCAGATCACGCCGGACAAGGACAGCGTCGACACCACCCCCAACTGCGGCAACATGCTGGCCGCGGTGGTGCCGTTCGCGCTGGAGACCGGCATGCTCAAGGCGCAGGGCGAGACCAGCACCTTCCGCGTGCTGACCCTGAATACCGACATGGCCTGCGACATCACCGTCGAGACCCCGAACGGCCAGGTGCGCTACGACGGCGACGCCCGCATCGACGGCGTACCCGGCACCGCCTCGCCGATCACCATCAACTTCCTCGATACCGCCGGCTCGGTGTGTGCCGGCCTGCTGCCCACCGGCCAGGTGCGCGACACCGTCAGCGTGGACGGCATCGGCGACATCGAGGTGACCTGCATCGACAACGGCATGCCGCTGGTGATGCTGCGCGCCGCCGACCTTGGCCGCACCGGCTACGAGAGCGTGGCCGAGCTGAATGCCGATACCGAGCTGAAAACAAAACTGGAAGCGCTACGCCTGACCTGCGGCCAACGTATGGGCCTGGGCGACGTCAGCAGCAAGACCTATCCCAAGATGACGCTGATCGCACCGCCACGCGGCGACGGCGGCAGCCTCACCACCCGCAGCTTCATCCCGCACGTGTGCCACGACGCCATCGGCGTGCTGGCCGCGGTCACCGTCGGCACCGCCTGCGTGCTGGACGGTGCCATCACCGACGGCATCGCCCGCATCGGTGCCGGCAGCAGCAAGCGGGTGTCGGTGGAACACCCGACCGGCGAATTCTCGGTGGAGCTGGAAACCGATGCGGCCAACCCGCAAAACGTGACCCGCGCCGCGCTGTTGCGCACCGCGCGCCTGATCATGAAAGGTGAAGTGATGATTCCGGCTGCCGTCTGGCAGCGGGAAGAACCTGTTCAAGGTCTCGCGAGCTAGAGCGAGACAAGGCGAAAACGGCTGAGGAAGCGCAGTTTACAAGTAGTAAATGAGCATTCCGAAGGCGTTTTTAACGCGGTATCGCCAAAGCGCAGCAGACATTAAACAGGTTCCAAGCAGCATCCGCCGGTCGATCGATCCTTCATACAACAACAGGAGAGGACGATCCCGCCGCCACGCGGCAGCCGGCAACCGTTTTACCCCGCCAAACCGCCATAGAGCGGTTTCGAGTCCAAACGCAACATAGAGATAACGACCATGACCAAACCATCTGTTGATGTGCAGGAGTTCATCAACCGCCATCCGTTTTCGCGGTTCCAGTGGATTACCTTCGCGCTCTGCTTCTGCATCGTGCTTCTGGACGGTTTTGACACCGCCGCCATCGGCTATATCGCCCCGTCACTGATCCAGGAATGGGGCGTCAGCAAACCGGCGCTGGCACCGGTGCTCAGTGCCGCGCTGTTCGGCCTCGCCGCCGGCGCGCTGATGGCCGGCCCGCTGGCCGACCGCCTCGGCCGCAAGAAGGTGCTGACCGGCTCGGTGCTGGTACTGGGCCTGTTCACGCTGCTTTCCGGCTTCGCCGCCGACCTGCAGAGCCTGACCGTGATGCGCTTCATCACCGGTATCGGCCTCGGCGCGGCGATGCCCAACGCGGTGACGCTGATGAGCGAATACTGCCCCACCGCGCGCCGCTCGCTGCTGACCAATGCCATGTTCTGCGGCTTCCCGCTCGGCGCGGCGCTGGGCGGCTTCCTCGCCTCGTGGATGATTCCGCAGTGGGGCTGGCGCAGCGTGCTGGTGTTCGGCGGCGTGACACCACTGCTGTTGCTGCTGGTGTTGCTGCTGCTGTTGCCGGAATCGGTGCGCTACATGGTGGCCAAGGGTTATGACCACGCCCGCATCCAGGCGGTCATGAGCCGCATCTCCGCCACTGCCGCCGATGCCGCCTCCTTCTTCCTGTCCGAAACCCGCGCCGTCGCGGCCGGCAAGAGCGGCCTCGCCGTGGTGCTGTCGCCGTCCTACCGCGTCGGCTCGGTGATGCTGTGGCTGGCCTACTTCATGGGGCTGGTGATCTTCTACGCGCTGGTCAACTGGATGCCCATCCTGTTCAAGGACGCCGGTATCGCGCCGAAACAGGCGATGCTGATTTCGGCGCTGTTCCCGCTGGGCGGCATCGGTGCTGTGTTCTGCGGCTACCTGATGGACCGCTTCAACGCCGACCGCATCATCGCCATCGGCTACCTGCTCACCGCGGCGTCGATCTACGCCATCGGCCAGGCAACCGGCAGCGTCGGCCTGCTGGTGGTGGTGGTGTTCGTGGCCGGCACCATTATGAATACCGCGCAATCGTCGATGCCGGCACTGGCCGCCGGCTTCTACCCGACCCAGGGCCGTGCCACCGGCGTGGCGTGGATGCTGGGCATCGGCCGCTTCGGCGGCATCGCCGGCTCCTTCCTGGTGGCCGAACTGGCGCGCCGCCAGCTGGGCTTCGACCAGGTGTTCATGGTGCTGGCCATCCCGGGCCTGATCGCCGCCAGCGCGCTGTTCATCAAGCTGCGCGCCCATCCTGACAGCGGCAAGGTCTCGCTGCAGGCCGCCCCGCTAAGCCATTAATCACCGCCGCGGCTGCCGGGGCCTCCACCTGCCCCGGCCCGCGCCGCCCCCTGCTACCGAGAGGAAACCGACATGATCATCGACTGCCACGGCCACTACACCACCGCGCCCCAGGCACTGGAAGACTGGCGTAAGCGCCAGGTGGCCAACCTCGCCACCCCCGAGCTGGGCCCGAAAGTGTCCGAGCTGCAGATCAGCGACGACGAGCTGTGCGAGACCATCGAGAGCAACCAGCTGAAGCTGATGAAGCAGCGCGGCTCCGACCTGACCATCTTCAGCCCGCGCGCCAGCTTCATGGCACACCACATCGGCGACTTCAACACCAGCGCCACCTGGGCGGCGATCTGCAACGAGCTGTGTTTCCGCGTCAGCGAGCTGTTCCCCGAGCACTTCATCGGCGCGGCGATGCTGCCGCAAAGCCCGGGCGTGGATCCGGCCAGCTGTATCCCGGAGCTGGAAAAGTGTGTGAAGGACTACGGTTTTGTTGGCCTCAACCTCAACCCGGACCCGTCCGGCGGCCACTGGACCAGCCCGCCGCTGTCCGACAGGCAGTGGTACCCGATCTACGAAAAGATGGTCGAGTACGACATCCCGGCGATGATCCACGTGTCCACCAGCTGCAACTGCGCGTTCCACACCACCGGCGCCCACTACCTGAACGCGGACACCACCGCCTTCATGCAGTGCCTGACCTCGGACCTGTTCAAGGACTTCCCGACGCTGAAGTTCGTGATCCCGCACGGCGGCGGCGCGGTGCCCTACCACTGGGGCCGTTTCCGTGGCCTCGCGCAGGAAATGAAAAAGCCGCTGCTCAAGGACCATCTGCTCAACAACATCTTCTTTGACACCTGCGTCTACCACCAGCCGGGCATCGACCTGCTGACCCGCGTGATTCCGGTGGAAAACGTGCTGTTCGCCTCCGAGATGATCGGCGCCGTGCGCGGCATCGATCCGGAAACCGGCCACTACTACGACGACACCAAGCGCTACATCGAGGCGGCCAACATCAGCGCCGAAGAGCGCCACCTGATTTACGAAGGCAACGCCCGCCGCGTGTATCCGCGTCTGGACGCGGCGCTGAAGGCCAAGGGCAAATAAGGAGCACATCATGAACCTGCCAATGAACCAGCTCGGCATCGTCAAGCGCCATATCGAGCGCGCCGATCCGGCCGCCGTCACCAAACTGGCACAGTTCGGCGTCGCCACCATTCACGAAGCGATGGGCCGCGTCGGCCTGATGAAGCCGTACATGCGGCCGGTGTACAAGGGCGCCAAGATCTGCGGCACCGCCGTCACCGTGCTGCTGCAGCCGGGCGACAACTGGATGATGCACGTCGCCGCCGAGCAGCTGCAGCCGGGCGACGTCGCCGTCGCCGCCTGCACCACCGACAACGAGGACGGCTTCTTCGGCGACCTGCTGGCCACCAGCTTCCAGGCGCGCGGCGCCAAGGGGCTGATCATCGACGGCGGCGTGCGCGACGTGGAAGAGCTGGAACAGATGGGCTTCCCGGTATTCAGCCGCGCCATCAACGCCAAGGGCACCATCAAGGCGACGCTGGGCTCGGTCAACATTCCGGTGATCTGCGCCGGCGCGCTGGTGAACCCGGGCGATGTGGTGATTGCCGACGTCGACGGCGTGGTGGTGGTGCCGGCGGCGCTTGCGCAGCAGGTGGCCGACGCCGCCGAGAAGCGCGAGAGCTTCGAGGGTGAGAAACGCGCCAAGCTGGCCGCCGGCGTGCTGGGCCTCGACATGTACAAGATGCGCGAACCGCTGGCCCAGGCCGGCCTGCGCTACATCGACTGAACAGCATGAGCCAGCCCCGCTCCCCCCTGCACTGGCACATCGGCCTCGTCGGCTACGGCGAGGTTGGCCGCATCCTGGCGGAAGACCTGCGCCAGCTGGGCGTGCGCGTCAGCGCCTACGACCGCAAGCTGGACGAGCCGGCCAGCGCCGAACCGTTGCGCAGCCATGCGGCCAACCTTGGGGTGGCGCTGGCACCGTCGCCGCTGGCACTGGCCGCCGACGCCGACTGCCTGATCAGCGCGGTGACCGCCGACCAGACCGTGGCGGTGGCCGAAGCCTGCGCCCCGGCGCTGCGCCACGGCGCTTTCTTCCTCGACTTCAACTCCGCCTCGCCGACGGCCAAGCAGGCAGCCGCGGCACTGATCGACGCTGCCGGCGGCCGTTACGTGGAAGGCGCGGTGATGACCAGCGTGCCGCCGTATCGCAGCAAGGTGCCGCTGCTGCTGGGTGGCGAGTCGGCGGCGGCGCTGTGCCCGCTGCTGGGCGAGCTGGGCTTTGCCGCCCGCGTTGCCAGCGCGCAACTGGGCGTCGCCTCGGCCACCAAGATGTGCCGCAGCGTGATGATCAAGGGGCTGGAAGCGATGGTGATCGAAAGCCTCACCACCGCCCGCCACTACGGCGTGGAAGACGCGGTCGTGGCCTCGCTGTACGAAACCTTTCCCGGCATCGACTGGGAACAACAGGCGGCGTACTTCTTCCAGCGCGTGATCGAGCACGGTCGCCGCCGCAGCGAGGAAGTGCGCGAAGTGGCCAACACCGTCGCCGACGCCGGCCTCACGCCTTGGTCGGCCAGCGGCACCGCCGCCCGTCAGGCGTGGATGGCCGATCTCGCCGATGCCGGCGTATTCGGCAGCAAGCATGCCCCCGATTTTGCCCGCAGCCCGGACTGGCGCACCGAAGCCGATCGGCTGCTGGCCAGCCTCACACAGAAAGACTGAACCATGCACTTTGAAAAAACCCCCGGCTGGCTGGACTGGTACCAGGGCCCCAGCACCCCCAAATTCAAACTGCCGGCCGGCGCGGTGGATGCCCACTGCCACGTGTTCGGCCCCGGCGAAGAGTTCCCGTACGCGCCGGAACGCAAGTACACCCCGTGCGACGCCAGCAAGCACCAGCTGTTCGCCTTGCGCGACCAGCTGGGCTTTGCCCGCAACGTGATCGTGCAGGCCACCTGCCACGGCGCCGACAACCGCGCGCTGGTGGATGCGCTGCTGCATTCGGACGGCAAGGCGCGTGGCGTGGCCACCGTGCGTCGCAGCGTGAGCGACGACGAATTGCAGGCGATGCACGACGCCGGCGTGCGCGGCGTGCGCTTCAACTTCGTCAAGCGGCTGGTGGATTTCACCCCCAAGGACGAGCTGATGGAGATCGCCAGCCGCATTGCCAGGTTTGGCTGGCACGTGGTGATCTATTTTGAAGCGGTGGACCTGCCGGAGCTGTGGGACTTTTTCACCGGCCTGCCGACCACGGTGGTGGTCGACCACATGGGGCGCCCGGACGTGAGCAAGCCGCTGGACGGCCCGGAGTTCGAGCTGTTCCTGAAGTTCATGCGCGAGCACCCGAACGTGTGGAGCAAGGTCAGCTGCCCGGAACGCTTGTCGCTGACCGGCCCGCGCGCGCTCGACGGCGAGCAGAATGCTTACCGCGACGTGGTGCCGTTTGCACGCCGGGTAGTCGAGGAATTCCCGGATCGGGTACTGTGGGGCACCGACTGGCCGCACCCGAACCTGAAGGACCACATGCCGGACGACGGCCTGCTGGTGGACTTCATCCCGCACATCGCGCCGACCGCCGAGCTGCAGCAAAAGCTGCTGGTGGCCAACCCGATGCGCCTGTACTGGCCGGAAGAAACACAGGAAGCGTAAACCATGGCACTGAACAAACCGTATCTGGACCTGCCCGGCACCACCATTTTCGATGCCGAGCAATCGCGCAAGGGCTACTGGCTGAACCAGTTCTGCATGTCGCTGATGAAGGCCGACAACCGCGCCCGCTTCAAGGCCGACGAGCGCGGCTATCTCGACGAGTGGGCGATGAGCGAGGAGCAGAAGCAGGCGGTGCTGGACCGCGATCTGAACCGCTGTATCGCGCTGGGCGGCAACATCTACTTCCTGGCCAAGATCGGCGCCACCGATGGCAAGAGCTTCCAGCAGATGGCCGGCAGCATGACCGGCATGAGCGAGGAAGAGTACCGCGACATGATGCTGGGCGGTGGTCGCTCGGCAGAAGGCAACCGCTATCTGGGCGAAGACGGCGACGCCCAGCCGCAGCACCAGCCGCAAGGCAAGAGCAAGGGGAGCAACTGATATGGCACGCATTACCGCGAGCGTTTACACATCGCACGTGCCGGCCATCGGCGCGGCACTGGATCTGGGCAAGTCGCAGGAGCCGTACTGGCAGCCGGTGTTTGCCGGCTACGACTACGGCAAACAGTGGATCAAGGAGCAGAAGCCGGACGTGATCTTCCTGGTCTACAACGACCACGCGACGGCTTTCAGTCTGGATTTCATTCCGACCTTCGCCATCGGTACCGGCGCCGAATACCAGCCGGCCGACGAAGGCTGGGGCCCGCGCCCGGTGCCCAAGGTGATGGGCCACCCGCAGCTGGCCGCACACATCGCGCAGAGCGTGATCCAGGATGATTTTGACCTCACCATCGTCAACAAGATGGACGTGGACCACGGCCTGACCGTGCCGCTGTCGCTGATGTTCGGCCAGCCTGAAGCCTGGCCGTGCGCGGTGATTCCGTTCGCCGTCAACGTGGTGCAGTACCCGGTGCCGTCCGGCCGCCGCTGCTTCCAGCTGGGCCAGGCGATCCGCCGCGCGGTAGAGTCGTTCGACGGCGACCTCAACGTGCAGATCTGGGGCACCGGCGGCATGAGCCACCAGCTGCAGGGCCCGCGTGCCGGCCTGATCAACAAGGAATGGGACAACGCCTTCCTCGACCGCCTGATCGCCGACCCGGCGGATCTGGCGCAAATGCCACACATCGACTACGTGCGCGAAGCCGGTTCCGAGGGCATCGAGCTGGTGATGTGGCTGATCGCGCGCGGCGCGATGAGCGACGTCGCCGGCGGCCCGGCGCCGGAGCTGAAACAACGCTTCTACCACGTGCCGGCATCCAATACCGCCGTGGGTCATCTGATTCTGGAGAACAAGCAATGAGCAAGACCATCAAGGTAGCGCTGGCTGGCGCCGGCGCCTTCGGCATCAAGCATCTGGACGCCATCAAGCTGATCGACGGCGTGGAAGTGGTATCGCTGGTTGGCCGCCGCTATGAGGCCACCAAGGAAGTGGCCGACAAGTACGGTATCGCCCACGTGGCCACCGATCTGGCCGACGCGCTGGCGCTGCCGGAAGTGGACGCGGTGATCCTGTGCACCCCGACCCAGGTGCACGCCGCGCAGGCGATGCAGTGCCTGAAAGCCGGCAAGCACGTGCAGGTGGAGATTCCGCTGGCCGACAGCCTGGCCGACGCCGAGGCGGTGGTCGCACTGCAGCAGCAGACCGGGCTGGTGGCGATGGTCGGCCATACCCGCCGCTTCAACCCCAGCCACCAGTACGTGCACCAGAAGGTGCAGGCCGGCGAGTTCAACATCCAGCAGATGGATGTGCAGACCTACTTCTTCCGCCGCACCAATATGAACGCGCTGGGCCAGGCGCGCAGCTGGACCGACCACCTGCTGTGGCACCACGCCGCGCACACCGTGGACCTGTTCGCCTACCAGGCCGGCAGCCCCATCGTGCAGGCCAATGCGCTGCAAGGCCCGATCCACCCGGAGCTGGGCATCGCCATGGACATGTCGATCCAGCTGAAGGCGGCCAACGGCGCCATCTGCACCCTGAGCCTGTCGTTCAACAACGACGGCCCGCTGGGCACCTTCTTCCGCTACATCGGCGATTCCGCCACCTACATCGCGCGCTACGACGACCTGTACAGCGGCAAGGAAGAGCAGATCGACGTATCGAAAGTGGCGGTATCGATGAACGGCATCGAGCTGCAGGACCGCGAATTCTTCGCCGCCATCCGCGAAGGCCGCGAGCCGAACTCGTCGGTGGCCAAGGTGCTGCCGTGCTACCAGGTGCTGGCCAAGCTGGAACAACAGCTGAACGCCGGTCTGTAAGGAGTCTGCCCATGCAACAGCGACAACTCGGCCCGTTCTCGGTCTCGGCCATTGGCCTGGGCTGCATGAACCTCAGCCACGCCTACGGCGTGCCGCCGGCGCCGGAACAGGCCGAGGCGCTGTTGCTGGCGGCGCTGGACGCCGGCATCACCCTGTTCGATACCGCCGCGCTGTACGGCTTTGGCGCCAACGAGGAACTGGTGGGCCGCGTGCTGGCGCCGCACCGCAACCGCATCACGCTGGCCAGCAAGTGCGGCATGACCGGGGTGGATGGTAAAAGGGTGATCGACGGCCGCCCGGACACGCTGAAGCGCACCTGCGAGGAATCGTTGCGCCGGCTGCGTACCGAGGTCATCGACCTGTACTACCTGCATCGCTGGGACAAGCAGGTGCCGATCGAGGACAGCGTCGGCGCGCTGGCCGAGCTGGTGCGCGAAGGCAAGATCCGCAGCATCGGCCTGTCGGAAGTGTCCGCCGCCACCCTGCGCCGCGCGCACGCGGTGCACCCGATCGCCGCGCTGCAAACCGAGTATTCGCTGTGGACGCGCAACGCGGAGATCGCGGTGCTGGATGCCTGCAAGCAGCTGGGGGTGGCCTTTGTCGCCTTCAGCCCGCTGGGGCGCGGCTTTCTCGCCGACGGTCTGCCGGACATGGCCACCTTGGCCGCACTGGACGGCAAGGACATCCGCCGCGCGATGCCGCGTTTCGCCGCGGACAACTATGCGGCCAACCTTGACTTCCTCGCCGCCTACCGCGACATCGCCGCCGCCGCCGGCTGCACCCCGGCGCAACTGGCACTGGCGTGGCTGTTTACCCGCGGCGAGCACGTGATCCCGATTCCGGGCACCACCCGCCTGGCGCACCTGCGCGAGGACGTGGCCGCCAGCCGCGTGCAGCTGCGGGTGGAGACACTGCAGCAGCTGGAGGCATTGCTGGCATGGCTGCCGATTGCCGGCGCGCGTTACAACGCGGCGACGCAGACCGAGATCGACACCGAAGAATTCCGCGCCTGAGGCGCAACACTGATTGCGACCCATGCTCGATATCCTGGCGGTGATCGCCCCCATTTTCATGCTGATCGGGCTGGGCTACCTCGCGGTGCGGCTGGCGCTGTTCCCGCAGGACAAGCTGGCGGCGCTGGGCCTGCTGGTGGTGCGCTTCGCGCTGCCGGCACTGATCCTGCACTCGCTGTCCAGCCGCTCGCCGGCGGAATTGCTCAACACCCCCTATCTCTCCGCCTACGCCGCCGGCTCGCTGGCGATGCTGCTGCTGGGCACCGGCTGGGCGATGCTGGCCCGCCAGCAACCGTTGCCGCGCGCCGCGCTGTACGGGCTGGGCATGTCCTGCTCCAACAGCGCCTTTGTCGGCTACCCGATCGTGTACCAGCTGCTGGGGCCGGTGGCGACGCTGGCGCTGGCACTGACCATGGTGGTGGAAAACCTGCTGATGCTGCCGCTGGGCATCGCCTTGTCGGAGGCCGACGGCTCGCGCCAGGAGCGCTTCCTGCGCGCCTTCGGCCGCTCGCTGCTGGGGCTGCGCCGCAACCCGATCATCCTCGCCATCGTCGCCGGGGTGACGCTGGCGCTGCTGGACCTCAGCCTGCCGCCGCTGCTGGCCAAGCCGGTGGCGATGCTGGGCACCGCGTCGGCGCCGGTGGCGCTGTTCGTGATCGGCGGCTCGCTGGTCGGCCTGCCGCTGCGCAGCATGCTGCGCGACGTCAGCATCCTCGCCAGCGGCAAGCTGCTGCTGCACCCGCTGCTGGTGGCGGGGGCGCTGCTGCTGTTCGGCCCGCTCGACCCGCGACTGGCGATGGCCGGGGTGCTGACCGCGGCGATGCCGATGCTGAGCATCTTCCCCATCCTCGGCCAGCGCCACGACATGCAGGGCTTCTGCGCCGCCACCCTGCTGCTGGCGACCACCAGCTCCTTTCTCACCATCAGCGCCGCAATCTGGCTGCTGCAGCATTACCCGTTTTTTCATTAGGCACCGGGCACAGACCCGGGCCACATGCCGCAAAGACGGCAGGCCGCGCGCCCCCGCAGGGGCTTGCGGCCAACATCAAGCGACGACGAGAAAAAGCCCGCACCCAGGGCACGACCACAACCTCGCAGGAGACAACCCAAGATGCACACCCCGCAACACGACACCCCTGTCATCGCCCTCGCCAGCGCGCAGCCCACCCTGCGCCAGCGCTGGCACAGCGCAATGGCCGTTGGCCACACGCGCTGGTGGATGCTGGCACTGGTGTTCTTTGCCACCACCATCAACTACATCGACCGCGCCGCACTGGGCGTGCTGCAGCCGATTCTGGCCAAGGAGCTGAGCTGGACGGCGCAGGACTACGCCAATATCAACTTCTGGTTCCAGATGGGCTACGCCATCGGCTTTGCCGTGCAGGGCCGCTTCATCGACCGCGTCGGGGTGAAGCACGCCTTCGCGCTGGCGGTGCTGCTGTGGAGCCTGGCGGCCGCCGCGCACGGGCTGGCGGCGTCCGCCGTCGGCTTCATGATCTGCCGTTTCCTGCTCGGCCTGTCCGAGGCGGCCAACTACCCGGCCTGCGTCAAGACCACGCGGCTGTGGTTCCCGGCCGGCGAACGCGCGATGGCCACCGGCCTGTTCAACGCCGGCACCAATGTCGGCGCGCTGGTGACGCCGGTGCTGCTGCCGCTGATCATGATGGTGTGGGGCTGGCAGGCGGTGTTCTTCGTCATCGGCAGCTTCGGCCTGATCTGGCTGCTGTACTGGCTGCGCCACTACCACGACCCGGCGCAACACCCGGGCGTGAGCCGCGCCGAGCTGAACTACATCAGCGCCGAGGCACAGGCGCCGGCCGGCAAAGTGCCGTACTCGCGCATCCTGCGCCTGCGCGGCACCTGGGCCTACGCGCTGGCCTTCACCATGACCGCGCCGGTGTTCTGGTTCTACCTGTACTGGCTGCCACCCTTCCTCAACCAGCAGTACCAGCTGGGCATCAGCGTGACGCAGATGGGCATCCCGCTGATCGTGATCTACCTCACCGCCGACGTCGGCAGTGTCGGCGGCGGCGCGCTGTCGTCGTGGCTGATCGCCCGCGGCATGGCGCCGATCCCGGCACGGCTGGCCGCCATGCTGCTCTGTGCGCTGTGCATCCTGTCCATCATCGCCGCCGCCGGCGCCAGCAGCCTGTGGCTGGCGGTGGCCGCCATTTCGCTGGCCATCGGCGCGCATCAGGCGTGGACCGCCAACATCTGGAGCCTGGTGATGGATTTCACCCCGAAGGAAGTGGTCGGCAGCGTGTTCGGCTTTGGCAGCATGATCGGCGCCGTGGGCGGCATGTTCATGACCCAGATCGTCGGCTATGTGCTGACGGTGACCAACAACAACTACTCGGTGCTGTTCACGCTGATTCCGTGCTGCTATTTCGTGGCGCTGACCTGGCTGTACTTCATGGCGCCACGGCAGGTGGAAACCCTGCCGGACTGATGCCGGCAACGTAGCCCGGCCCCGCGCGGCGCCTCCCGTCCCCGGGGCGGCGTCGCGCCTCCGTCACCCCCGTCGCCGGGAGTGATGCTTTCTAGGCGGTCGCCAGCACCTCGGCCGCCACCAGCTCCAGCTCGCGGCGCAGCCAGCTGTGCGCCGGGTCGTGGCGGTATTTCAGGTGCCAGATCATGTACATCGGCATGCGGCCAACCTTGGCCGGCAGCGGGCAGCTGGCAAAGTCGCGCATCAGCCCGCGCCCGAGCAGGCCCGGCAGCGTCGCCAGCAGGCCGCTGCCGCGCAGGAAGGCCGGGATGCCGGCGAACGACGGCACGGTGACGGCGAAGCGGCGCGCGATGCCGCGTGCCTCCAGCTGCAGGTCCACGTCCAGCATCCGCCGCGGCGCGTACAGCACGGTGACGTGCTCGGCGGCGAGGTAGTCGTCCAGCCGCGCCGGCGCCGCGCGCTGCGCCGGATCGTAGAACACGCGGTAGTCGTCCTCGAACAGCCGCTTCTGCAGGATGTCGCCGGCCTCCGGCGGCCGCGGCGAGATCGCCAGCTGGCAGTGCTCGTCGCGCAGCATCTCGCTGCTGGGCACATCGGACGGGATCACCCGCAGCCGTACCCCCGGTGCCTGCTGCCGCAGCCGCTGCCACAGCGGCGGCAGCAGCAGGTCGCGCTGGAAGTCGTTGGCGGCGATGGTGAAGGTGGTGTTCAGTGTCGCCGGCGCAAACGCCTCGCCGGCGGCAAAGCGCCGCATCTCGTCCAGCAGCACCCGCGCCTGCAGCGCCAGCGCCTCGGCACGGGCGGTGGCCACGATGCCGCGCCCGCTCTTGACGAACAGCGGATCGCCGGTGATCTGGCGCAGCTTGTCCAGCAGATGCGACACCGCCGACTGCGTCACCCCCAGCCGCCGCGCCGCGCCGGTGACCGACTGTTCCTCGATCACCGCCAGCAGCAGCTGCAGCAAACGGCCGTCCAGCTGCAAATGATCGAAATCGCTCATACGTGCCATCAATACCCCTGTCTTTATTCCGGTTATTGCTTTGCCGATACTACCCGACACAGCAAACGCTGCAAGCAGGGAAACCAATAGGGAGAACAGGATGGAGACAACAAAACGCAAGCTCCGCGTCACCGGCACCGCGGTATTCGACGGTGATCTGGCGCAAAAGGGCTACGCCCTCAACAAGATGTGCTTTTCCTTCAACGACGCGGCCAACCGCCAGGCCTTCGCCGCCGACGAGGCCGGCTACTGCCAGCGCTACGGCCTGAACGCCGAGCAGTACGCGGCGGTGCGCGAGCGCAACGTGCTCGGCCTCTTGGCCGCCGGCGGCAATGTCTACTACCTCGCCAAGTTCGCCGGCATTCTCGGGCTGGACGTGCAGGACCTCGGCGCGTTGCAGACCGGGATGAGCAAGGAAGCGTTCAAACAGATGTTGCTGGAGGCAGGGAAATAATCATGGCAAAAATCGTAGGCGGCATTACCACTTCACACGTTCCGGCCATCGGCCGCGCCATCGCGCAGAACCTGCAGCAAGACCCGTACTGGAAGCCGTTCTTTGACGGTTTCCCGCCGGTGCAAAAGTGGCTGGACGAGGTGAAGCCCGACGTGGCGATCGTGATCTACAACGACCACGGCCTGAACTTCTTCCTCGACAAGCTGCCGACCTTCGCCGTCGGCGCCGCCGCGCAGTACCACAACGCCGACGAAGGCTGGGGCATCCCCACCCTGCCGCCGTTTGCCGGCGACGCCGAGCTGTCGTGGCAGCTGATCAATGGCCTGGTGGCGGACGAATTCGACATCACCACCTGCCAGGAAATGCTGGTCGATCACGCCTTCTCGCTGCCGATGAAGCTGCTGTGGCCGGAGCAGGATCGCTGCCCGGTGCGCACCATCCCGGTGTGCATCAACACCGTGCAGTACCCGCTGCCGTCGGCCACCCGCTGCTACAAGCTGGGCGAGGCGATCGCACGGGCGGTGGCGTCGTGGCCGGATGACCTGAAAGTGGTCATTATCGGCACCGGCGGCCTGTCGCACCAGCTGGACGGCGAGCGCGCCGGCTTCATCAACAAGGCCTTCGACCTGCAGTTCATGGACAGCCTCACCGCCGCGCCGAAGTGGGCGACGCAGTACAGCAACGAGGAGCTGGTGGAGCAGACCGGCACCCAGGGCGTGGAGTTGCTGATGTGGCTGACCACCCGCGGCGCGCTGCCGGGCGAGGTGGTGGAGCTGCACCGCAACTACCACATCCCGATCTCCAACACCGCCGCCGGGCTGATGCTGTTCGAGTGCCGCTGAGGCCGAGCAGCAGCGCCGCGCTGACGTAGTAAAAAAAAAGCACCGTTCCCCACCGGGACGGTGCTTTTTGCTTAAGCGGCGTGGCCGTGGCCAGCCGGCGTGCGGCTCAGCCCGGCGGCCGCAGGTAGGCCAGCACCGCCTCCACCAGCATCTTGCGGTGCGATTCGCGCGACGCCTCGCTCACCATGTCGCGGCCAAAGATGGTCTGGAAGGTGTAGCGGTTGGCGACGCGGAAGAAGCACAGCGAGCTGATCAGCATGTGCAGGTCGGTGGCGTCGACCTCGGGGCGGAACAGCCCCGCCGCCTTGCCGCGCGCCAGCACGCCGTCGAGCACCTCGATGATGCTGCGGTTCAGCGACTTGATCTTCGACGACTGCGCGATGAACTTGCCGTGGTGGATGTTCTCGATGCTGACTAGGCGAATGAAGTCGGTGTGCGCGGCGTGATAGTCGAAGGTGAACTCCGCCAGCCGGATGATGGCGTCCACTGGCGACAGTTCGGCCAGGTCCAGCCCGGTTTCGATGTCGCGGATCTCGCCGTAGCAGCGCTCCAGCGCCGCGATGTACAGCTCTTCCTTGCTGCGGAAGTAGTACACCACCATGCGCTTGATGGTGCCGGCGCGCTCGGCGATGGCGTCCAGCGTGGTGCCGCTGAAGCCGGTCAGCGCGAACTCGCTCACCGCGGCATCGAGTATGCTTTTCTTCATGCCCTCCGGGTTGTTCTTGCGCTTTTGCTTGACCACCGCGCTGCCTTCCGGCGCCTCGCCACTGTTTTTCATGATCGGCACATCTGTTCCAGACTGAGTGAACGCCGCACCGGCAACGACGGCCGCCGCGGACAAGACCTCCATCCTATCAAAAAGCGCCGCCGCTGTATTTGCGCGCCGGGCGCCCGTTGCGGCCAACCCTGGCCGCGTACGGAACTCTGCCGCCGTTGCCGGCCACCAAGCAGGATTGCCCGCGACCCCGCCCAGCCCGACACCATGCCCATCCGCACCCTGACCCTGCCGCTACTGGCCGCCGTATTCGCCGTCGCCGCCTGCAGCCAGACCCGCCCGCCGCCCAAGCCACCATTGGGACAGGCCAGCTTTGCCAGCTACCGGCTGGAGACGCGGCAATGGCTGCGCCAGCAGCGCCAGTTCGTCGGCGCCGACATCGAGCGCGAGCTGGACTACAACAGCCCGCACGAGTGGCGGCCGGCCGGCGCGCCGCGCGGCGGCGTGCTGCTGGTGCACGGGCTGGGCGATTCGCCGTTTTCCTTTGTCGACATCGCGCCGCGGCTGGCGCAGCAGGGCTGGCTGGTACGCACCGTGCTGCTGCCCGGCCACGGCAGCGCGCCGCAGTCGCTGCTGCCGGTGGCGATGGCCGACTGGCAGCAGGTGGTGCGCGAACAGACGCAGCTGCTGCAGCGGGAGGTCGGCCGCGTCTGGCTCAGCGGTTTTTCCACCGGCGGCAATCTGGTGCTGGGCGAGGCACTGGCCAATGCCGGTATCGCCGGCCTGCTGCTGTTCTCGCCCGGCCTCAAGTCCGACAGCCGCCTCGACTGGCTGACCCCGTGGCTGGCGCCGCTGCGGCCGTGGCTGCGCCCGCCTGAGCCCGGCCGCGCGCAGCAGACGCCGGTGCGTTACCTGAACGTGCCGACCAACGGCTTCGGCCAGTACTACCGCAGCAGCGCCAGCGTGCGCGCACAGCTGGCCCGCCAGCCCTACCCGCGGCCGGTGCTGATGGTGCTGAGCGAGCACGACTCGGTGCTCGACGTGCGCTACACGCTGGCGCAGTTCAGCCAGCGCTTCAGCCATCCGCACAGCCGGCTGATCTGGTACGGTAACGCGCCGGCCAGCAGCGACCAGCGCGTGCTGTGGCGCCCGGACCGGCTGCCGCAGCAGCGCATCAGCCAGTTTTCACACATGAGCGTGCTGTTTGCGCCGGACAACCCGCTGTACGGCCGTGACGGCAGCCTGCGCCTGTGCCAGAACGGGCAGGACGCTGCCGATGACGCCGCCTGCCGCAACGGCGCCACGGTGTGGTATTCCGACTGGGGCTACCGCGAAGCCGGCAAGGTGCACGCCCGGCTGACCTTCAATCCCTATTTCGACTGGCAACTGCAGCAGATACAGCAGCTGCTGGCAGGCAGCAGCGCCGGCGACGCCACGCTGCAGCAGGCGGCCGATGCGCGCTGAGGTCCGCCACCGTTGCGGCCAACGTTGGCCGCGCGCGGCACTCGGCAGGCCGGATGCCAGTCGCTACACTACGGGGCTTCCATTACGCCGGCCTACACCGGCTTGCACCGGATCGCCGCCATGCCTGACTGCTATCAGCCGCTGCGCCAGCCGCGCAGCGAGTACCACCACTTCAACGGCCATCCCTGCCACGTGCTGCGCTGGGGCGAGGCCGACGCGCCGGCGCTGTTCATGCTGCACGGCTGGATGGATTGCGCGCTGACCTTCCAGTTCGTCGCCGACCTGCTGCCGCAGTGGCAGATCATCGCCCCGGACTGGCGCGGCTTCGGCGACAGCGGCTGGAACAGCGGCAGCTACTACAGCGCCGACTACCTCGCCGATCTCGACGCGCTGCTGCAGCACTACAGCCCGCAGGCGGCGGCCAACGTGGTCGGCCACAGCATGGGCGCGATGGTCAGCGGCCTGTACGCCGGCATCCGCCCGGAGCGGGTGGCGAAGCTGGCGCTGGTGGAGGGCTTCGGCCTCGCCGACAGCCGCGCGGCCGAGGCGCCGGGCCGCTACGCGCGCTGGCTGCGCGAGAAGCAGCAGCCGCCGGCCTACCAGCCGCTGGCGTCACTGGCCGCGGTGGCACGCCGGCTGCAGGAGCGCAACCCGCACCTGAGCGCCGACAAGGCCGCCTTCATGGCGCAGGCGCTGACCACGCAGCGCGACGGCGCGCTGAGCTACCGCGCCGATCCGCGCCACAAGATGGTCAACCCGGTGCTGTACCGGCTGGAAGAGGCCAAGGCCTGCTGGCGTCGCATCGCTTGCCCGGTGCAGTGGGTGATCGGCGGCGAGATGTGGGATCACCCGATGGCCAAGGGCGTGTTCGACACCCTCGACGAGCGCCGCGCCTGCTTTGCCGATCTGCAGGAAGCCGTCATCGCCGACGCCGGCCACATGGTGCAGTGGGAGCAGCCGGCAGGGTTGGCCGCAACGCTGCAATCGTTCTTTGCTCAGGAACAATCCGTCTAAGCGGGTGCTGGATTTCGGGCTGCCCTTAACGTAAGGTAAACGCCATTGTCGTTTTACCGGAGCCCGCCATGACCCGCTACGCCCGCCACCTGCAACAGCGCACCATCGTCAACCCGTTCCAGGGCCTGCCACGGCTGGAGGCCGCCATCGGCCGCCGCATCGTGTCGCGCATCGGCTCCAACGAGAGCATGCCGATTGCCGGCCACCCGCTGGCGACGCAGTGGGGCGAGGCGCTGTACGAGCTGGCGCGGCTGTATCCGGACCCGTACGCCAGCGCCATCCGCGAGCGCGCCGCGGCGCTGAACGGCGTGGACGCGGCCAACGTGGTGGTCGATGCCGGCGCCGACAGCCTGATCGCGCTGTTCCTGCGCGCGCGGGTGTCGCCCGGCGACGTGGTGGTGTGCACCGCCGGCACCTATCCCACCTTCCGCTACTTTGCCGAGGGCGTCGGCGCCGAGATCGTCGAGGTGCCGTACGCCGAGCACGACGGCGTGCTGGTCAACGACCTGCCGGCGCTGGCCGCCGCCGCCAACGCGCGCCAGGCGGCGCTGGTTTACCTCGCCAACCCGGACAACCCGACCGGCACCTTCCACCCGCGCGACGCCGTCGCCAGCCTGCGCGCCGCGCTGGCCGACGACACCCTGCTGCTGCTGGACGAGGCCTATGTCGACTTCTGCGCCGCCGCCGAGCGCCAGGGCGTGCTGGCCAACACCGTGCGCCTGCGCACACTGTCGAAGGCGCACGGCCTCGCCGGGCTGCGCGTCGGCTACGCCATCGCGCCAGAGGAATGGATCAGCAAGACCGACCAGATCCGCACCCAGTTTGCCGTCTCAAGCGTCGCACAGGCGGCGGCGGTGGCGGTGCTGGATGCGCCGCACTGCGCCGACACCATCATCCGCGACACCTGCCGGCTGCGCGAGCAGCTGCACGCGGCGCTGGCCGGCGGCGGGCTGCGCGTGCAGCCGTCGCACACCAACTTTGTCTGCATCGTGTACCCGGATGCCGACAGCGCGCTGCAGCGGCAAAAGGCGCTGTTGCAGCAGGGCATCGCGGTGCACCGTCCGCCGCATCCGGCGATGCAGCACATCCTGCGCGTCACCGCCCATCCTGACGCATGTCAAGACTCGACCATTGCCGTGCTGCTGCCGGGCTGAACACGGGTACACTGTGCCGTATTGCCCTGTACCCACCCCACCATAAAAAGCGGCCGCAACATGAAGGTTCCCCATTTCGACCAAGACACCACCGCCGCGCTGGTGCGCAACCTGGTGATTCCGCCGCGTCCGGCACTGCTGGACCAGCTCGCCGCCTTGCGCAACGATCCGGAGATGAGCCTGCTGGACGTCGCCGGGCTGATCGCCACCGACATCGGCCTGTCGGCCGCCATCCTCAAGGCCGCCAACAGCCCGCTGTTCAGCAGCCAGCGCAACATCACCTCGGTGCAGCAGGCGGTCAGCCTGCTCGGCACCCGCAACACCATCACCCTGGTCAGCGGCCTGCTGCTGCGCCTGGCGCTGACCGCGGAATCGCCGCCGGCGATCGAGCAGTTCTGGGAACGCAGCATGCAGGAAGCGGCCATCGCCGCCACGCTGTGCGAGCGGCTGGGACGGCCGGCGGAGGAGTGCCAGAGCTTCGCGCTGTTCCGCAGCTGCGGCATCGCGGTGATGCTGATGCGCGATGCGCGCTACGAACGCACGCTGCGCCTGATCGGCCAGGCGCGCGACCGCCAGATCAGCAAGATCGAGCAGGAATTCCACAACACCAGCCACGACATCGTCGGCTACCTGGTGGCACGCACCTGGAACATGCCGGAGCCGTTCTGCCAGGCGATCCTGCTGCAACACCAGCCGGAGCTGTTCCAGGTCGGCAGCGAGCCACTGCTGGACCACGAGCACATGATGATGGTGGCGGTGGCGCGCGCGGCACAGTACGTGTGGCGCACCAGTACCGATCACCACGGCGACGGCGCCTGGCGCGAGCGCGCCGACGACATCGTCAGCTATCTGGGCATGGACAGCACCGAGTTCGAGGACTGGGTCGACAGCATGCACCACCAGCTGCACCACTGAGCGCGGCCTCCTCGGCGGCAGCCATGAAAAAACCGGACGCTGGCGTCCGGTTTTTGTTTGTGCTGTGCCCTGTTCAGTGGCGCGCTTCGCGCACCGCCGCCATCACGTCGAAGTTGAACAGGCGGTTGACGTCGTCTTCGTCGAACACATAACGTTGGCCGCAATACTCGCAACCGATCTCGATGCTGCCCTGCTCCAGCACCACGTCGGCCGCCTCCTGGCCACCGAGCAGCTTCAGCATCTCGCCGACGCGCTCCTCGTTGCAGTTGCAGGCAAAGCTGACCGCCGCCGGGTCGAACACGCGCACCGTTTCCTGGTGGTAGAGCCGGTACAGGATGTCGTCGGCCCCCAGCGTCAGCAGCTCGTCCTGCTGCAGGGTGTCGGCCAGCGCCACCACGTGCGGCCAACCTTCGGCGTCGCCGTGGCCGTCCGGCAGCCGCTGCAGCAAGAGGCCGGCGGCGGTGTCGTCATTGCAGGCCAGGATCAGACGGGTGTCCAGCTGCTCGGAGCGCTGCATGTAGTTCTCCAGCATCTGCGCGATGCTGTCGCCCTCCAGCGCCACGATGCCCTGCCACGGCTCGCCCTCTTTCGGCTCCAGCGTCACCACGAAGGTGCCGCCCTCGCCCAGCAGCTCGGCCAGCGGCGCGTCGGTGATGGCCGCGTCGAAACGCGCGGTGGCGCGCACGGTGCGCTCGCTGGTGCACTCGGCCACCGCCAGGCGCAGCGCGCCCTTGCCGTGCAGCTGCATGATCAGCGTGCCGTCAAACTTGAGGTTGGCGGCCAGCAGGCTGCTGGCGGCGACCATCTGGCCCAGCACGTGGCGCACCGCCGCCGGGTAGTTGTGGCGGGTCACCACCTGCTGCCAGGCACCGTCCAGGCGCACCAGCGCGCCGCGGACCGGCACACCATCGAACAGGAAGCGCTGCAGGGTATCGGCTTGGTTCATTTGTCAGAATCCTTATCAATCGAAACAGTGTAGAGCGACATCGGCAACGCGCTGCTGGCGTCGAATTCGGCGCCGGCACGCACCGCCGCCTCGGCGATCGCCCTGGCGTCCAGCGCGCTGTCGTACAGCGCGTGCATCGCGCCCATCGCGAACTTGCGGCCGGAGCCGATGGCCCAGAAACGGGAAAATTCGTACACCTCGCGCATCGGATAGACGCCGAAGATGCCGTGAGTATTGGCGACCAGCACCATCATCTGGCTGGATTCGTACGGGTCTTCCTCGTCTTCTTCCGGGCGCAGGAAAAAGTGGTCTTTCAGCTTGGGGTGGATCTTGCGAAAGGTCTCGAACAGGCCACTGCGGCTGGACAGGTCGCGCGATTTCATCCCCTTCAGCGCGCCCTGCAGCACCAGGTCGTGCGCGGCCGAGCCGGCAATGGCCAGATAACTGTCGCCGAGGCGGAAGATCTTGTCGTGAAACACGTCATAGGCCGCCGGCAAGCGCTGGTCGTCGCCAAACGTGGTCTGGCTGTCCGCCGCGATGGCGATCTGCCCGTTCTTGCGTACTACCACGATGGTGGTCATCGCCATCTCCCCCGGAAAAGAAAGCAAAGGTGGTGATTTTACTGGAAATTGCAAGCCCTGCCTGCATCCGGCGCGGCAACAGGCTTGGCGCGCGCCCCGCTGCGTGAAACAATAAGACATCACCCCGGCAACACCGCAGAAACGGACCCACCATGTGCCAGCTGCTCGGCATGAACTGCAATACCCCGACCGACATCCTGTTTTCCTTCGAGGGCTTCCACCGCCGCGGCGGGCTGACCGACCATCACGCCGATGGCTGGGGCATCGCCTTTTTCGAGGGCAAGGGCGTGCGCCTGTTCATCGACGACAAGCCGTCGGCGGATTCGCCGGTGTCGGCGCTGGTGCGGCAGTACCCGATCAAGTCGCAAAACGTGATCGCGCACATCCGCAAGGCGACGCAGGGCGTGATCAACCTCGCCAATTGCCACCCGTTCCAGCGCGAGATCTGGGGCCAGTACTGGATCTTTGCCCACAACGGCGACCTGAAGGATTTCCACGCCCGCCCCGGCTGCTACTACAACGCGGTGGGCAGCACCGATTCCGAGGCCGCGTTCTGCTACATCATGGAAGCGCTGCGCACCAAGTGGTGCACGCCGCCGGATACCGCCACGCTGTTTGCCGAAATCGCGCGCCTGGCCGCCGAGCTGCACGGCTACGGCATCTTCAACTTCATGCTGTCCAACGGCGACTGGCTGATCACCCACTGCAGCACCAAGCTGCACTACATCGTGCGCCAGGCGCCGTTCCCGGCGGCGCACCTGGTCGACGAGGACGTCACCGTCGACTTTGCCACCGTGACCACCCCCGACGACCGTGTCGCGGTGATCGCCACCATCCCGCTGACCGACAACGAGCAGTGGACGGCGATGCAGGCCGGCGAAATGATCCTGTTCCGCGACGGCGCGCCGCTGCTGCAACACCAGTCCTGATCCCCCCCAACGTTGGCCGCAAGGCCGGAAAGCCCCCATGCCGCACCTGACTGCCGAATACAGTGCCAATCTCGACCGCCTTGCCGTGCGCCCGCTGCTGCACGCGCTCAATGCCGCGCTCATCGCTAGCGGCCAGTTCGAGGCGCTGGACATCAAGAGCCGCGCGCTGCGGCTGGACGACTACCTGGTGGGCGAGGCCGACAGCGGCCACGCCTTCGTGCACATCCGCCTCGACCTGCTGTCCGGGCGCAGCGACAGCGTGAAGCAGGCGCTGTCGGTGGCGCTGCTGCAGGTGCTGGACGCGCAGGTCGCGGCCCCGTCCGGCGTCGCGCTGCAACGCTGCGTGGAGGTGCGCGACATCCACCGCGCCAGCTACGCCAAGTCGTGCGCCTGAACGGCGGCACCGCACAAAGAAAAAGGGAGGCCGCGGCCTCCCTTTTTTGTTGCGTGCACTGCAAAACTCAGTAGGACAACGACTCGTGACGGGTCGGCACCAGCGCCCCGGCCGACAGCGACATCATCAGCAGCGCGATGCGTTCGTGCATGATCACCGTGTGACTGTTACCGGCAAACTGCATGAAACGGCGCAGGTCCTCGCGGACTTTGCGCGAGCCGGTGAGGTCGATGATGATGTCGATGCGTTCGCCCTGCTCGGCCAGCTCGATGAAGTTATCGGTGACCGGCACCCCTGCCTCGCGCGCGATCGCGATGCCCGGCAACGCGAGATTCAGCTCCGCGACGCCGACCAGTTCGACAAAAGGCGCAGCCAGCAGCTGCTTGAGTAGCGGCGTGCCGGTTTCACCGGCGCCCACCATGGCAATGCGGATTTTTTCCATTGAGACCTCCATGACTGCCTATGCACCAGGCATCAGGCATCAGAAGGCGACACTCTAGCAATCCGCGCCGGCCGGCGAATTGCGCTGGATCAATTCCCCGCCGCATCCTGCGCCGCCAGGAAGGCCTGCAGCTCGGCCAGTGTCGGCATGCCGCCCTGGGCGCCAACCCGGGTCACCGCCAGCGCGCCGGCGGCGGCGGCCAGCCGCATCGCCGTCTCCACCCCCTGCGGCAGGAAGGCGGCCAACGCGCCGTTGAAGGTGTCGCCGGCGCCGGTGCTGTCCACCGCCGTCACCGCGAAGCCGCGCTGGTGGTGCAGGCTGCCGTCGGCGCGCGCGTGCCAGGCGCCCTTCTTGCCGTGCGTCATCACCACCTTGCCCGGCAACGCGGCCAGCAGCGTCGCGATGTCCTCGCCCTCGCGCTGCAGCAGCAACGCCAGCTCGTGTTCGTTCGGCGTCAGCAGGCTGGCGCCGTCGATGATGTCCTGCGGCAAGACAATTGCCGGCGCCGGGTTCAGTATCACCGGCACGCGGTGGCGCGCCGCCAGCGCCAGCAGCGCTCGCACCGTCGGCAGCGGGATTTCCAGCTGCGTCAGGATCACGTCGGCGGCGGCGATGGTGGCCGCGGCGGCCTCGATATCGGCCGGCAACAGCTGGTGATTGGCACCGGGGATCACCACGATGTGGTTGTCGCCGCCGCTGACGGTGATCACCGCCACGCCGCTGGCAACACCGTCGGCCACGCCGACGTGGCGGGTGTCGACGCCCTCCGCCTGCAGCCTGGCCAGCAACTCGCCGCCGAAGGCGTCGCGGCCAACCTTGCCCACCATGCTGACCTCGGCGTCCAGCCGCCGCGCCGCCACCGCCTGGTTGGCGCCCTTGCCGCCGGGCAGGGTCAGGAAGCGCTCGCCGGTAATGGTTTCGCCCGGCTGCGGAAAGCGCGGCGCCAGCGCCACCAGATCCATATTGATGCTGCCTACCACCACCACCTTGCCCATACCCTGTCCTCGTGTGCTGTCGTTATCGGGAATATCAATGCGGTGCGCTCGGCCGCCATCGCCGCGGCGCCCCGCACACAGCGCGCAGTATCGCCGCCATGAAAAAGGCTGCCAAGTGCCCGCCAATCGGCGGACAGCTGGCAGCCCGGTGCCGCGCGGCCCGGCCGCGCTCAGTGCAGACTGGTCTGCGACAGGAAACGGATGTAACCGACACTCTCCAGCCAGTAGCCGCCGTCGGACAGCGGTGTCGCCTCTTCCAGCTCGGCCACGGTCAGCGTGAACTCGCTGCCGTCGAGCGAGGCCTCCAGCGCCACGTCGTCTTCGTCGGCGTAGTCTTCCGAGGCATACATGAATTCGGGCTTGATCAACTGGTTGTTGATCTGGATGTAGTCGGACTGATTCAGCAAGCGCAGGATGTTCATGATGGTCTCCTTGGTGCTGCCACGCTCCGTCACGAAAGGCGGGGCCGGTTTACATGCTAGCCATGACAAACTTTGCCGCAGCGTGCCGGTAGCCGCAGCCTGCTACATCCAGCCACGCTCCGCGAGGGATTCGGCGTGGCTGCCGGTGACCACAAAATGATCCAGTAAACTGATATCGACCAAGGCCAGCGCCTGCTTGAGGCTGGCGGTCAGTGCCCGGTCGGCGGCGGAGGGTTCCGCCACGCCGGACGGATGGTTGTGCGCGACGATCACCGCATGGGCATTGTGCTGCAGTGCGCGGCGCACGATCTCGCGCGGGTAGACCCGCGTCTCGGTGAGGGTGCCCCTGAATATTTCTTCGACCGCCAAAACCCGGTTTTGTGCCGTCAGGAACAGCGCCACGAACACCTCCACATCACGCACCCCGATCGCCAGCCGCAGGTACTGCCGCACCGCCTGCGGGCTGGACAGTGCATCGCCCAGCTGCATTTCCTCCGCCAGCACCCGCCGCGCCAGCTCCTTCACCGCCATGAACTGCGCGTACTTGGCCGGCCCCAGCCCGCTGCCGCGGGCAAAATCGCCCGGCTCCGCCGCAAGCAGCTTGCCCAGACTGCCGAAGCGCTGGATCAGCTGCCGCCCCATGTCCACCGCCGAACAGCCGCGGATGCCGGTGCGCAGGAAAATGGCCAGCAACTCGGCATCGGACAGTACCGCTGGGCCGCGCTGCAACAGCTTTTCGCGCGGGCGTTCCGCTTCCGGCCAGTGAGCAATCGACATCGCAGACTCCTTATTGGGCTATAGCATGATATGTAGCAGGTTTTTAATGACATATCACTATTATGTAGTGCCGCGCCCACGCGCCGCGCTGTCGGCGGCGGCGAATACGTTACAATTCGCGCTCTGTTGCCAACCAACACAAAGCCGAACCGATGACGCAAAAACGCATCCTGCTGGGCATTACCGGCGGTGTCGCCGCCTACAAGGCCGCCGAGCTGACCCGCCTGCTGGTCAAGGCCGGCCATCACGTCGAAGTGGTGATGAGCGAAGCCGCCACCCGCTTCGTGACGCCGCTGACCTTCCAGGCGCTGTCGGGCAATGCGGTATACAGCGATGTGTGGGACAGCCGCCCCGACAACGCGATGGCGCACATCGAGATGTCGCGCCGCGCCGACGTGTTCGTGATCGTGCCGGCCACCGCCGACTGCCTGTTCAAGCTGGCGCACGGCGCCGCCAACGACCTGATCTCGACCATGGCCAGCGCGCGCACCTGCCCGCTGGTGGTGGTGCCGGCGATGAACCGGCAGATGTGGGAGAACCCGCCCAACCTGCGCAACGTCGCCCAACTGCAGGCCGACGGCGTGCAGGTGTGGGGCCCGGCGCACGGGGTGCAGGCCTGTGGCGAGACCGGCCCCGGCCGCATGCTGGAGCCGGAAGAAGTCTTCGACCTGCTGAACGGTTTCTTCGACGAGAAAGTACTGGCCGGCAAGCGGGTGCTGCTCACCGCCGGGCCGACTTACGAGGCGATCGACACCGTGCGCGGCATCACCAACATCAGCTCCGGCAAGATGGGCTACGCACTGGCCCGCGCCTGCCGCGACGCCGGCGCCGAGGTGACGCTGGTCTCCGGCCCCACCGCGCTGACCGCGCCGCTGGGTGTGCGCCTGCTGCCGGTGCAAAGCGCCGGCGAGATGTACCAGGCGGTGCTGTCCGAAGTTGGCCGCAGCCAGGTGTTCATCAGCGTTGCCGCGGTCGCCGACTACCGCGTCAAGAACCGCAGCGAACACAAGATCAAGAAGGGCGATGCGCTGCCGGTGATCGAGCTGGAAGAAAACCCCGACATCCTCGCCACCGTCGCCTCCCTGCCGGCGGCGCCATTCTGCGTCGGCTTCGCCGCCGAAAGCCAGAACCTGCTGCAGTTTGCCGACAGCAAGCGCCGCAAGAAAAAGGTGCCGCTGCTGGTCGCCAACCTGGCGCAGCAGGCGATGGGCTGCGACGACAACGAAGTCACCCTGCTCGACGACGCCGGCCAGCACCCGCTGCCGGCGATGGCCAAGGCCGAGGTGGCACGCGCCATCGTCGCCCACCTGGCGCGCCTGCTCTAAAGCACAAGCACACAAGGTTGGCCGCAGGCCTGCGGCCAACCTTTCTTTTAGCCCATGAAACGAGTCACTGCATGAAACCCACCATCGACGTTCAAATCCTCGACGCCCGCCTGAAGGACAACCTGCCGGCCTACGCCACCAGCGGTTCCGCCGGGCTGGACCTGCGCGCCGCCATCGACGCCGAGATGACCATCGTGCCCGGCCAGACGGTGCTGGTGCCGACCGGCATGGCCATCCACCTGGCCGACCCCAAGCTGGCGGCGATGATCCTGCCGCGCTCCGGCCTCGGCCACAAGCACGGCATCGTGCTGGGCAACCTCACCGGCCTGATCGATTCCGACTATCAGGGCCAGCTGTTCGTGTCGGTGTGGAACCGCGGCGACAGCGACTTCGTGCTAAAGCCGCTGGAACGCATCGCGCAGATGATCATCGTGCCGGTGGTACAGGTCGGCTTCAACATCGTCGACAGCTTCGACGCCTCCGAGCGCGGCGAAGGCGGCTTCGGCAGCACCGGCCGCAAGTAAGCCCCCGCCGTTAAAAATATTGCGGCCAACCTTGGTGACAAGGTTGGCCGCAGTGTTTTGTGCCGCGCCGTTTACTGCAGCGGCGGCAAGTACGCCTGCCACGCCGGCGGAATCCGTCGCAGCACCGCCACGCGGCAGACGTGCCAGAACGCCGACAGCGTCAGCAGCGCCGCCCCGATCAGCAGCGCGGTAATGGCAAAGCCCAGGCTGACCACCCCGTACTGCTCCAGCAGGCCGCTGAACGCGTACAGCACATAGGCCAGCGCCGACACCATCAGCGCGCGGCGGTCGATACACAGCGATACCAGCGCAATCGCGCCATACAGCGCCAGCACCAACAGCGCCTGCGCCACGCCGGAGTGGTCGCCGGGGCCGGCCAACTGCTGGAACGCCGGATGCACCAGCAACGGTGCTGCCAGCAGATGCAGCCAGAACGCTACATCGGCGCGCCGCGTCTGGCGCTGGCGGTCGCTGCTATCCCAGCGCATCGCCAATACGAAGCTGGCGAGGCCAGCGCCGAACACGATCAGGTTCAGCCAGTCGCGCAGCAGCGGCAATGCGGCCAGCAGCAGACTCGCAACACAGCCGGTCAGCGCCGCCGTGCCGGCAGCCACCGTAATCGGCACCTGGAAACGGCGCCAGTGCAGCCAGGCTGCGGCGGTCGCCATGGCACTGGCCAGCACCGTCACCAGCACCGAGTCCGCGATCGCCCCCGCCAGCAACGCCATGCCAGCCATGCCGGTGCCACCGACAAATGCCAGCAGCAGCACGATGGACGGCAGCGCCATCCGCCGCTGGCGGGTAAACACCTCGGCCAGCCCCCACGCCGTCACCGCCACCGCTACGCCACCACACCATGGCGCCAGCGTGCCGGCAATCCAGCCCACTGCCAGCAGCAGCAACACGCTGGCGATGACCACGAACACGTCGTTGAACCCGCTCAGCAGGCGGAAATGCTCCTCATCCGCCACTGGCTGCTGCCTTGCGACATGATGGCGAAACGCCGCCGCCGTGTCCGCGCTGAAGATGCCGGCGCGCACCGCCGAAGCGAGATCTTCTTCTGTATACATGTTGCCCTTCTCCCGTCACTGATTCTGCCGTCATCGCCACCACACAGCCGCGGTGCCGCAGCGATCCGGCCACTGGCCGCATGATGCCATCATGCTGATCGCCGCCAAAGCCGCCGGCCCATGCGGCGGCCAACCCTCGCCGCCTCAGCCCTCGCCGCGCATCTGCCGCCGGTAGCGTTCCGGCGAAAAACCGACCTGCTTGCCAAACATGGCGATAAACGCCGACGGCGTGCCATAGCCCAGCTGCGCCGCGATGTCCTGCACCGGCCAGCCCTCCTTCAGCCACGCCAGCGCCTGCAGCAGCCGCACGCGGTTGCGCCACTGCATGAAGCTCATCCCCAGCTCCTGCTGGAAGCGCCGCGCTAGCGTGCGCTCGGTGCTGTGCACCCGTTGCGCCCAGTGGCCCAGCGTGGTGTTGTCGCCGGGCGCCGCACGGATGGCCGTCAGGATCGGCTGCAGCTGGCGGTCGCTGCTGTCCGGCAGGTAGCTGTCGACGCTGCCGGCGCGCACCAGATGCTCGACCAGCAGCTCGGCCTGGCGCACATCCCACGCGTCGCCCATCGCCGCCACCTCGCGCTGGCGGAAGTCCTCCAGCAGGGCACGCACCAGCGGCGTCTGCGCGATCAGGCAGGCGCGGTCCGGCAGGCGCGCGGCCAACTCCGGGCTGACATACACCGACAGATAGTCCATCGCCTGCCGCACGTGCGCGGCGTGCACCCTCTCCGCCGGCACCCACACCAGGTAGTCGGCCGGCGCGATCAGCCGCTTGTCGTCGAGCACCAGTTCCAGCAGGCCGAGGCTGATGCGGTTGATCTGGCCCCACGGATGGCGGTGCGGCTCGAAATCGGTATTGGCCATGAACTGCTCATAGCGGAAGTACAGAGGTGCCGGCGGCGGCAGCTGCAGGTCGATGGCGGAGTAAGGCGGCAGCATGTTGTCGGATTTGGCGCATGAGTTTGTCTGTTTTGCATTATAAGCAACAAAACAGACAGGCTTACACTGGCGCCATCTTGCCGCAGGAGCGTTGTCATGGCCGTACTGTTCCCCCTGCTGGCGGTGCTGATCTGGGCCGCCAACACCGTTGTTTCCAAGGCTGCCGCCGGCGTATTCGACCCGGCCGCCATTTCCTTCTACCGCTGGCTGGTCGCCGCCGTGGTGCTCACGCCGCTGCTGGCACACCCGCTGTGGCGCCGCCGCGCCGAGCTGCGTCCGCACCTGCCGCACCTTGCCGTGCTGTCGCTCTTGGGCATGGTGATGTACCAGTGTCTGGCCTACTACGCCGCGCACAGCACCACCGCCACCAATATGGGCGTGATCTGCGCGCTGATCCCGCTGCTGGGGCTGCTGCTGAACGGCGTGGTGTTCCGCCAGCGCATCGCGCCGGCGGCCATGCTGGGCGTGGCGCTGTCGCTGGCTGGCGTGCTGTACCTGCTCGGCCACGGCAATCCGGCCAGCCTGCTGGCCGGCGGCATCAACCATGGCGACGCGCTGATGCTGATCGGCTCGGCGTCGTACGCGCTGTACGGCATCCTCTACAAGCGCTGGGCGCCGCCGTTCGGACAGTGGCTGAACCTGTACAGCCAAGTGCTACTGGCGGTGGCGATGCTGACACCGCTGGCCGCCAGCGCCGACAGCCTGGCCATCCCCGCCGCCGGCCTGCCACTGGTGCTGTTCGCCGGCATCGCCTCCTCCATCCTCGCCGCCTACTTCTGGATGCGCGGCCTGCAGCAGCTGGGCAGCGAACGCACCGCCATCTTCATGAACCTGCTGCCGCTGTTTACCGCGCTGATCGCCAGCCTGCTGCTTGGCGAAACCATCCACGCCTACCACTGGCTGGGCGGCGGCCTGATCCTGCTCGGCGTCAGCCTGACCCAGGGCGGCCTCGCCCCGCTGTGGCGGCGCTGGCGGCCGGCGGCGCAATCCGCGTAAAGCCTGGACGACAAAAAACCCGCAACCTGATGGATGCGGGTTTTGTGCTAGTGGCTGGTGCCCCCGACCGGAATCGAACCGGTACAGCTTGCGCCGAGGGATTTTAAGTCCCTTGTGTCTACCAATTTCACCACAGGGGCACAGACAGGGCGCTGATTCTAGCGCATAAGCGCTGCCGGCGGCAATCTGCGGCCAAGCCTGGCCGCCTTGCTCAGCGTGACAGGATGGCGGTGACGCCCTGGCCGCCGGCGGCGCAGATCGAGATCAGGCCGCGGCCGCTGCCCTTTTCCGCCAGCAGTTTGGCCAGCGTCGCCACCACGCGGCCGCCGGTGGCGGCAAACGGGTGGCCGGCGGCGATGGAGCTGCCGTTGACGTTGAGCTTGCTGCGGTCGATGCTGCCCAGCGCCGCCGGCAGGCCGAGGCGGTCACGGCAGAAATCGTCCGATTCCCATGCGGCCAGCGTGCACAGCACCACCGCGGCGAAGGCTTCATGGATTTCGTAGAAATCAAAGTCCTGCAGGCTGAGGCCATGCTTTTGCAGCAGGCGCGGAATGGCATACGCCGGCGCCATCAGCAGCCCTTCGCGCTCGTCGACAAAGTCCACCGCCGCGACTTCGCCGGCGTCGAGCCAGGCCAGTACCGGCAGATTGTTGGCCGCCGCCCACGCCTCGCTGGCCAGCAGCACGGCCGAGGCGCCATCGGTGAGCGGCGAGGCGTTGGCGGCGGTGATGCTGCCATTGCCCCGCTCGAAGGCCGGCGCCAGTGTCGCAATTTTCTGCAGTGTGCTGTCCGGGCGCAGGTTGTTGTCGCGCTGCAGGCCGTGGTACGGCATCACCAGATCGTCGAAAAAACCGCGCTCGTAGGCGGCGGCCAACCTTTGGTGGCTGGCCAGCGCCAGTTCGTCCTGCGCCTGGCGGCTGATGCCGTAGCGCTGGGCGGTGATTTCGGCGTGCTGGCCCATGGATTTGCCGGTGCGCGGCTCGGTGTTGGCCGGCAGCTCTGGCAACAGGTGCGCCGGCTTCAGTGCACGCAGCAGGTGCCGGAGCTTGGCGCCGCTGCCCTTGGCGGCGTTGAGGTCCATCAGCGCGCGCTGCAGGCCGCGGTGCACCGCCACCGGCGCGTCCGAGGTGGTGTCGCTGCCGCAGGCGATGCCGACGTCGATCTGGCCGAGCGCAATCTTGTTGGCGACGAGGATGGCCGCTTCGAGCCCGGTGCCGCAGGCCTGCTGCACGTCGTAAGCCGGGGTGGCCGGGTGCAGGCCGGATGACAGCACGCACTCGCGCACCAGGTTCCAGTCGCGGGCGTGCTTCATCACCGCGCCGCCGACCACTTCGCCCAGCACCTTGCCGTGCAGGCCGTATTTGTCCACCAGCCCGCGCAGGGTGTCGGTGAGCATGGTGTGGTTGGAGAGCTGGGCGTAGGCGGTGCCGGAGCGGGCAAAGGGAATGCGGTTGGCGCCGACGATGGCGACCTTGCGGGGCTGGCCGTGAAGCATGGGGAATCCTCGTGTGCGGTGATGGTGTGTTGTTATGGTGTGTTGTTATGGTGTGTTGTTATGGTGTGTTGTTATGGTGTGTTGTTATGGTGTGTTGTTATGGTGTGTTGTTATGGTGTGTTGTTATGGTGTGTTGTTATGGTGTGGCCGCGAACCGTGCGCGGCGGCCAACTATTAAACACCCGTTTCAAACACCACGGCAATGTGTGCCGCCCGCATCGCCACCCAGCAAAAAGCAATGCGGCCAACCTTGAACCCAAGGTTGGCCGCATCTATTTAGCACCGCTGACAGCGGATCAGCGTGGCTTGTGCAGCAGCGAATTGCGTCGCGAATAGCCGAAGTACACGCCGAGGCCGATCAGCAGCCAGCCGACAAAGAACACCCAGGTCAGCGCCGACAGCTGCGTCATCAGGAACACGCAGAACAGGATCGCCAGCGCCGGCACATACGGTACCGCCGGGCAGTAGAACTTGCGCGGCAGGTCCGGCTCGCGCTTGCGCAGCACGATCACCGCCAGCGCGATCAGCGAGAACGCAGCCAGGGTGCCGATGTTGACCAGCTCCGCCAGCGTGTGCAGCGGCACGAAACCGGCGATCAGCGCGATCACCGTGCCGACCATCCACGTCGCCTTGTACGGGGTGCCGTATTTCGGATTGATGTCGGAGAACACCTTGGGCAGCAGGCCGTCGCGCGACATCGCCAGCAGGATGCGGGTCTGGCCGTAGGTCATCACCAGGATCACCGTCATCATGCCGAGGATGGCGCCCAGATCGACAAAACCGGCAAACCAGTCCAGCTTCGCCACCTGCAGCGCCAGCGACACCGGATGGTCGATGCCGGCAAACTGCGCGTACGGCACGATGCCGGTCATGATCGCGGACACGATCACGTACAGCAGCGAGCAGATCGCCAGCGACCAGATCACCCCGCGCGGAATGTCGCGCGCCGGGTCCTTCACCTCTTCCGCCGCGCAGGTCACCGCATCGAAGCCGAGGAAGCTGAAGAACACGATGGCGGCGCCGTGGAACACGCCGTCAAAACCGTACGGCAGCGCCGGCGACCAGTTCACCGGCTTCACGTGCCACATGCCGATGACGATGAACAGCACCACCACGGCGACCTTGATCATCACCACGATATTGTTGATGCGCTTGGATTCCTTGATCCCGAACGCCAGCAAGCCGGTGATGATCATCGCGATGCAGAACGCCGGCAGGTTGAACAGCGTGTCCTTGCCCGGCACCGCACCGGCGGCCGCCGTCAGCGCCTCTGGCAGGGTGATGCCGAAGCCGGCCAGCAGGCTCTGGAAGTAGCCGGACCAGCCCACCGACACCGCCGACGACGCCAGCAGGTACTCCAGCATCAGGTCCCAGCCGATGATCCACGCCACCAGCTCGCCCAGCGTGGCGTAGGCGTAGGTATAGGTCGAACCGGAAATCGGCAGCATCGCCGCGAATTCCGCGTAGCACAGCGCGGCAAAACCGCAGGCCAGCGCGCCGATCACGAACGACAGCACCAGCCCCGGCCCGGCCACGGTGGCACCGGTGCCGGTCAGCACGAAAATCCCGGTGCCGATAATGGCACCAATCCCCAGCATGGTCAGGTCAAACGCCGTCAGTTCCTTGCGCAACCCTTGTGAGGTCTGCGCGAACGCCAGCATGCCCTGAACGCTTTTCTTGCGCATCAAGCCCATGTATTCCTTGTCCCTAATGTTGGCCGCAGCGGCTGCCTGTCGTTATTCAAGGCGGCAATCCGGCTGGCGGCAGATCGTCTGATTTGTCCAGGGTTTGCCAGCGCTGCTGTCGCCCGCCGTCAGTGACGAGCACAGTACCGTGACAAACAAGGGGCGGGATGTTACCGCAAGCACCGGAGCCGGCAAATACGCCGATCGGCGCCTGTCTTTACGCCGCTTGCCCGGCACCGGCGGCGCCACTGCAGAAAACGTCGCCGATTATTTATTTCGGCAAATAATGTTGCCCAAGGCGGTCAATGACAGCCACAAATTCAGCCATACACGCTTTTGGCATAGCTGTGGCGGCAAACATAAATTTGCATACAATCGATCAAAAACATTCGACTTTTGGCACAGCTCACCACAAAAACTGTTCCGCCGTCGGCCAAATGGCAGCATTTCGGACTGGATTGCCACCTCGCCGCGGCCGGCGACACGCTGCCGCAGAAGCGTGACAAGACCGGTAAACAACCTTGCCAGCTGCGGTGCTGGAGCTGGATCTTGCCCTTGGACGGGCACGGGGGCTGGTACGGCGCGCAGTCTGGCGCGCGGGGCCAACCGAAGGTTGGCCGCAGCCCGATCTGCACCGTGATGGGGTGTGGAGATGCGGCCGGCGCTCGGTGCGCGACCGTTGCCAGGCTGTGCAGGCAGGATAGGAAGGGAGATCCGCTCAGAGTGGCGTCAGCGGCGCTCGCTTTGCAAGCTGTCGCGGCCATGCAGCTGGCCGCCCACCGTTGAACACAGGGGGCTTGTCTGCTGCTGGCACAGCAGCCTGTGCGCTATCTCCTGCCCGAGGCGACAAACGAGTCCGGAGCAGACGCCGGCATTACGCTGTACTCGAACGGCGGCAGCCGCACGCCACCGCGGCGGTCTTGCGCAGGGCCTTGCCTGCCACGACAGCCTGCAGGGGGGGCCGGCCTAAGCAGCCGCGGCCAGCCGCGCCTGCGCCGTCGTCAGCAATGTCGCCTCATTTGCCGGCGCGGCGAAGTCCAGTCGCTGCCGCACGCCGTCGCGCAGTACGTCCAGCCCGCAGACATCCAGCCCCAGCAGCTGCAGCGTGGCGTCTGCCGGCTGCAGCGCCGCCAGCAGTGCCTGTTCCTGCGCCACTGCCAGTTGCGGCAACACGGCCCAGTCGCTGGCGTCGACCCAGCCCATGCGGCCGAAGCCGCCGATAAAGCGCAGGCGCTTGGGCTGCAGGCAGAAGAAATGGAAATCGCCCAGCGCCAGGTAATCGGCGAACGCCGGGCCATAGCGCAGCAGCCGCGCCAAGGTGTCCGCGTCCGGCGACATCGCCTGCAGATCGCCCACCAGCGTCATGCGCTCGCCTTGCAGCACGTCGGCACCGCCCTGTTGCAACAGCACGCTGACGCGGCCGTCGGCGCGTACATTGCGGCAGTGTTCGGCCAGCTCGCTCATCAGCAGCCACGGCCGGTGCGCCGCATCCAGCGCGAACGGCAACACGGTGACAAACGGGTAGCCCGGCAGCGCCTGCGACTGCGTCGCCAGCGCCAGCGAGCTGCAGCGGTGCAGCAGGGACAGACAATCGGTAACGGGGATGTTCATGGCAAAGGTTGGCCGCAACATGGAGATGCTCCCAGCTTAGGCAACATCGCCGGGCACGGCAATCGGCGCCTGCCGGCCGTTCTGAGGGACGGGTATCGCAACAGGCAAGGCGGACAAAACAAAACCCCCAGCAAACTGGGTTTGCTGGGGGTTTGTCTGGAGGCGCGATCCAGAGTCGAACTGGACTGACCGGATTTGCAATCCGGGGCATAACCGCTTTGCTATCGCGCCGTAAGCATGTGATGCTCGCTGTGGCGAATCATCTGAATCTGGAGCGGGAAACGAGGCTCGAACTCGCGACCTCAACCTTGGCAAGGTTGCGCTCTACCAACTGAGCTATTCCCGCAGGGGTACTGCCTGATGCCGTAAATTGTATGGAGCGGGAAACGAGGCTCGAACTCGCGACCTCAACCTTGGCAAGGTTGCGCTCTACCAACTGAGCTATTCCCGCGTCGCATGATACTGCTGTACATCTGTAAAACCGGGTGGAGCGGGAAACGAGGCTCGAACTCGCGACCTCAACCTTGGCAAGGTTGCGCTCTACCAACTGAGCTATTCCCGCGTCGCATGGTACTGCTGTACATCTGTAAAACCGGTGTGGAGCGGGAAACGAGGCTCGAACTCGCGACCTCAACCTTGGCAAGGTTGCGCTCTACCAACTGAGCTATTCCCGCATCACTTCTCGTCGTCGCTGTGTTACTGCGTTGTCGAGAGCTGCGAATTATAATGACCAAAAAATCATTGTCAACCTCTCACAGCTCAATTTTTTTGCCGGAAAACTGCGTGGCGGCCATCTTCAGGTAGTAAACCATTGACCACAAAGTCAAAATAATGGCGATTACCATGAAAATATTTCCGAGGATCAGGGTGTCGATGGCCGGTAATACCGGGCCGGCGTACAACAACAACAGAATGGCGATCATCTGCGCCGCGGTTTTCAGCTTGCCGATATAGGCCACCGCCACGCTGCCGCGGCTGCCCTGCGCCGCCATCCACTCGCGCAAGGCCGAAATCGCGATCTCGCGCCCGATGATGATCATCGCCATCCAGCCCTCGGTGCGCCCCAGCTCCACCAGCAGGATCAGCGCCGCCGCCACGATCAGCTTGTCGGCCACCGGATCCAGAAAGGCACCAAAGGCCGAGGTCTGCCCCAGGCGGCGTGCCAGGTAGCCGTCCAGCCAGTCGGTGGCCGCGGCCAGTGCAAAGATGAAGGCGCCGAGGCTATTGCGATGGTGGGACAGCAGCACGCTGTCGGGGAGGAAGAACACGGCCACGCAGACGGGGATCAGGGCGACGCGCAGCCAGGTCAGGAAAATCGGCAGGTTGAAGGGCATTATCCGGGTGTCTTTATTCAGTGCAGGGCTTGGTAAATTTTTTCTGCCAGCGCGCGGCTGATGCCGTCTACTTGCGCCAGATCGTCGATGCTTGCCGCCACCACGCCACGCAGGCCGCCGAAACGGGTCAGCAGCCGCTGGCGCCGCGTCGGGCCGACGCCGGCGATGTCCTCCAGCGTCGAACTGGTGCGCGCCTTGGCGCGGCGCGCGCGGTGGCCGGTGATGGCGAAGCGATGCGCCTCGTCGCGCACGGTCTGGATCAGGTGCAGCGCGGCGTGATCGCGCGGCAATTGTAGCGTCTTTTGCAAATGGGGAACGATCAACGTTTCCAGCCCCGGCTTGCGGCCTTCACCCTTGGCGACACCGACAATCGGCACGTCGACGCCGACCTCGGCCAGCACTTCCAGCGCCACGCCGACCTGGCCCTTGCCGCCGTCGATCAGCAGCACGTCGGGCAGTCTGCCCTCGCCGGCCGCCAGTTTGCTGTAGCGGCGGGTCAGCGCCTCGCGCATGGCGCCGTAGTCGTCACCGGCGGCGGCGGTCTCGATATTGAAGCGGCGGTATTCCGACGGCTGCATGCCGCAACGGTCGTACACCACGCACGACGCCACAGTAGCCTCGCCCATGGTGTGGCTGATGTCGAAGCACTCCAGCCGCGCCACCTCCTCCACCTCCATCAGCTGCGCCAGCGCCGCGAGGCGGGCGTTCTGGCTGGCGGCGCTGGCCAGCCGCTGGCTGATCGCCAGCTGCGCGTTTTTCTGTGCCATTTCCAGCCACACGCGGCGTTCGCCGATCGGGTTGCCGATGAAGACCAGCCGCTTCTGCGCCTGCTCGACCAGCAGCTGCTGCAACTCCGGCGCCACCGTTTCGTTGTGGATGATGGCCGCCGGCAGCGGTGCGCCGAGGTAATGCTGGGCGAGGAAGGCCTCAAGGTTGGCCGCAAGGCTGTCGGCGGCGTTGAGCGGAAACAGGCTCTTGTCGCCGAGGTGACGGCCACCGCGGATCATCACCAGGTTGACACACACCACGCCGCCGTCGCTGGCGATGGCGATCACGTCGGCGTCGAGCTGGCTGGTATTGCTGGAAATGAACTGCTTCTCCTGCACCCGCGCCAGCGCCTGGATCTGGTCGCGCAATTCGGCCGCCAGCTCGAAATGCATCGCCTCCGATGCGGCCAACATGCGCGCGGTAAGCAGGTCGATCAGCTCGTTGTGCTTGCCCTGCAGGAAGGTGACCGCGCTCTGCACGTCGGCACGGTAGGCGTCGCTGCTGATCTCGCCGGTACACGGCGCCGAGCAGCGCTTGATCTGGAACAGCAGGCAGGGGCGCGAGCGGTTGGTGAACACGCTGTCCTCGCAGGTGCGCAGGCGGAACACCTTCTGCAGCACCTGGATGCTTTCGCGCACCGCGTAGCCGTTGGGATAGGGGCCGAAGTACTGGTGCGGCTTTTTCGGCTCGCCGCGAAAATAGGCCAGCTGCGGGAAGGCGTGCCCGGACACCATCAAGTAGGGATAGGACTTGTCGTCGCGGAACAGGATGTTGTACTTGGGGGTCAGCGCCTTGATCAGGTTGTTTTCCAGGATCAGCGCTTCGGCCTCGCTGCGCACCACGGTGGTGTCGATGGCGGCGATCTGGCGCACCATCAGCTGGATGCGCGGGCTGTGGTCACTCTTCTGGAAGTAGGAGCTGACGCGCTTCTTCAGGTCGATGGCCTTGCCGACATACAGCACGTTGCCGGCGGCATCGAGCATGCGGTACACCCCCGGCAGGCTCGGCAGATTGGCCAGAAAGGCCTTGGCATCGAAGGCCGGTGGTTTAGTTGCCACACCAGGTCCTGACGTGATCGCGCGCTGCGGCGATGGCGGCGCTCAGCGTCGCCTCCGACTGCGGCGCGGCCTTGGTGGTCGCCTTGGGCTGGTTCAGGCTTTCCAGTTTGGCCAGATGGGTACGCGCGGTGCTGCAGTTTTCCTGCTTGATCTTGCGGTTGTGCTCGTCGATGCGGTCGTTGAGCTGCTTCACCTGCTGCGGCAGGCCGCCGTCGCTGGCCGGTGCCGAGGCCGGGCTGGCCGCCGCGGCCGGCAGCGGGCGCAGCTTCACCGTTTCCGACTTGCGGCCCTGCGGTGGCGGCTGGTCGGAAAACACGGTGCGGCCATTGCCGTCCACCCAGCGATAGACCTGTGCCTGCGCCGCCGTTGCCAGCAGCAGTGTCCCCAGAAACACCCCGTAAACAGCCTTCATCGCCTCTCGCCTCCCGCCTTACCATGAACCGCCATTCTAACGTGCGCCCGCCATGGCAGACAGCTTTGTTGCGACCGTGCCCGCCACCGGCGCGCACCTCATTCGCCACTGCCTTTTGCACTGCGTGCGCGGGATCGGTATAATGCGTTTTTGCTGCTAAAGGAAAGCAAGATGCGCATCATCGAGAAGGCCTACACTTTCGACGACGTTCTCCTCGTGCCGGCCCACTCCGCCGTTCTGCCACGTGACGTTGCCCTGTCCACTCGCCTCACCCGTAACATCAGCCTGAATCTGCCCCTGGTCTCCGCTGCAATGGATACCGTCACCGAATCGCGTCTGGCGATTGCGATGGCCCAGGAAGGCGGCATCGGCATCATTCACAAGAACATGACCGCCGAGCAGCAAGCGCTGGAAGTGTCCAAGGTGAAGCGTTACGAAAGCGGCGTGGTCAAGGACCCGATCACCATCGCCCCGGACATGCTGGTACGCGACCTGGTGTTGCTGACCCGTCAGCACAAGATCTCCGGTCTGCCCGTGGTTCAGGATGGCAAGGTAGTGGGTATCGTCACCAACCGTGACCTGCGTTTCGAGACCCGTCTCGACCAGCCGGTGGCCTCCATCATGACCCCGCGCGAGCGTCTGGTGACGGTGAAGGAAGGTGGCAGCATCGATGAAGCGCGCGAGCTGATGCACAAGCATCGCCTGGAGCGGGTACTGGTGATCAACGACGCCTTCGAGCTGAAGGGTCTGATTACCGTCAAGGACATCATCAAGACCAGCGAACACCCGAACGCCAACAAGGACAGCCAGGGTCGCCTGCGCGTCGGCGCGGCAGTCGGCACCGGTGGCGACACCGCCGACCGCGTGGCAGCACTGGTGGCAGCCGGCGTGGACGTGATCGTGGTCGATACCGCCCACGGCCACAGCCAGGGCGTACTGGACCGCGTGAAGTGGGTGAAGGACACCTTCCCGCAGGTGGACGTGATCGGTGGCAACATCGCCACCGCCGACGCTGCCCGCGCACTGGTGGCCGCCGGCGCCGACGGCGTGAAAGTGGGCATCGGCCCAGGCTCGATCTGCACCACCCGTATCGTGGCCGGTGTCGGCGTACCGCAGCTGACCGCCATCCACAACGTGTCCGAAGCGCTGAAAGGCACCGGCGTGCCGATGATCGCCGACGGCGGCATCCGCTTCTCCGGTGACATTTCCAAGGCGCTGGCCGCCGGCGGCAACGCCGTAATGCTGGGCGGCATGTTCGCCGGCACCGAAGAAGCCCCGGGTGAAGTCGAGCTGTACCAGGGCCGTTCCTACAAGTCCTACCGTGGCATGGGCAGCCTGGGCGCAATGAGCCAGGGCTCCGCCGACCGCTACTTCCAGGACGGCAACAGCAACGCCGACAAGTTCGTGCCGGAAGGCATCGAAGGCCGTGTCGCCTACAAGGGCCCGATCGCCCAGGTGATCCACCAGCTGGTGGGCGGCCTGCGCTCCTCGATGGGCTATCTGGGTTGCAAGACCATCGACGAAATGCACGACAAGGCCGGCTTTGTGGAGATCACTTCCGCCGGCATGCGCGAATCGCACGTGCACGACGTACAGATCACCAAGGAAGCACCGAACTACAACGTCGGCGGTTAAGCCCCCCAACGTTGGCCGCAAAAAACCCCCTGTTGCGAAACAGGGGGTTTTTTTTGTTGGTGGCTGGTGCCTGACGGCAGCGGCTGCCGGTTTACTCCGACTGCACCAGGATTTCCTGCGCCCACACCATGGCATCGATGTGCGCCTTGTTGACGTCGGCCGGCTCCAGCTTCAGCAGCTCGGCCAGCGCCACGATGCGGTCGGCGTTGTCCTGCTCCGCAGAAATGGCCAGCGCCAGATACGGCGCGAACATGCCGCGCTGGTTGAGCAGTGCATCGGCCACCGTCGGCGGCAGATCCAGCGGCGACAGCGCGCTGGCCATCTCCACGTGCATCAGCGCGTCCAGCAGCGAGAACATGCCGGACAGAAACAGGTGCTCGCACTCCAGGCGGTTGTTGCCGCCCAGCTTGCCCAGCGTCTCCATGAAGCGGGCGCGGAACAGCGAGCGCTCCAGCAACGCCACCGAGCGGCCATCATCCTTGCGCGAGGTGAACAGCAGCAGCGTCAACCACTTGAACAGCGATTCGCGTCCCAGCAGCAGCAGCGACTCCTCGATCGACATCACCTTGCGCGACAGACCGTTGGCCGGCGAGTTGATGAAGCGCAGCAGCTTGAACAGCAGCACCGAATCCAGCTTGAACTGGGCGTCGATCTCCTGCGTTTCCGCCCCGGCGCGCAGCAGGCGCATGATTTCCAGCACCCGCATCTGGCTGGCGTCGGCCTTGCCGGCGGACTGCGAGCGCACCGCGGTCAGGAATGCGCCCTGGAACAGCACGAAGCGCTTGGCGGCGCCCGGTGTCTTGACACAGACATCGAAGTCCTCGCTGGAGCTGATATTGCGCGCATACCAGCGCGCGGCGGGGTAACGCGCCAGCATCTGGTCCATGAACGGCGCCAGCACCTCGTCGGCGGCACCGCTGAAGTCGAGGATCAGCAGGTCGATACGGGAGAACAGCTCGTCCTGCAGCGCCTCCGGCAGCACGCGGCGGTCGAACAGCGACGGCTCCAGCGCAAAGCGGCGGCCCTGTGCGCGGTGCTGGTCGATCAGCGCGATGGTGCTGTTGCTGACCGGATCGTCGATCGCCGGGTTGAGCACGAAATAGACGCGGTCGCTGGGGAAAGCCTCCAGCGACGCGTCCTGCAGCGACAGCGTCGACACGTGCACCAGCGCACGGCGCGAATTCAGCAGCCGGAACACGTCCATGTTGATCAGGGTGCTGATCATCAGCCGGTCGAACTGCAGCCACTGCCCGGCCGACGACTCGCGGCGCTTGACGGTATCGCGCACCATGAACTCGTAGGCCACCACCCGCTGCTGCAGGTCGTGCAGCGGCTGATGGGTGACAAAGCCCAGCGTGTGCGGCAACACGATATTGTCGCCACTCTCCGCGGCCGGCGTGCTGGCGGCGGCGGTTTTCACCTCGCGGCTTTCCTTGGCTTCCTGTGCTTGTCCCTTGCCGGTCAAGCTGCCAAACAGACTTTTGAACATGGCAAACCCTATTGTGTGCGAACGACGGGCAGCCTGACGCTGCCTCTTGGATGGAAGAGCGCTTAGCCGATGCGGCCCGGAATGCGCGGGGTATCGACATGCACATCGCCGCACTGCGCACGGTGGCGCAGCGCATGGTCGATCAGCACCAGCGCCAGCATCGCCTCGGCGATCGGCGTGGCGCGGATGCCGACGCAGGGGTCGTGGCGGCCGTGGGTCTCGACCATGATCGCCTCGCCGGCCTTGTTGATGGAGCGGCGCGGCTGCGCGATCGACGACGTCGGCTTGATCGCCATCGACACTTCGATCTGCTGGCCGGTGGAAATGCCGCCGAGGATGCCGCCGGCGTGGTTGCTGGCAAAGCCTTCCGGCGTCAGCTCGTCGCCGTGTTCGCTGCCACGCTGGGTGACGCAGCCAAAGCCGGCGCCGATCTCGACGCCCTTCACCGCGTTGATGTTCATCATCGCGTAGGCGATGTCGGCATCGAGGCGGTCGTACACCGGCTCGCCCCAGCCCACCGGCACATTGTCGGCCACCACGCGCAGGCGCGCGCCGACCGAATCCAGGCTCTTGCGGATGCTGTCCATGTACGCTTCCAGCGCGTCCACCTTGCTGGCGTCGGCGGCGAAGAACGGGTTGTTGCCGACCTCGTCCCAGCTCTGGAACGGGATCTCGATGTCGCCGATCTGCGTCATGTGGCCGCGGATCACGATGCCGTATTGTTCATGCAGCCATTTCTTGGCAATGGCGCCGGCGGCGACCCGCACCGCGGTCTCGCGCGCCGAGGAACGGCCGCCACCACGCGGGTCGCGGATGCCGTACTTGTGCCAGTAGGTGTAGTCGGCGTGGCCGGGGCGGAAGGTGTCGGCGATATTGCCGTAGTCCTTGCTGCGCTGGTCGGTATTGCGGATCAACAGCGCAATCGGCGTGCCGGTGGTCTTGCCCTCGTACACGCCGGACAGGATCTCGACGGTGTCTGGCTCGCGGCGCTGGGTGACGTGGCGGCTGGTGCCGGGCTTGCGGCGGTCCAGCTCGGCCTGGATGTCGGCTTCGGACAGGGTCATGCCCGGAGGGCAGCCGTCAACAATGCAGCCGATTCCCGGCCCGTGGCTTTCGCCGAATGAAGTAACAGTAAACAGCAGGCCCATGCTATTGCCAGACATCGCTTTATCCCTTGCCTATTTTTTGGTGATCGCTGCTGATTCTAGCACGGACCGGCAACGCTGCCGGCGCTTGCACAGCGTCACAATTCACCAAACCGCACCGCCGCCAGGCCGCGTCGCCGGGCGCGCGCCACCCGTTAAAACGGCGTCATTATCGTGCCGGCGGCCCGGGCGTGCCGGTCGACAACATGGCGGCCAACGTTGGCCGCAAAAAAAAAGCGCCCCGCAGGGCGCTGTGCTTTTGGCGAAGTGGCAAAGCCGCCGCTCACCACGGCATGTTGCCGCCGCGGCGGCGGTACCAGCCGGTGACCGACAGCCGCTGCTGCCGTGCCGGCAGCACCTCGTGCCAGAAGCGGTCGGACAGGAACAGCACCAGCGTGCCGGCTTCCGGCTCGACGTCGATGAACTCGCGGCAGTCGGCATCCAGATACAGGCGGATCTGGCCGCCGGCCTGCTGCGGCCAGGCTTCGTTCAGATAGAACACCGTGGTCAGCGTGCGCGCGTCGTCGTCCTGGAAACGGTCAAGATGCTTCTTGTAGAACGCGCCCTCCGGATACACCGCGAAGTGCGACTCCAGCTCGACGAGGCCGAGGTACAGGCCACGATTGACCGCCTGCATGATGTCGTCCATCGCCGCGTTGTAGGCCTGCACCGCCGGCAGCGCCGCCACCTGGTCCAGCCACAGCACCGAATCGGAACGGATCTCGGCACGGCGCGCCTGGCCGTCGGCGCGGCCGGTGGCGGCCTCGTGGAACAGGCCCTGCTGCCACACCTCGAGGCAGGCGGTGCGCAGGTTGGCGGTAATGGCGGCGGACAGCGCGTGCGGGATCACCACCCAGCCCTCGCTGGCGAGGGTGTCGATGACGTGGTCGAGGTCGAATTGCAGTTGGGACATGGCCGGAAACGGTCGCAAGGATAAACACAGCCCGCTTTCTACCACAGCCGGCCGCCGGCGGCGAATGCGCCAGGTCAAGCCCGTCGCAGTTTCCCGCCTGGCATCAACGCCGGCTTGCGGCCAACGTTGGCCGCAAGCCGTGCTCAGTAGTTTTCCTGCACCATGCCGTAGCGCCCGGCCAGCCATTCCAGCACCAGCGGAAAATGGTCGCGCACCGCGTCGGGGTGGGTCAGCAGGCTGACGTGGTTGTAGTCGTGGCGATGGCCGCTGTGGCGCGCCAGCAGCCGCAGCCGCGACAGGTGCGCGCCGCTTTCGTCGCGAAAGCGCTTCACGTCGGCCGGGTGGCCGCGACAGGGATCGTTCTGCGCGGCGAAGTACAAGGCCGGCGGCAGTTGCTGCGTCTGCGCCGCCTGGCGGTAGTCGAAGCGGTCGTCGCTGTCCAGCCACGGCCGATTCTGTGCCCAGAGCTTGCTCTGGCGGTGGCTCTTGTCGGTTTCGTCGTCGGCGCCGAGGCCGAGACGGCGCGCCGGCAGGTAGCCGACGCTGCGGCACAGCACGCGGCCGACGATGTTCCACAGCAGGTCGACTTCCAGCAGCTTGTTGAGATTGCGCACCCGCACGCTGCGCTTGCTGCCGAAGTAGACCAGGCTGGCCACCTGCGCGATCAGCTGCGGCTGGCGCAACAGGCAGCTGCTCATGTGCACGCCGCCCCAGGAGTGCGCCATCCAGTGCACCGCCACCTCGCCCTTCAGCCGGCGGATCGCCGCCTGCAGCGCCGGCAGGTCTTCGGTGATGGTTTCGGTCTGGCCGTGACGCGCGCCGCGGCCGATGCGCGGCGTGCTGCGGCCGCGACCGCGCAGGTCGGCGACGAACACGTCGTAGCCGTGGCGCGCCAGATAGTGCGCCAGCCCCTTGCCGTTATCGGAATAGAAGATGCGGCCGTTGGCCATCACCCCGTGCAGCAGCAGCACCGGCGCGCCGTCCTTTTCCGGATGGCGGATGCGCTTCAGGTACAGCGTGTCGGTGGCGGTGACCGGCACCCACAGATCGTGTTCGCGGTTTGTCATGATTCCTCGTGTGTCGCGGATGATGGTCTGCGCCATCATTAAAACAAGCGCTTGAATCATCCAAGGGAATGACGCTGGCGTCAATCGGCAGCCAGCGCCCCCATCTCCCCCCGCCACGCAGCGGCCCCGGCGTGCATCGCCATAGTGCCGCGCGCCCAAAAGCCGTAGACTGCCGCCTTCACGAATTCACGCCCCGCGCCCGCCCATGCCTTTTTCCACCCTCGGCCTTGACCCGGCGCTGCTGCACGCGCTGGACGAACAAGGCTTCCACACCGCCACCGCCATCCAGCGCGAGGCGATCCCGGCGATCCTGCACGGCCGCGACCTGCTGGCCACCGCCCGCACCGGCTCCGGCAAGACCGCCGCCTACTGCCTGCCGCTGTTGCAGCGCTGGCAGCACGGCCGCCATGACGGCAAGCAGCCGACGCTGCTGGTGCTGCTGCCGACGCGCGAGCTGGCGCAACAGGTCGGCAGCGTGCTGCAACAGCTGGCCCGCCACCTGCCGCCGCCGAAGATCGTCACCGTCTACGGCGGCGTGTCGCTCAATCCGCAGCTGATGGCGCTGCGCGGTGGCGCCGACATCATCGTCGCCACCCCCGGCCGGCTGCTGGAGCTGCTGGCCAACAACGCGCTGCGCCTGGACCAGGTGCGCAGCCTGGTGCTGGACGAGGCCGACCGCCTGCTGGAACAGGGCTTTGCCGACGAGCTGGAACAGGTGCTGGCCGAACTGCCGGTACAGCGCCAGACGCTGCTGTTCTCCGCCACCTTTGCGGCCAACGTGCAACAGCTGGCAACAAAGCTGCTCACCGACGCGCAGCGCATCCACATCGCGGAACAGGCGCCGGACATCCGCCAGCGCGCGATCGAGGTCGATAGCCGTCAGCGTACCGCGCTGCTGTGCCGGCTGATCGCCGAGCAGGAGGGCGCACGCATGCTGGTCTTCGTCGCCAGCAAACAGGGCGCCGCCGAGCTGGCGCAGACGCTGCAGCGCGAGGGCATCCGCGCCGCCGCGCTGTTCGGCGAGCTGGCGCAAGGCCGCCGCGAACGGGTGCTGGAAAACCTGAAGGACGGCACGCTGCAGGTGATCGTCGCCACCGACCTCGCCGCGCGCGGCATCGACATCCCGGCGCTGCCGGTGGTCATCAACTACGACCTGCCGCGTTCGCCGCAGGACTACACCCACCGCATCGGCCGCACCGGCCGCGCCGGCGAAAGCGGCCTCGCCATCAGCCTGATCGACGCCGACAGCCGCGCCCACTTCCGCCTGATCGAGAAGCGGCTGCAGCTGAAACTGCCGCGCGAGCAGCTGGCCGGCTTCGTACCGGTTGACGAACCCTCGCCAAGGTTGGCCGCAGCCGACGACAACGGCGGCATCAAGGGCAAGCGCCCGAGCAAGAAGGACAAGCTGCGCGCCGCCGC
>Ga0209172_10000797_pt1 | contig 79609 bp, 59 predicted proteins | sample LarsenN4metaG_FD_184113 | JGI IMG/M metagenome (GOLD analysis project Ga0209172, IMG submission 184113) | Hot spring sediment bacterial and archeal communities from British Columbia, Canada, to study Microbial Dark Matter (Phase II) - Larsen... ... | reverse complement strand
ATTAATCAAAGTCCTGCAATGGGAGTATCCACTTAGCGAACATAGCCGTAAAGGGTTAAAGAATTATCAGCAGATGCTAAAACTCAGGGATGAGGATGTAACTCTGCTTGAGGAGCAAGTCACAGCAAAAGAGCAAGAAAAGCGGCAAGATAAAGTTACAAGCCTGATCAACGAAGCAGATCGTTTACGCGAAGAGAAAAAGTTTGAGGAAGCAGCTCTCAAATACCAAGCAGCCATCCGTCTTGACCCAAACTCCGTACTCGCTCACACTGGCTTGGGGTTGGCGTTGCGCCAGCTAGGTAGGCTAGAAGAAGCGATCGCTAGCTACCAAGCAGCCATCCGTCTTGACCCAAACTTTGCAATCGCTCACAATAACTTGGGGACTGCACTGGGCTATCAAGGGAGACTGGTAGCTGCGATCGCCAGCTATCAGACGGCATTGCATCTCGAACCAAACTTGGCAAATGCTCATAATAACCTGGGGTTAGTGTTATACAAACAAGGGAAGCTAGAAGCAGCAATCGCTAGCTGCCAAACCGCCCTGCGTCTCGACCCAAACTATGCAATGGCTCACAGTTACTTGGGGTTAGTACTGTCTGCTCAAGGGAAGCTAGAAGCAGCAATCGCTAGCTGCCAAACCGCCCTGCGTCTCGACCCAAACTTGGCAGAGGCTCATAATGGCCTGGGGTTAGTGCTGTACGAGCAGGGGAAGCTAAAAGACGCAATCGCTAGCTACCAAACCGCCCTGCGCCTTGACCCAAACTTGGCAATCGCTCACAATAATTTGGGGTTAGCACTGGAAGAACAAGGAAAGCTAGAAGCAGCAATCGCTAGCTACCAAACCGCCCTGCGCCTCGACCCCAATTCGGCAAATGCTCATTATAACCTGGGGACTGCGCTACATGAGCAAGGGAAGCTAGAAGCAGCGATCGCTAGCTACCAAACCACCCTGCGCCTCGACCCAAATTTGGCAAATGCTCACAACTACTTGGGGTTAGCACTGTACGAGCAAGGAAAGTTAGAAGCAGCAATTACCAGCTACCAAACAGCCCTCCGTCTTGACCCAAACAATGCAACCACTCACTATACTCTAGGGGTTGCACTGTACGAGCAAGGGAAACTAGAAGCAGCGATCATCAGCTATCAAACAACCCTGCGCCTCGACCCAAACAATGCAACCGCTCACAATAATTTGGGGTTAGCACTGGAAGAACAAGGAAAGCTAGAAGCAGCGATTGTCAGCTATCAAACAGCCCTGCGCCTCGACCCCAATTCGGCAAATGCTCATTATAACCTGGGGACTGCGCTACATGAGCAAGGGAAGTTGGAACAAGCGATCGCAGAACTAGAAATAGCTGTTCGTCTCGAACCTACTAACACTCTGTTTCGTGACAACTTAGAGATTATTAGGAATAAGAAAAAGGGTTTTTAGGGACGTTTATTGAGTTAATAAAATATTCTCAATTTCTTTTATTGCAAAGGTATGCGATCAATTGTAATCTTGTGTGCATTAAATTCCACCAAACAAAATTACCAGGATAGTGATGAGCTACGCTCTAACCTAGGCGATCGCCATCCTGGTATGACACAAATTCATTGAGGATAATCTCAAGCTACATAATCGAAGAGCATAGTAGTCATGTAGCGATCTGCCCACTCTGTACCAAAAGATTTTTCTAGCACGCGCCGAGTTTTATCATTTTGTTGCTGCTTTGTACAGTAATGGCGTTGTCCTGCTAACACTTTCGAGATGTCGAGATTTGAGGTTAGGGGTGTTTCTGTACTAGCAATTTGACAATGGATAGTTAAAAAATCCCGCACCCGATTCAGAAACATATCTTCTTCTTCAGGGTTTCCTGGACGGACAAATAGACAAAATTCCGAAAAGATATCACCCCAAGCTGGTAAATCTCGTGGTTGGGAAAACGGTAATTCTGACAAAACCGACAACTGTGGATAGTAGCGTTCTGGTAGAGTGCGATCGCTACTAATTGGAGACAAATCAGCGATCGCCGCACTAATCGCCCCACCACGCCCACCTACCAAATCTGTACCAAAGATAGGAAGTGCATATTCAGGATTAGGGAACATGACACAGTGCAGAATGTCTAAACCATTGCCAACTTGAGCCAATTCTAAATGCAGTTTGCGAAACTGTGGAGTTTGGTAACAATGATTTTCGATGATTAGCCTTTCACCTTCCAAGTGACCTTCAACGTAGCCTAAACCTTCTGGAATCGAGTAAGGGGAGAGATCCAGGTATTTTTGCCAAATTTCTTCAATGGAATCCGCCAACCTGTGGATTAGGGAATGCTGACGGCTTCTTAACGACGCTTGCATAGAATTCAACATACGCTTCTCTTTGAGTATAGGATTAATACTTACCTTATTGTTCGTGCAAAATGTGTGCATTCTTGGGGATTGGGGACTGGGGATTGGGACTATTGACTAATCAACTTGCCCATGCTTTTACTCTTTGTAAACGCCTGAGAATGCGGTTAGCTAGTTCTACTCCCATCACGGGTTTACACAGATAATCATCTGCACCGACCGTAAACGCTTGATTCTGACTGCTGGAATCTGTCAACACGCTCAGAAATAATACGGGCAATCTCTGCCAATGAGGGTCACTGCGGAGAATCTGACAGAGTTCAAATCCATTAATCTGTGGCATATTCACATCTAAAACTAACGCATCGGGGGTGACAGCTTGCAGTAAATTCCAAAATTGTTGCGGATCGGCTAGGGTTGTCACCTTAAATCCCCAAGGTTTGAGCAAGGTAGGCAGAGTACGTAACCATTCTTGATCATCATCTAAAATCATCACCTTGTTGGGGACTTCTGGAGTTCTTAACAAATTGACTACGGCATCAATTACCTGTTCTGGAGGAGTTTGTCCTGTTAAAAACAGCTGTCCACCCCGGCGCATGACTTGCAAGCGATCGCTCAAATCACCGCGATCGCCCATAATAATAATTGGCAACTCAGGATAACGGTGTTTAAATGTCTGCAATGTCTCCCAAAAATTACTGACTTCAAAGGCAGATTGATCAGTTACGGCTGAGGGTGATAAGGTGTGGGAAAACCTCAACAAAACTACATCAGGATTTTGACCTAAAGTATCAAAAGCAGACTCTGTTATCTTCAAAGCTTGAGTCGCATCCAACACTGGCGCAATCTCCAAGCGAATTCCCCTACTAGCCGCCACACCAACTATAGATTGATTAAACTCAGCATCCGCACTCACAATTAGTAACAGGGGTGACTGTCCTGCGGGAAGTTGAGACATTTGAATCAGTTTTGTCTGCTCAATGTCTTGCTGAAGAGCCGCGACTAAAGTTTTCATCAACGGCGCGTGTTTCGGTTGCAGAGGTTCGCGTCCCCCCAACCAATACTCTAATTGACGTGCGATGTGCATGGTCTTGGTTAATCCAAACACTCCCAACGTCCCCGCTAGTTTGTGAGCTACCTGTTGCGCCTGTGCTTGTTGTGGCGGCGTGAGTTGATTGGTTTGTAAGTCTCTGACAGTTTGTAACAGCACTGTCATCTGGTCGAGGCTTTTCGGTTGCGTTGTTTTCCAAGTATCGTTGAGAAAAGCCAGATATTGTTGCTGGGAATCTGGCGGCGGTTGTGGGGAGTCTTTCAAAGCTGCTGTGGATTTAGCTACACCAGCACCCCGCATCTGATTTTCTGGAGTTGTGGTAATGCGAGCAGTTGATTCTTCTGTACTAGGTGCTTTCAGGTAGTAACCCCTTCCGTGCATAGTGGCGATAAAATCATGGGGCGCACCCGCAGCCACCAACTTATGTCGCACCCGCCGAATATGGGAACGTACCGTGGCTTCCGATGGAAATTCTTCCGAAGACCATAATCTATCTAAAAGTTCTTCAGTGCTGAAAACGTGCTGACAGTCTCGCAGTAGAACTTCTAGTAAATCATATTCCATCGTTGTCAGATTCAGGGGACAACCATTGTAAGTCACTTCGCAAGTGCTGGGATTCAGGAGCAAGTCACCCCAAGTCAGCAGGGGAAAAGGATTAGCACTGCCTCGCCTCAGTAATGCCCGAATTCTGGCAATTAGTTCTACAGGGTCGAAAGGTTTGACTACATAATCATCTGCGCCTGCATCTAATCCCTGGACTTTGGCAGTAATAGTATCTTGAGCCGTCAGTAGGAGAATTGGCTGAGTGTATCCTTGTGTTCGGAAACGCTTACACAAACTGATACCATCCAACTTGGGTAGCATGATATCCAAGACAATCAGGTCATACTCAAACGTAGACCCATAAGTCCATCCCATTTCCCCATCTTTGACAGTATCTACAATATAATGATGGGTCGCTAAATTCCTAGTGAGGACTTTGATTAATAAATCGTCATCTTCCACAAGCAAGATTTTCATTGATGCGGCTACCAATGGAGAATTCTAGTAATTTGCTCTGGCAGATCCAAAGAGTTAAAGGGCTTGGTAATGACACCACTGACTCCCAAATCATTGAACTGACGCTTTTCCGCCGTTTGTGCTTTGGCTGTTAAGAGAATGACGGGAATTTTTTCTGTCTCAGCACGGGACTGGAGTTCCTTAAATGTAGCAATTCCATCCATTTCTGGCATCATTACATCTAACAAAATTACATCAGGTTTTGCGGTTTGGGCAGTTTGAATGCCCTCCGAACCAGAACTAGCCGTGAAAACTTCCCAACCCGCCGACATTTTGATGCCAAACTGCACGACGGTTTGAATGGTTTCTTCATCATCAATAATTAAAATCCGCTTAGGCATAGCTCCCCTACCAATTCAAAATTCAAAATAGTCCACGGCTAGGCTTACGCCTGTGTAGCAAAGGTTTGCGTCTAAAAAATTCAAAATTCAGCATTGACTATTGTGCCGCTTCGCTAACAGCACTCAGTACTGAATTAGGTAATGTGAATGCAAAGGTACTGCCACGCCCTGGCGTACTCTCAGCCCAAATTCTGCCGTTGTGTTGTTCGATAATTTTGCGACAGATAGTTAGTCCTAAACCAGTACCACCTTTTTTGCGGGAATCTGATGAATCCACTTGTTGAAAGCGTTCAAAGATCCGTTCGAGTTGATCTGCAGGAATACCTTGTCCTTCATCTCGCACCCGAAACACCCCTTCTCTAAGGAATTTTGAGGGGGTTTGCCCTTGTTCAACGGTTAGCCAAACAGTACCCCCTGGTGATGAAAACTTGATCGCATTACTAATTAAATTGGTTAAAGCTTGCAATATATAGTCAGCATCAGCCCATACTGAGATTTCCTGTGGTTGTTTAACTAAAGTTACTTCGTGCTGCTGTGCCATTGCTTGCATTGCTTCTGCGGCTTGAGTAATCAAGCTGGCTGCATTGCAAGCTTGTCGTTCCATGACGACTTTACCGGACTCAATCCTTTGGAGATCAAGCACGTTATTGACTAAGCGCACCAGCCGTTCTGTGCTTTCATCGGCAATAGACAGCATTTGTTGTCCTTCGCTGGAAAGATTGCCCAATCTTCCTGTCGCCAATATTTTCAAAGCACTGTGTAACGATGTGAGAGGAGTTCGCAGTTCATGACTAATCACAGAAATGAATTCGTCTTTCATCCGTTCAATGGCTTTGCGATCGCTAATATCGCTACTCAAGGCAAAAAATCCCTTTACTGTTTTCTGCCCATCTAGATGTGGGATATATGTCACATCAACAGATCGCAAATTTCCATTCTTCAAGACGATATCATTTTCATAGATGACAGCTTGTCCAGATAACGCTGTTTCCACATACGCCTGCATTCTTTGGTAACAATCTTCTCCCCAAACCTGGCAAAGATGACAACCATAAATTTCGCTAGGAGTCTGTCCCAACCAATCATAGTAGGCTTCATTGTTAAAACGATAACGTTGTTGCTCGTCTACATAAGCAATCAACACTGGTAAGGCATTAGTAATTAAGCGCAATTGCTCTTCACTTTGGCGTAAAGCTGCTTCTGCTTGCATCCGCACATTGATTTCCTCTTGCAATTCGGCGGTGCGAGCTGCGACAACTTCTTCTAAGCGTTCTAATAGTTGCGCTTGAGATAGAGCAATACTGATTTGATCTGCTAATTGTTGCATCAGTTCCAACTCAAAATCCACCCAATGGCGATCGCTGTTACATTGGTGTGCGATTAACAATCCCCACAGATGATTCTGAGAAGTGTTGAGACTCTGGACAATGGGAACAATCAGTTTGGCTTTGATATTGAACTGCTCGACAAATTCCACCAAACAATCTGCTAAACCAGCAGTAGGATCATGAACATTAGCGATCGCTCTGACTCTTCCTTGAGCATACAGTTGTCGATACTCCTCTGGAAAAACTTCCTGGGGAAATTCCATATCCATCAGGGAGGGATAGTCGGTTACAACCGATTCGCTTATGGTTTTACCTGTACCGTCTGGTAATACGTGATAAATTAACACGCGATCAGCTTGGAGAATCCGTTGCACTTCCGTAACGGTGGTATGAAGAATTTCCTTAAGTTGTAGCGACTGACGAATATTGAGTGTGACTTCTGAAAATAATTCCACTCGCTGTTGCTGCTGTCTCAATTCTGCCTGCATGGATTCCCGACGCTGACTAATATCTCGTAACAGCAACAGATGACAGTGGGGCAGAACATTTGGTGTTAAAGTATATTCCACCTCTCTCTGGACATGGCTAGAAGATGAGACTAATAGTTCTCCAATCAATGATTGTCCCAGTGGAAAACTTTCAGCGTTATGTCCCGCAGCGATGAAATTAGATAAGGCTTGTTTTTTGAGTTTTTTACGCGGTAAGCCTAGCAAATCGCAAGCAGCATTGTTCATCTCTACGAAACAACCTTGATCATTAATCAGTGCGATCGCCGCAGGCGGGGCGCAGCCCATCGCGTCATGGGTGTTCTGAAACAAAGTTTTAATCAGACGCTTGTAAGCTTTTCGCTGCTGCTTAGATTTTTTTGAGCTAGATTGTCGCTTTGAAGAACGTTTAGACACCTACATCTATATACAGGGGGACATTTCCATTGTTTACTTAAGCGATCAAAACTTCAAATCTTATAAAGTTAATGTTGGAAAATTTAACATTTTGTATAAGTCTGCACTAATACGCGTAAATTGGCGAAGGAATTGAGATTGGAAAAGTATTAAAAGCAGATGGGAATTTTATAACTAGCTGAGAGTCATACTTTTAATGTCTGCATTTGTTTTTTTATCAGTGGAATTAAAGAACCAGGACTTACGCATCCAGGCTGTCTGTTGAGACGGGGTGTAAGGTAGGGCTAATTCATGTTCTACAGAGAAAAATCAGACTCTTAATTTCTGCGTAGCCTACTTAGCGAAACAAAATAATCAAGGAACAAAAGTATTGGATTCCTAAATTTTCTCTGGCTACAAAGAATCAGCCCTAGGGTGTAAGGGGGTAAGGGTGTAGGGGTGTAAGGGTTTTAAATATTTACACCCCTATACCCCTATACCCTTCTCCAAACCCTTGATTTTTCGTTTTCATGCGTAAGTCCTAAGAACTATTCTTTCTAAGTGGGTGATGTAATCAATTCACTCCCCTTCTCTGCAAGATACTACGCTAACGTCGCTTCTGTTCATGATTGAGCGATCGCCGCAGGTGGGGCGCAGCCCATCGCGTTATGGTTGTTCTCATGCAAAAGATGTGAAATTCGTCAAGGATTTATATAGAATCAAGATATTTCCAGGCAATGTAGCATTAAATTAAATGTTTCCTGATTGTATCTTGCATCCCTGATTAATCCATTAAACTTTTCAACACTAAGGACAAGATTATGCCATTTGTGCTGATCCGAGGGACTTTTGAGCCGACGAGTGGGAACCCCGATGGAGATTCAGTTCGATTTCAGGCAGAGGATGATACATTGTTTAATAAGTTAGAGGGGCGAATTGAATTCAAGAGTAATGGACAAGTTCAGCTTCGCTACGAAGGCATAGATGCTCTTGAAAAAGCCGCGATTCAACCATTCTCTTCAAACGCCACCCAACAGAATCTACAATTACTTGGGGGTAATCAATCTGGGTTACCAGGGTATATCTTATCTAACCATACTGACGGCAATGGTCGTCCTGTTTGTTTTGTCTTTACTGGTGAACCACCAAATTGGAACAATACCGGAAGAGGGGATGAACTTCAAACAGACTTGCTGCGTCAAAGCATCAACTACAAATTGCTCCAAGAGGGATATGTCTACCCCATGTTTTATGAAACCCTCTATAAAGAGTTGCGGGATGAGATGGTGGCTGCAACGGAAGAAGCACGAGCTGCAAATCGTGAAATTTGGTCTGCTGATCTTTCAATGAATGGGTTTCAAGTAGACATCCCTCCCATACTCTCAGCGTTACCACCTATCTTTCCTAAGCTTTGGCGGCGTTTGGAAACGTTTTATCAACGTCCATCTAACCGCAATAAAGGAATTGATGAGTTTCTTCAATGGTTATCTAGAGGAAAAGATCGGCTGTTTACCGTTCCTGATCAACGTTGGATTAAGTTTTCCACTGCGCTGCAAGCGGATGGAAACAAGCTAAAAATGCTGTACAAACCTGAAGAAATGTTGTTTGAATCAGATGTCCGTTTAGAGCGTCTGGCTGTTAGTATCGCTACGTCTTCTATCTTTGTATAAGCATCTTTGATCACAAACCACTGGTAGAACACTAGGGGCAAATTTTTTAGTGCGCAGCTATGGAAACTGCTGTTTAACCACGCTGTAAATTAAGCGGGGACGATAACCGTAGCTAGGCGGCTAAAAAACTATTGGTTTATCATTACCCTGACACTACAAGCTAACAAGTTGACAACTTCAATACATACAGATCATCTAAGAGTGATTGGATGCTTTAGGCTATCTATGGTAAATGATTGAAAGTGTCAGCCAGAACTGAGTACAAAGGAGTGATGAACCGATGATTCCCCGTAAACGTCTTGACATTACTTGGGCAGATATGCTGTCAGGAATGGGATATTGTCTGCGATCGCATGACCGTAGCACAGTTGAGCAGAGACTTGAGCGTTTATGGTCTGAAAATGGGTTCATCCTTCCCTGTCTGTCTGTGCGTAGTGGCTTCGATGCACTCCTGCAAGCACTTAAGTTCGAGCCAGAAACTGAAATTTTAGTTTCGGCAATCACCATTCGTGGGATGACGAGTATTATTGAGGCTCATAATCTTGTTCCCGTTCCAGTTGATATAGATTGCACCCAACTGGCTGTGCGTCCTGAGTCGATGGCTAAAGCAGTCACTTCACGCACAAAAGCGATTTTGGTAGCTCACTTGTTTGGTAGCCGTATGCCAATGGAAGCAATTGTGCATTTTGCTCAAGCGCATAACCTCCTCGTCATTGAAGATTGCGCCCAAGCTTATGCAGGTCATGAGTATCGCGGACATCCTCAGAGCGATGTGGTTTTGTTTAGCTTTGGGCCTATCAAGACGGCAACAGCACTGGCTGGAGGCATTCTACAGTTTCGAGAGGCTTCACTCTGTACAGCGACCCGCTTATGTCAGGAGCAGTGGCCTGTTCAAAGTCGCCTGCACTTTTTGGCACGCATTTTGAAGTATTCTCTACTCATAATGCTGTCTTACCCTAGGACTTATAGTATTTTTATTGGTGTATGTTCGGCACTCAAGCTGAATCATGATCGCATTATTAGTCAAAGCGTCCGAGGATTTTCCGGCGACAACTTCTTGAAACAGATTCGCCAAAGACCGTCCTCTGCTCTTTTATCTCTTGTGGAACGCCGCATCAGACGATTCAACCCCGATAGAATTGTTGAACGTGTGAAGCTAGCAGAACAGTTAATCAAACTGACACCTTCTTTAAAGCGACCGGGTATTCAAGCATCCCATCACACTCACTGGGTTTTTCCAATTTTATGTGACTGTCCAGAACAGTTGATGCAATATTTATGGACTCAGGGTTTTGATGCAACCCAAGGAGGATCGAGTCTATCCGTCATCGAGCCGCCAGCGCATCGTCCTGAAATGAATCCTGTAGAAGCTAAACAGTTTTTTGAGCAGTTACTTTATCTTCCCATCTACATCGGGATATCATCGCAGGATATTGAACGATTGGCTTGTGCGTTGAATGAATGTGATCTTGTCAAGCGTGTTTGATGAAATTGCTTTTCAGTCACCGTTAAGGTTAGGCATGATCAATTAACGTAAAAGCCTGTATATAAATAATATGTATCCATACCATGCTTTCACATAGAGGCGGTCAAGATGCGGGAATTGACATATTATGTGGCTTGTAGCGTAGATGGATTTATTGCTCACAACGACGGTTCACACGACGGCTTTTCCCTAGATAGTGAATATTTAGCAGACTTGTTTACCACTTTTCCTGAGACTTGTCCATCTCACCTTCGGGACATAATGAGTATCAACGCTGAGAATCATTGGTTTGATGTCGTTCTCATGGGACGAAAGACATATGAGGTAGGTTTGAAGAATGGGATAACAAATCCTTACTCACATATGAAACAGTATCTCTTTTCACGCACTATGCAAAAAAGTCCAGATGAGAATGTTGAACTTGTTTCAGAAAATGCTGTTGAATTAGTCACAGAGCTAAAAAGAGCAGGGGGTAAAGGCATTTGGCTCTGTGGTGGAGGGAATTTAGCTACAACGCTTTTCGCTCACAATTTAGTTGATCATCTCATCCTGAAGATAAATCCATTTTTGATGGGTTCAGGCATTCCGCTATTTTCTGGAGTGATTCAGCAAACTGCTTTAGAACTGACCAACAATAAGATTTATGAAAACGGAGTCTTGGTACTCCACTATAGAGTGATACCAATTCCAGAAAAGAATGCGACATATGTATAGGTTAGGTTTCATCCCTCAATCAAACCTATATTTGTAGCGATAATTTTTCAAATTGGTATTACTAACAATAACTCTCTTGCTTCCACAGACTCAAAAGCTTGCCATCATGCTTTCGTTTCCTTGTCCACTAAAAACTGTTTGTCAGTAGCGATCGCCAAATAAATATAGAATGAAACCTGCAACCTTTGAGCAACAAATGTAACTACTTTGAATAACAAAATATTAGGGCGGATGCTGCTCGCTCATAACTTTGATGTTTCTAGTGAAATCGTACCAGCCCTCAGTCGAGAAGAATTTGCGGAAGTGTTTCAAGCGGGATTGAGTGCCTATGAACACCTGCAATGTAGATTAGTGAATCATCCTCACTGGACTGTGGAAATTCTATTCCCTACCAACGAATTTTCACCACAGCAAGTTGGAAATCTCTGCGCTCAAGCTCTAGCAGAAAAACGGCGGACTACGGTGGGGCGTAGCCCATCGCAGCAAATAAGCACGGATACTTTCCCAGAAATTCTAATTTTAGGCGGTATCAAAACTACTCCTCCCACCAGCGATTCTCCTGATGCTCTCCAACCAGGAAACTGGGGGGTAGATGTGGTAGAGACTCGCTCTGGTGAAGCATTTTTGCAAGCGATCGCCTGGGATGCTACCATCGCCCAAAAACCAGCCGATAGTATTTTCAAGGTTGAACTCAAGGTAAATTGACCACTAGGGTAATGAAGTCGAAATAGACTTCCGACTGCCGATTTTATTTATTTTTGACTTTTTAAAATGGCTTCTCTTAACGAAAATCTCATCCGCATGATTATCAAAGGTGACACTACTGCTGTAGAAAGCTTATTAGCTCAAGGCGCAGATGCGAATACTACCGGTGGTGTCACAGCCGTGGGAGCTAGTAATACAGCCTTGATGTGGGCAGCCACAGAAGGTTATCTCGATATTGTGGAACTATTATTAACACATCATGCGGATGTGAATGCCAAAAATCCCGCAGGCTACACGCCGTTAATGTTTGCAGCAGAAGGCGATCGCCGACATATTGTTTCATTGTTGCTGGATCATGGTGCTAGTATCAGCGATCGCAATTCCTACGGTGAAACCGTGCTGATGACAATGGCGCGGCGCGGTCAAACGGATATTGTGCAACGCTTAGTCGAGATGGGTTCTGAGGTGAATGCCACCAATAAAATTGGTGATACAGCCTTGTACTTAGCAACAGATAATGGGCATACGTACACTGTCAAGGCATTGATTGAACTAGGTGCAACAGTGAATACAGCTAATCTTGGTGGTTGGACTCCTCTGATGATGGCAGCTGCAAAAGGCGATTTGGAAACGATGATACTGTTGTTAGCAAATGGTGCAGACTTCCGTCCTCAGAATCGCTGGGGTGCAACAGCGTTGAGTGAAGCTCGTAATTCCTTCCGTTCTGCTCAAGCGGTAGATTTGTTAATCCAAGCCGGGGCGACGGAGTGAAGAGGCAGTGAAAATATGTTGATTATCTTGGCTCTGGTGCTTTGAATAATTGAATTTTGTGAATTCCGTGAAATAATTTTGGATTTTGAATTAATTCCAGAGTGGGATAATTATGGATACTCATCGCCTCACTGAATTAGAATCGTTGCTTAGGTTTGGTGCGCTTGACCAACGTAAAGCGGCTTTGGATGAATTGGCTCAATGTCCTGCTGATTTAGCCCTACCTATTTTGCAAAGATTGGCAGTTGATCAAGATTTTCTCTGTCGCCGCTTGGCGGTGATGGGCTTAGGCAATCATCGCACGGCTACATCCCTACAAATTCTCAAAGACCTGCTCCAGCGAGAGTCTGATGATAATGTGCTGGCAGAAATCGCCAATTCACTGTTTGAATTTGGTGATGAATCTGTGCCATTACTCCAACAGTTGTTTGAGCGCGATCGCAATTGGCTGACTCGGCAGACCATTCTCTCAATTCTCATGGAAGCGAATCAGGATGATGTCCTGCTAGCAGTAATTCGCCAAGCATTACAAGACGAGACACAAACAGTCAAAGAAACCGGTATTTTAGCATTGGGTAGTTTGCTGAAAGGGAATTTGCAGCAACAAGCCCTAGACTTGCTCAGTGAATTAGCACAAGCCAACGATTGGCGCGATCGCTGGCGTTCTGCCACGGCTCTAAGTCTGTCATCAGACCCCAGAGCCAAACTGCTGCTAGCCAAACTCCAACAGGACGAGAATCATTACGTCGTCGCAGCTGCCTTGGAAGGGAGTTTGCCCAAGGAAGAGACTGGGGATTAAGGACTAGGGATTGGGATGACGCTTTGGTGAGCAGGGGAGGCAGAGGTTTAGAGGGGTAAAAATGCAATATTCTGACTTGAAAAAGGGGTGTAGGGGTGTAGGGGCGTAAGGGTATAGGGGTGTAAGGGAAAGACTTTTTCATGTTTTCTTATGTACGCAGTTCATGACGGCTCTTTAGTCCATGCCTCATGCCCAGTCCCCACTGATCAGAATCGTTTGTGCAAAATAAGTGCAAAATCATCCAACTATATCAAGATTTACAAATCTTGACGCTCATCTTTGCTCCCTCATAAGAAAATTGATCATAACAAAGCGTATGAAACGCCTAAAAAGCTTGAGCATCCTGGGAATCAGAATTGCCATTCTCACAGAATACGGCAGTTTGGATTCAAGCAAATCAATCCATTGATCTGATTTGTCTGGATGAACAATCTGAAATTGCTTTACATTTTGAAACAATTTTCTGAAAAACTTTCGCTAACAGGAGATACAATTAATGCCATTTGGACCAGCTTCTCGTCTGGGAGTCAGCCTGTTTGATGAAACCCCTCCCGTTGAGTGGGTGTCTGGTAACTCACTAGAAGAAGCAGAAACAATCATTCGGGCAGTCTATAGGCAAGTATTAGGTAATGCCTATGTCATGGAAAGCGAACGGCTCGCTGTACCAGAATCCCAGTTTAAAGCGGGTGACTTGAGCGTTCGTGAGTTTGTCCGAGCAGTGGCTAAATCAGAACTCTATCGTTCTCGCTTTTTCACCAGCTGTGCGCGCTACCGAGCGATCGAACTCAACTTCCGCCACCTGTTGGGTCGTGCGCCACTGGATTTAGAAGAAATGCGGGGACATAGCACCATTCTCGATACCCAAGGATTTGAAGCTGAGATTGATTCCTATCTCGACAGCGACGAGTATCAATCTACCTTTGGGGAAAATATCGTTCCCTACATCCGGGGTTACAAAACAGAAGCCTGCACTAGCATGGTGCAGTTTACTCACACCTTCCAATTGGTACGGGGTGCGGCTAGCAGCAGCTTGAAGGGAGACTTGGCTGGCAAGAGTCCCAAACTCAACGCCCTAGTCATCCAGTCCACACCAACCTCAGTGATTTCTCCTGCTGGCGATGGAGCGACCTTCCGCACACCACCAGTAGCTTCTCGTAGTCGCCACGGTGTTGATGCTAGTGCAGGTGGTAAAGTTTACCGCATTGAAGTTACAGGTTATCGCGCCAAAACCTTCAACAACATCTCCAAGTTCCGCCGCTCCAACCAAGTATTTCTCGTGCCATACGATAAGCTCTCTCAAGAGTATCAGAGAATTCACCAACAGGGGGGTGTGATTGCCAGTATTACTGCTGTATAAATTGGCTGCAAACTTATAAAAATTGAGGAGATAGATTGCTATGGCATCCCAGACAATCCTGGAACTGTGGCCTAGTGGTAGTTTAGAAGAAATTCAAACTATCATCCGTGCAGTTTATAAACAAGTATTAGGCAATCCTCACATCATGGAGAGTGAGCGGTTGGTGACAGCAGAATCACAATTGTGCGATCGCTCCATCACCGTGCGAGAATTTGTCCGCGCTGTTGCCAAATCTGAGTTCTATCGTACCCGCTACTTCGAGTCCTGCGCTCCCTATCGGTTTGTAGAACTCAACTTCCTGCACTTACTTGGTCGCGCACCCCAGGATCAAAGAGAAGTTTCCGAACATATTGTTCGCACTGTAGCTGAAGGCTACGATGCTGAAATTGACTCTTACATTGATAGCAGCGAATATCAAGCCGCCTTTGGCGAAAACGTAGTACCCTACTATCGCGGCAAAAACAGCGAAGCAAATAGCAAGCAGGTTGGCTACAACCGTATATTTGCTCTTGATCGCGGCCCTGCTCAGATTGATAGTGCAGTTAAATCTGCTCAATTGGTCTACGCAGTTGCTACCAACAGTGCGAACGAAATTAAAGCTTCTTCGGCCACTGTCATCGGTTCTGGCACTGAAAAACGTTTCAAAATCGTGGTCAAAGGTTCTAAATTCGACAGCCCAAGACGCATCAGTACAAATGAGTACATCGTTCCTGCGAGTAAAATGACCCCCCAAATTCAACGCATCAATCGTACTTCTGGCAAAATTGTCAGCATTACTGAAATTGCGTAAAGTTTAACAGGATGGGCATAGCCCATCCTAAAATAATGCTTTTTTAATAAAACACCAGTCCATGAAAAAGGCAAAAGTAAAAAGTGAAAAGTGAAAAATTTTTTCTTTTGCCTTTTTACTTCTTCATCCCCAATCTCTGGCAATTTTTCAAAAAAATCACAAGACAATCCTAAATTTAGGAGGCTTAATATGGCACTTTGGATAGAAGCCGAATCCCTGGAGTTACGTGCCAATGCTACTGAGGATGATCTGCAGATCATCATTCGAGCCGTGTATCGACAGGTGTTGGGTAATGCTCACATCTTCGATAATCAACGGCTCGCCAGTGCAGAGTCACAATTACGGCATGGTGATATTACCGTCAGAGAATTTGTCCGCGCTGTGGCTCAATCTGACTTATATCGTTCTCTATTTTTTGAAACCTCCTCTCCTTACCGTTTTATTGAACTGAATTTTAAGCATTTGTTGGGACGCGCTCCGCAAGATCAGGCAGAAATTGCAGAACACGTGCAGATTTATAACACACAGGGTTACGCAGCAGAAATCAACTCCTACATTGACAGTGATGAATATATCAGGAGTTTCGGTGATCATATTGCACCCTCTGCCCGTGGTAATCGTACCCAAACTGGGGTCAAAAATGTTGGCTTCAATCGCACCTTTGCCTTAATGCGGGGGTTTGCTGCTAATGATGTAGGCAAATCGGCCAAATTGATTAGTGACATTGGCAGTAACTTAGCAACCAAAATTATTACCCCTTTAGGCGGTGGTGCTGTTAGCAATACAGGGAAACGTTTCCGTGTTGCTGTCTCGAAGGCTAATTTCGGTCGTCGGGTAACTCAAAGCGTGGCGACCTTTAACGTGGAATACAACCAACTATCACAAAAAATTCAGAGCATCCAAAAAACTGGCGGCAAAATTTTGAGCATTACGGAAATAGCTTAAAGTAAAACCGCTAAAAGTTTGTAGATAGATGGTCTATTGGCAAAAATTCACTCACAAAACTACTGCTAAACATGACAATTTTTCAAAATTCAATCAAAAATACAAACTCTAAAACTAGGATTTGAATCTGACTTGCTTAATTTTGAATTTTGAATTGCTCTCACTGGTTATCAAGCCGCAATTCTTTTAGTGATTGCCTCGCTTGTCCATAGATTCAGGTTGATGATAAGTTGCTTACAACATCAAATTTAAAGGTGATTTGTATGGCAACCACAATTATTGCTCCTGGCAATTTTAGTGAATACAGTAGTTGCCGAGTCAAGATTACAGTCACAGGTGGCTGTCATCAAGGAATAATGAGGAAAGGTGCATACACAAAGACAATTCCTTATAATTGTCTTTCTCAAACAATTCAAGGTATTCATCGCCTTGGGGGAAAGATTACCCACATCACCTTATTAATTTCCCAGACTCCATTTTCCCAGATTGAGTGCGTACAGCAGCCACTATCTACAATAGTTCCCGGTGATGTTCAAGCTGCCGTACATCATCCTGAATCGAGCTTGTCATTACCCCAACCACAGGAACAGAATCATTCTGAGCCAACAAACGCAATTAAAGTTCAACCAGAATCACTACCGAGAGCGATCGCAATTTTCCAATCCGGTGATTACACCTTTATAGATGAGTGGTAATCAACAAGTCAAAAAAGGTGTACAGAATTAACCTGAAATTTCATTTCAGTTTTTTCTTCTACCTTAATTCAAACCAGGATTTTCTATTTCAGAAATCAAAATTTTTATATTCCATACCAAAACAAATAACTATAAACGGAAATTCAAAAGTTGATGGATATTCAGGAGTTTGTTGCAAATTCGATTGGGCGTTGGCGATCGCAACGCAGCGCACATCATTTAGCTTTCAGTCACTTTGAAGCTGTACAGTCTGAGATTGATATTGTGGCTCTCTCAGTCCATGATCCAGCAGTGATTGACCTATGTAAAAGCTATAATATTGACCCTCAAGCAGCAGTTTCTCCATTTCGGATGAGTTGGGAAGGTCAATCAGACTGGGACGATGGTGAAGTTAAAGGCAGTTGCGTCTTAGTTCCTATTCCTGATCCTGATGATGCTCATCGTGGTAAACTCCTGCGTGATCAAGGCTATGCGGAAACAATTGCCGCAGCTGGCGACTATTACTTAACGGCAGACGGCACATTTGTGCTGACTACTGCCTATGAACGCGCCGCCGCTGAAGAAAAAATCTGGTTTGTCAATCCCAATGTCCGTTGTCGGGTTTCACTCATCAAAACTAGTGCAGGGACAGGAGTTGTCACCGCCTCATTTTCCTCAGAAATTCGCCAAGGTGTTCAGAATTAAACTATAGCTATTCAAAATTCAAAATAACCTAGGGAACCTTGCTACAAAATTGTATTTTGTACTGTCTATTTCTGCTCATTTATGACTGAAAACGGAGAGGATTTAAGTCGTATAAATTGATTTACGAAGCATTAATTTTGAATTTTGAGTTGGGAGCGAAGCATAGTGACTTCTTCAATATCACATATCTGCGAGACTACATTGAATAATTTAGTTACCCTGGCACGTTGGATGGCGGGAGATTTCAGTAATTATCAGCAAGCATCGGAAAATCCTAAAGATTACGCCCATATCCACGTCTTTTTTCGTCCCTTACCCTTTGAGTTCTTCTCTGGAATTGGGATGTATTCCGAACAGGTTTATGACTATGACTTGTGGCGACCTTATCGTCAGGGAGTACATCGTTTAGTTGATCAAGGCGATCAAATTTACATAGAAAACTACAGTTTAAAAAACGCCATGTTTTACGCGGGAGCAGCCCGTGATTTAAACATTCTCAAAACCATTACTCCAGATTGTATTGAACGCCGATATCACTGCTCAATGGTGTTTAAACGAGAAGGCGATCGCTTTCAAGGCAGTGTCGAACCAGGCAACCGCTGCTTAATTGAAAAAAATGGCTGTCAAACTTATCTAGATAGCTATGTGGAAATCACAGAAAGCACCTGGGTAAGCCTCGATAGAGGTATGGATGTCAATACACATCAACAAGTTTGGGGATCTACATTTGGCCCATTGCGGTTTACAAAGCGGGAGAGTTTCGCTCATGAAGTCCCAAATATCTTGTGATGTATCTCTGCCAAATCTGGAATCTCTGAAAACAAATATGCTGCCCCCAGAAGCGCAGAAAAAAATGCAGTGCTGGATTCGTAGCAGGCATTTAATTTGTTCAGGTAATTTTTTCGTTTTTGAAACTGTAGATTACAGTGCCGTTGAAAGATTTTCCCAATGTGTGGAAGTCTTGGGAGGTACTGTTATATCTGTTGATCCGATTGACAAAATTTGGATGGGTGATCATCGTCAAGTGATTCTCTATCAAGCCAAAGCAAGTTTACATACACCTTGCCACAAACTAAAACAATATTGGCTGAAATACGGTAGTTTTCGCACCCGATTTGATGGGCAGGCATGAAATAATTCGTATGTGATCACAGGAAGAACATAGCGAGAATTTTGTGTCTGCTTTGTATTAGTCTCCTTGCTCAAATCAATATTTAACAACTCCCGATACAGGAATTAAATGGCATGCAAGTAATATTTAAATGACAAATTTACTCACCTTGATACCTGTAGTTATTAGACAATAAGTATCAAAGTTTCACTATTATCAAAAAACCCATGCTACAGATAGATCAATCTGCCTTGAAAGCTCGCAATATATTACTTACTATGTTTGTCGTGCTTTGTATCCTAGATGCTACGTTAGTGTTCATTGCACGGGATAGATGGGCTATTGGACGTATATTACTAACAATTGTAGTCATGTACTTTGTTCTACAGGGGCGAAAATGGGCAAAGTGGCTCATGATGGGTATCTGTAGTTTTGTGATTGTCGTCCTAATAACAATGGTTATTGCATTGAGATCAAAGCTCTCCACTGTCCTCATTCTAGGGAGTTTAATTATGTCCGCTCTCAGTACCATCATTCTTATCTATATGGCGAGTAGCAAAGATTTAAATTCTTACTTCTCTTGGAAAAGGCAAAATTATTCTCAATGAGCAGGTGAAGAATTACAGAGTTTAATTTCATAGAGGTCAGAAACTGCGTCTTAGTTTACGCGGTTTCTGACCTCTACTTATTTTGATTGAGGCGATAACCTATGCTGTGAACCGTCTCAATCAGCTCCTCTGCTGCTCCCGCAGCTTTCAGTTTTTGCCTGAGACCCCGAATATGAACCTTGACCGTATGTTCTTCTGGAGGAGATTCTAACGCCCAGATATGTTCAATAATCACACGACGACTGAGAACGCGGCGACCATTCCGTAACAGCAGTTCTAAGATACCGTACTCTTTGGGTGTCAGATGGATGGGAGTTGACCCATAGCTGACCTCATAAGTGCTGGGATTGAGACGTAACTCGCCCCATTCTAAAATCGGTGGTGATGTCATACACCCACGACGCAGTAAGGCACGAATGCGAGCAAATAGTTTTTGTAAATCAACTGGTTTAACTACGTAGTCATCTGCACCCACATCTAAGCCATTAATTTCATCATTGATTGTGTCGCAGGCCGTGAGCATCAGGATAGGCCAATGATAACCGTGCGATCGCAAACGATGACAAAGGCTAATTCCATCTAATTCCGGCAACATCACATCTAATAACAGCAAATCATAATTTAGGGCTTTCACTTGATGCCAGGCAGCTTCTCCATCATGCACAACATCAACCACATAAAGCTGGTCGTTCAGAGCTTCTGCTAAGGTTTCTGCAAGGCTTACATCATCTTCAACTAGGAGAATCCTCATAGAATATCGGGATTAGGTTGGGAAACTCTGCGTCTTTAGACCTGAAAGGAAAAACCAACAGAGACTTTTATCAGCTTAATTTTTAAAGGCAGTGGGCATAGCTCACCCCTGACAATTTTACGAGAATTTTTACACTGAATTGGGGTATGGGGCATTGGGCATTGGAAATAGTTTTGTTGACAAAAGAAACATTCCTCTTCCTTGTCACCCTTCTCTACGAGAGGCTGCGCCAACGGGTGACGCTTCTGCGTCGCTAACGTCGGTCGCACCCCTCCGGGAAGGCTTACGCCAACATGGGGGAAAGCACGGCAGTTTCTTTAAGTCGGCGAAGCCGACGACACGTGCTGCAAGTCGGCAAAGCCGCCCAACGCAGTGTCTTCCCAACAGACTGCCTCCCCTACGTACCCGTCGCCGACTCACCTATATTCTTCGCAGAATTTATTACACACCATATGTGCCTAAAATTTCTCAAATAAATATCACAAAATATTAAACTTTATTGATTTTGCTAATTCTTTCCGATTTCTTTACCGTTTTCTGATCAGTTTCCTTACTGGTCGTATGAGATTATCTAGGCTGAGAGGCTGTTGGGAATGAAGTTATTCCTCAGATTCACAAACAGGGTGATGTAATTGCCAGTATCACCTCGATTTAAACTAGTCGGTCTAGTTTTTGAGTTTACGTGATACCAAGTTGAGTTGTGCGATCGCATTACAGACGAATGAGATTGCTTGCTTCCACTCCGTCGCAGGAAAAAGAGCAACTTGGGATGAAAACTTATACCAAAGTTCCTTAAAGCCAATATGAGTCTAGCAACACCCCACCAGGGCGATTTGATTAAAACTCCCGTTGAAATACTGCCCTCCACCGCGGAAAAAAAGTTGCAATCTTGGATTCGCACTCGCCATGTCATTTGTTCGAGAAACTTTTTTATCTTTGAGACAGTAGATTATTCCGCTCTAGAAAGGTTTTCTGAGTGTATTACGGCATTAGGAGGAACACTCATTTCTGTAGACTCGATTGGCAAAGTTTGGATAGGTTATCATCGTCAAGTAATTTTGTATCGCGCCAAAGCCAGTTTGCACACTCCTCATCATGATTTAAGACAATATTGGCTCAAATGCGGCAGTTTTCGGACGAGATTTGATCAACAAGTTTAATGGGAAGCAGGCTACGCACTCCTCAGTAAGACCAATTGCATCTTCCCAGGTTAATGCCAACATGGAGCTTTCTCCCACAACTGCACTGTCTCACAGCAAAAGATACCTTTCTCCTACACCTCCTTGCAGGTTAGGGAAGCCGAGGAAAAAACCTATTGAAATTTAGCTGACTAGGGAGAAATTTTATGCCGATTCCTTTATTAGAGTATGCCCCCTTATCGCAAAATCATCGCGTCGCGGGATTTGAGATTCCGGGTGATGAGCAGCCAAGAATTTACACAACAGAAAATCTGCTAGCTGCCTCAGATATGGATATGTTAATCATGGCAGCTTATCGGCAGATTTTTAATGAACAACAGATGCTCGATAGCTATCGTCAGCGATTTTTAGAGTCTCAGTTACGTGCTGGTCAAATTACAGCCAGAGACTTTATTCGGGGATTGGTGATGTCCGATTCCTTTCGACGACTCATTTACGACAGTAATAATAACTATCGATTTGTAGAGATTTGCGTTCAGAGGCTTTTGGGTCGTAACGTCTATAGCGATCGCGAAAAGCTCGCTTGGTCAACAGTACTGGCAACCAAAGGACTAAAAGGCTTAATTGATGCTTTAATCAATACTGAAGAATACCTCAGCAACTTCGGCTATGATACTGTTCCTTATCAACGCCGCCGTATCTTACCTCAACACGCTCAAGGAGAACTACCATTTGCGCGCATGGCGCGTTATGGGGAAGATTATCGCAACAAGTTGCCTCTACCTCGTCGTTCTATCCGTCCTATTCCCACTGGAATTTTTGACGAATTTGAACCTTTTAACCTCTATACATTCATCCAACGTGCTGATTGGAAGACCAGCTTTAGTTTAATAGGTTTTTTCATCACACTAGCTATTCTTTTCGTGCTGTTTGCAGAAGCAAATAACTTGTTCTTGGGCTAAGGGACACAAGGTAGAAGCTGATAGTTTAGTTTTTTTCCCTACACCCTTACTCCCCACTAACAAGTCTGTTTCGTTGCTACCAAAATGGGAATCGTACTGAGTTTATTGTTGTTATTAGGCATCTACTATTTGTTGCAACGACAAATTTGGCAGCGTCGTAGGGCAGAGACTTTGCTGCGACAACAAAGCGATCGCGAACGCTTGGTAACTCAGATTGCCCAACAAATTCGCCAATCTCTGGATCTAGATCAGGTGCTAGCAACAACAGTAGAGGAAGTGCAACGCTTTCTAGCAGCTGATCGCGTCCTCATCTATCGTTTGTGGAACAATGGCACAGGTAGTGCTATTCACGAAACTGTTTTACCACCTTATCCCCAGGTTTTAGGGGAAACCTTCCCAGAAGAGGTTTTTCCTACAGAGTACCATCAAGCCTACTCCCTAGGGAAAACCCTCACCATTACCAACGTACAGCAAGTAGATATCCCGGCTTGTTTGGTAGATTTTGTGCAACGGTTTGGAGTGCAAGCAAAGTTGGTAGTCCCAATTATCCAAGAACATCGGGACAACGTTGAAGATAGTACTGCTCATGTTCCCTATCTCTGGGGATTATTGATTGCTCATCAGTGCAGTAGTCCTCGTCAGTGGGCAACTTGGGAAGTGGAATTGATGCAGCAACTAGCCACGCAAGTAGCGATCGCTATTCAACAGTCGGAACTCTACACACAACTCCAACAACTCAACACCGAACTTGAACGACGGGTACAACAACGTACAGCGGAATTAGCCAGTGCTAATACTGCTTTACGGGCAGAAATTGTTGAACGACAGCGTACTGAGTTAGCTTTGCGTCACACCAACGACACGCTACAAGCCTTGGTCAAAGCTTCTCCCCGTGCAATTGTCATGCTAGATCGAGAGGGTAAGGTGAAAATATGGAATCCGGCGGCACAGCAAATGTTTGGCTGGACGGAAGCAGAGGTACTGAATTGCCCTAATCCCATTGGTTTAGAAAACTATCCCACACTGCAAAGGAGCGTTTTGCAAGGGACGACATATTCCCGGTTAGAATTTCGCCAACAGAAAAAAGACGGTACTCCCATAGATATTATCTTTTCCGCCGCTCCCCTCCTAGATAGCGATGGACAAATCGGTGGGATTGTGGCGGTAATTGCTGACATTACGGAACAAAAACAACAAGCCGAACAAGTCAGGCTGCTGCAATCGGTGGTAGTGAATACCAATGATGCGATTTTAATTACTGAAGCAGATTCGATTGATGAACCTGGCCCTCGTATTCTTTATGTCAATGAAGCCTTCACAAGAATTACAGGCTATCAACCGGATGAAGTTTTAGGCAGAACTCCCCGCATTTTACAGGGGCCGAAAACTGATCGGGCAGAATTGGACAAAATTCGCTCGGCATTGTCAAATTGGCAACCTGTGACTGTTGAGGTGATCAACTATCGCAAGGATGGCACAGAATTTTGGAATGAATTCAGCATTGTACCTGTGGCCGATCGCCAGGGTTGGTATACTCATTGGATTGCTGTGCAGCGTGATACAACTGGACGCAAACAAGTAGAACAGGCACTACGTCAAAGTGAAGAACGTTGGCGATCGCTAATTGAAAATGCTTTAGACATTATTATGATTCTCGATCCCGATGGCACTATAGGTTACGTGAGTCCCTCGGTGGTGAAAATCCTCGGTTATCCAGTGATGGATCTGGTGGGTCAAAACGTCATGGCACTAGTTCACCCAGATGATTTGATCACGACAAGCGATCGCCTCACTGATACTAGGCAAAGTTCAGAGTTAACACGCCCCATCGAGTTTCGCTATTGCCATCATGACGGTTCTTGGCACATTTTAGAAGCCATCAGTCAGTCTTTTGCAGACAGTGCGGCTATTGTGCGGATTATGGTGAATGCTCGTGACATTACAGAACGGAAGCGGCTGGATGAAATTCGCTTGGCACTAGCAAGAGAGAAAGAACTCAATGCCTTGAAAACTCGCTTCTTTGCAATGGCATCCCATGAATTTCGGACTCCCCTCAGCACTGCCCTGGCGGCGGCGCAAGTTTTGGAAACTTGTCAAGATGAATGGGATACATCCGCCAAAAGACTGAGAAATCTGCACCGGATTCAAGATGCTGTCAAGCATATGGTACAGTTACTTGACGATATTTTAACTATCAATCGCGCCGAAGCGGGGAAACTAGCATTTAATCCCCAACCCTTAGATTTAGAAATATATTGTCGTGATTTCGTTGAAGAAATTCAGCAGAGTTTAGGTAGTCAGCACACAATCAGGTTTACCTGTCAGGGTAGATCCATACCTGTTTGTATGGATGCAAAATTATTGCGCTCTATTTTATCGAACTTGCTATCCAATGCCATTAAGTATTCCCCAGACGGAGGGATTGTGCATTTGAGGTTGGATTTTCAGATGGAGCAGATGATCCTCGCTGTTCAGGATCAAGGCATTGGGATATCCCCAGAAGATCAAAAGCAGTTGTTTGAACCTTTTCATCGGGGTAAGAATGTCCGCACTATTCCTGGTACTGGTTTGGGATTAGTAGTGGTAAAAAAATGTGTAGACTTACATCAAGGTAATATTCGTATCTTCAGCAAAGTGGGCATTGGTACGACTTGCTTTGTAACACTGCCATTGTGAGCGATCGCATTTACTGCTTTACTTTTAGTGTTAGCCACTACAAACATTTTGTAGTCTGTGTTGATACAATTCTCATTTAAAGTAGGTTTGAGTGAGCATAAATTTTCCCCATTTGGCCAGTCGATTGTACTTGCCTCTATTTTTGCATTAAACCTCTAAGCCTTTTCGGGAAAGCGTTTCACCACTCCTCAACTACTCAATTAAGATATGTAATGTTTATCAAACTAAATCGAATAATTCTTCCCCTTCTCCCTTATGATTATGATAACTTTGTAAGATTTCGTTAAGGAAAGGGAGATTTTGTATCCGTGGCACTTCCTCTTTTAGAATATTCCCCTAAGTCCCAAAACCAACGGGTAGCAAGTTTTGAAGTTCCTGGAGATGAGCAGCCCAGGACTTACTCTACAGAAAACCTACTTTCCCCAACAGATTTAGATAATCTGATTGAAGCAGCCTATCGCCAGATTTTTTTCCATGCCTTTGCTGCTGATCGTGAGCGTTTCTTAGAATCTCAGCTGCGTAGTGGTCAGATCACAGTACGTGATTTTATTCGTGGATTGTTGTTATCTAACACCTACAAGCGTAGTTTCTACGACCTCAATAGCAACTATCGTTTCGTAGAACAAACAGTACAACGTGTTCTCGGTCGTGATGTTTACGACAACCGGGAAAAACTAGCTTGGTCAATTGTCGTAGCAACAAAAGGCCTCAAAGGCTTCGTTGATGACTTACTCAACTCTGATGAGTATTTAGAAGCTTTTGGGTATGATATCGTACCTTATCAACGTCGCCGAGTCCTACCTGGACGTTCAGAAGGTGAACGGCCTTTCAATATCACATCTCCTCGTTACGATGAATACTATCGTGCTAAACTTGGCTTCCCACAATTCGTTTGGCAAACCACTGTTCGCAGCTATGTTGCTCCAGACAGACAGGCTAAAGCTGGTAGCCCATCTCTGTTCTTAGATATGGCACGGAGTATCAATCCCCAAGTTAACGCACCTCAACGTCTCTCTGTACAAAACATTGATATTGAGAGATCCGTTCCTTATCGCGGCAGATAAGATAATCTGAAAATCCACCAAATTTTAGATTTTAAATTTTGCGGAAAGTCTGATCGGAGAAAGCCTTTGATCAGACTTTTCCAGAAGGATTTTGAACTTTCAATCCAAAATCCAGAATTTAAAATCACTTATTTTTTTTAATAAAATAGAAAAAGATAACTGTTAGTAAAATCCGGCATAAATCAAGAAAACACCTAAAAAATAAGCTTTATTTCTTTTAACTTTTGCCTTTTTTGACGATTGATAAATCTCAGGCATTCAAGCACATTCATCATTATTATCGGAACTGAATCCTAGTTCCAAAAGAGCTTTGCGGATTTTCGCTTTAGAAGGACGAACCTTAGGAACAGCTAGTCCCATTTCTCTAGCAGTTTCAAATAGATCACGCATTAATATATCAAGAGAAATGTCGTCTGCATCTTCAGGAAGCGGCTGAATTCTGGCTTCGTAGGCTAATGTATAAAGTTCTAAGTGATGTTTTCCCATCACTCTAGCAAGTTTTCTTAAAGTTTCAGGTGTAGGACAAGTTCCCTTAAAGCAAGCACCTCTGAGTCGAGGTTGGGGAACACCCGACAAATCCGCCAGACGGTTCATACTGATACCTTGTTCTTCTAAGTATTGAAGAATGAATCGTCCTAAAGGGGAGCAATCTTCAGCTTTTATTTGCAACCTTGCTGGCATTTTTCGGTATCAGGAAAATCTAAATATCTACAATATAGCGGAATCAAAGGCATTACGCATAATCTTGATGGGTGATAGGTTACAGGTTAGAGGATCTGCGTCTGAGAACTTCTAACAGTGTGGTAAAAGTTGGTGGTGGCGTTGCTGTAACTGCAATCCACTCTTGGGAGATGGGATGCTGCAACTTTAATCGCCAAGCGTGGAGTGCTTGACCTGGTAAATTTACTCCTACGGAACGGCCGGAAGCATAGAGAAGATCCCCAACAATCGGATGACCAATCTTGGCACTGTGGACACGAATTTGGTGTGTGCGTCCGGTTTCAAGTTGAAAATGAATCAGTGTATAGTTACCGAGACGTTCTTGTATTTGCCAATGGGTGATTGCTGTTCTCCCACCTTGGTCTACAGGAACAACGGCCATTTTCTTGCGGTCTTGGGGATGACGACCGATGGGTAAATCTACTGTCCCACTAGTAGTTTTTGGCGCACCATAAACCACACCTAAATATTCGCGGCGTGCAGTTTTGGCTTGGAGTTGTGCTTGTAGGTGTTGATAGGCGAGATCAGTTTTAGCGATCGCGATCGCTCCTGTAGTATCTTTATCTAAGCGATGCACAATTCCGGGTCTCTGCACACCTCCAATACCAGGGAGATTTGGACAATGTGCAAGTAAAGCATTAACTAATGTCCCATCGGGATGTCCCGGTGCAGGATGAACAACTAACCCAGCAGGCTTGTTGAGAATGAGTAACTGTTCATCCTCGTAGAGAATATCTAAAGGTATGTTTTCAGCTTTTAGTTCTAATGGTTGCGCTTCTGGAATTTCTAAAGTTATGCGATCGCCTACTTTGACATTGATCTTTTTAGATGTGCAGACATTGCCATTAATTTGCACTTTGCTTTGTTCAATTAACTGCTGAATCCGAGAACGAGATAAATCTGGTAACTCTTCAGCTAGGTAACGGTCAAGACGTGCGCTATCTTCTTCAACTTGTAAAAAGAAATTGTTCACCATTGAGTTTTGATATTCCAAATTGTTTGGTATTGTCTGCCATTGGCTGTTCATCACTTTCAGGATAGATGATGCCTTTGGATGTGGAAGATGGTAACTGAGTAACCATTGCTATAAACCCAAGTTCACAAGTGACTTGGTTAATTTTAACGAATTACACTACAAAACTATGAGTGAAAAGCAAACATGAAAGTATCTTGCCCTTACACTCCTATATCCTCACTCCCTACTCCCTTTTCCAGCCTAGGGTTTACATCCCGTTTTTTTCATAAAAACTAAGTATTTTAAAACACTTGTGATTTTTAAGTATTATCGTTACGAGGCTCAATTTTAGGTTATTTCTATTTAAGTAATAAAGCGAAAAAATATATTTTTGCTACTGATGGGTTTGAGCCAATATCTCTAATTTTAGAAATTGCTGTACTGTTAGATTGGTGAAATTAACGAAAGATACAGAAAAAATAGCTGATTTTTGGGAAAATTTTTCCTGGTGATCAGTAATTATTCTGCTGTTTAATATGGGAATGCAATTGCTTTCAGGGTAAGTTGCATTTACAAAGGTTAGTGCTGAGTGGCTCATACAAATTAGCAAATTGTGAGCCGCAAACAAACGTGCTGACTAAAATTTTACTTGCTCTGTCAATTAAGCGATCGCAGTTATAAAAAGATACCTTAAAAATCCGGCAAAATTTGTTGCTACTTCATATTTATATAATATTAAATTTTTTTCGCTGAGTGCCACACATGAAAACACTGCCTATTAGTAGATACAGATTTTTCCAGAAAATCCAACCGCTATCACTTTTAAAAAAAATCACTGGTAAGACTGTAACTGGCTGTTTACAGGTGTTCAGCACTTCTGGTGCTTGGTCAATCTATGTAGATGAGGGTAGACTGATTTATGCTTGTTACTCAGAAAGAATGTTTGAACCACTTTACAGACATTTACAGAGTTTGAGTCAGGAAATTAGCACCTTACCTAAAGAAATTAATGATCAGCTACGAGTAATATTTGAGACGGGTATTGAAAATCAATCGATACCAAACCCGGACTATCTGGCGATTTGTTGGTTAGTCAATCAAAAATACATCAGTCCTTCACAAGCCGCCATGCTTATAGAACATTTGGCGTTGGAAGTTTTACAGACATTTCTAATTTTAGAAGAAGGTAGTTATGAGTTTATTCCAGAAAGTTTTTTAGATGACTTGCCTAAGTTCTGTTACTTAAATTTGCGCTTACTGGTGGAACAATGTCAACAACGCGGACACGTTTACGACGGATTGCATAGAGAAACAGATGTTTCTGAAACATCTCCATATAAAAATAATATGCAATCAACACTCAATAGTAGGTCAAATTATCATAGCTATACCAAACCAAGACCTGAACCACGATTACCAAAAATCGATTCTAAACGCTACCCATCTCAGTCTTTAAATCTTAATAATACCTACCAGTCAAGTTCATCCAATGATACCGAGAGAAAAATCTATAAAATATTTTGTATTGATGATAATTTAAATGTATTAAATAGTATAAAGATTTTTTTAGATGAGCAAATATTTTCCATGATTGGAGCAACAGATCCCTTAAAAGCTTTAATGGAAATATTGCATACAAAACCAGACATAATTTTATTAGATGTTGATCTGCCTAATTTAGATGGTTATGAACTATGTTCTTTATTACGTAAACATGCTTATTTTAAAAATACACCTGTGATTATGATGACTGCAAAAGCAAGGCTAATTGATAAAGCTAGAGCTAAAATAGTGGGATCATCAGGATATTTAATTAAACCGTTTGCTCACAGTGATTTACTCAAAGTTATTTTTAAACACATTGTTTAATGATTATTGACTAAATCAAATGCCTGATGTAAACCTATCATGATGGAGAATCAGGATTGAGTATTATTTGTGTGGGAAAAGTTTTAATTATTCAAGACTCTCTGAGTGAATTAGATTCCATCAGTAATTATTTAGAAGATCAGGGATATGAAATTATTAAAACTCATAGAGCTAAAGCTGGCTTAGAAATTGCTTTAGAAGTGAGGCCTACGGCAATTATCACTGATGTAGTGATGCCAGGAAGAAGCGGATTTGAGTTATGTCGCTTTTTTAAAAGTCATTATATTTATCAAAATATTCCGATTGTAGTTTGTAGTGCGTATAATCAAGAAATTTACCGGATGTGGGCTAGAAAGCAAGGTGCTGATGCTTACTTTACTAGACCATTTGTAGTCGAGGATTTGTTGAATGCGATTCAGGCTTAAAGCACGCAGAGGCAAGAAAGGGGAATATCACCCCCATACATCAGTAAGACGACTCCATTCATTCCAAGAACCGTCATAGTTGCGAACATTTGGATAGCCGAGTAAATACTTTAAGACAAACCAAGTATACCCAGAACGTCCGCCAATAGCGCAGTAGGGAAATATTTCCTGATCCGCAGTAATACCTTTACTCTCGTAAAGAGTCTTCAATTCGTTGGCTGATTTGAAAGTGCCATCCTCGTTTAAGGTCAGGATATGCTCAATGTTAACTGCGCCGGGAATATGTCCAGCCCGTTCATTTTTTTTGGGGGGTTGATTAAAAAACCACTCACCACCGTATTCTTGAGGTGTGCGAACATCTAATAAGATGCGATCGCTTCTACTAATGGATGCTTGAACTTCTGGATGTAACACTCTCAATTCAGAATTAAGAGCTTGAGCTTGATATGGAACTGGTGAAAATGTTGATAAATCTGAAGCCAGTGGGCGACTTTCTGATTGCCATTTCTGATATCCACCATTGAGGACTTTGACATGAGCATGTCCGAATAATTTTAATAGCCAAAAAATCCAACCTCCTGTTCCTGGATAACTACCATAGGCAATCACTGTTGTCTCGTTGGTAATACCTGATCGCGACATCAGTTTGGCAAAGGCGATCGCATCTAAATTCATGCTCAAATCTGGCAATAATATGTCTGTAAAAATATTCCAAAATACAGCCCCAGGAATGTGAGCATTTTTGTATGGTTCTGGACTTGTATCAACTTCAATGATGCGAAGATTTGGATCATTGAGATGATTGGCTAACCAATCAGTATCTACTACAACTTCAGGGTAAGCATACTGGGACATGATTTTTCTCAAAATGTTAAAGTTTTCTTGGACAGTTAATTTATGAGCAATTTCCCGTCCACAGCTAAAATAAGGCTCATCTCTTGACCAAGCCTAGTCCTCGATCGAGTACACTTTGCGAATCATGGCGAACTTACAATCCGTATTTCAAACCATCATCCACGCAAGAAATGAACAGGAGTTAAAATCCCTGATTTTTCCTGAATTGAGTGATTATTTTGCCGCCAAACGGTCAGGATTATTTTTTCTAGAGCAACTTCCTTTGCTGGATAGTAGGTTGCAAAGGGTGATGCAGTTTGCTTTATCTACTAAACGTAATCCTGTTGTGCGCTACTTAGTAGAACGGCATACCCCTGTTCACGAAGCTTTAGTGATTTCACCGAAAGCATGGCAGTTGATTTGTCCACGGGCAGATCATTGGCACGTTATGGTAGGGCCAATTGTGAATCAAGGTCAATTAGTGGGTGTGATTGCTTTTACGCGTGCGATTGGGATGCCGGCATTTGATACACAGAATTTGCTGGATGTGAGTGCGCTATGTCTGCATTTATCGGCTTGGGTGGCGACAGTGCGATCGCAAAATTTAGCCAAAGGTAAATTACTACACCAAGATTTCTCAAAAAATCACTTAACACCCCGTGAGATGGAAATTGCTCAATTAGTTGCTCAGGGCCGGACAAATGCCCAAATTGGGGCTGAACTGTGGATTACTGAAAATTCAGTGAAACAAGCTTTAAAACGAATGTTCCGTAAACTGGAAGTTTCGTCTCGTGCTGAGATGGTAGCTCACTTGTCTGTCGGTATTCAACGCTCTTATTCTTCTAGCTTTGGGGGTTATGCTGGTCTACTAATCCCAAATCCTGAATCAGAATTTCCTCAGATCCCAAGGTAATGTTTAGTGCTGCTTCTACCATAGTCAAACCTCTTAAACTGAAATTTTACTTAATCACGATATCCGAAAGATAAGTATGCGACGTTTCAGCTTACCTTATAAGGTGTGCAACCGCTATATAGTACTGTAAATATCAAGGTATCATGACATTTGTTAGTTCATTTGAACTATAAAAGTTTCACATGAGCCTCTAAGTAAATAGTTGTTTCTTAGATTGGGATAGTTGCGAGTCAATCCCAAATTTTGTGTTAGTCATCAAACAGGACGACAACTAGATAAAATACTGTGCATATTTACTACTGAGCCAATAACAGCGATCGCAGGCGCGTCAAATCCAGTTTTTTCTACCAGTTCTACAATATTTCTCAACTCACCAATTAACTCTTCTTGTTCAGGACGTGTTCCCCAACGCACTAAAGCAATTGGTGTCTCTGAACTCAATCCCGCCTGAGTTAACTCTTCTACAATGTAAGACAGATTGTGAATCCCCATGTAAATAACAATTGTCTCTGAACCGTGAGCGATCGCTTGCCAATCTACTTTCGGTCTATACTTACCCGCGGCTTCGTGACCAGTAACAAAAGTGACTGAGGAGCTATATAATCTATGAGTCAAAGGTATACCTGCATAGGCTGGGGCAGCAATACCCGATGTAATTCCCGGCACCACTTCAACCGGCACACCTGCGGCTACTAAATCAGCCATTTCTTCACCACCACGGCCAAAAATAAAGGGATCGCCACCTTTTAGCCTGACAACAATGGTGTGTTCCTGTGCTTTTTCGATTAGTGTTTGGGTAGTTTCGTCTTGTAAAAGTGAATGTCTTCCCCGCCTCTTACCAGCGTTGATTTGCTCGGCTTGGGGATTAATCATCGCTAAAATTGCTGGACTAACCAAAGCATCATAAATCACGACATCGGCACATTCTAAAATACTCTTACCTTTAAGTGTCATGAGTCCTGGATCTCCTGGCCCCGCACCGACTAAGTAAACTTTGCCTAAACTTTTTTGAGCTTCGTTGTCTGTGCAGTTCATGCGTGAATTAAATCCCCAATCAAAATAGCTAATTCGTCACTTGCTCCTAAAGGTGCAGCTAAGTAAAAACTCACCCCAGGGAATTGTAATTTTAACTCGTCAACTGCTTGAGCGATCGCATCGGTTATGCCACCTGGGAATAGAAAATATGGCAAAATTGCAATTTCTTGCTTGCCAAAGGTGACTAACTCTTGTATCCGTGATTCTAAAGTCGGTGCTACAGACCAATAGGCAGTCACTAATCCCAAATTCGCCGCTATAGTTTCTATGGGCTGTTGTGAACCAGGACGACGGCTACCATGAGATAACAAAATTCCTGCGTCGGCTTTGATGGTAGCTAGTTGCTGTTGAAAAAACCTCTGTAAATTGGGATGACTTCCTAAATATGGTTGTAAGTCAATTGTGATATCTTCACCCACAGCCTGTTTTGCTAGTGCGACCTCCGCCGGAATATCCGTCATGACATGGACACCAGAAAGCAAAAATATCGGCATAATTTTGAGGCGACGACATCCCAGCAGCACAGCACTTTGAGCAAATTGCTTAATCTGCTCATGTAAAGGTTCAGGATTGACTTCTAAAGAGGCTGTACCTACAAACTTTTCTGGTATTTGCAATTTATTCGCCACCAGTTTTGCTAGTTGCTGCATAGCAATTTCTGGACGAGGGTCGCGGCTTCCATGAGATACCAGCAAGTAGGCAGATGACATAAATTCAAAAATTAGAACTTTTGGTGACTGTTGTTACTATCTTACAGAATATTAAGTAAAGATTTTTTCACGTAGAGGCGCAGTGAAAAGTCGGAGCGGAGGTTTCCTCTGTAGATACTTTGCGTCTTGCCGCAGGCATCTGAACTTTTCAAGACAGAGACGCAAAGAAAAAGAGTTGGTCTTCTCCGCGTTCCTCTGCGTTTACTGGCGTTGCTGATTAGTAGGATGATTTTTGTCTCACGCATACTGCTTCGCAGAACCCGCAGGGTAGGCGCAAAGACGCAAAGAATCAATAGTACAAAAGTCCCAAGTCATCCCGCATTTATGCAACGCCCGTTTACCTTTGCGCCTCTTTGCGTTCACAACTCCCTAACCTTGCCGCCACCGCGTCTATATGTCGCCACCACTGCGTCCCACCAGCCCAAGCACGCGAAGGAAAATTCCCCTCTGGGAATGACTGATAGAAAGGAAATTGCCAACTGGGGGGAGAATTAGAATTATATAGATGCCAACCAACCGTCGCACAAAATCTTACATAGTCACAGTCAACACTTTCATAGATTTGCTTCTGCACACTAAAACCAAAACGCCCTTGACTGTATTTGAGCCACAATTGGTCAATGATTTGTAGATCCTCACAGGGTAACTTAGCAATATCGCTCATAAAGAAATAACTGCCTATCGGCTTAGATAAAGCCTGACACATCACCACCCAAGTTTCTTGGTCTGCGAGTTGCCATTGGTTGATGGCGAGTAAATCCCGCAGTTTGTGGTAGTCAACTCCTACCGCAGAGTTGAGGGTAGTAACTGGCTGTTGTTTAACGGTTCGGGAGCAGGAATTAAGGGCTTGTAAAACTTCAGCCGCAGATTTGTAGCGTTGAGAGAGGGCATTTTGTAGCAATTGGTCAATAACTTCGCCGAGTTGTTTGCTGATAGTGTTCCCTGATAATAGATAATCACGCCAAACCCAGCGATCGCAACTCACATCAAACAAATCAAACGGGGAAATGTCGGTTAATAAATGGATGCAAGTCACACCTAAACTGTAAAGGTCACTCGCTGGTAGTGCTTTTCCCCTGGTTTGTTCAGGTGGCATATATTCGGGAGAGCCTATGGTAGTACCTGTTTTGAGTAAAGCTGTAGCTGTAATGTGTTTAGCAACCCCAAAATCAATTAAAACTAAGTCACCTGTAGTAGAACTGCGAATGATATTAGCTGGCTTGATGTCCCGATGAATAATTTGCTGGTCATGGATAAATTGCAGCACTGGCAATAAATCTTTGAGGAGTTGCTGGATTTGTTGTTCGTTGAAGACTCCATTTTGTTGCAATTCCTCTTGAAGAGTCATTCCAGGAATCCATTCTTCCACTAAATACAGTTGATTTCCCTGTTCAAAGTACCCCAACAGTTTTGGTATTTGTGGATGTTTTAACTCATCTAAACGCACCGCTTCCTGGCGGAATAATTTCACTGCTTGATGACAATTACGATCATACTGGGCTGGAAAATGAAATTGTTTGATGACGCACCTGGGTTGAGAGGGAAGTTGCTCATCTACAGCCAAAAATGTTATGCCAAAGCCACCCTGACCAATACGCCGCAATAGATGATAACGGTGATTGAGTGAAAGTTGTTCACCGCATTTGAGACAAACTTGAGCCTTAGCGGGGTTTTGGGAATATGAACAGCTAACATGAGGACAGAGTTTCATCACAAGCAATTTTTCTGGGCTGAGATTATGATTCCCAAATATTTTTGATCTCTTGCCCTAACTTTCCCTGTAACCTGTTCTCTTCTACCCTATTGTTGCTCGGCACTATAAGTATAAAAGTTGTTAAATGCACCTACAGTTTCAAATCTGTAAGAAGGTATCCAGTTGTTGACCTTAAATTCTGTCCGATACACACTAAAGAAAATTAAGTCTTGCCGTTCGGTTGTGAGTGAAAGGAGTTGCCGCATTTGGGGGTTAGCAGAATCTATCAGTTTGTCACAGTTAGTATTGATTAACCTCTCTATGAGTTTCGATGTTTGATTGCAGACATCTTTTTTTAGGTATGATGTTAGTTGCAGGGCTGCATAATCTTCATAAGCCGACTGATTAGGATTTGTATTTGCCATAACTACTCCCAACACAGCCGCTAGTCCAATAGAACTAACATATGCCAGAATATTCCATAACTTCATATTTGCTTGCGTTAACTCCTTAGATATCGATTAAGTTCCCAGACTTGGAATTAATAAAGTCCGTTCCTCCCAAAAATCTCTTGATCAATTTCAAAAATCAGTGCTATAATAGCAAATGTCAGATGGCGAGCGTAGCCAAGTGGTTAAGGCAGTGGTTTGTGGTACCACCATCCGTGGGTTCGAGTCCCATCGTTCGCCCTTCAAGCAACTCATGAGTACCAACCAACGAGTCTTATCTATAGTTTAGTTGGGAATAATATAGCCGATACAATATCAAAGAATAAAGAGAGTTATTTAATTAAATGGCGTTGCTGATTAATGGGATGATTTATGTTTCGCGCATACTGCTTCGCAGAACCCGCAGGGTAGGCGCAAAGACGCAAAAAATCGATAGTTTACTTTGCTAAAAAAGCTTAATTCATCCCGCATTTATGCAACACCAATTAAATTAGTTAATTAAGAAAGGCAGAAGGCAGAAGATTTATAAATTATTTCTTACTTCCATAATAATGGAAGCAGATAAATGTCAAGTCTGCTTCCAAAGATTTGTATTAAACTCACAGCCAAATTGTTAGAACAGTCCGAGTAGGAAGATAATAGTCAAACCACAGAAAGCCAGTAAGGAAATAATTAAGATATTGCCTATACTGTGGTCATTAGTTGTGATTTTCTGGGTATTTTCAGCCATAAGAATCGACCCCACTTCTATGACAATTTGTTATCAACAGTTTTACAACTGTGTTGATAGTAACTTTAATGTACCATTGACAATTGGTGATTGTGCCATTGTGTACTGGAGCGATCGCAAATCGTAATCTCAGTTTTTGAGTGTACTAAAGTGTGTCTCGCGATCTATGCACAGAAAAGTTAGCATATAATTTGTGCTTTGATCATATTGGTATCAATCCCCACGCAGAATGCAATCAGACAAGCGATCGCTATGCTTCAGTACCCCAATCTCGAACAAGCGTTAAAATATCACTTCGGTTATGATAACTTCCGTCCAGGACAACGACAAATTATTGAAGATGCGCTGCAAAATCGGGATTTATTGGTAGTGATGCCTACAGGTGGGGGAAAGTCTTTGTGCTTTCAGTTACCTGCATTAATGAAATCAGGGCTAACTGTGGTGGTGTCACCGTTAATTGCATTGATGCAAGACCAAGTAGAAGCACTGCGAAATAATAATATCTCGGCTACCTTCCTCAATAGTAGTTTGAACGCGTATCAAGTGCGATCGCGGGAAGATGCCATCCTCAACAGTAAGGTAAGATTACTCTACGTCGCCCCGGAACGCCTATTGAGTGAAAGGTTTCTACCATTTCTCGATTTAGTCAATGAGAGAATTGGCATATCTATATTTGCAATCGACGAAGCACACTGCGTTTCTGAGTGGGGACACGACTTTCGCCCCGAATATCGTCAGTTGAAATCTCTACGGAAGCGTTACTCCAATGTTCCGATGCTTGCGCTTACCGCCACCGCTACAGATCGCGTCCGGGCTGATATTATTCAACAGTTAGGCTTAAAACAGCCGAGTATTCACATTGCTAGTTTTAATCGGCAAAATCTTTATTACGAAGTCCGTGCTAAAAGTAAACAGGCTTACGCTGAGTTATTAGAACTAGTTAGAGACACTGAAGGTTCAGTGATTATTTATTGTTTAACTCGAAAAAAAGTCGAAGAACTAACCTTTAAACTGCAAAATGATAAGGTTGCTGTATTACCTTATCATGCCGGATTACCTGATGAAGAACGCAGTAGAAATCAAACACGATTTATTCGGGATGATGTGCGGGTAATGGTGGCAACTATTGCCTTCGGGATGGGAATTAATAAACCCGATGTACGGTTAGTTATTCACTTTGATATCCCCCGAAACTTGGAGAGTTACTATCAAGAATCAGGTAGGGCTGGTCGTGATGGCGAACCATCACGATGTACAATATTTTTTAGTTTTGCTGATATTAAAACTATTGAATGGAGTATTGAACAAAAAACTGATCCTCAAGAACAATTGATTGCTAGGCAACAACTCCGGCAGATGATAGATTATGCCGAGGGGACAGATTGCCGTCGTACAATTCAATTAGGTTATTTTGGTGAACGCTTTTTAGGTAATTGTAGTAACTGTGATAATTGTTGCCATCCCAAACCGTTAGAAGATTGGACAATTGAAGCCATGAAGTTTTTATCTTGTGTGGCGCGATGTAAAGAAAGATTTGGGATGCTACATATTATTGATGTTTTGCGCGGGGCAAAAAAAGAGAAGATTACACAATATGAACACGATAAACTTTCTACCTACGGTATAGGTAAAGATAGAACTGTAGATGAGTGGCGAATGTTGGGGCGATCGCTGTTACATCAAGGGTTATTAGAACAAACTGCTGATGGCTATTCTGTACTGAAATTAAATACGTTAAGTTGGGAAGTTATGCGTCGCCAACGCCAAGTTTTATTATCTGTTCCTGTAGCGCAGAAGGTGCGGTTAGTACCAGATAATCCAAAAGCAGAAGTTGCAGAAGCATTGTTACACAGATTGCGATCGCTGCGTAAACAATTAGCTGATGAACAGTCTGTACCACCTTACGTAGTCTTTCATGATTCTACGTTGAAACTGATGGCACAGGTACAGCCGAAAAACTTAGCTGAATTCGGTAAACTTTCTGGTGTAGGTAGTCACAAACTCGCCCAATATGGGGAAAAGTTCTTGTCAGAAATTCGCACGTATCATCAAGAACAAAATACAACAGCTAAATCTGCTAGTTATACACCTTCACTCAGTTTAGTTTCTGGGACTGAATTGCAGACTTTACAGTTGCATCAACAAGGCTTAAATATTGCTCAGATTGCCCAAAAGCGCAATCTGAGTCCGGCTACTATTGCTAGTCATCTGGAAAAACTGATTGAAAAAAATCAGCCTGTTGACTTGAATCAATTAGTCCCTTTGGAACATCAGCAAAAAATTTGGCAAGTTTTAGAAGTGCTGGGCGATATTCCTTTAACACCAATTAAGGAACAGTTAGGCGATAGTTATACCTTTGATGAGATTCGCCTAGTAAGGGAAAAGTGGCGGCGACAACGCAAATAATTGAAGGGGATAGAGGAGAGATAAGAGTCAAAAAATTTGAATTGAGGATTTTAGTAAAGTTTAAACTCTAGGGTGGGTTAAGGCAACGTATAACACACCCTATTGAATATTCACTAGTTTTTGGCTCAGCTGGTAGCTTTTTTTGGTGATTTGTGATTGCTAATTTTCCAGAAGCGATCGCTTGCTGCGATCAAGAAGCTATATCCACATAGCTGGGAATACTAGAAACGGTATCATTTGCCTCCATCTCCGACTGGGATGAGACAGGATTTTCAGTGTTTTCGGCTAAAACTACAGACAGTAGCTTTGGCAACACAAGACATATAACCGTATTCAGCAGAGTCAAGAGCATACTATCCATCAAACTCATAGACCTACCCCTCTTTGCAAATTTTTAGTGTAATTCTCATCTTAGTGCGAATTACAAGTTGCATCAGTAACTACACATTTTGATTTTCTTCTGATAACTATAAGCTTAGTCTATATATATTTTTGTTAAGCATTTTTTCTATCTATACTCTTGTTTAAAAAAATACCAATGTAGAGGTACAAGGGCGAAAATTAATAATGAAAAATACCTTGCAAATGCACTTCATTAAACCTCATTGACAAAGTTGGAGTTTGAAGTGATTGCAAGGTAATAAATATTAACTATTAACTAAATATTCATCGAATTGATGTTAGTAAAAATTCATGTTCAATTATGCAGAGACTACAATCGGAGAGAGTTTATCAATTCGGAGAACATTTATCACAAAAATGTGGGCTGAATTTACAAAACTGACTACCTGTTAATGTGTAAGTTGTGCAGTATGGAAAACTAGTAATTCCATTGTTACTTGGCAGTAGTTTTGCACCATTGGGTAACTTGTGAAGTCGTTTGCTTTGAGGTGGAGATAAAATCAATGATAAAAGCTTGGGTAATCCCAAACAGGCGATAACATTGATCAGCGTTAGCAAGAAAGCGTCTAGTAAATCTATAGGTAATCACCCCCATGCAATAATTAGGTGGTCGCTATTGATAGTCCCAAATTGGATTTAGCAGTCAGAATTCTCAAGTCAGACCAGTTGCCAATATCAGCAGATGATTGCACTGATGAGTTTACCAACGATACCAAATACTGATAAATCATCAGTTCTGACTTCTATGAACTGAATCCCTAGCGCATAACTATTGATTTTAATCTATATCAATCAACTCCACCATAAGTATATGTCAATCCTAATGTTAAAGTTGTGAAACTGACTACATAGTAGGTGATGTAGTTATAGAGAAACGGTATTGTAGCGTAATAGCAGAATCAATTTAGACGAAACCGATTTTGAAATTGAGGTGATATTTAATGGTTAACATCCAAGCGGGGTCTTCTCTGTTAGCTAACATTAGCAAACAAGAAAGTTTATCAATACAGCGTTTAGTAGATTACTCCAGTGTAGAGTCGCTCTCAGAAATTTGGCCATTGGCAGCCAAAGAATTTGGTCACATCGTGGCACTGCACAACCCCCACATCAAACCAGAAGTAAAAATTACCTATACTCAGCTAGCAGACAACATTCAACAATTTGCGGCAGGTTTACAAGCCTTGGGAGTGCAAACAGGCGATCGCATTTCTCTGATTGCAGACAATAGCCCGCGCTGGTTTATTGCTGATCAAGGTATCATTACTGCTGGGGCAGTGGACGCAGTGCGGAGTTCCCAAGCAGAACGAGAAGAACTTTTATTTATAGTGGGCAATAGTGGTAGTACGGCGTTAGTAGTCGAAGATTTAAAAACACTCCAGAAACTGCGAGAACGCCTCAACGACTTACCAATCCAGTTCATCATCTTACTTTCTGATGAAGCACCACCTGCCGAGGAGACTATCAAAATCCTCAACTATAACCAATTACTAGACCTGGGTAGTAACCATACTTTAGTTAGAGTCAAACAGACTGCCGACAACCTTGCTACTTTAATTTACACCTCCGGGACTACAGGGAAACCCAAAGGTGTCATGTTATCTCATGGGAACTTGCTGCACCAAGTCAAAACCCTAGGGACAGTAGTACAACCCCAACCAGGAAATATAGTGTTGAGTATTCTTCCCACTTGGCACAGCTACGAACGTAGTGGTGAATATTTCTTACTTTCTCAAGGTTGTACACAGGTTTACACGAATATACGTTCTGTTAAAAAAGATTTAAAAGACTTCAAACCTCATTACATGATCGCTGTTCCTAGATTGTGGGAATCCATTCATGAAGGTGTGCAGAAGCAGTTCCGCGAACAACCAGCCAAAAAGCAACGTCTGATTTACTTTTTACTGGGTGTGAGTGAGAGATATATTAAAGCCAAGAGAATAGCCGCAGGCTTAAGTTTAGATCATCTCCATGCGTCACCAGTGCAGAAATTAGCCGCTAAGGTAGTCGCAACTGCTTTGTCTCCTATCCACAAACTAGGAGAGAAACAAGTTTACGCCAAAGTCCGGGAAGCTACTGGAGGACGTTTCAAGCACATAATTAGCGGTGGTGGTGCATTACCCCGACATATAGATACATTTTTTGAAATTGTCGGTGTAGAAATTTTACAAGGTTACGGTTTAACAGAAACTTCTCCTGTAACTAATGCCCGTCGTCCTTGGCACAATTTGCGCGGTTCATCCGGACAACCAATAGCGGGTACAGAAGTGAAAATTGTAGACCCAGAAACTCGCAGACCTTTACCAAACGGCCAACGAGGTTTGGTGTTGTTGCGAGGCCCACAAATCATGCAAGGTTATTACCAAAATCCCGAAGCCACAGCCAAAGTCATTGATGCTGAGGGTTGGTTTGATAGCGGTGACTTAGGCTGGGTAACGCCATATAATGACCTAGTGCTGACGGGTAGGGCTAAAGATACAATTGTCTTGACCAATGGGGAAAATATCGAGCCGCAACCCATCGAGGACGCTTGCTTGCGATCGCCCTACATCGACCAAATTATGCTAGTTGGACAAGACCAACGTTGTATCGGTGCTTTGATCGTCCCCAACATAGAAGCCTTGGAAAAATGGGCTGAGGGTCAAAATCTCACTTTAGTCACAGAGGAAAATAATTTAACCTCTTCATCAAGTGAAACCATTACCCTGGAGAGTAAAATGATCCAGGATTTATTCCGGCAAGAATTGAATCGGGAAGTGCAGAACCGTCCGGGTTATCGTCCAGATGACCGTATAGGGCCATTTAAACTGATTCAAGAGCAATTTTCTATGGAAAACGGCTTATTGACACAAACGCTAAAAATCCGGCGGCACGTTGTCATGGAACGCTACCAAGCTATAATTGCCGCCATGTTTGCCTAATAATTCCACATTGCAAACTATAGAGTGAACGTGAAACTTTTATGACAGATGTCTCCAATCCTAATTTGCTTCTAAAGCGCGTCGTTAACGTCAAAGTCATCGTTACCCCCCTCTGGAAAGAGGAAGTGCAACAACAACTGCAAGCCCAGATCAACCAACTTGATCAGCAATTGCAACAGTTGGACGTTGAAGGGCAAAGAGCGATCTCCGCTATTCAAAAACAAAGCCTCCAGCCACCAGGCCCCCAAACCCTCCAACAAATCGATAACATCCAACTACAAGTTAATCAAAAGAAAAGCGAATTCTTAGAACAGAAAAACCAAATGCTGCAAAATCTTCAGCAGGTACAATTGCTGGAGTTGGATCAAGAAGTCAATCAATTTCAAATGGAAGGTTTCTTCCGTGTCGAACGGGGCGATAACTTAATTAGCAAAATGCAAGTTGAAATCGTTCTCCGGGATGGAGTTGTTGAAGACATTCGTGGCGATGTCTAAAAGAGATAGGGGACAGGGGATAGGGAAAACTTGTTTACCTGTACATTTCCTCTATTGATCAACCTAGTTTGTGGGAATTCTTAATTTTGTACTAAGGATTCCCTAGACTGTTTATGACAGTTATCAGACCCACCCTTCGCTTGATTGGTGGGAGTTTTTAATTTGGGACTGGGGATTTGGGATTGTGAATTGCCCTTTGGGGTAGGGTTTGTAGTTGAGCATTGAACTTGAGAACCTACCCAAACAATTCGCCAAATCGGGGGCGAATTTGATAGGAGCGATCGCCCGAAGCTATTCATCTCTAATCTATATTTCACCACCTCAGATGCAGCACCCTGCGAGGTTGTTTGAATCACCATTACTAACGCCTGATGCGGCTGTGGATATGCAACCTCTATTTGGCGATCGCTTCTTGTGGGTTTGACATCATCCAAAAAATTTACAGCTAGTGTTTTTGGATCACTCCCCTGCACAGGAGAGTTAATATTTTCCAAAGGTATATTTTTATATTCAGCGCGTTCCAAGTCTTCCACCACTTCTTGAGTTTGTTGTACAGATGACAATTGTTGCGGTGGTTGAGGAATATTGATATTTTCTACAATTGGCATTGCGGTTTGATGCTGCATCATATAGAAACCAGCAGCAGCAGTAGCAAAAACACTGAGTATTAAAATCACGAAGAATTTCAGTTTTACTGACATAAAACTAAACAGGTATTTTTCAAATCAATAGCCAAAAGCTAAAACTCTAAACTTTATGATTTTTTAACTATCTTCAGATGTTAACTTGATTTTCGACAACATAAGAGTCTGTAATAATTGGTCACAAGCAATACAAAACTATATAAAAACCTGGTGTGAATTGTGAAAAACTCATAAATTATTGAGCGATCGCCAGCACCAAAAGCGAATTAGCATGAAAGCATAGACATAAAGGTCGCCAGGATGTTCCAAGGAAGCAGGGCATAGTCCCCAGTCCCTAGTCTCCAGTCTCCGGTTTAAAATAGAAAATCTTAACGATAAAACTCTCTAGCCAAGATACAATTCGATCTGGCAAAAGCTGTTAAAGTCCATAAACCCATTGATTCTAGAACCACCATATGAGCATTCACGAAATATTCATGCCAGCCCTGAGTTCCACCATGACTGAAGGTAAAATCGTTTCCTGGGTAAAATCGCCAGGAGACAAAGTGGAAAAAGGCGAAACAGTGGTGGTTGTGGAGTCAGATAAGGCAGATATGGATGTAGAAACCTTCTATGAAGGGTATCTCGCACATATCGTAGTGCAAGCCGGTAACAGCGCGCCTGTAGGAGCGGCGATCGCTTATGTTGCTGAAACTGAAGCCGAAATTGAAGCAGCCAAATCTATGGGCAATTCCGGTGGCGCGGCAGCTGCTACCCCTACCCCTGAACCAATTCCAGCTACCATTTCAGTAGGTGCAACCAGTACAGTATCTCAAAATGGCTCTAACCACAAAGAAGGTAGACTCGTAGCATCGCCAAGGGCGCGAAAGTTAGCCAAAGAACTAAAAGTAGATTTGAACAGCCTCAAAGGTAGTGGCCCTCACGGTCGGATTGTCGCTGATGATGTTGAATCTGCTACTGGTAAAACTCCTGCACCTGCTGCTCCCACGACTCCCGCACCAAGTATTGCTCCAGTCGCAACCCCAGCACCTCGGACGGCTGCACCCGCACCCACACCTGCACCAGTAGCAGCCGTTCCCGGTCAAATTGCCCCATTCAACACTCTGCAAAATGCCGTCATTCGGAATATGGTTGCTAGCCTAGCAGTACCAGAATTCCGTGTGGGTTATACAATCACCACTGATGGATTAGACAAACTTTACAAACAAATTAAATCCAAGGGCGTAACGATGACAGCCCTGCTGGCGAAAGCGGTAGCAGTGACGTTACAAAAACACCCACTTTTAAATGCTAGTTATTCAGATCAAGGTGTTGTTTACCACTCCGACATCAATATTTCTGTAGCTGTAGCAATGGATGACGGCGGTTTAATTACACCCGTATTAAAAAATGCTGATCAAGTAGACATTTACTCACTCTCACGCAACTGGAAATCTCTTGTAGATCGCGCCAGATCTAAACAACTGCAACCAGATGAATACAACAGTGGGACTTTCACCCTGTCCAACTTAGGAATGTTTGGTGTAGATACATTCGATGCCATTTTACCCCCCGGACAAGGTTCTATTTTAGCGATCGGTGCATCTCGTCCCCAAGTTGTAGCCAGCCCAGATGGTTTATTTGCAGTCCGCCAACAAATGCAGGTCAATATCACTTGCGACCACCGCATTATTTACGGCGCACACGCAGCAGCGTTTTTACAAGATTTAGCTAAATTGATTGAAACTGACGCTCAATCTTTGACGCTTTAAGGGAACAGGTGACAGATAAACTGAGGTGTACACACAAGTCTGAACGCCTGATCCAGCATCGTTATGATCCCCCCTAACCCCCCTTGAGAAAGGGGGGAACAAGAAAACAATCAAAGTCCACGGCAGTTGCTTTAAGTCGGCAGAGCCGCCCAACGCACTGCCTCCCCTTTTTAAAGGGGATTTAGGGGGCTCAAGCCACATTTTGCACTCATCAAAAAGATGTGTGTACACAATAAGCTACAAGTTACGGAAAGAAAGACTATCACTTTTTCCCTACTCTTGACTTAGATCAAGGATTTCTCCACAAGCAAACAATACGCTGGAAGCATGAAGAGTTGAGAAAGAAACTATGTTCTGTAACCAGTGTGAACAAACTACCCGTGGCGATGTCTGTCATCAGTGGGGAGCATGTGGTAAAAGTCCTGAAGTCGATGCTTTGCAAGATTTGTTAGTGCATTGTTTGCGGGGATTATCTCAAGTCGCGCTACAAGCTAAGTCTTTGGGAATTTCCAGCCGTGATAGCGATGAGTTCACCTGTGAAATGCTCTTCTCCACGCTGACAAATGTGAACTTTGCCGCCGATGATTTTGTGGCGTTCATTAATCGCGCGATCGCTTTACGTGATAGTCTCAAGTTACAAATTCAAGCTACAGGTAACGCTGTTGTTGATTCTGCAATTGCTAATTTTCAACCTGCTAGTAACCTCCAACAACAAATTCAGCAGGGAAAAGACTTAGAATTTGAGTTTATCAGTCAATCAGCTAAAAATATAGATATTTTCTCCCTCAAGCTGACAGTATTATATGGACTCAAAGGTGTAGCTGCTTATGCCTTCCATGCTTTGGAACTTAACCAGCATGATGAAGAACTCTACAGATTTTTCCATGAAGTGTTGGCGCACCTGGACGACCAAGATAAAAGCTTACAGCATTGGTTAGATTTAGCCCTGCAAGTTGGACAAATGAACCTGAAAGCAATGGAATTACTCGATGCTGGCAATACAGAAACCTTCGGTCATCCTACCCCGACATCTGTACCTCTGGGACATATTGCAGGTAAAGCCATCCTGGTTTCTGGACACGATTTATTAGCCTTGAAAGCGATTCTTGAACAAACAGTGGGAACTGATATTAAAGTTTATACCCACGGTGAATTACTGCCAGCACATGGATATCCCAAATTAAAGCAGACTTATCCGCACCTTTACGGACATTACGGTACTGCATGGCAAAATCAAACACATGAATTTGAAAAATTTCCTGGTGCGATCGCCATGACTACTAATTGTCTCATGCCTCCCCATGAATCTTACAAACATAAGGTATTCACACTGGGGCCTGTTGGTTTTCCTGGTTTGCCAAATATCAGCATTCGTGACGTTTCGCCGATAATTGAGAAAGCTTTAGAACTACCGGGATTTGTGGATGAAAAAGACGGCGGTAATGTAACTACAGGTTTTGCGCGCAATGCCGTGTTGAGTGTCGCTGATACAGTAATTGAGGGAGTGAAGCAAGGTCAAATCAAACACTTCTTCTTGGTTGGTGGTTGTGATGGTGCAAAACCAGGACGCAATTACTACACCGATTTAGTGGAACAAATGCCGAATGATTGTATTGTTTTAACGTTAGGTTGTGGCAAGTTCCGCTTCTTTGACAAAAATCTGGGTGATATCGGCGGAATTCCGCGACTCTTGGATTTAGGTCAATGTAACGATGCTTACTCAGCGATTCAGATTGCTGTAGCTTTAGCTAATGCGTTTGGTGTCAGTGTCAATCAATTGCCATTATCTTTAGTATTGTCTTGGTATGAACAGAAAGCCATTGCGGTTCTGTTGACACTGCTGCACCTTGGTATTCAAAATATCCGCATCGGCCCCACACTGCCGGCTTTCCTTACGCCTAATGTAGTGAAGTTACTGTCAGAAACCTACAATCTCAAGCTGATTACTACCCCCGAACAAGATTTAGCAGCGTGTTTGGCATAAATCAATTAAATATTCTTCATGACAAACAATAACCCTGATTTCTGCGAGAAGTCGGGGTTCTGCGTTTTTTGGTGTTCAGAACTTGAATAGTGAAGATTGATACAAGCTAAATTATTAGTTAGCTCAATTTCTTTGCTGCGTGTCTAAGAGAATGTTTGAAAAGTCCCTAGTGATGTAGCAAATATTTTTAGATCCCCCTAAATCCCCCTTAAAAAGGGGGACTTTAATTCTGATTCCCCCCTTTTTAAGGGGGGTTAGGGGGGATCTGAATGTACTTAAAGTTACAGCCGAACACTTTTCAAACACCCTCTAAGCAGCAACTCGTCGTCAGACCTGTGTAACAACCCCCAAATGACTAACGAAGAACTGCTGCAAATTATTGCACAAGCTGCCAAAGACAATGTGACAGAATTAGACCTTTCTGGCAAAGGTTTAAAAACACTACCACCGGAAATTGGACAACTGGTCAACCTGCGATCGCTCAACCTTAGTAGTAATCAACTGAGCAGTCTGCCACCGAAAATTGTCCAACTGCTCAACCTACGATCGCTCAACCTCAACAGTAATAAACTGAGCAGTCTGCCATTAGAAATTGGACACCTGGTCAACCTGCAAACGCTCGACCTCTACAACAATCAACTGAGCAGTCTGCCACCGGAATTTGGACAACTGGTCAAACTGCAAACGCTCGACCTCAGCAGTAATCAATTGAGCAGTCTGCCACTGGAAATTGTCCAACTGGTCAACCTGCAAACGCTCGACTTCAACTACAATCAACTGAGCAGTCTGCCACCGGAATTGAGACAACTGGTCAACCTGCAAACGCTCAACCTCAGCTTTAATCAACTGAGCAGTCTGCCACCAGAATTGGGACAACTGGTCAACCTGCAAATGCTCAACCTCAACATTAATCAACTGAGCAGTCTGCCACCGGAATTGAGACAACTGGTCAACCTGCAAACGCTCTACCTCATCGGTAATCAACTGAGCAGTCTGCCACCGGAATTGGAACAACTGGTCAACCTACAATCGCTTGACCTCAGCTTTAATCAACTGAGCAGTCTGCCACCGGAAATTGTCCAACTGGTCAACCTGCAAACGCTCTACCTCATTGCTAATCAACTGAGCAGTCTGCCACCGGAAATTCGGCAACTAAAAAACCTGAAAAAACTTGATCTTCGTAGAAATCCAGTCCCCATTCCCCCAGAAATTTTGGGGTCGAAAGAATTGTATGAAGATCCTGGTGATGTAAATGAAATCCTTGATTTCTATTTCCGGGTACAAGACCCATCTGAAACCGAACCTTTATATGAAGCCAAATTCTTAATTGTTGGCGAAGGGGGAGCAGGTAAAACATCTTTAGCCAAGAAAATCAAAGACGAAAATTACCAACTCCAACCTAATGAAAAATCAACCGAAGGTATTGAGGTGATCCGTTGGCACTTTACCCAACCCAACGGTAAAGATTTTCGAGTGAATATCTGGGATTTTGGCGGACAGGAAATTTATCACCAAACTCATCAATTCTTTCTCAGCAAGCGTTCTCTCTATGCTTTATTAGCAGATGACCGCAGAGAAAACACAGATTTTTACTGGTGGATTAACGTTGTCAAACTCCTCAGCGATAATAGTCCAGTTCTGATCATCAAAAACGAAAAACAAGACCGTCAATGTGAAGTCAACGAACGCCAGTTGCGCGGACAATTCACCAATCTGGAAAAAATTCTGGCTACTAACTTAGAAAATAATCGCGGTTTAGCAGAAATTAAAGACGCAATTCAGCTTTACATCAGCAGACTTCCCCATGTTGGGACACCGCTACCAAAACTCTGGGTGAGAGTCAGAGCCGCATTAGAAAACTACTCCCGTAATTACATCACCCAAGAAGAATACTGCAATCTTTGCCGAGTCAATAATTTAAAAGACCGCAAAGATATGCTGCGGTTGAGCAGCTATTTACACGACCTCGGTGTTTTTCTCCACTTCCAAGATGATGCCACACTCAAACACTACGTCATACTCAAACCAGAATGGGGAACTACTGCGGTTTACAAAGTTTTAGATAATGATACTGTCAAGCAAAACCTGGGTTGTTTTACACGAGATGACCTTAAAGATATTTGGCAAGATGATGAATATGCCGAAATGCGAGATGAACTGCTGCAATTAATGATGCGGTTCAAATTGTGTTACGAAATTCCTAGTCGTCCCGGTACTTACATCACGCCGCAATTGCTTTCCATTGAACAACCTGATTATACCTGGGACGACACCAACAATTTAATACTTCGCTACACCTATGACTTCATGCCAAAAGGTATGATCACCCGTTTTATTGTGGAAACACACCCTTGGATTGAACAGCAAAAACTCGTTTGGAAAACAGGCGTTGTTCTCCACAAAGACCAAACCCGCGCCGAAGTCATAGAAAATTACAATCAACGAGAAATTAAAATCCGTGTAGCCGGAAACCGCAAAAAAGAACTCATGGCAGTTGTCACCCATGAACTAGAAAAAATCCACAATTCTTATGAACGTTTGCAATATCAAACTCTAGTTCCCTGTAACTGTGAAATGTGCGTAAATCTGCCAATTCCTCATTTTTATTCTTTGGACTCACTCAACAAACGTTTAAACGCTCGTCGCTACCAAGTTGAGTGTGACAAAAGCTATCAGATGGTAGATGTTCGCAGGTTAATTGATGATGTGATGTTCACATCCGAACGAGAATATGGGGAAGTTAATCCTCAAGTTACACGCTTACAAAAGCAACTAGAACAAGAGAGGGAACAACCTAAAATGACTAATTCATCTATATCAGAATATGAAAAAGAGATTTTTATCTCTTATGCTTGGGGTGGAGAAAGTGAAACCTATGCCAATCGCTTAGACGAAGTTTTACAAGCCAAAGGTATCACTATCATTCGAGATAAGCGAGACTTGGGTTATAAAGGTCTAATCAAAGCTTTCATGAAAAAGATTGGACGCGGTAAATGTGTAATTGCTGTGATTAGTGATAAATATTTAAAATCACCTAACTGTATGTTTGAACTGGTGCAAATTGCTAATAACGGTGAATTTTATAACCGAATTTTCCCGATTATGTTAGCAGATGCCCAAATTTATAAACCTATTGAAAGAATTAAATATATTAAACATTGGGAAGACGAAATTCAACAATTAGAAGAAGCAATCAAAAGCGTTTCTCCTGCTAATTTACAGGGATTGAGAGAAGAAATAGATCAATATACCGAAATTCGCAAGACAATCGCCGAACTTACCAACCTGCTTAAAGATATGAACACCCTCACCCCCGACATTCACAGCGAGTCAGAATTTGAGGAATTATTGCAGGCGATTAGCAAGCGTTTAGATGAGTAAAATTAGATGTCATGTAGGTTGAGTTGACGTAAAGATATCCAACACCAAAAATAAATGTTGGGTTGCGCTACGCTTCACCCAACCTACATTTCACCGTCATCTGCTATAGTTCATGCCGTTGTTGTTGACTCCACAGGTGTCACCATAGACTTAGCTACTGATGGACGGGGTTTTTTTCGGTCTGATTTGCGCGTTCCACCAGCCATCCCATATTCATCACTATTTTTGCCATAGTGAGACGCAACACCTAATAAAATATGCTCAGAATAATCATTCAAAGCACGTTCCGCTTCTAGTAAGGCATTCTGCGTTTTTTCTACTATTGCTCGTGCTTGATTATAAGCTGCTAACTTGTCTCGTAAGTCACTAACCATATTTTTGTAAGCAGTGACTGACAAGCCATTACCAAAATCTAAGTCAGAGTTAATTGTCTGCAATCTTTCAATCCGACGTTCAGCTTTAGTCAGTGCAATTGAGTCTCGTCTCCTTTGCGACATAAGATTTTCCTTTTGGTAATGTAGTGAATATAGAGAACTAATTTTTTCACACTTAGTTCTTTAGCTACCACTAGAATACGCAATCAGCAGATGTACTAGCTTGAGTAAAGCTACAGAATTTTTTAAGTATTTAGATTGAGCAGTTATAAGTAGATTTGCTGTTTAGATAAGGTATATGAGTTAAAAGAAACACCGTGTGCTAGTTGTTTTGATGCCTCTAAATCCCCTTTTTTAAGAGGGACTTTGAATCTATTCCCCCCTTTTTTAAGGGGGGTTAGGGGGGATCAAAACAATGTTTTCAAAGATTCTAGGCGGATAAACACTAGCAAATATGACTAAAAACCTCAAAACTGGTGATTTTCATTTACCTTACAATCCAAAGCTTGTAGAAAGAGCAAAAAAACTTCGCAAAAACATGACCCCAGCAGAAAAAAAGTTATGGTGTGAGTATCTGAAAGGTTTTCAATTTCGGGTTTTAAGACAACGACCAATTCATCATTTTATAGTTGATTTCTACTGTCCCAATTTACAACTAGTCATTGAAATTGATGGGAATAGCCATTTTACAGATGAAGGTCAAGATTATGATATGGAGAGAACACAGATTCTGGAAGGCTATGGTTTGAGAGTTATTAGGTTTACAAATAGTCAAGTTTTAAATCAGTTTAATAGTGTGTGTCAGCAGATACAGGATTTGATCCCCCCTAACCCCCCTTAAAAAAGGGGGGAACAAGAAACAAAATCAAAGTCCCCCTTTTTAAGGGAGATTTAGGGGGATCTAGCCACATTTTCCACCTAGTACCCAGATATATGTACACTGTAGCTTTAAGGAAATAAGAAAAAAATCAAAGTCCCCCTTTTTAAGGGGGATTTAGGGGGATCAGAGTTTCAATCACAAGCCGCACATCCCGCAAATTAGATTCACGAATTCTCAATCAGATTCACGACTCAAAAATTAAATTCACGAGTTGTAAATCAGATTTACGAGTTCTAAATCAGATTTACAACTCAAAAATTAGATTCACGAGTTCTAAATCAGATTTACGACTCAAAAATTAGATTCACGAATCGTATATTAACCTGAGTTCGGGATAAGAAATCCTCGAAACCCTTGAGTTCTCGTTGTTCGGTCTGAAGCTATGTTTTCATCTATTCTCAATAAAGCATGTTGTTGAGATTAATCTCATTTGTGAAACTTAGTGACAAAATGATTCCACTTTAATCGCTTCTTTTATCACTTAGATTTTTGCTCAATCCTTACAGAATAAGCTTTTGAGCTTCTGGCTTAACCCGAACTCAGGTTATATTAGGTTCACAAGTAATTAATAGCCATTATCAGTTAAAAGCAAGCCTTTACACTTCCTAAACTCCCTTTTAATCGCTGCTACGGCTGATAAATTAGAATTAAATTCATTTTTGTAGCTTGCTTTCCGTAGTGTCTTTTGAATCCGGCTCAAAGCAGCGTGACCCTCATGTTACCATTGCAGCAAATCTGTTTGCGCTTCTACGGACTCAGGTACGCGGTTCTAGTTGTCGTGTTTCTCTTACAGACAATGACGGTACTTTATGTAACTGTGGTGTTTGAAACATTCGTGAGTCAGAACTGAAAAAATAGGTGAGACAATCAATTTTAACAATGTAAATGACCAACGAAGAACTGCTGCAAGTTATTGCACAAGCTGCCAAAGACAATGTGACAGACTTAAGCTTTTCTGGCCAAGGCTTAGAAACATTGCCACCGGAAATTGGTCAACTAACCAACCTGCGATGGCTTAATCTCCATAGTAATCAACTGAGCAATCTGCCTCCGGAAATTGGACAACTGCTCAACCTGCGATCGCTTGACCTCCGTAGTAATAAACTGAGCAGTTTGCCACCAGAATTTGGACAACTGGTCAACCTGCGATTGCTCGACCTTCATAGTAATAAACTGAGCAGTCTGCCACCAGAATTTGGACAACTGGCCAACTTGCGATCGCTCGACCTCTGCTTTAATCAACTGAGTAGTCTGCCACCGGAAATTGGCAAACTAGTCAACCTGCAATCACTCGACCTCAGTGGTAATCAACTGAGCAGTCTGCCACCAAAAATTGCCCAACTGGTCAACCTGCGATTGCTCTACCTCTGGAATAATCAACTGAGTAGTCTGCCACGGGAATTGGGACAACTGATCAACTTGCAAACGCTCAACCTCCGTAGTAATCAACTGAGCAGTCTGCCTCCGGAATTGGGACAACTGATCAACCTGCAATCGCTCGACCTCGACCACAATCAGCTGAGTAGTCTGCCACCGGAAATTGGCAAACTAGTCAACCTGCAAACGCTCTACCTCCAAAAGAATCAACTGAGCAGTTTACCACTAGAAATTGTCCAACTGGTCAACCTGCGATCACTCGAACTCAGCTTTAATCAACTGAGTAGTCTACCATCAGAATTTGAACAACTCAAAAATTTAGAAATTCTTGATTTTAAAAATAATAACTTGATCAATTTACCCTCAAAAATACAGCAACTCACTAAACTCAAAAAGCTAGATTTACGCGGTGAAGGCAATGCTCAGTTGCAAATTCCGCCGGAAATCTTAGGCGAGTCATGGGAAAATTTAGGCGAACCTGCTAAAATTCTGAGCTATTATTTCTCTCTGCAAGCCGGACAAGAAAAACCCCTCAACGAAGCTAAAATATTGCTGGTAGGACAAGGTAGCGTTGGTAAAACTTCTCTAGTTAAACGGCTGATTCATAACCTTTTCGACCCCCACGAAAATAAAACAGAAGGGATTAACATCCAAAACTGGCAAGTAACTATTAATGATCAACCTATCCGGCTCAACGTCTGGGATTTTGGCGGACAAGAAATCATGCACGCCACCCACCAATTTTTTCTCACCAAACGCAGCCTTTACTTATTAGTCTTAGATGCGCGTGTAGACGAACGACAAAACGAACTAGAATACTGGCTGAAAATTATTCACAGCTTTGGTGGTGATTCGCCAATTATTATTGTTGGCAACAAAATTGATCAACAATCCCTGGACATCGACGAAAAGGGACTATGCAACAAATATCCCAATATCAAAGATATTGTCTCTGTTTCCTGCGCCACTGGAAAAGGCGTACCAGAATTGCGGTCAATTATCACCCGTGAACTGGCAAATTTAGAGCATATTCATGACCCTTTACCCCAAAGTTGGTTTCAAGTCAAAACCCGCTTGGAAGTGATGAAAGACGAGAAAGACTATTTTTCTTACAAAGAGTACCAAGATTTATGTAATGAGGAGCAGGTTACAGAATATCAAAATCAATCCACACTCATCGAATTATTGCACCGTCTTGGCATTGTTCTCAACTTTCGTGACGATTATCGCCTAGAAGATACCAACGTTCTCAATCCCACATGGGTAACAAATGGTGTCTACAAAATCCTCAATGATAATCTCTTACTCACACAATTTCGGGGAATTTTAGACCAAAAGCAACTCAACCGCATTCTCATTGATGATTGCTATCGCGACAAGCAACTATTCATTGTGGATATGATGAAAAAGTTTGAACTCTGCTTTCTGTTAGAGAATGGTACAGGTGATGATCGCTTCCTCATTCCCGATTTGTTACCCAAAGCAGAACCCAGCACAGGTGATTGGGAAAACGTTTTAGCCTTCCAATATCATTACAACGTTCTCCCCAACAGTATTATTTCTCGCTTCATTGTCAGGATGCACCACTTAGCAGACCAGCAAACTTGGTGGCGGAGTGGGATAGTGTTGAAATATCGCAATAACCGCGCCTTAGTCAAAAGTGACAGAGAAGACCAAAAAATATTTATCTCCATCAGTGGCCCCAACTCCAGCAGACGGGAACTATTAGCTATGATTCGTTCCCAATTTGAGGCGATTCACCAAACTATTAAAGGGTTAACAGCACAAGCAAAAGTCCCTCTCCCCAACTACCCGAAAATTTTGGTGGACTATACCCATTTACTCAACTTGGAAGAATTAGGCGAAACTAGCTTTATTCCGTCTGGTTTGAAGGAAAGAGTAACTGTTGCAGAATTATTAAATGGTATTGAATTACAAGAACGGCGGCGAGAAAGACAACGCAACGACCGAGAAATAATTAAGGAAATACCTGCACCTATATTAGAAGAATATCAGAAAGAAATCTTCATTTCTTATGCTTGGGATGGAGAAAGTGAAACCTATGTTAACCATCTAGATGAAGTATTAAAATCCCAAGGTATCACCATCATTAGAGATAAACGCAACTTGGGTTATAAAGAACGGATTAAATCCTTCATGGAAAAAATTGGACGCGGTAAATGTGTAATTGCAGTGATTAGCGATAAATATTTGAAATCAGAAAACTGTATGTTTGAACTGGTACAAGTTGCTAAAAATGGAAACTTTTATAACCGGATTTTCCCGATTGTCTTAGCAGATGCCCAAATTTATAAACCTCTCGAACGAATTAAATATATTAAGCATTGGGAAAATGAAATTCAACAATTAGACGCAGCTATGAAAGAAGTTAATGCGGCTAATCTCAAAGGATTTAGAGAATCAATTGACGAATATACCGAAATTCGCAACACAATTGCCGAAATTATCGACCTGCTCAAAGATATGAATACACAAAATCCCGACATTCACAGCGAGTCAGAATTCAAGGAATTAGTGCAGGCAATACTTAATAATCTGAATAATGAAATTTAGTGAAGAGAATATTAAAGTGAATTATAACGATATTATCAAGAAATTAAATATCTTAATAACCCCTCTCCAAACCTCTCCCCTAAAAGGCTACGGTGTACACCGTAAACTCTAAAAGGAGAGAGGCTTTAAATTTCCCCCTTCCGTACTAGGGAAAGGGGTTAGGCAATTAGGTGAATTCAGATTTGCTACATAATGTGTAAACTCAATTTAAATTAGAATTATTATCCCTATTCCTACTTTGCAAACTGCTAATATTCCGGCTAGCCACATCAGCACTAATCCCCCATAAAATTAAACCTAAATAATCAGAAAAAGGTCTAGAACCAAAGGTGACACCGTTATCTACATACAGTGAACCAAGACCAACTAAAGATAAACCCACTAGTAACGTCAGCGATAAAAATGGTCGGATGATCAAAACTGTCGCACCAATGCGAACATCATCAGATACACCAGATATTAATACTAGAAAATCTTGTACACGAACTTCCCAATTAGAAGGGTCTGGTAAATCTTGGGGAGAAAGTGCATCAGCCTGGATTAATGAATTATTAATACTGCTAGCTAATTCCAGAGGCAAAAAAGGTTCATTTAATATGAGACCATTGTTGACATTCATTTTGTAATGGAGATTAGCTAAATCCTTCATGACTGCTTGGATCAATTTGTTAGCTGCTACATCATTTTTTTGGGCGATAAAAACACGAGTTTTAGCAATATTATTTTGCAAGTCTTGGAGCATCTCTCCTAAATTAGATTTATTTTTCATCTCCATCAATTGGTTTTCGATTTCTCGGAGCTTACTTAAAGCCTCTAATCGAGATTCAATAGCATCCATTTCTGCAAAGGCTTTATCAATTTTTTCCCATCTAATTAACTGCTCTACCCAGTCGATCATCTTTTCTAATATTTTCTGATCTGCTGTGTGTTCCACTTCCTTTCTAATACGCGCTTTGAGTCGATAAACTGCTTTAATAGCTCTAGTAGTATCACCGCCAGACTCTTGCATATATTTGAATAAACGTCCTAAAAGCACACCAAAAATTAACACCATCAAGGGCAAAATAGGCCCGGAGCGTATTTTTAAATCAACTGGGATGACTAATCGTTGAGTTTGTCCCGCTAAGGTGAAGTAAATAGCACCGACGTAACGGTCTGGAGGAATCACAGAGCGATTGACATTGAGAGGTAAACTCATAATACGATCGCTCGCCAACGTGATAGTCCCTTGAGGTAAACTCAAGGCTTGCGTGGTTAATTGGTATCCAGTTTGCTCACCTTTGAGGATGACTTTACTATCAATGATGGTGACAGGTGCTTGAGTGGGGTTATCAAATTGCAGTTCCCATTGATTTAAAAATGCACTCGCTGGGAGTAAACCTTTAGCGATCGCACAATCAAACCAACCCAGCAAGCCGTCACAGTTAACTAGATGCAGTTGAACTTGTTCTGTATCGCCTAGAGGAATCAGATTTGGTCTAACTTTGGCGATTACCTCAACAGCAATCGTTTCTACTGGCTGCTGGGATTGATTGGGAAGAAATATCTGGACTTTACCTTCATAAGTTCCTGGTAAACTGATATTACTTATCCGCACTTGGAAATCTTGGGGAATCCCTGCTGATAGTTTGAGTTCCCCTGCAATTGCAATTTGCTGACGGTTGATCGTTTCACCGCCTTCTTTCCGTCGTAAGTCTGAAGTTAAAAATACAATTTTCTCAATATTTTCACTTTGAGCAGTCAAACGCAGATTACCAACTAAAGCACTTTCTTCGCCCAACCAACCAGTGATCTGAAGAGAATGATCACTCGGCTCAACTACTACACTACCAACCGCCTGCACTGCCAAAGGATAAGCAATCACCACCACAGGCAACAGTATAGATAATATCCAATATTTCATGAGTAATTCTTAGGATTTAGAAGCTGTGATTAATCTTGCGAGTCTTCAGTTGTCAAAATATCTGTATGGTAAATTTACCAGCCAACACCGAAGCATCTCGCCAAAATCTCAGGACTTACCACAACACCAAGCAGAATTCGCAATGCGATCGCGTTCCTAAATTCGCAAGGAAAAAATACCGTATTGTTACGTAAGTCCTCAATCTTCTAGCACCTAAACAGACGGCTGTTATTCATCAGCCTGATTAAATTCTAATCCAGTCCTCTATGAATTGGGCATGGGGCATTGGGGTAAAATCTACCTTGTTTCCCATTCCCCATTCCCCATTCACTATTCCCTAGTCATACAACCAAGTATTGGCAGAAAAATCGTCTTGAGACTCAGATTGCTGCTGTACTACCGGAAATTGTTCAGGTGTCCGGTGAGATTTTCTATAGAGAACTGGCGAATAATTTTTTTGTTCTTTGACTTTTTCTTTTTCTTTTTCTTTCTCTTGTTGTTTCTGTATTTGTGTTTCCTGTTCTTGTTGGAAAGATTTATTTTCTTCTATCAGTTGGGAATTAGCTTCAGCAAGTTGCAGTGCGGTTTGTTTTGCTTCGTAGAGTTCTTTTGTCACTCTTTCTACAGAAGCTTTTTGTTCAGCTAAAGCTGATTGCAAATCAGCTATTTGCTGCTGAAGAGCTTTTTCATTTTGTTGGGATGCGGCTACAGTAGCTTGTAATTCTTTGATGGTTACTTCTAAATCAGCTTTTGTGGGATTGCTACGCTTATTAGTCGATGCTTCTGGTGTTGCTTGATTACTCTGTTCTGGAGTTGCCGTATCTTCTGTAACTGGTTGAGCTGTAACCTCGATCGCAGATTCCCCTTCTGAGGGGTTAAATTTTTGTGCTTCCGCTTGGATTAAGTCAGAAAGACTTTGTTTTCTAGCCATTATTTCCTCCAATCACGCTGTATTTCTTCAGCTACGCGGCGGTAGTCTGACTCCGCCTCTCTAGCATTTTTGCCTCGCCATTGATGAATCGCCACACCCTCCAAAGCTGCACGTTCGTGGGCTTTATAGATCCGAATGAAAGACTTGCAAGCCGGAATCCCTAAACGTTGGAGAGTATTTTGGGCTTCTATTGCTTCATTTATACTCCGTGTATCGACTTTTGTGAGTAATACTCGATGGGGGATGCCAGCAGGAACGACGGCCGCTTTGACTGTTTCAATCAGGGCGGCTAAATCCATAGCGGCTGGAGGTGTAGGTAACACTAGATAATCTGCGATCGCTACTACTGTCGTCAAGGCTTCTGAGTGCAGTGCCGGTGGCGTATCTACTACTACTAAATCGTAACCTTGGATTGCTTTTAAGCGACTTAAAAGTTGCGGATTGGTTTCTTGAGATAGGTCAAATCCCATACCATTCTGATTTCGCCCAAACCACCAACTAGCCGAACCTTGAATATCTGTGTCAACGAGAATAACTTTTTTCTTTTTCCCAAACTGAGCAGCTAAATTAACTGCTGTGGTCGTTTTACCGACTCCTCCTTTACCGTTGAGAATAGCTACGATTTTTGGCACTGCTGACTCCCGACCCTGACTTACATGAATATACCGCTTTCTTTAATTCAAAATGCAAAATTCAAAATTTCCGAAAATTATTTTTAATCGATTTTAGGTGAAGTGCAATGGAAAAAAGCGATCGCACCTCTATTAAGACTGACGAAAATGCGATTGCTCTGTCAACTATCCAATTCCATAAATTGGCAGTTTTCCCATCCAGACATGAAAAAAATCGTAACAATAGAAGGCAATAGCTATGAACTCTAATTCAGATGACAGTTACTTACAACTTACCCGATGGGCCAAGAGTCCCTTATTTATTGCGGCTGTTTAAATTCATTACTCAGCCAGTCGAGTATTTAGAAAATTTTGCCCGTGTTTATGGCGATAATTTCACCATTTGGAGACATAACAAAAAAAATCAAATGGTCTATTTTAGCCATCCCCAGGCTCTAGAGCAGATTTTCACGGCTGATGCTAAATGTTTTCAGACTGGCGGCGGCGGAGGCATTTTAAGCTTGTTGTTGGGTGATAATTCTGTCATTTTATTAGATGGCGATCGCCACCAGCGTCAACGGCAATTATTAACCCCACCGTTTCACGGTGAAAGAATGCGGACTTACGGTCAAGCCATTCAGGACATCACTCAACAAGTAACTAATGAATGGGAAATTGGCAAACCCTTTAATATTCGCGCCTCTATGCAGGAAATCACCTTACGCGTCATTTTGCGGGTGGTATTTGGCGTAGATGAGGGGGAAATGTTCCAACAATTGCGGAAATTGCTCACTTCCGTCTTAGACTTCATGGGTTCTTCTTTCTTCTCTACAGCCTTGTTTTTCAGCTTCATGCAAAAAGATTTTGGTGCGTGGAGTCCTTGGGGGCGAGTGATACGCCTCATTCAACAAATCGATCAATTAATTTATGCTTTAATTGCACAACGTCGGGCGGAATTAGGGGAAAATCGCCAAGATGTCCTGAGTTTACTAATCTCGGCTCGTTATGAAGATGGACAGCCGATGTCAGATGTAGAATTACGTGATGAATTAATGACTATGTTGGTCGCAGGACATGAAACCACTGCTTCCGCATTGACTTGGGCTTTCTATTGGCTTGATCAATTACCAGAAGTGCGCGCCAAGTTATTACAGGAATTAGCTACCCTTGGTGTGAACCCAGAACCAAGTCAAATTGCCCGTTTACCTTACTTGACAGCCGTTTGCCAAGAAACTTTAAGGATATACCCTATTGTCATGGCTGGATTTTTAAGAATTGCTAAATCACCAATAGAAATTATGGGTTATCACTTACCCCAAGGAACATTAGTAATTCCCAGTATTTATTTAGCGCACCACCGCGAATCAGTATATCCACAATCTCAACAATTTCAACCAGAAAGGTTTTTAGAGAGACAATTTTCCCCTTACGAATATTTACCATTTGGGGGTGGGAATCGTCGTTGTATCGGTTTAGCTTTCGCTCAATATGAAATGAAAATAGCCTTAGCGACAATTTTATCGCAGTATCAAGTATCTCTGACGAATAAACGTTATGTACGTCCCGTGCGTCGTGGTTTAACCTTAGCCACGCCAGCCGGAATGCGAATGATCGCCACACCGCAAGTAATAGCCGCAAATACATCTGCAACAGTGTAAACACAATTCGTATTCTGGTGATCTCGCTCTAGGCGAATGATGGCAATTACTCCTACCCTTAAAATAAGAGCCTTTTTCTTACCATCATGAACTGCGTAAACCAGGACAGATGAAAAATTCTTCTCCCCACCGCCCCAAATTTTCCTGCTTCTCCACCCGCATAAGCAGAAGCAGGAAATCTCTGATACTAACCTTGAGTTGGATATTACTGTCAATTGGTACATCAATTCTGATTATCCTGACACAACCAATAGCGCCAGCTCCCGCCCAAACGCCGCAGACAGAAAATACTAACCCATCCAACTCAGAAAACTCATCGGACGAAAACCTCAGGGATGCACTGCGGCGATCGCGCCAATCTCCCACAGAAACTGGTGATTCTCCAGATGCTCAACCAGCAAATCCTGAAGCGGCTAAAGAACCAATACCCACCCCAGAAGAAATCGCCAGGCAACTGAAACTCCAAGCAGCAGACAAATTGTATTTAGCAGGTAAAATTACAGAGGCTCAAAAGCTTTACCGTGAAGCAAAAGCACCGTTTAGCAAAACAGGTGATACCTCTCCAGAACTGAAACCAGCCATAACTGATCCTGCACAACTTTCACCCGCCGGTAGAGTATATTGGCGCGAAGCAGAAGCCGGAATCGCTAAAAAACTGCAAACACGAGCTTTAGTACCTCTGCAATTATTAGTTGAGCAGAATCCTGAATTTATTCCTGGTCATATCCGCTACGCTGAAGTTTTAACGCAATACGATCGCACTAAAGAAGCATTAGATGTCCTAGAACGTGGCTCTTCCCTCTACCCCGACCAACCAGAATTAATTAAAGCTAGAGTGACAGCTTTAGCGAATGCAAAAAAATGGATGGAAGCCTCCTTAGCTGCCCGCCAGTTTGCGATTCTCTATCCCCAAAACCCCCAATCAACCGAATTTAATGAACTAGCCGAAACCAACCTCAAACGCTATAAGTCTTATATCCGCTCCGAAATTAGAGGTAATGTGATTAGTAACGTGATCACTGGGGCTTTGGGTTATGCTGTCACCGGTAGTTTATTAGGGCCATTTTCTGCTCTTGACTCTACCATTTTGCTGTTACAAGGGGAAGGCTCGGTGGGTGAATCGGTAGCGAAACAGGCCAAAAAACAGCTACCTTTAGTCATAGATGAGCCGACATTAGCCTATGTCAATGATATTGGGCAGAAATTAGCGAAAATCGCTGGCAGGAAAGAATTTAAATACGAATTTTTCGTCATTCCTGAAGAAGACCTCAACGCCTTTGCCTTACCTGGGGGAAAAATATTTGTTAACGCAGGTGCGATCGCTAAAACTAACTCAGAAGCAGAATTAGCTGGATTAATCGGCCATGAATTATCTCATGTAGTTTTATCCCACGGCTTTCAATTAGTTACCCAAGGGAATCTGATTTCTAACGTTACTCAATATTTACCTTTCGGTGGCACAATCGGGCGACTATTTGCATTAACTTACAGCCGCGACATGGAACGACAAGCCGATATTCTCGGTACACGCTTAATTGTCGCTAGCGGCTATGCGGCTGATGGCTTGCGTAATTTAATGGTGACATTAGACAAACAAAAGAAAGTTAGCATTCCTACTTGGTTATCTTCCCACCCAGGCGGAAATGAACGAGTCAGTTATATAGAAAACATGATTACTCGTAATAGTTACAATCGCTATGCTTTTGAAGGAGTAGAACGCCACACAGAAATTAAAGCTAGAGTGAAGAAACTGCTCAAAGAGAGAAAAGAAATAGAGGAAAAAAAGCAACGGAATGAATGAATCAAAAGACAAAATTTTTCGTCAATAGAGATATTAATTTCCCATTCTGTGTCCACTGGAGGAGCATTTATGTTATCAAAAAGCTTGAAGTTAGCTTGTTTGGGCGGTCTGGGTTTATCTTTGTTTTTAGGTAATGGCGCAGCATTGGCTCAGTATGATACATCTAGTGATGTGACCGTACCAACTGTACCATCAGGTTCATCAACACCAACCACCACTCCCACTACAACTACACCATATCCCACAGACACCGCCGCAACGACTACACCTAATACTGTCGGTGGGGCAAGATTTTTTTGTCAACAATATAACGGTCAATACACCGTCATGTATCAACCAGAAAGCCAGCCAGGACAATACTTTCCTTGGGCTGCGCCTGGGGCTTTAGGTGGTGGTTGGAATCCTCAAGCGCGCTGTCAAACCATTGCTAATCGCCTAGAATTATATCGCCCAGATGGATTACAAGAACTCCAGATAGGCCGAGAAAATAACGAAAATATCGTCTGTGTCACTACGGAAGCTAATGGTCAATGTCGGATTGTGCTGACAGTACCTCGTAACAAAGACCCATACACAGTCCGCAATAGTATTTTCCAGAATCTCACGACGGCTGATAGCGGTCAACAAACCTCAGCCGTTAACACCTACACAAGTCGCGGTGGAGACGAACTTTATAACTTAGGTCGCACCTTGCTAGGTAGTGGAAATCAAGTCACTTCCCTAAGAAGTGGAATTGATCTCAAACCTTACCTCGATGTTAAAGATGGCGGAACAGGTACAAACTTGAGAAACGGTGTAGCCATTCGTGGTCAATCTCAAACACGCACTCGCTTAAATCCCAACAAATTCCGGTAAGGATGAAACAGGGTAAAAGTAAACAGTTAAATGGCAAAAAAAAGCAATATTGATAGGACAATACAAAACCAAAATCTTGGTCAAGAGATGCGATGAATTGCATCTCTTTTTTTATGCCCAGTAGTTATGAATGACTAACTTTAACCATTTGCTAGGAATTTCTTAATCTAACTGGGATAGTTTGAAATCTAGCAATCCGAATAAATACTGAATTAAGGCCAATAGCTGGGTTCTGGCAATTGCCTTAATTTTCTATGAGGGTTGAGCGATCGCCTTTGATGTAAACTGCATTTTCAATTACCCAGACGCATGAAATTTACACTTCAAATTCTCCCAAATTCGGATTTTGAAGGTAGCATTTGTGCTGCCAACTTCCAGCCTCGTCAATGGGAATTTTCTACTCAGCTAATGCAGATATCTAAAACATTCAACTATCGCTCTTTTCTGCCCTCAGACTAACTCTCCCCATTCAGGTCATAAAGGCAAAATTTACACCTCTTCCTACATAAAGCCCTCTTATTTGGGGATCTTTAATTGATATTATGACAACTAACACTACAATCCGCTTTTCTCAATTTAATGCTTCCCTCAACCGTAATGCTGAAGGTCAGTTAGTGAGTGATTTATCTACTCCTAACAATGCTCAAGCTAAAGCTGTGGCGGAAATTATTCAGCGTACTAACCCCGATGTTTTGCTGCTTAACGAATTCGACTATGTTGCCAGCAATCCTTTAGAACCTGTACAACTCTTTCAACAAAACTACCTCAGTGTTAGTCAAAATGGTGCGACTCCAGTTGAGTATCCCTACGTTTATATCGCTCCTTCTAACACAGGAATTCCGTCAGGGTTTGATTTAAATAATAACGGCTCAGTTGGTGGTGGGGATGATGCTTTTGGCTTTGGCAGTTTCCCCGGTCAGTTTGGGATGTTGCTGTTGTCGAAATATTCTATTGATGCCGCAAATATACGTACCTTCCAAAATTTCTTGTGGAAGGATATGCCCGGAAATCTGTTAACTAACGACCCGACAGTTGACAATCCCGGCACTGCAGTGAATGAGAATCTCAACGGCTTTTATTCACCCGAAGAAATTAATATTCTCCGTCTTTCTTCTAAGAGTCATTGGGATGTACCTGTTCAGGTCAATGGTGAAACAATCCATGTATTGGTAAGCCATCCTACGCCCCCAGTGTTTGATGGTACAGAAGACCGCAACGGTAAGCGCAACCATGACGAAATTCGCTTTTGGGCAGACTATATTACCCCCAGTGAAGGTGATTATATCTATGACGATGCGGGTAATACAGGCGGTTTAGCTGCTGGTTCGAGTTTTGTAATTATGGGGGATCAAAACGCTGATCCTTACGATGGGGACAGCTACGATAACGCCATTCTCCAACTATTACAAAATCCCGGAATTAATACTAATTTCATCCCCACTAGTCCCGGCGCGCCTCAACAGGCGGCTTTACAAGGTGGTGCAAATACTAATCATCAAGGTAATCCCTACTTTGATACGGCTGACTTTGCCGATGGGACTCCTGGTAACTTGCGTGCAGATTACGTCCTACCCTCTACAGATTTGCAGATTACCAATTCAGCCGTATTTTGGCCTTTAAATACTGACCCGACATTTGCGCCTGTAGGGACTTTCCCCTTTCCTAGTTCCGACCATCGTTTAGTATATGTAGACGTAGAAGTAGGCGCGACACCAGCAGGTAACACTGTTCCTGAAGCCGAGTTTGTCGAACAAGAAATCTTGCCTACAGGCTTTGTTCCTGAAGGTACAGCCGGAACAGTCAATGGTGTACCAACTCAGGTCGGGGGGTTATCTGGTGTTACTTATGATGCGGTAAATAATGTTTATTATGCGATCGCAGATGATCGCTCTCAATTCGCCCCAGCTCGTTTTTATACTTTTACTAACGATGGTGAGGTGGAGTTTACTAATGTCACCACCCTCAAAGACAGCAATGGTAATACCTTTCCCTTAAATAGCCTTGACCCAGAAGGAATTGCTTTAACCAACAATGGGACAGTGTTTATCTCCTCGGAAGGGGAAGCAAATCCTACTGCTGGGCGTGTGAGCAATCCCTGGATTAAAGAGTTTGACTTAGCGACTGGTCAGGAATTACGTTCATTATCCGTCCCGGTGAAATTCTCCCCAGTTGTTCAAGATACTAACGGTGATGGAATTGTCAATGCTGGTGATACCCAAACATCAGGGATACGGAATAATTTAGCTTTTGAAAGTCTCACTATTTCCCCTGACCAGAAAACTCTCTACACCGCTACGGAAAACGCCCTTTTCCAAGATGGGGATAGAGCCTCTTTAACTAATGGTAGTCCTTCCCGCATCCTGCAATACAACTTAGTCAGCGGTCAGCCAGAAAAAGAATATCTCTATATTACCGATGCGATCGCTGATATCCCCAACCCCTCGACAGGATTTGCAGATAATGGCTTGGTGGACTTATTAGCAATTGATAACCAGGGTACTTTTTTAGCTGTAGAACGTTCCTTTGCCCAAGGCGTGGGTAATACCATCAAAATCTATGAGGTGTCTTTGCAAGGCGCGACAGATATTAGTACCATTGACTCTTTAGCTAGTCTGAGTGCAGCAGAATTAGCAGCCCTGAGACCTGCTAGTAAGCGTTTGGTATTAAATTTAAATGACCTCGACTTACCCACCGGTACAGATAACATCGAGGGAATTACTTTCGGCCCCAAATTAGCTGATGGTCGTCAATCAATTGTGTTGGTGAGTGATAACAACTTCAGCGCAGCCCAATTTACCCAAATTCTCACCTTGAGTGCAGAGGTAATTCCCACAGTTACCCCCACCGTCGAAACTCGTCCCGATTTATTTGATGATGATGATGCCAGTATCCCAGAAGTTGACCAGAACGCGGATGCTGATGACCCAGCAATTTACGTTAATGCTAGTGACCCCTCAGCCAGCATTGTCTTGACAGTAGCGAAAAACGCCGGTTTGCGAGTTTATGACCTGTCTGGAAATCTCCTGCAAACTGTTAACCCTGGAGATATCCGCTACAACAATATAGATTTACAATACGGGTTTAATTTGGGTGGTGAATCTATCGATATCGCGGTGGCGAGCGATCGCAATAACGACAAGCTGGTAATCTTTAAAATTAACCCCAACCCCACCACCCCCGGTGAATATCTCGAAGATATCACCGACAACAGTATCGGTACTCTCTTCCAAGATGCACCTTTTGAGCCGCCTTACTCATCAGATGAACGCAGTGCTTACGGTGTGGCTTTATATCGTAGTCCTGTAACTAATGATTACTATGCTTTTGTCAATCGCCGAGAAACTGGTGATGTTGCTCAATTCAAACTCATCGACACAGGTAACGGTAAGATTGGGGCGGAACGTGTGCGGGAGTTCACCATCCCCACAGATGAAGGAATTGACCCCCAAACTGAGGGCATGGTTGCAGACCAGGAAATGGGCTACCTCTACATCGGTCAAGAAAATGTGGGGATTTGGAAGTTCGATGCTGAACCCAATGGACGCAACACTGGCAAGCTAGTTGATAAAATCAAAGACTTGGGCGGTTCTTACCTCACCGACGATGTTGAAGGTTTGACTATTTACTACGGTCAAGATGGTCAAGGTTATTTGCTGGTATCTAGTCAAGGCGACAATACCTTTGCAGTCTACAACCGTGGTGGTGATAACGAATATTTAGGTAGGTTCGCTGTTGGGAATAACGGCTCAATTGACAGCGTACAGGAATCTGATGGTGCAGATGTCGTCAATGTCCCACTGGGAGCGAATTTCCCCTATGGTTTATTCATCACTCAAGATGGTTCTAACGACCCAGTCAGACTGGTGGAAGATGACGGAGAACTCGAAAACGTCAACACCAACTTTAAGTTTGTTCCCTGGGAAAACATCGCTCAAGCTTTCACTAATCCTCTGATTATTGACACCGAAAGTTACAATCCTCGCACTCCCCAAGCGATGATTCCACCAAAACTCACACTCAAAGGTTTTGCAGTCCTCCCGGCTGATACATTTGCGGCAGGCCCACCATCTGGTAATTTCATCACAGGTACTACCAACGGACGACCCATACCATTTGCTAGCCAACCCATCCAAGGCTTTAGCGCGGTACAAATAGCCGATGATAATTCCTACTGGTTCTTGTCAGACAACGGTTTTGGTGCTAAGGCTAATAGTGCTGATTACCTGTTGCGAATTCATCGCCTAGACCCCAGTTTCCAGGGTACAGAAAACGGCGATCGCTCTGTCAATGTTTTAAGTTTTATTCAACTATCTGACCCTGACAATAAAGTTCCCTTCCAGATTGTTAATGAAAATACTAGCGATCGCCTCCTCACTGGTGCAGATTTTGACATCGAATCGTTAACTATCGCCGCCGATGGTACACTCTGGGTCGGTGATGAGTTTGGCCCTTACCTACTGCACTTCGATACTACAGGTAAATTATTAGATGCACCCATCCCCACACCTAACATTACCAATTTGAATACGCTCAATGGTCAAGCACCAATTGTGATTGGACACCGAGGCGCAAGTGGGGAACTACCAGAACATACTCTAGAAGCATACAAGTTGGCGATTGAGCGCGGTGCGGATTTCATCGAACCCGATATAGTGACAACAAAAGATGGAGTGTTAATCGCCCGTCACGAACCGAATTTAATTAACACTACCAACGTTGCAGATTTACCACAGTTTAGCGATCGCCGCAAGACGAAAGTTGTTGACGGAGTTGCGGAAGAAGGTTTCTTTGCAGAGGACTTCACCCTCGCGGAAATTAAGACTCTGCGCGCCAGAATTCAGCCAAGTTTCCGTGACCAATCCTTTAATGATTTGTATGAAATTCCCACACTGGCTGAAATCATCGCTTTGGTAAAACAGGTAGAAGCTGATACAGGCAAAAAAATCGGTATTTATCCCGAAACCAAACATCCAACCTACTTTTTACAGCAAGGCTACGACATCACTCAAAATTTAATTGATACTCTCGTAGCTAATGATTTCACTGACCCAACTCGCATCTTTATTCAGTCTTTCGAGACAGCCAATCTCAAAGCCCTGAATAATGTCATTATGCCTGCGGCTGGGGTTGATATACCTTTAGTACAGTTACTAGACGCATTTGATGTCAATCTCGATGGTTCATTACAAGAGGTTCGTCCCTACGATTTTGTAGTCAATGGTGATACTCGCACCTATGCAGACCTACGGTCAGCCGCAGGTTTAGCGGAAATTGCCACCTATGCGGATGGGATTGGCCCTTGGAAGCGGATGATTAGATCAGTGCAAGGTGTCGATGCTAATGGTGACGGCATAGCAGATGATGTCAATGGCGATGGTGCAGTTAACGATGCTGATAAAACACTCACAGCACCCACAACTTTGATTCCAGATGCCCATGCAGCAGGCTTGTTCGTCCATGCTTACACCTTCCGAAACGAAGGACTGTATCTAGCCAGGGACTACAACAATAACCCCGCAGCAGAATACAGAGATTTCATCCAGTTAGGTGTAGATGGCTACTTCACAGACTTCCCCGGTACAGGCGATCGCGTGCGTGATTTGTTAGCAGGTGAATTTGTGCGATCGCCTGATCACCCCGATTTCCTCACAGAACCTTCTAATCCTAACTTGTCTGGCTCTCGTGGGTTTGAGGGAATGGCAATCAGCCTAGATAAACAAACCCTGTATCCTATGTTGGAGGGGACTGTCACTGGTGATCCTGCCAACTCATTGCGGATTTACAAATTTGACGTTGCATCTGAGCAGTATCAAGGTTTAGTCGGCTACTACTATCTAGAAAATCCCAGCCATGCGATCGGTGATATCACTGTCATCAACGAGAATGAGTTTCTAGTCATTGAACGTGATAACGGACAAGGTGCTAGCGCGCAATTCAAGAAGTTATTCAAAGTTGACTTCTCCAACAAAGATGCAAATGGATTTGTCAGCAAGGAAGAAATTGGTGATTTATTAAATATCGCTGATCCTAATGACTTAAATGGCGACGGTAACACAAAATTTACCTTCCCCTTCCAGACTATCGAGTCTGTAGTAGTGCTGGATGAAAAAACACTGCTGCTTGCTAACGATAATAACTATCCTTTCTCAGTTGGTCGTCCTCCAGGGATTGATAACAACGAATTCATCGTTCTGGAACTAGACCAGCCCCTCAACATACCTACGCCTGTAATTAGTATTGCTGCTAATACAGCGATCGCAACTGAAGGTAACTCTACACCCGGAGTCTTCCGTATTTCTCGCGTCGGCAATACCAGCAAATCGCTGACAATTGACTACAGTCTGGAAGGTACTGCTAGCAATAGTAGCGATTACAACAACCTCACAGGCACAGCCACCATTGCAGCTGGGCAAACCTACGTTGATATTACCGTCACCCCAGTCGATGATGTCTTAGTAGAAGTTAATGAAACCGTCATTCTCAGTATCATTGACAGCAGTAATTATGATTTAAGTGCTAACGCTAGTGCTAGCGTCACCATCGTTGATAACGACTTCAATAATATCAATGGCACTGGTCAACGTGACCCCATCACTGGTACTGCGGCTAATGACCGAATTGTTGGTGGCACTGGTGGCAAAACCATTACCAGTGGAGCAGGTAATGACGAATTTATCTACACCAGCATTAGAGAAGTAGGTCATACCATCACCGACTTTGCGGTAGGTAGCGACAAAATTGTGCTGACACAGTTACTCGATAGCTTAGTGGCTGGCGGTTATCAAAATAGTAATGCGATCGCCGATGGTTATGTCCGCCTAGTCCAAGGTCGCACTGCTAACAGTACCATCCTGCAAATTGATAGCGATGGACTAACAGGCCCCGGCATTTTCCGCCCATTCATAGCTTTGGATAACGTCACGCCAGAAGCCATGAATAATCCCCAAAATTTCGTGTTTTAGCGGATTGGGATGGGTGCAGGGAAGCAGAAGAAATTGAGCCTCTATGCCCCATTCCCAATGGTCAATTTTTACTTTTCAATTCACCACCCATTAAAATGCCATGTTGAATTCCATCAAAAATTCCCTTTTTAGCGCAAGTTTATTGAGTATCGCTACTATCGCAGTTGCTCATCCCAGTTATGCTGCTAACTTAGATTTATCTACCTGGGATAGCATTGGCGATGTCAGTCTCACATCAGGTCAAGCCACCCTTAACTCAGGTACTCTCAATACAGCCCTAACTGGTGGCAGTGTTGGGAGTGTAGAAAATTTTCTCAGTATCCCAGGCGGTAGTTTAGATCCTGTCGGTTCATTCTTTGGTGCTACCCAAGGTTCTGCAATTAAAACTACTTTTGCTGGTGTCAAAGCTGGTGATGTTTTCAGTTTTGATTGGAATTTGTTAACTAGCGATAGTGATAGTGCTTTTGTCACCATTAATAACTCGGTCTTATCTTTGGCTGGTAATTCATCATTTAACTATGTTTTCCAAACAGCTGGAGACTATAACGTCGGTATCGGTGTTGTGGATGTAGACGATTCCCTGGGTGAATCACAGTTAACCGTCAGCAACGCTAACTTTACCCAAGTCCCTGAACCCACTACAACCTTAGGTGCGATCGCGGCTTTGGGAGTTGGCATGAGTATCAAGCGCAAACTCCAGAACAAAGTGCGTGCTTAATTAATAGGATTGTGAAGGAAGTATCAGAAAATAAAAAATGTATTTTCTTTTACTTTTTACCTAAGTAATGATGTTGAGCTTGGGATGAGGTATAATGTACTACCTTATCCCCTTCTTATTCATTCATAAAAGATATAGAGAATATAAAAAAACCTCGGATTAGGGTGATGAGGGAGAGGGATCTTAACTATACAACTTCTCTCAAAGCTTGTTGGTTAGCCTTTATCAATTATTGTCGTCATATTTTTTACAGTTTCTTCATATTATTTTAAGTATTTATCAGAGTAAAAAAATGTGATATTTTGACTCTAAATCTCTCTTTTTAAGTATTACACTCTAAATAGTTTTAATGTCTTATTTTACTAACGTTTCAGTTTACATAGCTAGTATTCAGCGCATTATAAACCAATGATTGTGTCAAAATTCAGTCCGGTAATTGAGCAGAATCAGCGCATGTTCCCTGATTTGTAATTGCAATCTTACTTGTATACTTACGAACGCCACCATAGCCAATTTATGCAGTTGCCGTCTATGTATACTTTGCCATCATTCAGCATATTTTCAGGGTTTGTTAGCACACGGGTTAAAGTATTTTTTCAGATGTGTGTATAGAAACTTCTAGATAAACTTATCGAAAAAACTGTTTTTAAACGATGACTTATATTAAAAATGCTTTTCAAGAATTCTTTTTGACTCTGCAAGGGTTTGACCAGTTACCAAGTACAGAGATCAATCATTTACTAGACCGACTGCAAGCATTCCGCTACCGTATCGGTCAGAGAATTATTGGCAAAGAAACAGTTCCCGAACGGATAACAATTATTTATGAGGGACAGGCGCGGTTATTAGGATTTGATCCCCAGACGCAAATGCCCAAGACTCTGAAACTATTACAACCGGGAGAGATCATTGGCGAAATTGGGCTGTTGCGTCAGGTAGGTTGTGAAACTGCGATCGCCTCTACCGATGAAATGATCGGCTTAACCTTAGAAGCCAGCGACTACTTGCGGCTATTGTCTACTTACCCAGCCTTTGCTGCGGCTCGACAAAACCCCTGTCACATCGCCGAAATCTTCGATATTTTAGGTTTACAGGTTGCAAATCAAGCCAACGCCATCAATAATCTTGATGAAATTGCTGAACAAGCTTGGCAAAGAGCAAAAATACACTATCTTGCTCCCGGAAGAAATTACTTTCATCAACTAGATAGGGAAAGCGTTTGGTGGCTTAGTAGCGGTACAATCAACGAGTTCCCAGTCGGTTCTCGTCTTGAACCCAAAGATGGTCAAGATGCAATAGTTGTTAGAGGGGAAAGTCCGGCGCGGTTGCTGGGTTTAGCACCATCAGATTTATCATTCTTTGATATTAGTAATCATCAGTCACAACTAGCTGTCACTAGCAGTCCAGCCACAATTACTGAGACGATGGAAATTCCCTACGCCTCAGAAGACGACTATCACCAAACACATAATTCTTCAGTAAATGGCCAAAGAAACCGCCAAAAATACCCATTCTACGGCGGTAAAGGAGAATTAAATAGCACCTTTGCCTGTTTTCAGATGGTCACGAAGCACTTCGGCATCCCTTTTCGCCGGGAAGTGGTGCGTCGCCTATTATCTGAGCAAATCAAACGTCAAGGAACTATTTCCTTTCCTGTCTGTGCTTATCTAGGAGAATTAATCGGATTAAAAGCCAACTTAGTAGATGTTCCGGCTGCTGCTATTACCCGTCTGCCCACACCCGCATTAGTACGCTATGGCAATAGTTTCGCAGTGTTATATGCAGCCGATGCCAACAACGTAGTTTTAGGTGTACCATCCCAAGGGATAGTTCGCTGCAAGCCAGCACAAATAGTCGAACATTTAGAGACGATTGAAAATAGTTTTCCTCCACAAATTAGAGTACTACTACTAACTGCCACCAAAGAAACACCACAAGAACGCTTTGGGTTACGGTGGTTTATTCCCTATTTAGCACGTTATAGAAGAGTTCTGATCGAAGTATTTATCGCTTCATTTTTTGTGCAGTTAGCACAGTTAGCCAATCCGCTGGTGATCCAGTTAATTATTGATCAAGTCATTGTTAAAAATAGTATCAGCACCTTAAATATCTTAGGAGGCTTGCTATTAGTAGTGGGTATATTTGAAGCCGTACTCACTACCTTACGGACTTACTTATTCGTGGATACCACCAACCGCATTGATATGGGTTTGGGGTCACAAATTATTGACCACTTATTGCGCCTACCACTGCGCTATTTTGAAAAGCGACCTGTAGGTGAACTATCTACACGCATCAACGAGTTAGAAAATATCCGTCAGTTTCTCACTGGTACAGCTTTAACAGTAGGGTTGGATGCCGTCTTCTCGGTAGTTTACATCATTGTCATGCTGTTTTACAGTTGGAAGCTGACTTTGGTGGGTTTAGGGACGATTCCCATTTTTGTAGTCATTACCTTAATTGCCTCCCCTACAGTTAGTAGACAGTTACGCACCAAAGCAGAACGCAACGCCACCACGCAATCTTATTTAGTGGAGGTAATGTCAGGGATTCAAACAGTCAAAGCACAGAATATCGAATTGCGATCGCGCTTTTCTTGGCAAGAGCGATATGCTCGGTATGTAGCAGCTGGGTTTAAAACTGTTGTCACCTCCACCCTCGCTAACTCCACCAGTCAATTTCTCAATAAACTCAGCAGTTTACTAGTGTTGTGGGTAGGTGCTTATTTAGTCTTGCAACAAGAGTTAACTCTAGGGGAATTAATCGCTTTTAGAATTATCTCTGGTTACGTCACCAGCCCTATCTTGCGTCTAGCACAACTCTGGCAAAGTTTCCAAGAAACAGCACTGTCACTAGAACGCTTAAGTGATATTGTTGACACACCCCAAGAAGCCGAAATTGATCGCTACAACATCCCTCTCCCAGAAATTCAAGGCTCTGTCAAATACGAAAATGTCTCCTTTAGATTTGTCAATAATGGGCCTTTGCAACTATGCAACGTCAATCTCGAAATTCCCCAAGGGAAATTTATCGGTATTGTCGGACAGAGTGGTTCTGGCAAAAGTACGATGATGAAATTGCTGCTGCGGCTTTATGATGTGGAGTCCGGCAGAATTTTGATGGATGGTTACGACATCTCGAAAGTAGAACTTTATTCGCTGCGCCGCCAAGTAGGTGTAGTTCCCCAAGAAACACTGTTATTTGATGGTACAGTCCAAGAAAATATTGCCCTAACAAATCCCGACGCTTCCACTGAAGAGATTATCGAAGCAGCTAGAATCGCTGCTGCCCATGAATTTATCATGAGTTTACCCAACGGCTACAATACCAGAGTCGGCGAACGTGGCGCAGGACTTTCTGGTGGACAAAGACAAAGAATTGCGATCGCGCGTTCCGTTCTGCAAAAACCAAAATTATTAGTTTTAGACGAAGCCACAAGTGCTTTAGACTACCCCACCGAACGTCAAGTTTGTCTTAATCTTGCCAACGCCTTTCAAGGTAGTACAGTATTTTTTATCACCCACCGCCTCAACACTGTCAGTCACGCAGACACAATCATCGTCATGGATGGAGGCAAAATCATCGAGCAAGGTAGCCATCAAGAACTCATGGCTGCCAAAGGCCATTATTTCTACTTGTATCAACAACAAGAAGTGAATTTGTAACTAGTCAACACTCAGTCATCTGTCCTCATTCCCCATTTCCAAAACTACTATGACTCAAATAAACACCAATAACGGTAACGGCAAGCATGATAAAGCGATCGCCGTCGATGCTGAAGTTTTAACATCACCGACGCAGTCTAATCATCAATCCTCAATTCAGAGCAATTATGAAGGCTTTGAACAGTCAGTTGTACTGCGTCAATCTCCTATTTGGTCACGCACCATTATGTTGACCCTCATGGCATTAGCCTGTTTTGGTATTGCCTGGGCGTACTTCGCTAAAATCGAACAGGTAGTCCCCGCCACTGGTCAATTAAAACCAGAAGGAACAGTTAAAGAAGTTCAAGCTCCTGTTAATGGAGTCGTCAAAGAAGTACATATCAAAGATGGGGAAAAAGTTCTCAAAGGAGATTTACTAATTACCTTTGAAACAGTTGCCACTGTTGCCCAATTAAATGCTTTAAATAAGATTCGTAATACTTTAATTCAAGAAAATCAAATTTATCGTCAATTAATGAATTCTAGTTCGGGAATTAATTCCGAACTAGAATTTTCTAGAGTTAGATTACCTAGAAATGCAGAATTTTTGTTAAAAAGCCGTGTTGCTTTAGTTGCAGAGAATGAGCTATTACGTACTCAATTAAGAAATTCCACTACAGGTATAGGTTTAGATAGTGATGAACGGCAACAATTAGAAGTAGCTAAAACAGAATTAGATACTCGTGCATCTGCTGCCCGATTAGAAGTTTCTAAGATTGAGAAACAATTATCCCAAACTGTAGTTAAACTCCAAGACACGCAAGCAAGTTTAGCTATTCAACAAAGAATCTTAGATAAACTCAAAATCCTAGCCGAAGAAGGTGGCGTTTCTCAATTACAGTATCTCAATCAGCAACAACAAGTTCAAAATTATGCCGCAGAAGTCGCGCAATTAAACGAGGAAAGGAAACGCCTGCAATTTGATATTGAAAAAGGCAAACAACAACTCTACAACACCGTCGCTGTTACAGATAAAACTATCTTAGAGCAGATAGGCAATAACAAAAAGCGGATCGCTGATATTGACAGCCAATTCATGAAAATTGTCCTCAGTAATGAACAAACATTAGCTGATATCAATAGTAAAATTTCTCAAGCCCAACTAGAGTTTAAATATCAACAATTACGCGCTCCCGTCTCAGGAACTATTTTTAATTTACAAGCAAAAACCCCTGGATTTGTAGCTAACCCCACCCAAAAAATCCTAGAAATAGTACCCAATGATAAATTTATCGCTGAAATTTTTATCACCAATCAAGATATTGGCTTTGTGCGTAAAGGCATGAAAGCTGATGTCAGAATCGATTCATTTCCGTTTAGCGAGTTCGGTGATATTAAAGGCCAAGTAATTGACATAGCTTCAGACGCCCTCCCACCAGATGAAACCCACAAATTTTATCGATTTCCTGCGAGAATTAGCTTAGATAAGCAATACTTAAACGTTAAAGATAAAAAAATTCCTTTGCAATCGGGTATGTCTCTGAGTGCTAACATTAAAGTTAGAGAAGAACGTACGGTCATGAGTCTATTTACGGAAATGTTCACTAACCAAGTTGAGAGTTTAAAAGAAGTCCGATAAGTTTTAGCTTGAGTAGGTAGAGACACGATCGCGTCTCTACAAGATTAACAACATTATCACGATCAAAATTTCGATTTTTAACTTTCCATAACTATGTATCCCCAACGCATTGAACCCAAACCTGGACAAGAATCAGTTTGGGATTATCCCCGTCCTCCTCGCCTAGAGGACACAAGTAAACACATTCAGGTGATCTTTAATGGTGTAGCGATCGCAGACACCCACCGCGCCAAACGTGTCTTAGAAACCAGCCATCCACCGTCTTACTACATCCCCCCTACAGATATCAAAATGGAATATCTGGTGTTAACACCACAGTCTAGCTTTTGTGAATGGAAAGGACGTTCTGGATACTATACAATCCGCGTCGCTGATCAAGAGGTACAAAATGCAGCTTGGTTTTACGCCAGTCCTACACTAGCTTTTGCAGACATCAAGGATTATGTGGCTTTTTATGCCCATTTCATGGAAGCTTGTTATGTAGATGGGGAAAAAGTAGAGCCACAACCAGGAAACTTCTACGGTGGTTGGATAACTAGTGATATTGTCGGCCCATTCAAAGGTAGTCCCGGTAGTTGGGGATGGTAATTGAGGATTGAGTTCTGAAAATTCAGGTCAGTCCATAGTTTTTCTCATTCTCTATTGCTAATATAGCGAGTTCCCTGCGTTCATAGATGTGATTCAATCTCAAACAAGCAATCAATAAAAAATAGAGCGAAAAGCCCGCTTCTATTTGAAGATAGTAGGATTATTCCAAATCAGAGCAATAAAGATAGGTATATAAAACCTCGCTTGCCCATTAGGATGAATCTCATTATTCATTAAGTTTTGAACTCCCCAGGCTGGATTCGAACCAGCGACCAATCGATTAACAGTCGATCGCTCTACCGCTGAGCTACTGAGGAACGATTGCGCTCACAATTTATAATGTTAGCGTAGTTCTGAGGGTATGGCAAGTACTTGCTGAAATTTTTTTTGCTCATCCCGAATGGGTGGATTTTTGCATCCTAAACACTCTCTAGATAGAGACGAAAGTTTTGATGATCCAGCCAGCTACTTTAATCCCATACGTAACTCTACGAGTTTTTGCTTGGCTTTGGGGTCGATAGAGCTAGCCAATCTCCGAGGAGAATGTTGGCGTGCTTTAGACCTTTGTTTAACTAGACAAATTGTGGTTTTGACTTCGCCACACAATTGCTCTGCGGATAACCATTCAGCCCCGTATCCCTGCACTGTCAATTGTTGTGCGCGGTCTGATGTGGCAACAATCACACGAAAAATTTTAGCTTGTGAGAATTGGTGGCGCAAAGATGCACAGGTTTTTTCTATATATGAATCTGCCGTTTGCCCAAAATCAGTGTAATGAATAGATAAAAGCTCAGTGATAACTTCTTGATTACTAGAAGTATTTTGATAGTGGGCATCGAAAACTATTTGAGTCTCATACCCTTGAAAGGCACTATAACTTGTCATAGTTTCTACAAGTTCTCGGCGCGCCGCTTCTAGTCCGGCAGTATCACGGGTTTTTTTGAGGCAAGGCCAAGAGCCAATTATATTGTAGCCGTCTACTAACAAAACGGCCGGTGTTAGGGAACGGGGCATGGTTTTGAATCACAATTTTCTAGAGTTAACAAGATCCATTCATAACTTTTATAGTAATTGAAGCATTGCTTGTAACACTATGTTACAAAGACGAAAATAATATGATTTAATTGCAAAGTTGGCTTAAAAAACCTGTCATAAAAACAGCGACACGTTTTGAGCGGCGTGTCGCTGTTGTTAGAAATTATTGATTAATTGGTCAATTGGGCATTGGGGAGACACTGCGTTGGGGAGACACTGCGTTGGGCGGCTTTGCCGACTTGTAGCAAGTGTCGTCGGGCAATGCCAGACTTGTAGCAACTGCCGTCATTGGGCATTGGCATGGGATTTTTCTTCCCCATTTCCCATTCCTTATCCCCTTACCTCCATCAACCGTTGTTTGAGTCGCTGCGGTTCACCACTATCTACGAGTTGTCCTTTTTCTAATAAGAATGCACCATCGCAATAATTTAACTCGTCTAATCGGTGTGTCACCCACAATGCAGTTATTCCCCTACTTTTAACTAGGGTGCGGACACTAGCTACTAAGTCCAATTGGCTATCTGGATCGAGTAAAGCGGTGGGTTCGTCTAATAATAGGACTTCACAATGACGAGCGATCGCGCCTGCTATGGCTACCCGTTGTTTTTGTCCTCCACTCAGTGCATAAATGGGGCGTAACTGCAAAGCACTCAAATTTACTGCCCCCAACGCCTCTTTGACTCTAGCTTTCACTGTCGCAATTGGCAGTTTTTCCTCCACCAAACCAAAAGCTACATCTGCGCCCACTGTTGGCATCACTAGTTGATGGTCAGGATTTTGAAAGACAAACCCAACAGGATGCAAAACACCAATGTCTCCAGACTTGGGAGCTAACAGTCCGGCCAGCAACCGGAGTAATGTAGATTTGCCACTGCCATTTGTACCCAACAACATCCAAAACTCACCCCTAGGTACTTCCAAAGAGCAAGACTCGATTGCTGTTTCACCATTAGGCCAACTAAACTTTAAATCTTTAACTACAATGCCCGCTTCTGCCATAAATACACCTGTTTGGCTTACTCAGCAGCTAAGGCAAAAAAGCCTGGTGGTTTACCACTACTAGTAGTGACACCATCTTTTTCCATAATCTGGACTCCAGAAATTTCACTAGCGCGAACAGCTATTTTCTTTTCTGTTTTACCCTCACACTTGAGTTCTACAATGTCAGGATTTCCAGAGCGCATGGCCGCCAAGATCAGCTGATAGACCGCTTCTGCGTCTTCTGCTGTCTTCCGTTGCACCGATACGGGAAAAGCGGTATTTCTGATGCTTAAATCAATGGTAAACATTTAGCAAGTAACTATATATAACTGTAGGACTCATTTTAGCGTTAGGAAACGAGGAATTGGGGAGGCAGTGCGTTGGGGAGACACTGCGTTGGGCTGGCAATGCCCGACTTGTAGCAAGTGTCGTTGGGTTTCCCTACTTATAGCAACTGCCGTCATTGGGGAAGGGACGGGGAAAGCAGGGGAAGAACCATCCTATGACCTATGCCTACCCAGTCCATCATAATTTTTGTATCAAAAATAAAATTCTCACCAACATCCCTGGAAAAATTAGCGATTTGCACCTAGAATTATTAGAGTCAGTAAAAAATTGTAAACTAGGTTGACAACCTGGTAACATTTCTGTTTGTAGATGGCACACCCATGCAAATCTACAAACGAAGCCGTACTTATAAAAATTTGGAGATTTCCTTTCATGACCATCGCAGTAGGACGCGCCCCCAGTAGAGGGTGGTTTGACGTACTAGACGACTGGTTAAAGCGCGATCGCTTCGTATTCGTAGGGTGGTCAGGAATATTATTATTCCCCTGCGCCTTCCTAG
>Ga0209172_10000796_pt1 | contig 79616 bp, 60 predicted proteins | sample LarsenN4metaG_FD_184113 | JGI IMG/M metagenome (GOLD analysis project Ga0209172, IMG submission 184113) | Hot spring sediment bacterial and archeal communities from British Columbia, Canada, to study Microbial Dark Matter (Phase II) - Larsen... ... | reverse complement strand
CTCAATGTTATAAACGGCAGAATGCGGGTTTCAGCCATTCATAAACGTTAAAACCGGACGTTTTTATGAGAATCATTCTCATATCGAGAATTGCTGAATCCGTAAGGTTCAGATTGACAGACCTTTCATCCACACGCCAAGATGAAAGCAGGAATATAACGGTTTGTAAAGCTAATGTCATTGGAGTTTCTCTCACTAGAGACAGTTGAAGAAATCGCTCAGCAGTATGGTTATTGGGCCGTCTTTCTGGGGATCTTGCTTGAAAATATTGGCTTTCCAATTCCTGGAGAAACTGTGACCTTAGCAGGCGGTTTTTTAGCAGGCAGTGACCAACTCGATTACTGGATTGTGTTAGCCGATGCTACCTTGGGGGCTGCGATCGGGGGCAACATTGGCTATTGGATTGGCCGCACAGGCGGATGGGCACTCTTAACCCGAGTGGGGAAACTGTTGCGGGTTAAAGAACCAAAACTACTTGCCCTCAAACAGCAGTTCAGTGACAACGCGCCTAAAGCAGTTTTTCTAGGCCGATTCATCGCGCTTTTGCGAGTCTTTGCAAGTCCGCTCGCGGGCATCGCTGAAATGCCCTATCCTCAGTTTCTTTTCTACAACACAGTAGGAGCCGCTACTTGGGCAACGGTGATGGTGTCGCTCGCCTATTTCGCAGGCCAGGTTGTGCCGCTTGATCAGCTAGTGGGGTATGCCAGCAAGTTTGGCCTGGTCACTTTTGTAATTATTGTTGCCTGGCTGGTTGTGCCGATCTGGTTAGAGTCCCGTAAATCTGAGGCGATCGCAACAGAAGCATCAGAAAAACAAGACTAAAAGTTGGGGGTAGCATCCGCTACCCCCCCTTTTGTAGATGCCTCTGCACCCCTTATTTACTGACGTCCAACTTCAGCCCAGACGCGAGTTGGCAGTCCCCAAACGTACACAAATCCTTCAGCGGCTTTGTGGTCAAACTTATCTTCAGCTCCATATGTAGCCAGGTCAGGGCTATAGATTGAGTTTGCTGATTTTCGCCCAACGGCGCTCGATAGTCCTTTAAAGAGCTTGACGCGCACTGTGCCTGAAACTCGTTCTTGCGTCTTTTGAATAAAAGCATCCAAGGCTTCTTTCAAAGGACTGTACCACTGACCGTTGTAGACCAACTTGGCATAAGTTTCTTCGAGGGTGCGCTTATACTGACTCAAATCGGGCGTGAGTACTAAGCTCTCAAGATCTCGGTGCGCTTGAATTAAAACACTGAGAGCAGGCGTTTCATAAATTTCTCGCGACTTGATCCCAACCAGGCGGTTTTCAATCATGTCAATTCGCCCGACACCATGTTGTCCAGCCAATTGATTCATTTCTGTGATCAGGGCAACGGGGTCGTAAGCGGTGCCATTAAGAGCAACCGGAATCCCTTTTTCAAAGCTGATCTCGACGTAAGCTGGCTCGTCGGGTGTGTCTGCGATCGCGGTGGTCATTTCATACACTTCTTCGGGTGGCTCAGCCCAAGGGTCTTCTAGCACGCCCGCTTCGATCGCCCGACCTAACAAGTTTTTGTCAATACTATAGGGCGACGATTTCTTTACCGGAGCGGGAATTCCATACTTCTCACCGTACGCGATCGTCTCTTCCCGACTCATCCCCCATTCACGCGCTGGGGTCAAGACTTTAAGGTTGGGGTTAAGGGCAGCGATGGAAACATCAAAGCGTACCTGGTCATTCCCTTTGCCTGTACAACCGTGAGCCACGGCATCGGCACCGTACTCTTCAGCGGCCTCGACCAGCATCTTGGCAATTAAGGGGCGGGCCAACGCGGTTGATAAAGGGTACTGATTTTCGTAGAGTGCATTCGCCTGAATCGCTGGAAAAGCGTAGTCTGTCACAAAGGTCTCAATACCATCAACCACCAGCGAAATGCTGGCACCCGAATTTAGGGCTTTTTCTTTAATTGGCGCTAATTCGTCTCCCTGACCCAAATCGGCAGCCAGGGTAATCACTTCTTCTACGCCCCATTCATGCTGTAGGTAAGGGATACAGACAGAAGTGTCTACCCCACCAGAATATGCCAGGACAACTTTTTTGGCGCGACCCATGACTTCCTCAGTTCAATTCAAATGACTAAACCTCAACATTATGCAGTGAATTTAGTCCATTACTGTCTGAGAAGACACAGAAAATGCTACGTCAAGACTACACATTCACCAATAATCCACCAGATCCTAAAGTGTGAATCATGTTAGCCAGTCTTGATCAATGAAAATTTAGCAGTCAAACCTATCAAGATTAGCAAATGTTTTTTCTGAACAAACTATCAGGACTAACCTCAGAAATAGCCATTTAAAGGTTTGCTCAATTTTTAATACCCGTGTTGGCAATACCTTGAATAAACTGACGCTGGCCTAATAAAAATAAACCCACTACTGGTAATGTAGCGATCGCAACAGCAGCCATTAACAACGACCAGTCACTTGTGAATTGCTCTTGAAATTCTGCCAGCGCTAACTGCACGGTGCGTAGCTCAGGTCGCGTTGTAAATACAAGTGGTTTAAATAAATCATTCCACTCGCCAATAAAGGTAAACAAAAACAGGGTCACCATTGCGGGGCGTGCCAGTGGCAACATGATTTGCCAGAGGATTTGCAGCGGATTAGCACCATCTAAAGCAGCGGCCTCTTCTAACTCAATCGGAATAGTCTGAAAATATTGCCGCATCAAAAAAATACTGAAACCATTTGCCGCAGTCGGTAAAATTAAAGCTCCGTAAGTATTGATCAAATTTCCCCATTTCAAAATTAAAAAGGTTGGAATCACTAACATTTGAAATGGGATCACCAGTGTCGTCAAAATCACCAGCAAAACGGTTCTTCGGCCTCGAAAAGAAAGCCGGGAAAGGGCATAGCCCGCCAGAACGGAGGTGGCAATTTGGCAAAAGGTAACGGCGATCGCTACTAATGCAGAATTGGCAAAAGCGAGGACAAAATTGCCCTGTGCCCAGGCCTGACGAAAATTTGCCAGCGTCCACTCAGAAGTCGGTGTCGAAAAAGCAATGACTAAAACTAATCCCAACGGACTTAAAACCAGTCCCGCACTAATAATGAGTAAGCACTCATTCAATCGTTGCCATAGAAACCTACTAATAGAAGATGCCTCACTAGACAGATTCTCAAAGGACATGGTTATTAAGCGCAAGTAACAAGCTAAAGTGATACAAGCACAGGTTGAGATATATTGTAAAATCCAGCTTGAATTCGCAACTAAACTGTACTTAATGCCGAGTTATCGGCTGCATTTCTGAGGAGATGAGAAACTTATGCCGCAACTTGAGGCGAGTGTAGCAATTGACTTTCACAGTGAAACTTACAAAGACGCCTACAGTCGGATTAACGCGATCGTCATTGAAGGTGAGCAGGAAGCCACTCAAAATTACCAAAAGTTGGCTGAGCTACTGCCCGACGATCACGACCAGCTTCTCAGTCTTGCCCGGATGGAAGGTCGTCATAAGAAAGGGTTTGAAGCATGTGGCCGCAATTTGAGCGTGACACCTGACATGGAGTTTGCGCGTGAGTTTTTTGCCCAGCTTCACGGCAATTTTCAGAAAGCTGCCGCAGAAGGTAAGGTTGTTACCTGCCTGCTGATTCAGGCTCTGATCATTGAGTGCTTTGCGATCGCCGCTTACAATATCTATATTCCGGTTGCTGATGATTTTGCTCGCAAGATCACCGAAGGGGTTGTCAAAGATGAGTACAGCCACCTCAACTACGGCGAAGAATGGCTCAAAGCAAATTTTGAAGCTTCTAAAGCAGAACTCGAAGAAGCCAATCGGCAAAATCTGCCTTTGGTTTGGCAAATGCTAAACCAGGTTGAGCAGGATGCCCATGTGCTTGGCATGGAAAAGGAAGCGCTCGTCGAAGACTTCATGATTCAGTACGGGGAAGCGCTCGAAAATATTGGCTTCACAACCCGAGAAATCATGCGGATGTCTGCGAGTGGCTTAGCTGCCGCTTAAGTTTCACCTGGCAGGCGTGGGGCAAGGGCTTTGCTCTTGCTCCTGTGCCTTGCGATCGCTCAAAGTTTAAGATTTATTAGCTAGTGCCCTTCATCTATAAGAACTTTTGAAGCATTAAATTTGCTGGTTGTGCCTCAGATGGTAGTGAAGAACACCGTTCTTGGGTACGCTAATGACGTTTGCTCATTTTTGCAACATATCTCCGCTTAATTTTTTTCGGGACTGTACATGTTTGGCTTAATTGGTCATCTCACTAGTTTGGATCACGCTCAGGCAGTCGCTAGGGATTTAGGATACCCAGAATACGCAGACCAGGGACTCGACTTTTGGTGCAGCGCGCCACCGCAAATCGTAGACGAGATTAGGGTCACTAGCATTACCGGGCAGACGATCGAAGGGCGCTACGTTGAATCGTGCTTTTTACCTGAAATGCTTGCGACCCGTCGGATTAAAGCGGCAACCCGCAAGATTATCAACGCGATGGCTCATGCCCAAAAGCATGGCATTAACATCACAGCTCTGGGCGGGTTTTCCTCCATCATTTTCGAAAATTTTAATCTTGAGCAAATTCACCAAGTTCGCAACGTTGTCCTAGACTTCAAGCGATTTACGACAGGTAATACCCATACGGCTTACATCATTGCCCGCCAAATCGAGCAGGCCGCCCCCATGATGGGCATCAACCTGTCAGATGCAACGGTTGCCATTTGTGGGGCAACAGGTGACATTGGTAGCGGGATCTGCCGCTGGCTTAACCAACGCACGGATGCCAAAGAAATGCTATTGGTTGCTCGGAACCAAGAACGTTTACTTGCTCTGCAAGATGAACTTGGTCGCGGCAAGATTTTGACTTTAGATGAAGCTTTGCCACAAGCCGATATCATTGTTTGGGTTGCCAGTATGCCGAAGGGGGTTGAAATCAACCCAGCAGAGCTAAAACAACCTTGTCTCTTGATTGATGGCGGCTATCCTAAAAATCTGGGCACCAAAATTCAACATCCAGGTGTCACAGTCCTCAATGGTGGGATTGTCGAGCATTCGCTTGACATCGACTGGCGAATTATGAATATCGTCAATATGGACGTGCCAGCCCGTCAATTATTTGCCTGTTTCGCTGAATCGATGCTGCTAGAGTTTGAGAAGTGGCATACCAACTTCTCATGGGGCCGAAACCACATCACCGTTGAGAAGATGGAGCAAATTGGTGAGGTTTCTGTCAAGCATGGATTCCGTCCTCTGCTGGTTTAATGGGGAATTCCGCGAAATTAGGTTTAGGATAAGAAATTGGGTATCCGCCCTAGATTAACCATCTATTGTTTTCGATACCCTGTCCCGATTTCTGTTGATTCTGTATATGGCTCCTGAACGCAAACCGATTCTGCTAGATTTTGAAAAACCTCTGGCTGAGCTTGATGCCCGCATTGCTCAAATTCAAGAACTGGCAGAAGAGAATGAAGTGGATGTCTCTGAAGAGATCCGCCAACTTGAGCTTCGGGCTGTGCAGCTTCGCCAAGAAATCTTTAGTAGCCTTTCTCCACTGCAACGGCTTCAGGTGGCGCGTCATCCCCGTCGCCCCAGCACGTTGGACTATATTCAGGCCATCAGCGATGAATGGATGGAGTTGCATGGCGATCGCTGCGGTTCTGATGACTCGGCGGTTGTCGGTGGTGTTGCCCGGATCGGCGGTATGCCGGTTGTGATGTTGGGGCATCAGAAGGGACGGGACACCAAAGACAATATTGCTCGCAACTTTGGGATGGCTTCTCCGGGTGGTTATCGCAAAGCCATTCGGCTAATGGAACATGCCAATCGCTTTGGCATGCCAATTTGCACCTTTATCGATACGCCTGGGGCAAACCCCAATGCTGAAAGTGAGCGCTTGGGGCAAGGTGAAGCGATCGCCTACAATCTGCGTGAAATGTTTCAGTTTGAGGTGCCAATTATTTGCACCGTCATTGGCGAGGCTGGCTCTGGTGGAGCTTTGGGAATTAGTGTGGGCGATCGCTTGCTGATGTTTGAGCATTCAGTCTATTACGTGGCTAGCCCAGAAGCCTGTGCTGCGATTCTCTGGCGAGATGCGGGTAAAGCGCCTCAAGCCGCAGAAGCCTTAAAAATTACAGCTAACGATCTGAAACAACTCAATTTAATTGATGAAATTTTGCCAGAACCGATTGGGGGTGCCCATGCCGACCCATTAGCGGCGGCTGAAACGCTGAAATCAGCCTTGTTGCGACATCTTACCGATTTAAACAATCTCACCACTCAACAACGTCGCGAGTTACGTTATCAAAAGTTTCGGGCAATGGGAGTGTTTGCTGAAGCGATCGCAGAGTGAGGTTAATTTCGCCCACAAACGCGAAAACGCAGTGATATAATGGTTAAGTTACATTTATTCACACTTCTCTAAGTTTTTATCTGTCTACACATTCTGACCGCTATCACTAGCGGTAAGTAGTTGTGGACGACCGATTTTTAACGTCAGCTTTTCCTCAGTTTGTCTCAGTCGATCGCCCCCTTGCCCAAGACGTTACGGAACCCTGGAGATGACACTCAAAACTCAGCTACGTGCCGTGATTACCGGAGCAAGTAGTGGGATTGGCAAGGCAACAGCTCTTGCTTTTGCTCAAGCTGGCATCAACCTTGTGTTAATTAGCCGCAACCAAAGCAAACTCGATGAGGTTGCTCAGGCAGCTAGTGCCTACGGAGTTGAGGTCAAGACCTATTCAGTTGATTTATCTGAAGTTGAGCAAGTCAAGGAAAAAATTGAGGCAGTCCTCAATGATATTTCCCCTGTTGATATTTTAATCAACAATGCTGGCATGGGGTATACCAGCACCCTGATGGATACCTCTCTATCAGATTGGCAGCAGGTTCTCAATCTCAATCTCACCAGTGTCTTCCAATGTATCCAAGCAGTCCTACCACAGATGCGGCAACGCCAACATGGGACGATCATTAATGTGGCATCCATTGCTGGACATCAAACGTTTCCAGAATGGGGGGCATACTGTGTAAGTAAATTTGGTTTAATCGCGCTTTCTAAAACCCTGGCAGCGGAAGAACGACCTCATGGCATCCGGGTGATGACGATTTCACCTGGATCGGTCAACTCTCCAATTTGGGATACAGAAACCGTCCAGGCAGATTTTGATCGATCTAAAATGCTGACCCCTGAAGTGGTGGCTCAAACCATTCTTTATGCGGTCTTGTTGCCTACTTCCGCCGCGATCGAAGATCTGCTGCTACTGCCTAATGTAGGCACCTTCTAGTTTTTCGTGATGCCCCTTTGACCCATTCAAATTCATTGTCGAGTTATTGATTTACCATGACTATTGCTTCTTCTAACGGTTTCAATGCTTACGTTCCAACTTCACCTGAAAATCCAACTCGTGTGCAAACTCGTCCCGATCGCAACACCCTGGATGGCACTCAATCTCCCAAGCTACACAAGCCAACAGATGAAACGCAAGAAGAAATGATGGACGCTGTGCGCACAATTCTGCTTGGGGTAGGGGAAGACCCAGATCGCGAAGGGTTGCTCAAAACTCCAAAGCGGGTTGCTGAAGCAATGCGATTTTTAACGAGTGGTTATCATCAGTCCCTTGAAGAGCTAGTCAATGGTGCCATCTTTGATGAGGGGCACAATGAAATGGTTTTAGTGCGTGACATCAATGCCTTTAGTTTATGCGAGCACCACATGCTGCCATTCATGGGTCGTGTTCATGTGGCTTATATCCCCAATCAAAAAGTGGTTGGCTTGAGTAAACTCGCTCGCATTGTTGAAATGTATTCTCGCCGCTTGCAAGTGCAAGAGCGTTTGACTCGTCAGATCGCTGAAGCCGTTCAAGAAATTTTAGAACCTCAAGGGGTCGCGGTTGTGATGGAAGCAACCCATATGTGCATGGTCATGCGTGGCGTCCAAAAGCCTGGCTCCTGGACAGTGACCAGCGCAATGTTAGGTGTCTTCCAAGACGATCAAAAGACTCGCGAAGAGTTTCTCAACTTGATTCGGCATCAGCCTGCTTTTTGGTAAAGCGCCGAATGGCAATGAGGTTATCTACCCTTTAGAGGTAGCTGCTGAAGCTAGTTTAGCAATGCTATACTACTTCAGCAGAGTTTTGCCGATGTGGCTCAGTGGTAGAGCACTCGATTCGTAATCGAGCGGTCGCGGGTTCAAATCCCGCCATCGGCTTAGATCCAACATTTATTTTGGGTATCGTTGCATTCTTATTTAGAAACGGGTGCCTCAGATATGAGAGCGGTGTTTTGCTACAACCCAAACGCTCTAGCAAATCTGTGCAGCCCAAACTTATCAAGCAGACATTTACAGAGACGTGCGTTTTACTTGCGTCAGTTATACCAACTTTGCTTTATGACACTGACTTAATTGATAATCTCGTGATAGGATTCACGAGATTTTATTAATTTTCACCTGATAGTAAATTCTTACGCATGGACTTCATTTCTGATCGCCCGGATGGTTTGTTGGATGTAGAAGCCGTACAAAAAGCCATCAATCGATCGCGTGCTTCGGTCTATCGCTATGCCAACACCGACCCCAACGAGTTAAACCCGCTTTACAACCCTAAGCGACTCAACCCAGAATTACGCACTAGCAAAGATGACCCCTTGTTGTTTCACCCGAACGAAGTTGCTCGTTTTGCCACCAATATTCTAAAAATTCGGGATGTCAAAGTTGAGCTAAAGCAAGTCCCCCCTGACCGGACTCAGGAGCTTTTGCAAGAAATCTTGACAGAACTAAAAGAAATTCGCCAAATGCTTACTCAGAGCAGCTCTTAAGGGGAATCCACACCTCATAGGGGAGGTTGAAACCTGGAGAGTTTAGTTAAAATCTATGAACGTAGCCCAACGTTGGGCTTACTGGTTAAAACTGATACAGCTTGTGATTACACAAAGAATATATGCAATCAGGTAGTTCATCTAGCAATTCACTTGATCGACCGCGAAGTCATTTTGGAAACTTTTTTGGCACCGTCATTGCATTGCTTACGCTTGTCTTGCCCCTTGTGATCATCAACCATTATTCTGGCATTCGTGATTCTTCACCAAGTACCTACCCGACTCCACGGCTCAGAAAATAAACGACTCGCGACATTCGTCAGCAGGTTCGGGTCAGCAATTCTCATTTTGAAACATTTGTACTGTAGCCAGAGTGTCTAAAGACTTGTGCACTCAATGTTATAAACGGCAGAATGCGGGTTTCAGCCATTCATAAACGTTAAAACCGGACGTTTTTATGAGAATCATTCTCATATCGAGAATTGCTGGGTTCGGGTAGCAAGACTCGCGAGACGGTTTGAATGTCGCTATGATTAAATTAATCGTGTGTTATTGGAAATTGTGTCCAGGATTGAGTAATGACATCTTACGCATCTTCTAGTGCTAGAGCTGAAATGAGTGAGTTGCGGCGGTTGCGCAGCTTACTTCCACCTGAACTGCAAAGTTGGGTCACGGTTGAAAGTACCACACTGGTCAATCCCCCTCTTATTTCTTGCGAAGAGATTGGCAAGGATGAAGTTGAGATTCAGATTGACATGCCAAAGTGGGAGCAAATGGCGACTGACCAACGCAACCTTTTGTTTTGGCACGAAGTGGCTCGCATTCAAAATGACACGATCCCAAAAGATGGTTGGGAGATGGCTGCCCTGGCGATTGGCTTAGGTGGCGCGGTTGGTGAGCTTTGGGTGCAAGATGGTTTACTTCTGGTATTGGCGCTAACCCTGTGTGGTGTTTCAGGTTGGCGGCTGTGGCAAAAAAATAACAGCGATAAGTTGTTAAATGACTTGATTGAAGCTGATGAACGGGCGATCGCGTTAGCTCAGCGCTTTGGTTATTCTTTGCCCAACGCTTATAAGAGCCTGGGCAGTGCCCTTAAAATTCTGATTGAGCAATCGCCTAAGAAGAAGTTGAGATCGCGGTATGAGTCTCGCCTCAGTGCCTTGAAAAAGAGTGCCGCTAAAGCCAAAGCAAAGATGCAGCAACAAGCGCCGACAACTGGCGAAGCTTACTAGGTAAGTGGTAGAGGTAGCAATTACCAAAGGCTGACACAAAACGATTGATTTAATACCCTGCTGACCTGATTGAGTTAGCAGGGTATTTTGCCAATAAAGCTCTCTCTAAATGCCCCCAGTCACGGATCTTTAACCAAGAGTCAGTTTAGGGAGAGCGGCTGAGCAGTCGATAAATCAATTGAAACAAGGCTGTAATGGCGATCGCGCTAATCCCAGCTAAAACAGCTAACGCCACCAGCGCCAGTAAAGGATTACTACTCGCAATTAAAATCTGTCGGAGTGGCGAGAAAACGAGCATCAGAACTAGCGTTATGCCCCCTAAGATGACTAAATCAATCCGCTCGATAATGCGGCGACGCTGTAACCAGACTAAGGAAGCGGCAATGAGTAGCCACAGGCTAGCCCTTACGATACCTGGCAACGGCAAACTGAACAGGGCGATCGCCAGTAAACAGCTCTCAAAGCCCCAAAAAGCAGCATTGGCTAATAACTCCAACAAGGAGAAGGAAGGCTTTGCAACTGTCGCCGCAGCAGCGGTCTGAGCTTGTTGTTGACTCAATGGCTGCGGCGCAACCGGTTGGATCGGCGCGGGGGTCGCTGGCTGTAGAGCAGTGCCAGGTGAGGAACTCATCGCTGGTGCTGACTGCCCTACCCCCAGGGGAGGCGCGGTTGGAGGCGTGACAGGAATTGAAACAGTAGCAGTTGGCGCTGCCGCAGAAGTTGGAACTTTGCGCTTCCGAAACTTGGATGGCGGCGTTTGCAGGGCAGTCAACACGTCTTTAGCAGACTGATAGCGACCACTGGGTTGTGATACTAAGAGTCGATCAAGAGTTGATGCAAGTGGCTCTGTTACTTGAGGCGCGTGCGATCGCCAGCGCCAGGCATTGTTGTAAGAGTCATACAAGTCGGCGGGTTGTTTGCCTGTTAACAACATGACACAGGTAACAGCCAGCGCATACAAGTCGGTAGAAGCATACACTTCACCCCCCGCGACCTGCTCAGGCGGCGCAAACCCTTCCGAATAAATCCCGGTTGAACGTTTGCCACCCTTGGTTGCCTGGCGCACGGCACCAAAATCAAGCAGGTAGTAGCGGCCATCGCGGTGCTGCATGATGTTCGAAGGCTTAATGTCACGGTGAATCGTGCCATTCTCATGCACAAACGAGAGAACTGGCAAAATTGCTGTGAGCATTTCCAGCACGTCTGAGTCAGAGAAAATACCTTTTTGTTGCAGCAGTTCCTCTAAATCCTGACCGTCAATAAACTCTTGCACTAGATAGAAAAATTGGTCACTCTGGCCGGGTTGAGCACCTGGTACAGCCAGCTCAAAAAAAGCAAATAAGTCAGGAATGAGTGGATGAGCGTTGCCCAAATTCTCTAACACTTCGGCTTCCCGCTCAAACATTTCACGGGCGATCGCCCACTGAGCCGAAGTCAACTTAACCGAAGGCTGAAACTGCTTAACTACACACCGACGCATCCCTGGTGTGTGGCGATCGCGGGCTAAAAACGCGGCTCCAAAACCTCCCTGCCCCAAGAGTCGCACGGGAAAGTAGCGCCCCGCTAAGATGAGCGGCATCCCGCAGGCGGTGCAATATTTTTGCGGGACAGATTTTAAGAACTCAGGGTTGTCGAGATCTGGAAACGCATTTAATTTTTGACAACCTGGGCGGGTGCAACAGAGATCCATACGGGACGATGCCAATTTAGGATTCTATTTCGGGCGATACTAAGCGGTTGTGATGATTGACTGATGCACTGTTAACGACGTGGCCTGAGTTAAGGTTTGTGGCATTCAGGGGGCCTGCGCTGTTCGCTTTTGACTGGTCAGCTCGTTCAAGTCGATATTGCTCCATCCTAGCGGCATGGAGCGACGAAAACTGTGGCAAAATATCCTGACAAAACGCTTCAGCCGCTTTAGAACGGTAACGGTTTGGGTTGGTAATCACAGCCAACATCCGTTTGACGACCACATCTTCAATTTTGACGCGATGCACCATCCCCATCTGCAATTCTTTCTCAATCGCTGTAGTCGAGACAAAGGCACACCCCAAGCCAGACTGCACAGCCGTTTTAATTGCCTCAATGGAGTTTAGCTCCATTTCAATCTTAAGTCGGCGGGTTTCGATACCAGAGCGGGTTAGCACCTGATCAATCACTTTGCGAATTGTTGATTGAGAATCGAGTGCGATAAACCCAAGTCGATATAGATCTTCTTTTTGAATCGTATCTTGTTTTGCAAACGGGTGGTGAACTGGCAAGATCAATGCGAGTTCGTCTTCAGCGTAGGGAATAATTTCTAGAGAATCATGCAATTCCGGTGAAATTTCACCCCCTATAATTGCCAAGTCAATCTGCCCGTTTGCCACACTCCAAGACGTTCGTCGAGTTGAATGCACATGAAGCTGCACCGCCACATCGGGGTATCTTTGTCGAAACAAACCAATCATCCGGGGCAGCAAATAAGTTCCAGTCGTTTGGCTAGCGCCAATAATCAGGGTGCCACCCTGCAAATTTTGCAAATCTTCGATCGCGCGGCAGGTTTCTTGGCACAGCGTCAAAATCTTTTCGCCATAGCTCAACAGCAAATGCCCAGCTTCAGTCAGTTGCGCCCTTCGCCCACCCCGATCAAACAGGGGCACATCCAGTTGTCGTTCCAAGTTTTGCACTTGCAAACTAACAGCTGGTTGCGATACATACAGGCTATCAGCCGCTCGTTTAAAGCTACCTTCAGCGGCGATCGCTTTAAGTATGCGAAGTTGATCTAGGGTAAAAGGAAGGTCAGACATGTTGTTAAACCTGTGAGATTAAGGAGCTACCGTTGACGATTTAGTCGTACTGCCCAAGATTTTTGTTAATGTTGCCAAGCAAATTATTTATCCCCTTAAGTCAAAAAACGTAACATAAGTAACGATATGAGTCTCCAGCAATCTGTCGGTTATAGCGCATCTTGCAATGTAAATTAATCATCTATGAATCAGGAGGTCATTCAATCATTTTTAAATCTACAGGGCATCGCGGGCATTGCTCTGATAGATGGGCGATCTCGTCCTTATTTTTGTGGCATTGATCAAGCACTTAATTTTCAACAAAAAGAAGCGCTGGCACAAGGGATTCTACAGGTGATTGAGACGATCCCTGAGGGGTTTGATTCATTTGAGTTTCAATTCACAGGGCATGATGTTTACATTTACAAGTTGAAACATGGCATCGTCTTGCTGGTACTAACTAATCATTCCCTCGTCTATGCAGAGTACCTAAAGATAATTAAAGACCTAAAAGCAACGCTTCAGGAAGATATTGCCAATGCAATTGCGACTTTTCGCTTAATTGCGGGCAACATGACTTTATCGGGAATTGATTACTCGAAGATGGGGCAGCGTGATCCGAATACGGCAGCAACCAGTTCGCCGTCCGTTGTGAGATCGTCTCAAGCTACGACTAATCCACCTGTTACACCCTCCCCATCTCAAGAATCAGCGGTTAGCTCGCCTGCCGTCTCTTCATCACCTGTTGCTTCAGCAAAGCCAACATCTTCGGCTCCAAGCCTTAAAGAAGTGGTTGCTGCGTTTAACCAGCTCAGCCAATTTACGGCCGATTACTTAGGTCCACACGTGATCAGTAACTATTGGAAATCAACCCGCCCAGACGATGATTGGTTGGCTCAGTTCCAAGTTGATCGCACAGCTCGGTTTAACCTTGACCCAGCGATCGCGAGCAATGCTCAGCAGCCCGTTATCCCCTCTGAGTCTGAGTTGATTCAAACCTGGGTAGCGGCCTTTATTAAACGCTGCACAGTTGTAATCCGCGACTTTCCTGCACTGGTTGAGCAAAAAGCATTAACCGATGCTCAAAAGGTAATTCTCCTCAAGCGCCCCTAGTGGGTGATCGGTGCTAGTTCTCTGTTTCATCTTTCAAAGGAGCTGCGAATGGTAAAGATTGTGCGCCTCGAACCGATTGCCCAAGAAACGGCGATCGCCACTAACAGCAATATCTTGTCTGTATTGATCAATAAAGATCTGGATGTCTTAAAAGAATGTGGCGGCCGGGGAATGTGTGCCACCTGCCATGTTTATGTCAAAGAAGGGATGGAGGCGCTCAGCCCGATTAACCGACGTGAGCAGCGCACGTTAGAGGTGATTACAACCTGTAAGCCAAACTCACGACTGGCTTGTCAAGCGCAGGTGATTGGCAACGGGTTAGTCGTTGAACTGCCCCCCGGTATGTACATCAACTCCATCAAGGATATTGAGGCGTTAATTGGGCGACGAGCCGAAGAAAACCTATTGCACCCCATCACTGGTCAAGTCCTGGTCGAAGCCGGAAAACTCATCACGCGCTCAACGTTGAAACAGATTGAAGACACCACTAACTTCAACTTTGGCTCTTACTTTGTCCAATCGTCTGAGGCGTAACCCCGCAAACAACCTTGCGACAGAGCCACAGTCCCCTTTTTCTATGCGTCATTGGTCTGGAGCGATGGTTTTTGGGGGCTGGAAAAACTCCAATACCGTCATAGCCATCACTTCTCAGAAGGCGTTTGAACGCCCCCTGATCATCACTTTTTGACGGTGAGGGGGATTTTCGTAGGCTAGCCGCTTGGCTTTGCCAATTTGCGCATAGCGGCTAGTAGTTCACCAAAAAAACTTTACAGGGTCGATAATGACTGAGTCATTGGTCATTATCGACCCTGTAAAGTTGGCTTAGCAGACCACTAGTAGCCCCCGCAGGATGGGTATGATGCAGTTTTAGGGCACTTTGCGAGAAGAAGAGGAATTCTGCGCTTAACCAAAGGTCTACCGATAGTTCCAGTCAGTTTCTTCATCTCTGGTATACCCTATAGAAACTTCTGCAATCGCACAGGTATGAAAATCTCTGCTCATACGTAAATCGTTACTGTGCCTTGGGTAATCTATACAAAAGTTTACTTTCCCTTTTACTGCTGCATCTATGCTGAGCAAATTGCAAAAATTGAGCTGGGATACGGATGGCCGTTACGCAAGCGACGAAGAGCTGCGGTTTATTGCTGATTACTTGCAAAGTTACGGGGTGCGATTGCAAACTTATCAGCGGCTTCAGCAGCTTGAGATGACGATTGTACAAGAGGTTTACCAGAAAGTATGGGCGATCGACCCTAACTTGTTTATGAGTGGCACTGAAGACGTGAGTGCCAAGTGGAAGCGAGACACAATCCGCGTGTTGCGTTACTCTGCTGTAGCAATGTTGCTCAACGACACCGATACCCTCTGCGAAAAGCTGTTGTATTGGATGCAAACCATTATGAAAGCGTTTGGTGCCCAGCAGAGTTGCAAAGTGACTTATGAGCAAATGCAAAAGGTTGTCAAAAATCATCTCAGCGCCGACCAGGCCAGTGTTTTCTGTTCGGTGCTTGAAGTGAACGAGCGCCTATTGGGGATTGCTGGCTAAACAATCCCCCTTTCACAATCAACCCCTGTGTTTATCCTAAGAGCGTGGAAGCTTTAGGTAGTCGCCTCTAAATCAGTGCGAGGAGGCACGGGAAATGATCGGGTGCCGACAATTCCGGGGGCAAGGGCGGATTGCGGTTCGCCCAACATAATCACAGAGCAAGCGACTTCTTGAGCAATTTGGGTAGTTGTGTCACTCACGATTAAGCCGCCACTGCTCGTGCGACGAGGCAGCGATCGCAAAATCACCAGGTCGTAATCTTGAGACAGATCAGCAACAGCTCTCACAACATTTTCGTGAGGTTGAATGCAAATCTCTAGCGGAGTAGTAACAACCTTTTCGGCTAAGAGAGTGAGTTGAGATTCCATCCACGCGATGCGACCCGGTGTGGAAGCGCGATCGCAGACATGCAGTAGCGTTACCTTGCCATCATTAGCCAGCGCAAGTGTATGGGCAAAGCGAATCACCCACTCACCCCGTTGAGCCAGGTTTTCAATGGGTATGAGAATGCGCTGAAATCGCGTTGGCGAATCAAGCAACCGGGAAATTGCAACGGGACAATGAGACGCCCACAAGACACTATCAATCACATTGCCAAATAGACGAGCTTGTAAGCCAGTGCGTTTCCCCCATCCCATCACAATCAAGTTTGCATTTTGCTCTCGACCGGCGCGGTTAATGCCTTGAGCAATGCTGTCGTCAATGCGAATCAGCGGTTGTGCTTCAACGCCCAATTCACGGCTAACAGCGACCGCATTATCGAGTAACGTCTCGCTATGAGCAAGTGCTTTTGCAAGCTGTGGATCATTCATGTGAACATGCCCTACCGCGATCGATAGGGGCACAATGCGGCTCTCGCTATGGTTACGCGTTAGCAAGGCTGCTAGCTCTAGCAGATTGCGTTCAGTTTGGGGATTGTTAACAGGCACGATCGCCACCATTGGCTGAGTTGGCGAATCTTCCCACCCGATCGCGTCAGCATCAATATCTTCGATCAGGCGGGCAGCTCCCAATTTCGGCGCAAAGCGGGCTGTGAGTATTGGCCCCAAGGTTGAGGTCACCAACATCATCACAATCACAGTGTTGACCACTTCTTCGCGCAGCAAGCCCTCCCGAAAGCCAACCAGTGTAGCAGCCAAAGTTGCAGCGACTTGAGGTAATGATAGTGACCACATCACCATCAGTTCGTTGAAACCGTAGCGAAATGAGAGCTTAGCCAACAGAGCTGCAATAAATTTGCTACCGATTAAGCCAGAAGTAATTGCAACTGTCAAACCGAGCGCATACGGGGTCGTTAAGCTTTCAATAAATTTGGGGAGATTGATCAGCAGCCCCATATCCACAAAGAAAATTGGGATAAATAGAACGCTGCCAATAAACATGACTTTTTCTTTAACTGGGCTATCACCGATGACCCCGTTAACCGCTAACCCCGCTAAAAACGCTCCAACAATTTTCTCAATCCCAATCAGTTGTGCGCCAACCGCTGCTAAAAAAACCGCTAACAGAATAAAGAGAAACTGATTTCCTTCCTCATCACCTGACTTTCGAAAGAAGAACTTACCTAAGCGATTTAACCCAATCAACACAACCAGGGTGTAAATTGCCAGTGACCCCAGCAAAATACCTAACTGGAGTGGTGTAAAGTTGCCTGATTTAATGCCAACACAAATGGCAAGCACTAACAACGCGCCAATGTCAGTAAAAATGGTGGCACCAATTGTTACTGTGACCGCTTCGTTTTGCACCACCCCCAACCGACTCACAATTGGGTAAGCCAGCAACGTATGTGAAGCCAAGAGGGAACCAATCAGAATAGCTGGGTTCCAATCGTAGCCAAATAAACGCCCTAAAGCAGTGCCAGCAATGAGCGGCACAATGAACGTGAAGAAACCAAACCCGAGCGAACGATTTTTCGTCTTTTGAAACTGCTCTAGCTCAATTTCTAAACCAGCAACAAACATCAGGTAGACTAACCCAATGTCTGAGAGCAGATTCATTGTGTCGGTTTCTGAGTTGAGTAGCTTCAACCCAAAAGGGCCTAAAATTACACCCGCCGCAAGTAACCCAACCAACCCTGGCAAGCGAATACGTTCAAAAACTGGTGGAATCAGGAGAATCACTGCCAATAAAACGACAAAAGCGACTATTGGTTCCCCTTTGACTGATTGGGCGGCCGCAGCCAATATCCCCATAGGTGCCCCGTGTATTGAGATAAGTGCTAAGTGAAGTGGCTGCGCCATTGCTTTTTGAAACAGCCAAAATCTTTACGAATATAGCGGTTCACTGAATGAATCGCTAGTCCATCCTGGCGTAAGTTTAGATTGGCAACCAAAAAATCGTGATGTAACTAAAGGTGAATTTGACTCAGAATCAATTGCAGGCGATCGTAATCATCCTTAAGTAGCAAACTTAGCATTCGCCCCGCTTGCACGAGCCACGCGCGATCGCCCCGACGCAATTGATACACTTCCCGTAAAGTAGCGGCAATCAGCGCCTCAGTCGGCGCATTTGTGAGTTGCATCAAGGTTCTCAAAAACTCAAGCTCGTTGGTGAAATCGATAATCTCATCCGTTGAGCAGCACAAAACAGCCTGGTGAATTTGAGGTGGACGCGGAGGTAAGTATTGTCTGACAACGGCGGTTGTTGCGTCTCCCCCCGTCTGAAACCCCGCGATCGCCGCCTTAAACTCAGTTTTGAGCATAGCAAAAATTTGCGGCTGTTGCTCGCGTAGCTCTTGCAGCGACAGCCCTAACGCGCGGGCCCGATGCACCGAATCAATCGGATTGGTTGTGACGTGATAAACCACTGCAAAGATTGTGTTGCCCGATTCTTCATCAAAGGATTTTACCCAACTGCCAAACGGCGGCATGACAGGAAACACCAAATCTTCAGGCTCTAGACATTGAGCTAAAAACTCAGTTGTCGAAGTTTCCGTCACTTCAGCGAAATGCTGAGGCGAGCGGTTTTGACTCACGCGTTGAGAGATAGGAAGGCGCATAGGAGACGGAGCAAGACCGAATGGGAGCAGAATTCAGGATTTGACTGTGAAGTTAAGATTGGGAGTTTGTTGCCCTCAAAGCGCAAAGCAAATCACATAAATAACTTCATTGCTGTATCGGTTTGGCGTTGCCAAATCCTTTCACAAAGACCGCAATCCTAAAAAGAACCTCAATCCTTCATTCATTGTGCTGCAATTTTAATGGGAAGCAGCTCTTGCGATCGCAATCAGTTCATCTACTCAAACAATTTGTTGAGAACCTGTCATATAACCTATTCTTTATACAAAAAGAAATTTGATGAACTGACTCGCCACTTTCTGTTTAAGTCAGCACTTACAAGATAGTCCTTATTTCTTCTTTTTAGCCGCTGCTAAATCAACTTCTTCTAGCTCCGACAATCGAAAAGTGACTAATTTATCCCAATTTCCACCTTCAAAAAGAACCGCAGCTTTACCATCACTGACCCGCTGCACTAACCCTTGAAAGTGGTAGTAAGTATCGTTTGGGTTAATTACTTTAACTGTAGAACCGGGGAGAATCATGGCTTATAGGCGTTGAAACTGTCTTCTTTAGCTTACGGCATGACTTCAAGTTTCATGCCATTTTGATGGAGAAATGAGGATTGAAATTTTCGATTTTCTCGATTACTAATAACGAACTCTCTGGCGGAAGTTCGCAACCGACTCAACTAGACCGATCGCAACAAAGTTGGTTAGCAAGGCTGAGCGTCCATAGCTAATAAACGGCAGAGGGATACCTGTAACAGGAGCCAACCCAATCGTCATGCCGATATTGACGACTAACTGAAACAGCAACATAGAAAGTACGCCAACCGCCAACAAAGAGCCAAAATTGTCTTTTGCATTTTGAGCAATGATAACCAGGCGCAAACAAATCAACCAAAATACTGCCAGCAGAGCCATGCAGCCAACAAAGCCAAGTTCTTCACCGATCGCCGAGAAGATAAAGTCAGTGTGCTGCTCAGGAATAAAATTTAACTGCGTCTGGGTGCCCTGGTTTAGCCCATGCCCCCAAAGCTGCCCGGAACCGATCGCAATTCGCGATTGAATCAGGTGATAACCACCACCCAGTGGATCTTTGTCAGGGTCAAGAAACAACACCAGACGGTCTTTTTGGTAGTCTTTGAGGACGTTATCCCAAAGAAAGTGACCTAAACCGCCACTCAGCAGGTTCACAACCAGGGTAGCGAGAGTGCCTAAGCGGTGCCAGGGCAACGTGCGCCAGGCAATTGCGCCGGTCAACACCACCCAAACCGCCGACACACCAATAAACCAGGGCGACACGAAGGCCAGGTTGAAAAAGATGGTCGAAATAATCGGGGAGATCATCAGCACCAACCAACCAGGGTTGGCATTTCCCCAATAGAGCATGCCAAGACTGATCGCCCCAAATACCAGGGAAGTTCCCAAATCGGGTTGAATGAAGACTAACCCCCAGGGAACCGCTGTCACCGCTAAGGCTCGCAACATTGCAGGAATAGTGGAGGCGGTTCGCTCATGCAACATCGCTGCCAGGGTAATGATCACCCCGACTTTGGCAAACTCAGACGGTTGAATGTAAAAACCACCAATCGAGATCCAGCGTTGCGCCCCCAGAGCCGAGGTACCCACAAACATCACTGCCAAAAGCGACAGATTTGTAACTGCGTAAATCACCCACTTAAACTGCAACAAATACTCATACCGAGTTCTGGCGAGCAACAGGGCAAGAATTAAGCCAATGCCACCAATAATCCAGTGTTGCATCCAGTCCGTCCAACCCTGGTTTAGCTCGGCACTACGAATTAAGATGCCACCAAAGCCTGTGACGCCAACGATTAAAACAAGCAATGTCCAGTCAATATTCTGCCAGGGTTGAATTAAGGACTTCCATTGGATACGTTGCCAGATCGGACGTTGCAGCATGGGCGTAGGGATGGGTGAAGTTAGAAATAACAAAAAGAAAACGATCGCGATCGTTCCTTGATAGCAATCATCTTCGCTCTATGCTAAGGCAGCAACGGACACTTTTGCGGCAATTTGTTGAGCGATCGCGGTTAAGGCTTTAGCTGAGGCGCTTTCGGGTTCGGCAACCACAATCGGAATGCCGCGATCGCCCCCATCTCGCAGCGCAATCTCTAGCGGCACACAGCCTAAAAGTGGCACACCCAGCTCGGTTGCCGCCTTTTCGCCACCTTGAGAACCGAAAATATCATATTGGCGATCGGGCATGTCTGGCGGAATGAAATAACTCATGTTTTCAACAATACCCAGGACATTCACCCCAAGCTGCTGAAACATCTTTAACCCCCGGCGCGAATCGGATAACGCGACATTTTGAGGCGTTGTGACAATCACTGCCCCCGCCATCGGCACCGCCTGCGCCAGCGTGAGTTGAGCATCCCCCGTTCCCGGTGGCATATCGACAATCAAATAATCGAGGGCGCCCCACTGCACTTGATAAAGAAACTGACGAATGATGCCATTTAGCATGGGGCCACGCCAAATCACAGGTTGGTCTTTATCAATCAAAAAACCCATCGAGACGAGTTTGACCCCGTGGTTAAAGGCAGGCTCCAGCTCTTCGCCGTTTTCGCCCTGGCGCACGACCACACCGCCCCCTTCTAAGCCCAGCATGATCGGCGTGTTAGGGCCATAAATATCCGCATCGATCAAGCCGACTTTTGCCCCCGATTGGGCCAAGGCCACAGCCACATTCACGGCGACTGTGCTTTTACCAACGCCACCCTTACCACTGGAGATGGCAATAATATTTTTTACTCCGTCAATCCCGGCGCGATCGGGTAAGCCTTTTTGCTGAGGTGTCTCAGCGGTCACTTCGACATCAACCTGAGCCACCCCCGGCAGGGTTTTTACCGCTCTTTCGCAATCTTCTACGATGAATTGGCGTAACGGGCAGGCGGGCGTTGTCAAAACCAGCGTGAAGCTGACAGCACCCCCCTCAACCTTGACGTTACGAATCATGTTCAAATCGACCAGGCTTTTACGCAGCTCAGGGTCTTGAACGGGTTTAAGAACCTGCAAAACGGATTCAGGCGTTAGGGTATCGAGCATTTTGGGTGAGCGATCGCCAATTAATAAAGTTTCCTGAATGATCTTATCGCTATCGTTCACCAAGTGACGGCAACAACTTAGAGGAATTGTTTGGGATGTACATCAATAAAATAGGGGCATTGTAGAAAATGCCCCTATTCAAACGCTTTATTTAGTCAAGCCTACTTCTGCTCAGGCAACATACACTTGTCGCTATCGCAGCCTGCTGGCCCTTCAGTTAAGCTAAAGCCCTGGTCATAGCGACTCAGCGCCGCATAAAAATCGGTTGTGCGCTGGCGCGTTTTCACTTCCTGCTGCAACCGGAGATAGGTTTCGCGATCGATCTTCTCAAACGGCAACCGGGGGAACGGCGCATCAAATCGAGCCAGCAAGGCTGCACTGATGTAACCTTCATCATTTGCGATCGCCTGGGCAATGCGACGACCCAATGGCTCGATCTCAGCTTCGGTCAACTCCAGGGTGGCGCTGGTATTGTGGGCTGTGTAGTGGGTCTGCACCTGCATGTAAAAGTCAAACTGAGCCAACGCCGAAAATTGCTCAATTGGAATCTCATCGGCTCCCGGCAAGTTTGCCCATGACACCTCAACCGGAATCTCGACGAGCCACTCGGTACAACGTGGATCAAAGGGATCATTCAGCAGATTACCTTGCTCATCCTTATCAGACTGAGATGGCACAATGCTGTAGCCGTAGTCGAGGCAAGCCAACGCAACCGGGTCGTTTTTGCGGAAAGTGATGCGACGAATAAACCGTTGCGCTTTGGGTGGGTGCCAACCCGGAGAAGCCCCCGTCAGCAGAGATTTTGTCCCCGCAGGCTGCACAGTCGTGCAACGGTTCGGACGCTTCAGGTTGTGGCGATCGCAATACTCCCACACTGTCTGATGCACTGCCGACTTCCAGAGATGGAGATATTCACGTTCGCGCTCTTTGAACTCTAAACCCGTCACTGTGTCGGGGCGTCCGGCTTGCCACCAGCGCAGCCACTCAACCCCAAAAGCATGCACAAAGAAGTCAAACAAGCCCGTGAAGGAGACCCCAACAATCGGATCTAACTCACGAGACTTTTGATAACGCGGCTCATTAAAGCGATGGTTGAGCAACGCTGCAACTGATAAAGCACCTGCTTTAAATGCTTCAATCTGTTCATCAAAATTCTGAGGATCTAGCCGATTGAGGTGAACTTCGGCCAGGTTGCAGTGAAAGTCGGCCCCTAAGATCTCCCCACAAGGATTTAGACCATAGCGTTGCAAGCGATGCGCCAACTCATCAGCAGGCATCTGAGGATAGTGACTTTGCAGCCATTCAGCCGCTTTGCCCTGGTTGTAGGCTTGCAGAAACGCTAGGCGCAGTTCTGGTGTGGTGAGCAGGTCACAGTTCGAGCGAGCGATCGCCTCTGGTGCGTACTGAATTGCCCCTTCCCCTGAATAAAACTGCTTGCGTACCGCATCAATGCACTCGTCTTCAGTCGGCTTGTGGTGAAAGACACGCGTGTGGTTTGCCATCCGCAACGCATCACGCTCAGGGTCAATCCGCCAGTTACCCGACTCATCTTGCTGCCAGAGATTTTCTTTCGCACCGGCAAACGCATCATCGCTACTAATGCCCTGACGCATGCCCGCCGATCGCCGAATGTTACCTGCCACTACTGTCGCTGCCGCTTCATCAATTAACAAGCAGCACTCAATTGAGGTGAGTTGGCGACCATTTGCCCGATTCAAAATAGCGGCACAACGCTCATAGAGTCCCGGTAAGCGAATTGGGTTTGCGACCCCCCCGAACCCTTTCAAAATCTCACCTTCAGCCCGCACATCACTCAGATCGACAACGACCTGCACCGGACCGTTAAACCGCTCGTCTGAAGCAAGTTCTAATAAGGCCTGATACGACTGCACCCATCCCTGACGGCTATCACCCACAAAAATCTGCACGCGATCGCCAGCAACCACCACTTCGGTTATTTCGCGCCGTTGCTCAGGAGATGTCACACCAATATTGCCAGCCAAGGCAACCTGCAACTGATTTCGAATCACGGGCAACTGATTAATGTAGCGCGGCTCTAAAATTGCCCCCGTTCCACAGCCCATCATGGCGAGATCCATCATCAAGCCAAAAGCACGCCAATCAATCACATTCGTGCTAGTGCAGTTGTAAGCCCCCGAAAAATTCTCTGGTTTGCGAATCCAATCTGTGCCGCCAACCCACAGCCACCGTCCCGAAGGTAAACTCTTTAACTCTTGCTGCATGCGGCGGAGCAAGTCAGCCTCTTCTGCGCTCAGGTTGCCTAACTCGACCAACCCCTGCGTTGTTCGCTGAATCACATCCTCTAATGGTTCGCGAGCGCCATCTTGACGACGGCTATAGGTGCGGTAGAACACAGGGTTTGCCGTTGGAGCCGTCTCCGGAAACTGGATAGCAGTCTCACCTGTTATCAGAGAACTCGGATCGTTCGACAACTGAGATGAGCGAATGTGATTAAGTTCTTGAACCATAGGAACGTTTGCCTTGCGACTAGATCTGGGTGCTGAGGATGCCTATCTACACTATCAGTAGGGGCTATCCGTAGAGTTGTAGCACAAAAACCCAATTTTGCGATCGCCAAAGAGATCTCATCGCTTCGCTTCTTTCTCCTGATCTGCGCCTGATCTCTTCTCTATTCTGACTCGTCTTCTCTCTTCCCTCTGCTCCCTCCTATTTGTCTCTCCCGCCCTTCTTGCCCATTCGATTCTCTCCTAAAATCTCCTCCCCTCGTTTTCCAGACACCTATCTCAGGTCGAATCCCAAGTTGGAGTCTTTCTTGCAAAATAAGATGAGATTAAATCTGAACCCAGGAAATATCCTGTGGTAGAGTCGAAGCAATTTCCCTGCTGCGGTGTGATTATGGCCCAACCGATCAAGTTTTCTCTGGCGCAATGTCGTGTAAGCGGTATTTTGTTGCACCCGTCTTCGTTGCCCAGCCGATTTGGAATAGGCAGTATTGGGGCAAGAGCGCGCCGCTTTGTTGACTTTTTAGCCGATACCGGACAACAGATTTGGCAAGTCTTACCCCTGGGGCCAACTGGATTTGGCAACTCACCTTATATGTGCTATTCAGCGATGGCTGGCAACCCGCTGCTGATTAGCTTGGAAAGCATTCGTGACTACGGCTTTTTGTCAGATGACGACTTCCATGGCGTGCCTGATTTTTCAAGCGATCGCGTAGACTTCGACGCTGTGATCCAATACAAAATGCCGCTGCTGCGCAAAGCCTGTAACAACTTCATGCAGTATGCCTCGCATGACTATCGGGAGGCGTTCAACGCATTCTGTTATCAAAAAGGTTACTGGCTCGACGACTACGCTTTATTTATGGCGCTTAAGCTCGACCAAAACAACTTGCCCTGGAACCAGTGGGAACCTGAATTGGCTCACCGCAAGCCTGAAATGCTGGAAAAAGCGCGGTTTCGGTTAGCTGATGAAATTACTTTTCAGAAATATATCCAGTTTGAGTTTTCACGTCAGTGGACGGAGTTAAAGCAGTACGCCAATTCGCGCGGCGTATTTATTGTGGGAGACATCCCAATCTATGTGGCACACGATAGTGCAGATGTCTGGTCGCGTCCAGAGAACTTCTCGCTCGATGCCCGGACGGGCGAACCCGCCATGATGGCCGGAGTACCACCTGACTACTTCAGCGCAACAGGTCAGCTCTGGGGCAACCCGATTTATAACTGGGCCAGGTTGCAAAAGACAGGCTTCAAATGGTGGATTGAGCGATTCAGAGCGCTGCTCGATTACGTTGACTATATTCGCATCGATCATTTTCGGGGGTTTGAGTCGTTTTGGGCGGTGCCAAAGGGCGCACCCAATGCCATGAAGGGACGCTGGATACAAGCCAGAGGTCGCGCCTTTTTTGAAGCCCTGCGGCAAGAATTGGGCGATCTGCCAGTGATGGCAGAAGACTTAGGGGTAATTACGCCAGAGGTTGATGCGCTGCGCGATCGCTTCGATTTTCCTGGCATGAAAGTGCTGCAATTTGCATTTGGCTCTGACCCCGCCAATCCTTTTTTGCCATTTAACTATGTGCGCAACTGCGTGGTGTATACCGGCACGCACGATAACGACACGACAGTAGGTTGGTTTGAAAAAGCGAATGACTACGAGCGCTCAAACCTCTTAAGCTACATCGGTGGAGTTGCCGAAGATGGGGTTCACTGGGATCTGATTCGACTGGCCCTCAGCTCGATCGCCAATGTTGCGATCCTCCCCTTGCAAGATGTCCTCGGCCTCGGCTCTGAAGCCCGAATGAACTTCCCCAGCGTGGCAGAAGGCAACTGGGGTTGGCGTTTCCACATGGAAGACCTGACCCATGAAAGCCAAGACCGCTTGCGCCATTTAACCCGGTTATTGGGTCGAGCACCTCTGCATTGGTAAGGCGCTGTTCAGCAGTGATGTTGCTTTTTCAACGTGGCTGTAGCAGCCGGCGTTGCTGAATGTATATATGATTTTTGGATCAGCATCCCTATGCTAGGGGCGTTTCGCGTTCGCGTAGCGTTCCACCGGAGACAACGCCCTTACAGAATTCATACGCCCAATCAGCAACGCCTAGCAGCCCTCAATGATTTGTGAAATGAGAGAGGTGGAGTGAGAAGGTTTGCTTCGAGAACTTTCTCGCAATCCAGATAGGATCGCCATAGTCGGCATCGGTTTTGGCCGTGTCGGCGCGATGCGATCGGTATAGCCCCTAATTTTGGTAAAAACAACTATAATTCAAAGTACGTTACTCGCTCAAAAGGGGCTGCTTTGTGTTTACGACGACGTTCTCCAAACCTGCTACTGACCGGATTCCCCACGATTTATTTACAGCCATCAGCGACCTTAAGCAAGAACTCAATGCGGTTATTTTGGCGCACTACTACCAAGATGCCGACATTCAAGATATTGCCGACTACATTGGCGATTCTTTGGGGCTTTCACGCAAAGCAGCTAACACCGACGCAGAAGTGATTGTTTTTGCCGGAGTTCACTTTATGGCAGAAACCGCAAAAATTTTGAACCCCGACAAACTTGTATTGTTGCCTGATCTTAATGCCGGTTGTTCGCTGGCTGATAGCTGCCCGCCGGACAAATTTGCTGAATTTAAAGCAGCGCATCCCGATCACCTCGTGATCTCCTATATCAACTGCACCGCCGAGATTAAAGCACTCAGCGATATCATTTGCACCAGTTCCAATGCGGTGCAAATCGTGCGCCAAATTCCAGCCGATCAGCCAATCATTTTTGCGCCCGATCGCAACCTCGGCAAATATGTGATCGAGCAAACAGGGCGTGACATGGTGCTTTGGGACGGCAGTTGCATGGTGCATGAAACGTTTTCTGAGAAGAAAATGGTGCAACTCAAGATGGAGCATCCCGAAGCAGAGGCGATCGCGCATCCTGAGTGCGAACCGTCTGTTTTGCGACATGCTAGTTATATCGGCTCGACCACAGCACTGCTCAACTATGTGCAACAGAGCCAGAGCCAATCATTTATCGTGGCAACTGAACCAGGTATTTTGCACCAGATGCAAAAGTCAGCCCCCGATAAAATCTATATTCCAGCCCCCCCGTTGAATAACTGCGCCTGCAACGAGTGCCCTCACATGCGGCTTAACACCCTGGAAAAGCTGTATTTGTGTATGAAAAATCGCACCCCCGAAATTACTTTGCCCGAAGCAACACGAATCGCAGCTCTTAAACCGATTCAACGCATGTTAGAGATGAGTGCTTAATCATTACCAAAAGTAAAAGCCCGGTTAACCGGGCTTTTCATCCGACTGAGGAAAGGTTAAATCCTGTGGCAACCTGCAAAAGATTGAGGAAAAGACTGATTGCTCAACTGCAGCAGATTGTTAACTTTAGAGTGCCCAGAACGTTGGCGTAATTCGCACTTTTTCAGTCTCATAGCGCTACGCATTAAGGTTGAAGCGGATGTGGGCGTTGCGCTCCCAGCCAGAAGTTTCACCCTTAGCCCCTTTGCTTTTTTTGACACTGCTATACATCGGAGTTGTTAAGTCCTGACGCAGGTATTCGTAGGTTACAAAACCGACGTGGGTAAACTGGCCTTACTCAGGCTCCTCTATTTCAGAAATTGAATAGGTTTGGGTTGAGTCTCTCAGGCAGAAATGGGATTTGAAGGGCCGTAGCCCTGCTTCAAAAAAAAGTTCTTCTGGCACAATCTGGTTGCGCCCCCGTGACTTCGCCTCATAAAGGGCACGGTCAGCCGCTGCAACTAGCTGTTTGGGGAATAGCAGTTGAGTTGGAACAATCGTAGCGACACCCAGGCTGACCGTGATATGGGAAGAAATGCCAGAACCGCAATGGGGAATCGTAAGCAACGCCACTTTTTGCAGGATCTCTTGGGCAACTTGCACAGCTCCATCCAGTGGTGTGTTTGGCAAAATGACGGCAAACTCCTCGCCCCCATAGCGAGCGACCAGGTCAGCGGGACGCTTAACCGTTTCTCGTAAGACTTTCGCAATTCGACAAAGGCACTGATCACCGGCCTGGTGACCATAGGTATCGTTGTAACTTTTAAAGAAATCAACATCACACAAGATCAGGGAAAGGGGCGAACTTTCGCGCGACAGCCTGCGCCACTCTAAGAACAGATGCTCGTCAAACCGCCGCCGATTAGCGAGCTGGGTCAAGCCATCCAGATTGGCAAGCTGTTCTAACTCATGAATCGCCGCCTGGAGCGCCATCTCAACCGTGTGGCGATCGCGAATCTCTTGCTGTAACCGCTCATTTTGTTGTTGCAATTCTTTTTGCAGGCGGCGAATTGTCACATGAGTCGCAACCCGCGCAATCACTTCAGCAACGCGGAAGGGCTTGGTGATGTAATCGACACCACCCACATCAAACGCTCGAATTTTGTCGCTCACCTCATTGAGGGCGCTGATAAAAATTACGGGAATTTCGCGCGTCTTGGGGTTCGCTTTTAAGTGCTGGCAAACCTCATACCCATCCATATCAGGCATACTGATGTCTAGCAAAACCAGATCAGGGGGCGCTAGCTCAACCAAAGCCAGTGCCTTCTTCCCGCTGTTCACAGCCTGTACGGTATAACCTTTGCGGGTCAACATTCGCGTTAACAGGTCAAGATTGGCGGGTGTATCATCTACGAGCAGGATGTTGCCCTGATTTATATCAGTACCGAGATTGTTCATCCTGAGTTCCGTTGCACTACCTCCAGAGTTCCCAAAAATTGTCTGTTTGGTAGGTATGCCTCTGTTTGGAGTGATAATTTAATGCAAAGTTCAAGCAGCATTCACTGGAACAGGTTTACAAAGAGGCCAGTCTCCACAATAGAAGGGAGTTTCATGAGAGACAATGGGAAATCCCGCAGATGTCAAATTGAGGCAAGTGAAATGTCGGGCTAAGTATGTAAACGGAGACTTTACATTTGATTCTGTTTGACTGAGAGGTATATCGATGATTGAAGTTGAACACCTGAGTAAGTCCTATGGCTCTACCACAGCGATTGAGGATGTGACCTTTGCAGTTGAGCCAGGCGAGATTCTAGGTTTTTTGGGTCCGAACGGAGCCGGAAAGACAACTACCATGCGGATTTTGACTGGATATTTGCCTGCCTCAGCAGGAACAGCCAAAGTCGCCGGGTTTGAAGTTCATGAAAACTCAATGGCGGTTCGGCAACGGATCGGGTATTTACCAGAAAGCCCTCCCCTCTACCCAGAGATGACAATTGAGGGTTTTCTCCATTTCGTCGCGCGAATTAAAGGGGTTAGTGCTGGCGATCGCGCCGAACGGGTGCAAATCGCGCTAGAGCGGTGTGGCCTCAGCGATCGCCCCAAAACCATGATTCGCAAGCTGTCAAAAGGTTATCGGCAACGGGTTGGCATTGCCCAGGCGATCGTTCACGATCCACCTGTGATTGTGTTAGACGAACCGACGGTCGGTTTGGATCCACGTCAAATCATTGAAGTGCGTAACCTGATCAAAAATCTGGCGGGCGATCATACGGTCATTCTCTCGACCCACATCTTGCCCGAGGTGAGCATGACCTGTAGTCGGGTTGCCATCATCAACAAAGGAAAAATTGTCGCGACCAACTCTCCAGATGCCTTGATGACAGACTTAATGGGGGGCGATGGGTACAACATAGAGCTAGAAGGCGATGTGACCGATCTGCTCCCCTTGCTCAGCAAGCTACCGGGTGTAAAAAGCCTTGAGGCAGCGACCGCAGCGGTGCCAGAAGGGCGATCGCAGTGGCACGTTTTCACTCAACCGGGGGTTGATATTGGGCGAACTTTAGCGGCTACGATTGTTGGCGCAGGCGTTGGACTTTATGAAATGCGTCGCGTTCGCGCTAGCCTGGAAGATGTCTTTTTGCAGCTTACAACAGCAGAAAGCACCGAGGCAGAAAGCACAGACAGTGTTCCCCTGGATGCTGAACCAGAGGCATCTGATGCAGAACCAACAGCAGGAGAGACGTAAGCAATGCGGATTATTTTCAGCAATATTTTGGCCATCTACCGACGAGAATTGCAGGGTTATTTTGCTTCTCCGTTGGCGTATACGATCGCGGGGGTCTTTTGGCTCCTGGCTGGGTTCTTCTTCATTAACCTGCTCAATGCTTACAATTTGGGATCACTCCAAGCTGATACGACGGGCAACACAACTCCGCTCGATGTGCCGTACCTCTTTTTGCAAGCCTTTTTGGGCGTGTTGAGTTCGGTGGCGCTGTTTTTGCTGCCCATTCTGTCGATGGGGCTTTACGCTGAGGAGCGCAAGCGGGGCACGTTAGAGTTGCTGGCCACCTCACCCGTGACAAACTGGGCCGTTGCGCTGGCAAAATTATTGGCGGTTGTCACCTTCTTTGCCACGATGGTGTTGCCCTTGCTGGTCTACGAGGCGATCGTGTTTGGTGCGACAACCCCACCCATGAATTGGAATGTCATTCTCTTGGGGCATTTGGGTTTACTGCTGTTGGCTGCTGCCGTTCTCTCGCTGGGGATGTTTATCTCATCCTTGACCGACAGCACGATTTTGGCCGCGGTTTTCACCTTTGGGCTGGTGCTATTTTTATGGATTGTCGAGCTAGTCGGTCAACGGTTGGGTGGCCCAATTGGCAATGCGTTAAGCCACTTATCGTTGCTGAAGCATTTCAACAACTTGACCCAAGGAATTGTCGATAGCAGCAGCTTAGTGCTGTTTGCCAGCTATATCGTGCTGGGACTATTTTTAACGGCTCAATCAGTTGATGCATTTCGGTTTCAACGCAGCTAAAAATTAAATTTCAACTGAGCCAGTCCCCGATTTTAGAACGCAAGCCCCATTCATGATCTATCCCACACCCAATTAAGTTATGAATGCGACACATCAGATTCCCTTGCCTGCGGCATCCCCAAAGCCCCTTCGGGGACGCGCTTGCGCGTAGCATCAGGGAGAGTAAAAGGGATCGGCTCAGAACAGTGGTCTATCATTCAGACCCATTTAATTTGATATTACTTTTGTTTCGTTTTCTCGCTTGGGTCGTGGTGATAGCAGGTTAAACATGCCGCTAAAAGGGATAAAGAGCGACCTTTCTCAGCCTCCAAACCACGCCTCTGTACTCTGCGATTGACCTTCCTCACGATTATGAAAAAAATCACGCCTCTACTTCCCTACTTAAAATATTTGTTTTGGCTGGGACCCGTTTTGTTGATTGCGGGTTTGACCGCTGGTTTAGTCTCCGGTGTGTGGAATGCCATTCCGGTTGTCTTAATCCTTCTAGGGTTGGGGTTGATTGTTGCATGGTTCACACTTGCCCTACGTAATGCTGACTCAGCCCAGGCCGAGTTTTTGCAACGGCGATCAACCCAGGTAGGGGCGAATGCGGTTGTTGCTACCCTCTCGGCGCTGGCGATTTTTGGTCTGGTCAACTTTTTGGCCGCACGCTATGTGGGACGCGTCGATCTGACTGAGAATCAGGTTTTTACGTTGGCTCCTGAAACCCAGCAGGTTGTGAAGAATTTGCAGCAACCCGTCAAAGCCTGGGTGTTTACGCCGAACTCACTGGCAAACCAACAAGACCGGGAGTTGTTAGAGAGTTACCGACGGTTGGGCGATCGCTTTAGCTATGAGTTTGTTGACCCAAACAGCCAGCCCACTTTGGTGCAAAAGTTAGAGGTCAAGAGTCCGGGGGATGTGATTGTGCAGGTGCAACCGGACGGACGCAAGCAATACCTTCAAACGGTTTCGCCAAACGATGCCGCTCAGCTAGCCAGTCAGGGGCAACGCTTAACCGAAGCCAAATTAACAACCGCGATCGCCCAAGTCACCAGTCCTCGCCAGTCGCAAGTCTACTTCTTGCAAGGGCATGGTGAGCGTGCGTTAGAACCGGGAGCAGAGGATGCAATCTCGGAGGCGATCGGCAGCTTAAAAGAACGGGACATTGTGATCAATCCCCTATTGCTGGCAGAAAGCTTAAAGATTCCGGCAGACGCAGATGTAGTAGTGCTGGCAGGCCCGCAAAAGCCATTATTAGCCCAAGAAGTGAAGGCACTGGATGCGTATCTGGAGCAAGGCGGCAATTTACTCGTGATGGCAGATCCACAAACCAATCCTGGGCTTGACTCACTCCTGAATGAGTGGGGCATTCGGCTGGATGACCGGGTTGTGATTGATGTCTCGCAGCAAATTGCGAATTTGGGGCCAATTTATGCGCTTGTGACGCAGTATGGCGACCATCCGATTACGAAAGAGTTTGGCAACCGCTATTCGTTCTACCCGTTGGCGCGCCCGGTCGATGTTGACCCAAAATCAGGCATCGTTTCGACGCCGCTGCTATACACCAGTGCCGAAAGTTGGGGCGAAACGGATCTCAAAAATCAGCCGTTGAAGTTTGATCAAGGCCGCGATCGCCAGGGGCCTTTATTGTTGGGTGTGGCGCTCAGCCGACCTGTCACCGCCAAACCACAACCAACTCCATCACCCAGTCCCTCACCGGGAGCAGCCTCTCCTAGCCCGACACCCAGCCCTAGCCCTGAGGCCAAGGCAGACCCCAAAAAGGAATCGCGTCTCGTGGTGATTGGTAACTCTCGGTTTGCGTCGGATGGTTTATATAGTCAACCGCAATTTGTGAATGGCGACTTGTTTCTCAACTCCGTCCGCTGGCTCAGTCAGTCAGATCAACAGGTGCTATCCATCAGTCCTAAAACGCCTCAAAATCGCCGCTTTAACTTGAGCGGTCAGCAAGCCAGCCTCGCTGGTTGGACGGCGATCGCCCTGCTTCCTTTACTTGGCTTTACCACCGCGATCGCCGTTTGGTGGAAGCGTCGTTAATTGCTCTGAATTGAAACCGATGAAACTGCAACGAACTCCCTTGATTTTGCTGATTTCGGCTCTGCTGCTAGGTGGTGTCGTCTTCGCCCTCGAACGGCAAAAACCTGCACCAACGCCAACAGCGACCGCGAAAAGTGAACCCCTCTTCTCCTTTAAAGAGGCCGATATTAAACAAGTGCGACTGACAACACCAACGCAGAAACTGGCGTTTGAGAAGGTGCCTGCGGCAAAAGCGGCGAAACCAGCAGCTGCACCGAAACCTGCCACTAGCCCAACCCCACAAGCGACCAACACGCCCGCGGTTTTACCCAGTCCCAGTCCGGTTGAAAAAGCTGAGGTCTGGCAAATGACCGAGCCGAAAAAAGTGTTAGCAGAGGATGCCGCGATCGCCTTTTTGCTGAATCAGTTGGCAACGGGTACAAGCCAGCAAAAACTGACGATTCAGCCCAATCAGTTGGCTGAGTTTGGGTTTGACAAACCGACAGCAACGGTTGAGGTGACGTTAGCCGATCAGAAAAAACATCGGATTGTGCTGGGTAAGCCGAACTTTAACCGCAGTGGAATTTACGCTCAAATCGATCCACCGACACCTGCGAACCAAACTATTACTGTATATTTGGCACCAATTGACTTAGAAAGTGCGGTCACGCGATCGCTAACTGATTGGCAAGCACCGCCCCCTGGGGCTGCATCACCCGCTCCTACGCTCCCACCCGCTCCTTAATTTTCAACGATTCTTTATGTCTCACCCTACTGCCACGCTGCTGATTTCGTGTCCCGATCAACGAGGGTTGGTCGCAAAGATCGCCAATTTTATTTACGCCAATGGTGGCAATATTGTGCATGCCGATCAACATACAGACGCGGTAGCAGGGCTGTTTTTAACGCGGATTGAATGGGAGTTAGAAGGGTTTAATTTACCCAGAGAGTTGATTGCGCCTGCGTTTAATGCGATCGCCCAACCGCTGCAGGCCAACTGGCAACTGCACTTTTCAGATGATGCGCCGCGAATTGCGATTTGGGTCAGTCGGCAGGATCACTGTTTGTTTGACTTAATCTGGCGGCAGCGATCCGGTGAGTTTCAGGCAACAATTCCGCTAATTATCAGCAACCACCCTGATTTAGAGGACATTGCGAAACAGTTTGCGATCGATTTTCATTGCATTCCAATTACGAAAGAGACAAAAGCTGAGCAAGAAGCGAAAGAACTTTCGCTTCTCAAGCAATATCAGATTGATTTAGTCATTTTGGCAAAGTATATGCAGGTGTTAAGCCCTGACTTTGTTACTCAATTTCCCAATGTGATTAATATTCATCACTCTTTTTTGCCAGCCTTTCCGGGAGCGAACCCTTACCAGCGGGCACATGCGCGAGGGGTGAAGATTATTGGCGCAACGGCGCATTATGTCACGGCTGATTTAGATGAAGGCCCAATTATTGAGCAAGATGTGGTGCGAGTCAGCCACCGCGATGATGTGAATGATTTGATCCGCAAGGGGAAGGATCTGGAGCGGATTGTGTTGGCGCGGGCGGTACGCTTGCATTTGCAAAATCGCGTTTTGGTTTATGGCAACCGTACAGTTGTGTTTGCTTGAGTTGTTAACTAATGCCTCTTGTACTTTGTTCTGCGTTGTCTTGTTAGGTGTTCAATCGCTCAAAAGAGCCATTCACAATCCCAAGTTCCTTCGAACACCCCGCGAGGGCGATCGTCTTTGTAACCGTCGCCTTACTCCACCCGTCCCTTCGATACACGCTCGAAGTGCCAATTCAGTCACCCTTAACGCCTAGCGAGCTAACCATTCAACACAAACACGTATAACCTTGTCTGGGCGTTTCGCGAAACGCCCTTACAGGGAGTGAGGCCCCTACAATGCGAGGGCGTGGGGAATGTTACGCGACACGCAGTTAGATCACGGGAAAGTCCCCCGATCTGGCGGCTCCGCCACCCCCAAATCTTCGCTAAAACTCCATCAGAAAAGGCTTTTGCTAAAAGCATGACAAAGAGTTTAAGGTGAGGTGGGAAACCTGCTGCGCAGGCTTAAACGACATCCTTAAGCTCTTCACAAGACTCTTCTACTGCACCAACCCAGCCTGAGTCACCTTACCTTTCACCCGTCACAACATAAGCTACCCGCTTACCAATATTCGTCGCATGGTCGGCCATCCGCTCAAGGTGACGAATGATAAGAATCATCAACACCACTGGCTCAATCACCCCTGGCACGTCCTTCTGCAAAGCAAGGCGATCGTAAAGCGTCGCATAGTCAAGATCTACCGCATCATCGCGAATTTTAACAGCTCGCCCAGACGTTGCATCCATGTCAGACAGAGCCTCCAGGCTCATCGCTAACATCGCTCGACAGCGATCGCACATCCGCTGCATCTGCCACATACAATCACTCGGCGGATACGGAAACAGGCGAACAGCGATTTCTCCCAAATCTTCGGCATAGTCGCCAATTCGCTCAAGATCACGCACAAGCTGCATAATTGCACTTAACAACCGCAGATCTTCAGTCGCTAAAGCCTGAGTGGCCATCAGGCTGACACAGTCTTGCTCAATTTGCTTATAAAATTGGTCGATTTGATCATCTTGAATCGAGATTTTGGGTGGGGCTTCTAAATCGCGCTCAAACAATGCCTGTCTTGCAAGCCAAAACGAATTTTCGACCAGTGCGCCCATCCGCAAAACATCTTGCTGTAACCGCTTAACCTGACGCTCAAATTGAGCGCGAGACGGTTGTTCTGACACGCCAAAAGATGTGTTTACCATGCTCAACCCCAATGGATAGAGTCGATCTGCTTCAGCCAAGCGCATAAAGCATCCCACAATTATAGCTAGAGAGATTCAAACCCTTGGGTTTACAGAATACAGAGTGCAAAAGTTGTATTCCGGTGTAGCTTGGAGGGTGAAAGCTCCAGGGAGCGATCGCCCAACCGTCTAGCTATATTTGTTTGAAAATCTTTTGCTCTTAAAAAAGCAAACTCGATTCTATCCTTTTAATGACACTTTACAAGTGGGCACTCACCCCAAAAATCTCTCAAACAGATGGTTTTTTTAAAAAAAGCATCGGATCTGCCCAACCCAAACCAGAAATATTTTCAATTGATTGGCTGTCTTTGCTTTAAAAATAGAATTCGAGATTGACCTGAATCCTTCTGTTCCCCGTTTCATCTGGGGTGCTGCACCCAGTACACTTTAGCTTTTTACTATGTCGGATTTGACGAACTCTTCTGCCTTATTTGTTCAACTACAACAACGCTACCCCGGTGCTGGCCTCATCACTGAACTTGTGCAAGTCCATCAAGAACAGTTCATCGTGCGGGCACTGGTGCAGTTGGCGGGTGCGCCATTTGTATCGGGGATGGCGGCGGCTAAAACAATCGAGCAAGCAGAAGATGCTGCGCGGCAGCGAGTCATTCAACTCTTAGGCATCACGACTGGCAGCGAGTTAGCATCTGTGAAACCCTCGCTACAAAGCCATTTGCTCACAAGTCCGCTTGATAATGGTGGCTTGTTTTCGATGCCAACGCCACCACCTGTGTCGGAGCCTGACGAGCCTGCCCACGCGGCAGCGATCCCGCCGTTGCCGACTGCGACGTTTGCGCCCCTCTCAACTCCCGCGATCGCCGATCTAGCCCCACCCCCCGAAGAGATCAGCCCCATTCCACCCGAAATCAAACCCTTTGAGCCTGCTCCTAAAGAGACTCCAGCGCGAAAGAAATCAACGCGGGCAACAAAACCTGCGCCCGAACCCGAACCCGAACCGGATTTTCCGCCTGACTTCCCACCAGAAGAGCTGGAAGACCATACACCCGTCGATCTCTCGGAATTAATCGTGATGACCGATATTGAGATGCAACGGGTGGGGTGGAAGCGGAAAACAGGGCAAGAGCATTTGCTCGACACCTATGGGGTCAAAACCCGCGCCGAACTCAACGAAGATCAGCTCCTGGAATTTCTCCATTTTTTGCGAGCACTTCCGTCTCAATACGACACAATGTGAGGCAGGCTCTGCTGATTTAAAGCAGAGTGATTTTGCTAACCGCTCGATCGCTGACTGAGGCTCTCAGAGTCTTTGCTTGGCTCAGTTTCGCTAATCACCGCTGTTGCTAATCAGTTGCCCTTTTAGGACCAGCGTTCTGACAGCAAACTAATTTGGCATGTTATGGATGCCTCAATCAAATTTCAGTTGGGCACTCTAAAACAATCACAGGGTAGAGGAGTGAAGGGTTATTGACGCATCTATGACCCAACGAAACAGGAATCATAAATGGGTGGCACAACTCTTGACGGTTTGCTAACCTTTTCTCACTCTAAGAAGATATCGAAGGCGTGTCACTTCTTAAGTCGGTGTAAAACGTATCAAAGATTGTCAAAAACAGACGAGCCTTCTTGCTACTATTCGTGAATCAGTGCATCGCACGTGGAGATCACCCCTATGGATCTGGAAGAGGATCAAAAACGGTGTTGTGAACGGTTAAATTGGGCGATCGCTCAACTGGGTGGTGACCCAAACCCCAGCTTGATTGCTCGCATCGCTGGGCTTGTCATTCAGACGATGACGGGGCCGTGGCGCTTTTTTCATACGCCTGAGCATATTTTTGAGGTAGGCGAGTCCGGTGATGCGGTTGAAGTGTTGGCAGCCCTCTTTCATGATTTAGTCTATGTGCAGGTAGACCAGGGGGTTAGCGTGAATATCAGTGCGTTCATCTCACCGTTTGTCAAAGAGGTGAATGGGCAACTGGTGATTCGCGATCGCGATGACTTGCCCGACGATCTGATGTTTGAGTTGATGCTGGGGGTGTTTGGCTTTCAGCCAGGGCAGGGTTTGATACCGACGGCTGGGCAAAATGAGTTTTTGAGCGCAGTGATTGGCGCAAAGTGCTTGCAACACGCCCTTTCTCTGGGCAGTATTGCTGAAATTGCGAGCTGTATTGAAGCGACGATTCCTTTTCGGGGCCGAGCCGAAGATGGCTCAACTCCTGGTGAGCGGTTGCATCACCGTTTAGAAGCGGTTAACCAAACCTATTCGCTGGGCTGGAGTACGGCGGCTATCGATGCGATCGTCAAGCGAGCCGTTCGACTGGCGAATCGCGATGTCGAAAACTTTGCTTACCCGGCTTCGGCTGACTTTCTCGACAACACCTGGAACTTGTTGCCTGAAACAAACCATGATTTAGCAAATGCCAACTCCTACACCGTTTACGGGTATCGGATGTCACTGCAAAAGATGGAAGGGTTTATGTACTTCCTAAAGCCCGAACTGGTGTTTCAGCGCTTTCAAAACGAGCCCGAAGAAGCCGTCTATCAACAACTGGTCGAGCGAACCGGGCGCAATTTAGACGTTGCCCGTCTCTATTTGGGCAGTAAACTTCTGTCGATCGCCGTTGTAGAAGCCCTTTCGCGACGAATTGGGCGCGATATTCCCCTGGCCACGATGATGGGTGAGCTACCCTCGTTTGGGGTAACAACCGCTCAACTCGAAAACTTTCTGCCAATAGTCGATGTGATGCCCTACCCCCCCGAAACGGATCTAGAGTGGGAAGTTTTGAGCCTGCTTGAAAAGGGCCGGAGTCAGTCGTCTTCCTATGACATTAAAAACTCACCCGTTGCAACCTACTTGATTAAGTCGCTTGGTTTCAAAGCTTCACGAGAACTTTTGAAAGAGGCAAAAGCCTTCTTTAAGGGCGATTTAACAGCTGAAGAGTTTTTGCAATGCTGCGATCGCTCGGTGCTGGAACCGATTGTTTCAGGGGTGGCAAAAGTTTTTGCAAGTCGTCAAGAAGCAGTACAGCGCGAGCGAATTAGTAGCCAAGTGCATTCCTAAAAGCGAGATTCGTTTTGTAAGATGGGGCAGAAGCATCAGGGGCATTTGCGGATTCGATCTGCCGTCGTGTTACTTAAACAATGCCTGAAAAACCGTCACATCAACAAACCGAAACTCTCTCTGTTAATCTACCTACGACTGTTCACCAGCAGTCGGTTACTCGGACTGTCACCTCAGTTCAAGCGCGTCGCACAGCTAAGCTAGGCCACTGGTTGATGGGCCTCTGGGCGCTCGCGGGGGCGATGTTAGCAGGCAGTCAATCCAATTTGAGCCAGATGCTTGAGCGGCAAGCCCAGATCTGGTTTTTTGAGTTGCGCGGTCCTGTAGCAGCTCCACCCGAAATTGTGATTCTAGGGCTGGATGAAGACTCAACCATGCAGGGTACCCAGATCTACCCGACCGATCCCCAAAAGTTTGCTGATCTGGAACCGCTCCAAAATGCCCCACCTAAGCGCAGTGCCTACGCGATCGCGATTGATCGGTTAATGCAAGCAGGTGCAAAGGCGATCGCGGTCGATGTTGTGATGGATGCTGTGGGGTCTGATCCCAAAGCGGATCAACACCTGAGTCAGGTATTGGCAAAATATCCCAATCGCGTTACTTTAGCCGCTCAGTTTGACACGGTTTTGACGGATAGCGGGCAACGCACCCAGGTCATCACCCCCAACCCCATTTTTGAGTCTGCGTCCTTATCCATTGGGCATATCAATTTTTCGCCAGCCGCCAATGGCAAGATTCATTCCTTGGGCAACCAGTACCCTAAACTGGTCGCGCAAACCTACCCCCCCGAAATCGCAGCTGACTTTTTAGAGAACAGTGGGCAACTCCCCTCCTTTGCCGAAGCCGTGTTAAAAGCGGCCAACTTGCCCTTCGACCCCAATCACGGCACCGACATTTTTTATTACGGTCCCAAAGACACCTTTCGACACATACCCATCTGGCATGTACTCGATCGCGAAAATTGGCAAAAGTATCTCAAAGAGGGGGCATTTAAGGACAAGATTGTCTTAATTGGCCCCACCGCCGCAAACTACCGCGATTTCCATAGTGCGCCGTTTTCGGGTACATTTCGCTACCCCAACCAAATGACAGGGATTGAGATCAACGCCAACGCGATCGCTACTCTGCTTTACAATCGCGCCATTTCAACGGCGATTCCTCATCCCTGGGGGCAAGCCGCCTACGTCTTAGTGCTTGTCTTAGGTGCGGGTTGGCTGCAAAGTCGGGCACAGCGATCGCCCGTCCAACTGGCTCTGTCTAGCGCGATGGTTTTAGGAGTTGCGCTTGTCAGTTATGGGGTGTTTACCTACGGCTATCGGATTTTGCCAGCTGCCGTGCCAATGGGGGCGATCGCGGCGAGTGGCGTCACCTACTTTTTGACCCAGACGGTGAGCGATTACCTGCGCCGCTTACAGCTACGCCAAACCCTGGCACAGTACGCCAATTCACCAATTGTGCAAGAAATTATTAGCCAGCAGGAGGATTTGCAAGACATCCTGAGCCAACGTGAAAAAGCCGTTTTTGGCAAGTTACTGGCTAACCGCTATCGCATTGTCAAAGTGTTGGGTTCAGGCGGATTTAGCGAAACCTACATCTCAGAAGACATCCATCGTCCTGGGAACCCAATATGTGTGGTCAAGCACCTGCGCCTCATCAGCGACAACCCCAAACTGCTAAAACTGGCGCGGCTTTTGTTTCAACGCGAAGCCAACACGCTAGAACGGTTGGGTAAACACGATCGCATCCCACAGCTACTCGCCTATTTTGAAGAAGCGGGCGAATTCTACCTCGTCCAAGAATTTATTGCCGGACACCCCCTCAGTACCGAGTTGCGAATTGGCATTCCGCTGCCGGAAGTGCGGGTGGTTGCCATTATGAAAGAGCTGCTAGAGATCTTGGAATTTGTGCACGGGCAAAATGTCATTCACCGAGACATCAAGCCGAGCAACGTGATTCGCCGGAAGTCTGATCACAAGTTGGTGTTGATTGATTTTGGAGCCGTCAAGGAAATTTCTGCCTTAGTTGACGAACCCGAACAAAGTAGCGTCACCGTCGGCATCGGCACTAAGGGCTTTATGCCCAATGAGCAGTATGCCGGAAATCCTCGATTTAACAGCGACATCTATGCAATTGGCATGACTGGCATTCAAGCATTGACCGGGCTGCCACCCAGCAACCTCAAGACTGATCCCCAAACGGGGGAAGTACTCTGGCGCGATCGCACTCAGGTGAGCCGTGTTCTGGCTGATGTCATCAGCAAAATGGTACTCTACGACTTCACCAAGCGCTATCAGTCTGTGCAAGAAGTTTTGCAAGACCTGGAAAAAGTTGAATCTGCTTCAGTCGCAACTAATTGGGCGTTTGAGGCGATTCCTGCAGGAGAACGACCAGCCCCAGCCAATGAACCCGTTACGCTCTCTGAAGAAGACCCATTCTTCTATGCCCCCACTCGCCAGTGGCTCTCAACCTCGCCGACTTCTGATGTTGTAGAAGCTATGCAGGAAGTGGATGAGTATCAAGCGGAGAGAGAAATAAATGAGGAGAAAGAGAAATAGCAAACGGGCGATCAGAGCAGGAACTGCCTTATTGATTTTGCTGCAAGCGCACTTTGGCAGCCTGCTCAAACCATTTCACAACGTGTGAAACCGTCAAATCTTCGATCGCAACGTCTGCGTTAGCCGCAGCTTGTTGGAGTGGCTTGCGCGATGAAACCACCATTTGAGCAAAAAAGCTGCGAAAGTCTCGGTCGATGTCACCTTCCAGACTTTGGTCTTGATAGACCCAATCTTCGATTTGCTCTGGGTTCAAATCGTGAATTGCCATCTGCTGTTGCTCTGCTATGAGCTTGAGCGATCGCAGGGCATAGATTGCCACACGTGCCGCAAACTTATCTTGAGAAGTCATCAACGCCTGATCAACCTCAGCGCATTCGGCAACAGTTAAAAAGTCAGCAGACTGCATACGATAAACCTTGAGCGATGTCTTAGCCCATTGTATTCAGCCAGGGGCGATCAAGGGGTCGTCTTGCCCTCATACCTTTGGAATTAAAACATCTTGAAGCTAGAAACCTGGGTTTAGCCATATCGGACGCTCTTTGACAATTCTTAAAATGCCCGTAAGCACTGTTTTATAGGGACTTCCAGCAGGTGCGATCGGATGTTCTAGACTAACGCTCCCCCGCCGCCCTACGATTTACACTCAGAGAAAGTTTTGATGGAGTAACATCATGGCTGCTTTAAAAGTCGGCATTAATGGATTTGGACGCATTGGGCGGCTGGTGTTTCGTGCTGGAATCAACAACCCCAACATTGAATTTGTCGGCATCAACGACCTGGTTCCCTCCGATAACCTGGCCTACCTGCTGGAGTATGACTCGACCCACGGCAAGTTTGACGGCACGATTGACGCTAAGCCCGATGGCATCGTGGTAAATGGCAAGTTTGTCCCTTGCTTTGCGATGCGCAACCCTGAAGAACTCCCCTGGGGTAAAGTTGGCGCTGATTACGTCGTCGAGTCAACCGGCATCTTTACAGACCACGAAGGCGCAATGAAGCATGTCACGGCTGGCGCTAAGCGGGTGATTATTTCTGCCCCGACCAAAACCCCCGATCAGGTCAAAACGATTGTGGTTGGGGTTAACTGCGATGAATTTGATCCAGCGCAGCACACGATTGTCTCAAATGCGAGTTGCACCACGAACTGTCTGGCTCCGATCGCCAAAGTCATTCACCAAAACTTTGGGTTAGCGGAGGGGTTGATGACCACTGTTCACGCGATGACTGCAACACAACCCACTGTTGACGGTCCCAGCAAAAAAGATTGGCGCGGCGGGCGCGGAGCCAGTCAAAACATTATTCCGGCTTCAACGGGGGCGGCTAAAGCCGTGACGCTGGTACTGCCAGAACTCAAGGGTAAGTTGACCGGAATGGCATTTCGGGTGCCAACGCCCGATGTCTCCGTAGTGGATCTGACGTTTAAGACTGAGCGAGCAACCACCTACAAAGACATTTGTGCAGCGATGAAAGAAGCGGCTGAGAATGGGCTGAAGGGCATTTTGGGTTATACCGACGAAATGGTTGTGTCGTCTGACTTTACGACAGACAACCGCTCCAGCATTTTTGATGCCGATGCCGGAATTGAGCTGAACTCCAACTTCTTCAAAGTTGTGTCCTGGTATGACAATGAGTGGGGCTACTCAAACCGCGTGCTTGACCTGATGGTGATCATGGCTAAAAAAGAAGGCATCCTCAGCTAAAGTCTGCTGCAAGATGACTCTGCAAGACCCTGGATTCTAGAAGAATCTGGGGCTTTAAATTTCTGGGGCAAGTTGGTTTAGATAACGGCGAATCAGGGCGATCGTCACAGCAGGTAACTCTAGTTGAGGCGTTAGTCCAACTTCCTCTAACACATCAAACTTTTGAATCGCCTGGGGATTGAGATCCGCTAAGCGCCGCCCAATCTGCGGCCCGGTAAACTGAGACTTGCGCCCCCAAAGAATCGCCGTTGGTACTGTGAGTTGAGACACATAGTTGGCCAGGTCAAAACACAAGTCACCCCGCACAAATGAAAGGGCGGTGTAGTCGGCGTTGGGTTGGCGAGCTGAGGCCAGGTAAGCATCAATAATCTCAGGATAAACGCGCTCAGGCCGTGCAAATTGGCGTTGTTCTAAAAAACTACGAATCCCTTGAGGCGTGGCGACACCAAAGTTATAAAGGACGCGATCCAGCACAGGAGTGCTGACCAGTTGGGCAAAGAAGCTGCGGCTGTAGTCTTCACCAAAGTCTGACAAACCTGCTGGGGTCGTCAAAATTAAGCAGCGAAATAATTCAGGATGCGCGATCGCCACTCGGATCGTCATCGCCGCTGTCAGTGAAGAGGCAATCACAGGCACAGGTGTTGGGCAGGTGGCCTGTAGAAATTCGGCGATCGTAGTGAGGAAATCTTCGACATGATAGGGACGCTCTAAGTGATCAGAACGGCCCCACCCGATTAAATCAGGGGCGATGATACGGTATTGCGTCGCAAACGCCGGAAAAACTTTTGACCATTCGTAGGCAGAGGAACCACCACCAAACCCATGCAGAAAGACAAGGTGGGGGCGATCGTCGATTGGCTCGCCCGCAACTAGCCAGGGCGCTGATTCTTGGGTGTAGTAGACTATCTTACCCAGGGAGGTAAGAATGGAGCGTTGACCAAAGCCTGGGGGGATTAGCATATTGGCAAAGGAGCGATGTGATGATGGGGGAACTTTCCTATTGTGTCATGCTGCTCTTTGGATGGTTTTTTTAGAAAGGAAGGTTGTACACCTCTGAGGTCACACCGAGACTTTGGAAAAGAGATTAGCGATCGCGTTGGGGATCTGCGAATAATTGGCTAGGGTTTGAAGCGGAGATTTGGGTGCGGCGGAGCCGCCTGATCGGGGGACTTCCCCCCTCGGGGCCTCACTCCCTGTAAGGGCGTTTCGCGAAACGCCCCGACAAGGTTATACGTGTTTGTGTTGAATGGTCAGCTAGCCAAGCGTTGCGGGTCGCAAGCTTAGGCACTTCGATCGTTTACAGAGGGGACGGGTGACGTGAGGCGGAGGGGGCAGGCGCGATCGCCCTTGTAATTTGCCTCAAGCGCTTTGCTTTGGGAGCGCCTCGCGAAAGCGGTCTGACTTTAGAAATTGCTTTTTGTCAGGAAGGCAAGATGTAGTTTAAGCCTGCTTCGCAGGCTTCCCACCCCACCCTTAACCCCCTTTGCTCAAACCCTGGAATCAGCAACACCTTCCGCAGGGGAGGCGAGGGGAGGCGGTTCGGCTCCTCGCGGGGGGTTTGGGGGCGTCGCCCCCAAGGTTTGTCGGCTCGAAAAAACTGCTTTAAGAAAAAGCCCTTTCTGCTGAAATTCGCGAAATTTTAGAGGCGAGCGAGCTACCAGACTGAGGAACTTTATATAAGCAGCAACGGCTCAAACAGGCATAACAAGCAAGCCCAAAACTAAGCAAGCTCACTCTTACCGTCTTTCAGTTTTCATGTTCATCAGTTGCAACTTCAGCCGAGCTTCCTTACTCCCATCCTGCAACGTTTGGGCAAGAGCGATCGCCGCCTCGTAATTTTTTTCAGCTTCTGGGTAATTTTTGGCGAGCCAATATGTCTCAGCAAGCTGTTGCAAAGTCTCTAACTCAAGCTGACTATTTTCACGAAACTGCGCGACTTCCAGTTGCTCATTCAACAGATCAATCGCTTGCAGATAATTGTTCTGCAACACAAAAATGGGCACGGAACCCTCAATAGCCTTCAACTGATTCGTGCGATCGCGATTCAACCGCGCAATCCGCAACGCCAAACCGTAGTAATTAATTGCCTCACGATACTGATCCTGAGCCTCGTAGAGATCCCCTAGCAAGTTCAGCGTCGTTGCCTCCATCACCGGATCAGCTGCCCGGCGACCTGCTTTGAGAGCCAGTTCATACTGCACCTGCGCCTGTCCATAATCTCTCAACGTAAACGCCAGCAATCCCAAACTATCACGCGATTGCGCCTCACCGTGGTAGTTCTTAATTACCTCCGCTATTTGTAGAGCTTCAGTAAACAAAGGTTTAGCCGACTGATACGCCTGACGTTGTAGCAAAACCCGCCCTACCCCATTAAGGGCGTAGATTTGAGCCTGCAAATCACCCCGATCGCGCGCAATCGCCAGCCGTCTGCGATACGCGTCTTCTGACTCTCGCAAATAGCCCAAATCAAAATAGGCAGAACCTAAATAGGTGTAGACAATGCCTTGTGATGACACCTCACCTAACACCTGGTAGTTATCCAAAGCCTTTCGCCAAACCGCGATCGCCGCTAACAGTTGACCTTGCGCCTCTAGCTGGCGGCCTTCTTGCAACAAGCGATCTGCCTCATCGCGCCGCTGTATCGCAGTCACCCCAAGCGGATTGCGGAGTTGCCGATCAATCGAAGCTCCCTGCGCCTGAGTCACCGGAGCAAGCCCTAGCACACCAAAAGCTGCGATCGCGGCGATCAATCCGAGACTACTTACCCCACCGCTTTGAGCCATCATCCTTCCTCGCTCAAATCTGCAACCTTAGCATTCCCCTCATGAAACCCGAACTTCAGCATTCGCCTCAACTCGAAGTGGATTTTGCTCCATATAGATCTCTTGAATATCTGATGGAACAGCCGCTTGCAGTAATTGATACCCTTCTTGAAGACGCGCTTTCACTTCTGCCGGAGCAATCATTTCACCTTCTGCCTGCAAATACGCCGAGATGCGAGTCTCACTCCAGCCAAACGTCTGCGCCATCAACACCATAATTCGCAAGTCAGGCGGCAACTGACCCAATGCCCGTTCGACATAACACCACAATGGCGGTGGCGCTTCGCTCAATGTATAGTGAATCGACTCAACCGGAGGCAGACTCGACTGATTAATGCAAATCGCTGTCACGTTAATCAACCAACTTTGCAGGGTTACAGCCACCCCACTCTGAGTTGACAAAGACCGCAAATCTAACCCACCCAGCTCATGAAACACGTGTCGCCAGGTACTCGCAAAGAGATAGTCAGCTTGTACGGGCGATCGCGCCGAATGCCGAATCAGCGTGTAAACCATTGAGCAATAACGGCAAAACAATGCCACAAAATACTGCCCCTGATCGGGATGCCGCTGAAACAAAGTCAAGAGGTCTTGATCACTGTAGTGGTTCAGCGCTTTAACAATGGAATGATTGCTTTCAGGAAAGGTGGGAATTTGCACAGTACGGTACCCAGGTGGCTCTTACCAGATAGATGGATTCGACCTTAAGTGAATATAGACGCTTTTTGCAAAATGGCAGCATTTTTTCAAAAATGGTTATCAAAATGGGCAAAATCCGCATCAGTCCTCAGCTTTATCCTTCCTTCAAATAGAAAATAAAATCCCGGTTTCGGTGCAACAATAAAATGCAAGATAAACTGAAGAAAGAGTGAGACTTGTCTCTCGTGTAAGTTGTTGTAATTTGCTTCTGGTTTCTGCCGCATGACATTCATTGCTGTCACGTCTTCTCTCATTGCTGCCTTTCCAGGGCTAGACAGCCTGTTTTCGACCCAAGGCGTCATGGTCTTGTTGCTCGCAGCCTACGCTGTCGCCATGTGGATGTTTTTGACCAGTGCCCCCAAGGTTTACACCATGATGGTGTCTGACCTGGAGCTAGCCAAACAGCTCTATGAAGGCATGCTCAACTTGCCAGCCGCCGAAGTCCCACTGCACTATTACTACAACTACGAGCAAAGCCTGGGAACCGCTGGCATCGATCCACTCTACTTAAGCCCTTCGATGGGGCGATCGACCGCCGTGCAGCAGCGCAACAATCAAGATGGTCTTTGGTATCAACTCAAGAAAAATACTCAACTGCACGTGATCTCAGGCGCAAGCCTAGGTGATAAGAATCGTCAACGGCACGTTTGCTTCGATCGCGACTGTTTAGAGCAAGTATTGCTGCGCGTTCAAACCCGCAATTTGAAGTACAAGATCCGGCAAGAAAGACCGCTCAACTTCTTAGTCAAAGATTACGACGGCAACATCATTGAGATGGCCGAAGTATCGAGCTAACTCATCCCATACCTGTCGCAAAATGAAGCAGATGCTATGAAAAGGGTCCCAATGGGACCCTTTTCACGATCCAAACAAGATTACTGGATGTCAATTCTGCTCCCCAAAGCTGGAATCACTGGAGGTTACTGAATCCGTCACCGAATCGCCCAGCGTGTATTGCACCAGTTGACCCAGCTTAATCCGCAGCGTTTCTAGCCCCAGACGTTCACTCGCAGAGATAAAAATTGCACTGGGATGTTCCTCTTTGGCTTGCATCAAGCGATCGCCATCGACCTGATCAACCTTGTTAAACGCAAGCAGTGCAGGCCCTGGCGTAATCGGCATCTGCGACAAAATATTCATCACCGCGCGAATTTGGTTTTGCCAGGCCGGATGCGACAGGTCAACCACATGTAGCAGCGCATCAGCTTCTGTGACTTCCTCTAAGGTGGCACGAAACGCATCCATCAGCGAGGGCGGCAACTCATGGATAAACCCTACCGTATCCGTCAGCAAAATTGAGCGCGGCGCATTTGTCACCGCATCGGGCACCACCAAACGGCGCGTCGTTGGGTCTAACGTCGCAAACAACTGGTCAGCCGTGTAGACCTCAGCATTGGTTAACACGTTGAGCAGCGTCGATTTGCCTGCATTGGTATAGCCCACAACGGCGATCGACGGCACATCGCGATGTTGGCGTTTTTGGCGGAGTCGGGCACGATGGGCTTGCAATTGGTTAACTTCCTGCTGCAACCGCGAGATCCGTCGTTGAATCGATCGCCGCTCAGTTTCTAATTTCGTTTCCCCCGGACCTCTCGTACCAATCCCGCCCCCCAGTCGCGACATCGCCTGTCCCCGTCCAGCGAGGCGAGGCAGCATATACTCCAACTGAGCCAACTCAACTTGCAACTTCCCAGCTCCAGAACGGGCGCGTTGAGCAAAGATATCAAGGATCACTTCGGTGCGATCGACGACTCGAAGACCAATCTGGGCTTCCAAGTTTCGCACTTGTGCGGGGGACAAGTCGCGGTTAAACACAACTAAATTGGCACCACTCGTCTGAGCTGCTAAGGCGATTTCTTGCACCTTGCCCTCGCCTACCACCGTTTGGGGATGAGGCCGCGATCGCTTTTGGCTGACTGTCTGCAACACATCTCCACCCGCCGTTTCAACCAGGCGAGCGAGTTCGGCTAAGCCATCCTTAAAGCGTTGGGGCGTATCTTGCTCGGTCTGCAAACCCACAATCAGCACGAGATCATGGTCGCGATCGACCTGCCGCGCCACAAACTCCCGCCGAAATTCTTCTTCTAGACCTTCAACTAAAGACAGAAAATCCTGATTCCCCAGTACCTCAAGACTGAGCGGTGGCGTCACTGTCCACGTCGTTTCAGGATGCGGCACCAGATGCGCCAGATAAGCGTCACGCACATACCCCGTTGCGCCCCCGCCACGCCGCTCAAAGCCGCTGCCTGTGAGAGTTAACGTCACTAATGCATCCAGCCGTTGCATCGCCATTGCCGTCAGTGCCCCTTTCCCCGGTGGCTCTAAACTTAACTGCGTTGCTAGACAGCGAATGCCACTTAAACGCTCAGCCCCATAGCGCGGCAACTCCAACGGCGGAATCCGCGTCTGCTGCGGTGTGCCAACCCCCACCCGGATCACCTGACCCCGGCGGTTGAGATAAACACAGATTGGCTCATCAATCTCGGTGCTAATGGCAGCCATTCGTTGAGCAAACTCAGGCGTAGTGAAGCGATCGCCCGGTATTCGCTGGTGATAGAGCCGCTGTAGCTGCTTGAGCTGACTCGTCTTTAAGCCCTGAATATTGCCGTAAACCGTCTCGATAGACTCAACTCCAAACCCAACATATTGCCTATTCTACAAATTTGTGAATTGAGTGAGACAGAAGAACGAAGATTGTCGATAAAAATACAAATGATTCTGAAGCTTCTTGCTACAGCAAAATCAATGCCAACGCGGAGCGCCCGCCCCTGACTTGGAGGAAAATCGATTCAGTTGGCGATCTCGCTTCGGTTCACCGCGCAACAAGCTTAACTTTTGCTGTGAGATCACTGTTTTTCTTCTGAAACGGCTTAAAAAGCTTGTAGAATCTGGCATGGCTGTAACGCTATGCATCCCTTGTTGCGTTCGTTGGCAATGACAAAAATTATGAATCAATATCAACGTATTTCAGCGTCTCTGTTTTTAAGCGGTCTTAGTGTAGCTCTCGCTCCGAGTATGGGGCTATCTCAGACAGATTTCAACTCCTTTTTTCAAGAAGGGCGAACTCGCGCTGAGAACACGCTCATCCTGACACCTCGGCCGGATCCATCCATTCCGGTCAATCCCAACTCCGAATTTTGGCAGTTTCTCGTGTTTCGTCCGGCTGGGGTTTCGTTATGGGTGCCCCCCGGAACACTCAACGAAGAGAGCATTGTACTCAACACCCCGCTTGGCAAAATCAACTTTCGGGCGATCGCAACTGAAACAAAAGACAGCCGTTTCCTTGCAGCTTACGCACCGACCTTGACGCCTCAACAAATCGCCAATCCAGATCGAGTCCTGAAAGCCGTTATTGATCGCGTTTCGTTGGGCGGCAAGTTCAAAGTGACACAAAACTCACCCATCACGTTTCAGGGTCGCTCTGGGCGTGAGGTCAGGCTACAAGACAGCGATGAAACCATTGTGTTTCGGGCGTTTTTATACAACAACAAAATCTATGCTCTGGGGGTGCGGTATCCCGGTTTGAGCGCCCCTTCGCGGCAAGTCGTCGGCTATCTCAACTCTTTCTCTTTCTTATAAAGCAATCTGAGATATGTGCTGAGACTGCGATAGGTTGCCCCTTAAGGGAGCCACAAACAAGTAAGACCAGTGCCAGAGCCTTCTGTGGTAGGGGGTTGTCATGCCCCCCCACAATGGCATGACAGTTACCTGCAAATCCCTGACTATTTTTTAGGGGCGCGTCCGTTAATCCAAAAATTTACTTGATCCGTTTCAAGGTTTCTGAGGGAAGCTCGCCAAATACTTGCTTGTAATCACGGGCAAAGTAGCCAAAGTGGTAAAAGCCGCACTGAGCAGCCACTTCTGTTACGGTTGTGTCGCCTGGCTCAGCCATCTTTAATGCCCGATAAGCACTTTGTAACCGCAAAATTTTGAGGTAAGCCATCGGACTCGTGCCAAACACCTCGTGAAATCCATAACAGAGGGCACGGCTACTGCTACCCAACGCTTCGCAAAGATCGGTGAGCGTCAGAGCTTGATGCATCTGGCTCTGCAAGTAGTCAGCCGCCTGTTTGACCAGACGAGATCGCCGCAAAGCTCTGGTCGGAGGTTTTACCCGTTCCGCTTGGATGGGTAATGCGGTAATCAGCAGTGGTAAAAAGTCTTGCAAGATGAGTTGTTGAAAGGTGGGCTTTTGCAGGAGGGGCGATCGCTGTTGCAACAACTGATGCAATTGATTCAAATAGTCGCGTAAGTAGGGCGCTGTTTCAGGAAGATAGGCAAAGTTTGGTTCCAAAAACTTCTGATTCAAATCGAGTCGATCCATCACCTGCGTACAGGCTTCAAACACCTCTTGCCGAATATGAACGGCACAGTGAGTTGAATTTCCTGGAAACACCATGTCAGCTTCCCGATCAGGGTCAAAACCCCACACGTAATCCTCAGTGATGGGCAAGTTACAAGAAATAACAGGTTGCCCCTGACCATGCATGAGAAAGGTAAACGTTAAAAAGCCTGAGTGCTTGTCTCCTTTAGCGTGCAACCTGCAATTGACATGATTGAAATTGAACTGAATGGTTTCACACAATAAAGCCATTGAGCCGCAAGAAAAAGGCTGGTGCTCTAACTGAGTCAGCGTAATGGCTTCGGGAAGAAATGCTGCTAACTCGTCAATATCCACAAAGCGGCGATACGCCACGATGCCAGAGGAAGAATTTTTGAGCACAGGCAAACTCTTCTTTAAAGGAAAATTCAAGTTTGCAAATCGTATCAGCTTTTCTCAACCACCGATCCTCTAATACTGATTCATTTAATTTTGTGAATACACTTGATTGTTTACTTCAGCAATTCTCAGTATGAGAATAATTCTCACAAAAATATTCATTTTGAACAGCTATCAATGGCTGGAATACCCATTCTGCCGTTCATAAAATTGAGCGCACAAGCCTTTAGAGGCTCTGACTTCAGTACAAATGTTTCAAAATGAGAATTGCTGTGTTTACTTTGGTGAACTTGCAATTTTTAGATTGTCACGCCTCAATTTGATCTCTAAACCTGTACTACGAGGAAGTTGTTCATACCGACTCATTCTTCCTTGCAGTCAACGATAGAGATAGGAGTACGAGACACTGTGAAAGCTCTGGGATTTTTGATCGCCTTTATTTTGGCAATTGTTTTCGGAATCTACGGATGGTTGCCATCGCCTGCTGACGCTCAACAACCGCCTCGTCCTCACATCCTCTACATCATGTCAGATGACCAGGGGTGGAAAGACGTAGGATTCCACGGCTCAGATATTAAGACCCCAAACCTCGATCGCCTGGTAAAAACTGGAGCAGAGCTGCAACAGTACTACGCCCATGCAATGTGTACGCCTTCAAGGGCGGCCCTGCTCACTGGCAGATATCCCTATCGCTATGGTTTGCAGACAGCCGTGATTCCCTCAGCGGGAACCTATGGTTTGGCGACAGATGAGTGGTTGTTGCCCCAAGCCCTGAAAAAAGTAGGTTACAAAACGGCGATCGTCGGCAAATGGCACCTTGGGCACGCCGATCGCAAATACTGGCCGCTCCAACGAGGATTTGATTACCAGTACGGCCCGATTTTGGGCGAAATCGACTACTTCACGCATTCAGCTCACGGCAAGATTGATTGGTATCGCAATAACAAACTGGTCAAGGAAGAGGGCTATGTCACGACATTATTGGGTCAAGATGCCGTCAAACTCATCGAAAAACATGACTCTAAGACCCCGCTTTTCCTCTACTTGGCATTTACCGCTCCCCACGCGCCCTATCAAGCTCCGCCAGAGTATCTTGACCGCTACAAAAACATCACTGATCCAAATCGTCGGGCTTACGCGGCGATGATTACCGCGATGGATGACCAGATTGGCCAGGTATTAACGGCCTTAGACAAACGGGGTATGCGAAATAACACGCTAGTCGTCTTCCAAAGTGATAATGGTGGGCCGCGATCGGCGAAAGTAACTGGCGAGGTTGACACCTCTGGTGGCACGATTCCCGCAGATAACGGTCCCTTTCGGGATGGAAAAGCCTCGCTCTACGAGGGGGGAACTCGCGTTGCCGCTCTGGCTAACTGGCCCGGAAAAATCAAGCCTGGCTCTACAATCAACCAGCCGATGCATATTGTGGATTGGTACCCGACCCTGGCTCAGCTTGCTGGTGCAAAGGCTGATCCCAACAAACCTCTGGATGGGGTCAATGTTTGGCCAGCCCTGACCGGAGGAAAAATTCCTTACCGCAATGAAGTTGTGTATGGGATTGAGCCATTTCGAGCGGCGATTCGTCAGGGAGACTGGAAATTAGTTTGGCAAACTGCCCTGCCATCTCGCGTTGAACTGTTCAACCTGGCTAAAGACCCTGGAGAGAAGACGAATCTGGCTGATCAAAATCGCGGGATGATCGACAAGCTGCAACAGAGAGTCGAAGTCCTCTATCAGAATGCTAAATTCCCGCTGTTTATTGACGAAGCGGTCGGCGCAGCAAAAAGTGTACTCTTTACTTCGGTTGCTACGCCAGAAGAAGCGGAGGCGATTGACCAGCAGCCTTAATTCTGCCAGTCAAAATGACTGGTCTGCTGTAGGATGAGTGCGTGTCTAAAGTCAGCCAGGGATAGCAATTGAGTTTGTTCCTGGCTGTCGCGATCGCCCCCAACTGATTATTAGGCTGGTAGTGCTTTAGAATGGCATGGCACAATCATTAATGTAGAAACAGCAACCCAGATTCATGACTGCAACCACCCCAAACTTACCCAGCCAATACGAACCAAAAGCCGCAGAAGCAAAATGGCAAAAGTTATGGGAAAGCAATGCAGTCTTTACGGCTGACCCCAACCATCCCGGCGAACCCTACTGCATCGTCATTCCGCCACCCAACGTGACGGGCAGCTTGCACATGGGGCACGCCTTTGAGCATTCGCTGATTGATGTGTTGATTCGCTATCACCGCATGATTGGGCGCAACACGCTCTGGTTACCGGGCACCGACCACGCCAGCATCGCGGTCAGCACAATTCTGGATAAGGAATTGCGATCGCAGGGCAAAACCCGTCAGGATGTCGGGCGTGACGCTTACCTCAAACGCGCCTGGGAGTGGAAAGAAGAATCGGGTAGCACGATTTTGGGGCAGATTCGTCGCTTGGGCCTGTCGGTCGATTGGTCGCGCGAACGCTTCACAATGGATGAAGGGCTATCAGCAGCGGTACTCAAAGCCTTTAACCAACTCTACGAAGAAGGGCTGATCTACCGGGGCAACTACCTGGTCAACTGGTGTCCTTCCAGTCAATCGGCGGTGTCCGACCTGGAGGTGGAGCCGCAAGAAGTCAACGGCCATCTCTGGCACTTCCGTTATCCGCTGACAGATGGTTCTGGCTACGTTGAAGTCGCCACCACTCGTCCCGAAACGATGCTGGGCGACACAGCCGTAGCGGTCAACCCAGAAGACACCCGCTACAAGCATTTGATTGGCAAAACTCTGACCCTGCCCATTATGAATCGCGAGATCCCCATCATTGGGGATGAGTACGTTGATGCCAGCTTTGGCACTGGCTGCGTCAAGGTCACGCCAGCGCACGACCCGAATGACTTTGAGATGGGCAAGCGGCACAACCTCCCCTTCATCAACATTCTGAATAAAGACGGCACCGTGAATGAGAATGGCGGTGAATTTCAGGGACAAGACCGCTTTGTGGCCCGTAAGAATGTGGTCGCCAAGTTAGAAGAATTGGGCGTGCTGGTTAAAGTTGAAGATTACAAGCACACCGTCCCCTATAGCGATCGCGGCAAGGTGCCGGTGGAGCCGTTGCTTTCAACCCAGTGGTTTGTCAAAATTCGTCCCCTGTCAGAGCGTGCCCTGGATGCGCTCGACAACCACAACTCACCAGACTTTGTGCCCGAACGCTGGCGCAAGGTCTACCGCGATTGGTTGGTCAGCCTGCGTGACTGGTGTATCTCGCGGCAACTCTGGTGGGGGCACCAGATTCCGGCCTGGTATGCGGTCAGCGAAACCAATGGCGAAATCACCGACACCACGCCGTTTGTTGTCGCGTTGAATGAAGCCGACGCCCGCGAAAAGCTGGCAGCGCAGTTTGGAGCTGATGTTCAAGTTGAGCAAGATCCTGATGTGCTGGATACCTGGTTTTCTGCAGGGCTGTGGCCCTTCTCTACCCTCGGCTGGCCCGATGAAACGACTGACTTAGCCAAGTACTACCCCACCACAACGCTCGTGACTGGGTTTGACATCATCTTTTTCTGGGTCGCTCGCATGACTATGATGGCAGGCCACTTTACCGGCAAAATGCCATTTGAGACGGTCTACATTCACGGTCTGGTAAGGGATGAAAACAACAAGAAGATGTCAAAGTCGTCCAATAATGGCATCGATCCCCTGCTGTTGATTGATAAGTATGGCTGTGATGCCCTGCGCTATGCCCTGATTAAAGAAGTTGTCGGAGCCGGACAAGATATTCGTATGGCTTACAACCGTAAGACTGATGAGTCTGAAACGGTTGAGGCATCGCGCAACTTTGCCAACAAACTGTGGAATGCCTCCCGCTTTGTGATGATGAATTTGGATGGCAAGACTCCGGCCCAACTTGGCGTACCCGCAGGTGACTTGCTGACTGCCGATCGCTGGATTTTGTCGCGCCTCAACCAGGTGACTCAACAGACTCGCACTGCGATCGACAATTATGGGTTGGGTGAAGCATCAAAAGGCTTGTACGAGTTCATTTGGGGTGATTTCTGCGACTGGTACATTGAGCTGGTTAAATCGCGTTTGCAGGGTGACAATGCCGAGTCACGGTTGGCAGCGCAACAAGTGCTGGCCCACACCCTCGAAAGCATTTTGAAGTTGCTGCATCCCTTTATGCCCCACATCACGGAGGAGATCTGGCACACACTGACCCAATCTGATGATGACACCTACCTGGCGTTGCAGACTTACCCCACGGTTGACTCTGCCGCGATCACCCCTGAGCTAGAGCAAGAATTTGAGCTACTGTTCGGCGCGATTCGCACGATTCGCAACTTACGCGCCGAGGCAGAAATCAAACCCGGTGCCAAGATTGAAGCGGTGCTGCAAAGTGAGAGCGATCGCGAACGCACGATTCTCACCAGCAGTGAAACCTACATCAAGGATCTGGCGAAAGTACAAACGTTGACCATTACTGCGACCGAACCCGCCGACACCAAAATGTTTGCTGGGGTCGTTGGGACAGTGCAGGTGTTGATCCCCCTGGCAGGGTTGGTTGACGTGGATGCGCTAAAGGCTAAGCTTGAGAAAGATTTGAAGAAAATTGAAGCGGAAGCCCAATCACTGACCAGTCGGTTAGAGAATCCTAACTTTGTTAATAAGGCCAAACCGGAAGTTGTTGAGGGTGCAAAAACCGCACTGGCAGAGGCAGAAAAGCAAGCTCAAATTTTGCGAGATCGCCTCCGCCGACTTTAATTATTATTCGGATTCAGGATAAAAACGTTAGTAAGGATAAGAGGTGGTGGTCTAAATTAAGGAAATAAAGCAAGATAACAATTAAGTTGTTTTAGGTTATACCAATTCTGTGTGAGGTCGCATATTACTGCCGATCCCCTTAGTCTTCTTAAAAAGGGAGAATAAGAGGGATTTCCCTCCTTTTTAAGGGGGTTAAGGAGAGATCTCATTCCACGGATCTGCATAACAAACTGGTACTAAGCACCTAAAGTTGAAAGAATCGCTTTGATCACTCAAACTTTTCTAATGCTTGAAGCAGTATTTAAGCATTCTGTCAGGAATTTAATTAAGACCGACAGATTTTATGTCTATTCCGTCAAGTTCAGCACCAGTGCTTGAGTTTGTCAGGGTAGAACGCTATTTTGGATTGTGACATTTAACCAAGTTAAGAGAGCGGCAATGTTGTATCTCGCACAGGTACAAAAAAAGGGGTTTCTTGGTAAAGGAGAGTTGCGTCTGCTTGCCTCCCAAAAGACAGAGCATTCGTGGACACTGATTACCAAAGAAGACATTGTCCCCTTTTCTGATACCGACACTTTTAACGAAGGCATGTTAGTGATTGCTGACCTTTCTGGCTCCCATGAGGGCCGTAAGGTTGTGTCTGTCAAAGATGCAAAAGATTGGGTGCTCGATATCATGCAAAAGTTTCTCAAAGATGGCATTACGCCTGCCTTTTTACAGCAAGAAACAGAGCGGGCTGAGCAATGGCGGCAATCTTTGACCCTGCAAAGTCAAGAATTAAATCGGCGATCGCTAGAGTTAGAAGCACGTCGTGAACAGATTCAAATGTTAGAAGACTCGCTCAAACAAGAAAAGAAACTGGTCGAGTCGATGGTCGCTCAGCAAAACTCTGACCCCAAACATAAGGGCTAACCACTTTTGCTTAATTTTTTCAGGTGCCTTGTTGCTTTCAACCCAAAGCTGGGAAAACTCTACTAACGCGCAACCCCTGCCTCACAAATGGGTCGCTTGAAGTAAACCCTGGCTGCACTGAGGTTAGGGCTTTCACAGGCAGCCTAAATTTCCCTGGCGATGTCCCTCCTGCTCAAGGTTTTACATGGCTCACACGCGATCGCTTCCAGAACTTTTTCTCCTCATACCTCTCAGTTTGATGCTGACCAGTGACGCGGTTCGGGCAAAGGGCTTTAACCACGCCCAAACCTTTGAGTCAAGCGCCACCACTAGACTGGCCCAAGCATCATCCCGAGATCGCGGCTTTGTGTTGCCCAGCAAAAACATTTATTGCCTGGTTGAAGCACCCGAACCCGAAATCACCTATCTGCGCTGTGAAATTGTCAGCGGTTTAAACCCAATGCCACCGCGGCCCACCCAAGATCCATGCGAACTAGATTGGGGGGGCGGGTTAGTCCTACCTCAAAGGGGCAAAGCCCAACCTTTGTGTGCTGGTGACACGATCCGCGCCAGTTACCCCACCCTCAACTACGGCAACACCTGGAAGCGTGAAGGCTTCACCTGCCAAGCAAGCACCAGTGGGTTGACCTGCACCAACACCAGCGGCAACAAGATGTTCTTGAGCCGCAAGCGGTGGTCGGTCTACTAATATCGACTCGGCAGCGATCGCGGTTGGCTGCCATTGGTCGGCAACACTGTCGAAGACTCAGAATCAGCCAGCAAAAACTCACGAATGAAACGAGCTACAGCCCGTTGAGCCAAGCCCTGAGCAATCTGTTGGCCCATCACATGAGCTTCTGGCTTAAACATTAACTTGGGAATCAGCGGCACTAAGCGAGTGGCATCAAAGCCGGGGGTATCTTGCAAAATGCCCCAAATGCGTTGTAGGTGCTCTAAGTTTTTTTGGCTATCAACGGCAGCAGGTTGCTCACGCTGAACGGTCAGGCCAAACCACTCCGACACCGTATAACGAATACCATTCACCGCATTGCTACCGAGCGAATCAACCCCTTTGACGATTTCCTCGACCAGGTGTTTGCGAATAAACTCACCCCGCTCTGAGAAGAGGTAGTCTAACGCCTGGTCGATCGCCTGACTTAAATCGTAATCCGAGTTGTTACGCGCATTGCGCAGCAAATTCTCCAAGCGGTTCCAGCGGAAGTTGCCATCCTTAAACAGCAAGTCGCGCAGAGAAGACCGCAACTGGGGTGCCGGGTCAGTCAACAACCGCTTCGCCACATACGGATAAGCCTTACTCAACACCTTAAAGTTAGGATCCACGTTAATCGCAATCCCCTCCAGGGTGACCAGCGATCGAATGATCAGCGCATAGTAGGCAGGCACCCGGAACGGATACTCGTACATCAGCGCCGATAACTTATCGGTGATGCTCTTCATGTTAATTTCCGCCACCGAAGCCCCCAGCGCATCATTAAACACCTCTGCAAAAGCAGGAATAATCGGGGTTAAATCGGTGTCGGGGGTCAGAAACTCCAGGTTGACGTAATCTTGCGCTAACCCTTCAAAGTCACGGTTCACCAAGTGAACGATCGCCTCAATCAAGCCATAGCGCTGTGGCACACCCACCTCACTCATCATGCCAAAGTCAAGGTAAGCCAGCTTCCCATCCGGTGTGGCCAGCAAGTTGCCAGGGTGAGGATCCGCATGAAAGAAGCCATGTTCTAACAGCTGGCGCAGCGAACACTGTACCCCCACTTCAATCAGGTAAGTGGCTTCAACGCCCTGCGCTCGGATCGCTTCTGGTTTGGTCAACTTGGTGCCGTTGATCCACTCCATCGTCAAGACTCGTCGGCCTGTGTACTCCCAATAGATGCGGGGAACATAGATATCTTGCAAGTTGCCATAGAGTTGAGCAAACCGCTCGGCATTGCGCCCTTCTTGGGAATAGTCCATTTCCTCAAAGATGCGGCTGGCAAACTCATCCATGATGCCGATCAGGTCACTGCGAATGCGGGTAATGCTGCGCATCGCTAGCGCCGCCAACCCTCTCAAAATATAGGTATCCAGGGCAATACTCTGAGCCAAACCCGGACGCTGCACCTTAACCGCCACTTCTTCGCCCGTCTTCAGCCGTCCTTTGTAAACCTGACCCAGCGAAGCCGCCGCGATCGGGTGTTCACTCAACTCGGCATAAATATCATCAGGGTGGCTGCCCAACTCTTCTTGGATAAAGCGAAATGCCGTTTCGTTATCAAACGGTGGTAGCTGGTCTTGCAGCTTCGTCAACTCTTCCAAGAAAAGAGGCGGCACCAGGTCAGGCCGGGTTGAAAGCGCCTGCCCCACCTTAATAAAAGCGGGTCCCAAGCGGGTTAACATCTCTCGCAGTCGCACCGCCTGCCGCAACTGAACTTGATCAATATTTCTAGGATTGCGGTTGCGCCAAATATCAAGGGCAAAAGCAAATAGGGGAAAGAAAATTTGTAACGTGCGGCTCCACACTCTCAGAGGTCGCTTGCGGTAATAAGCCGCGATCGCTTCAGGATTGTAACGTAACGCCTCATCAGGCGCAGTTGGAGCGTAGCGAGCGCTATCAGGTTTTCCTAACGCTTCTTTGTCTTCTAGCACAACAGGCACGATTGCGTCTGAACCTGGCAATGCCGGGCGCTCTGGTGTTGCCACCCGACCAGAGTGAGCCGACACTGTTGCTGAAGAAGTGGTAGGAAGATTCATTTTAGAATTGGCTCAACGTGAACTGTAAATGATTGTAACAATCAGTCGTCTGACGAATCTAGTCATTTAGGTAAGTAAATCGACCCCATTCGGCAGAATCAAGCAAAGTAATTGCAAGGGTTTGACCAATTACACAATCAAAGACTGTCGATTGTGCGCCACTATACCTGGTGGTGGTTATCCCCGTTACCCTTTCAAATTAGCTTTAATTAAGCCACCTCGCAGGTCTGCATTGCCGATTGCAAAAGGCAGGTTCTCCCTACTTTTCTTTGCAAAACGGGGTTGACACGCAATTAGATACCTCCCATTCCTGATCGATTGGGTCACTCTCCCTGAAGTTCGCGATAATGGGCAAACAGCCTACACTTTTATTGACCTTGCTCTAATTTGTTAAAAATGCCAGCCGCGATCGCCCGACAAACATTCCGAATTGGTTGATCGCCAGTTACGATTTGATAGGATGTGTAGCGCAAGAAATAGATCATTTGTACCGATCTAGTTATTCTTAAAGCAATCCGACTCAATCAAGTGAACTGTTTTAGCAAGTTCTTCTTATCATTGGTCATGATTTTCATTTGTTAACGCCTAATCTCCATGCTGCTCTCGCTGAGAATTGAAAACTTTGCCCTGATTGATCGTCTTGAACTAGAACTCGCCGAGGGTTTGACCATTCTCACAGGCGAAACAGGAGCAGGCAAATCGATTATTTTGGATGCGATCGACGCAGCATTAGGCGGCAAGGTCAACAGTCGCGTCGTTCGGACTGGAACTGACAAAGCCTTGATTGAGGCTACCTTTAAGCTGGAGCCAGAGTTAACCTCCTGGTTTGAGTCGCAGTCGATCGCCTTGGGAGAAAACCTCAGCTTTACCTGTAGCCGCGAAATTAGCGTTGGCCAGAGTAGCCGTTCGCGCTCCCGCATTAACGGGGTTGTCGTCAACAAACAACAGCTTGAGCAACTGCGCGATCGCCTGGTCGAAATTACCGCTCAGGGACAGACGGTACAGCTTGGGCATCCCCCTTTGCAACGCGAGTGGCTCGATAGTTACGGGGGCGATCGCCTCTTAGCCTGCCGGGAACTCGTCGCCGCTGCCTTTGCTGAATATCAGCAGGCAACCCAGGCACTCGAAAAGCGCCGCAAATCAGAAAAAGAACGGTTGCAACAACTTGATCTGTTTGAGTTTCAGCTTCAGGAGTTAAAAGCCGCGAACTTAGTTGATCCTGACGAGTTAGAGCAACTCGAACAAGAACGGAAGCGGTTGACCCACAGCGTTGATTTGCAACAACAAAGCTACGTTGTCTACCAGTTACTCTACGAAAACGAAAATGGCGAGGCTTGCGCTGACCTGCTGGGCAAAGCAGAGCAAACCCTACAAGACATGGTGGAGTATGACTCCCAGGTAAACCCGATTTTAGAACTGGTGAGCAATGCCCTGGCTCAGGTGCAAGAGGCCGGACGCGAAATCTCTGTCTATGGCGACACGATTGAGGCCGACCCCCAACGGTTGCAGGAGGTGCAAGAGCGGATTGGGGAACTCAAACAGGTCTGCCGTAAATATGGCCCCACCCTGACCGAGGCGATCGCCCTTTATCATCGGCTCTCTGCCGAGATGGAAGAACTCACGGGGGGTGGACAGTCCCTCGCTGACTTAGAAGAAACTCAAAAAGTCAAATTGGCCCACCTGACAAAACTCTGTCAGCAACTCACGAAGTTACGGCGTGCCGCGGCTGACGACTTAGAGCAACGCTTAGTCGGAGAGCTAAAACCGCTCGCGATGGAAAAAGTACAGTTTCAGGTTCAAATTCAGCCAGCTAACCCCTCTGCTACAGGGGCCGATCAGGTGAGATTTTTGTTTAGTCCTAACCCTGGCGAACCATTGCAACCGCTCACAGAGATCGCCTCTGGGGGTGAAATGAGTCGGTTTTTGCTGGCACTGCAAGCCAGTTTCTCTCAAATTGACTCGGTTGGCACCCTGATCTTTGACGAAATTGACGTGGGCGTTTCTGGGCGTGTGACCCAGGCGATCGCTGAGAAACTTTACCAGTTAAGCCGTCACCACCAGGTTTTGTGTGTAACACACCAGGCGATCGTGGCGGCAACGGCTGATACCCATTTCCACGTCAGCAAGCACCAAATTGAGGCCACCAGCAACGGGGATCAAGTCCGGACAGTGGTTCGCATCGTGCCCCTTGATCGCGATAAACGCCGAGAAGAGTTAGCCCAACTGGCCGGGGGTAAAACTGACCAGGAGGCGATCGCCTTTGCCGATGCGCTGTTAAGTCAGGCCGCAACCTTGCGCGAAGAAAAATCCGTTAATCAAACGAAGCCAGTCGATCCCCCCGTTGCTAAGAAAGGTCGCTCAGCTACGTCAAAATCGCGCTCTAGCCGTCAGTCCTCTTAATTTTGAGGCTTTCACACGGCTTAATCTCATCATTTCTGGGCTAATCCATCGTTTTTAGAGCATGAGCGGCTCTAGGCGATTAATTCTGTGCGTTAGCAAAGATTTACTTGATATGACAGGCAAAATCTACTGCTAAATTTTTCTGAATCTCTCCTGCAAGAATTTACAGTTCTTCCCCCGTGTTGCCTTACCCTATAGGTGGAACAGGAACGCAAAAATTATTATCTGCAAGATTCTGCTTATTGCGTTGAATTTGGGCATTCTGACAACATCTTGCCAAGGCTATTGCCGTAACCGTAAGCGTTAGTACACCTAAAAGCACCACGGAATGACACAATCAAATGTATCGAAGCCAAAAACATTTAATTAATTTGCTATTGTTTAGTTCTTTAACGCCGATTTTGAGTCATGAGTACAACAACGCAGCATCTGCCCGAGCCTGAGTCAAACGACGTGATAGATGTCGCGACACACCGCGAGACGATGGAGCAGACAATTATGGTGGATGCGATCGCGGTGGATGTTATTGCTGAAGTCGATCTCTCTCCCGTCGCCGGAGATAAAGACTTATCCTCCGTTGCGTCCAATCCACAACACGACGTAATTGGCAACCAGAGTGGGGCACTTGTCACTAAAAGTGGAAATTTTGCAACCTTTTTAGCCCCCCTGACCCAAGAAAAATTTAAGGAGGTTGTGACTGACGTTGAGCAAAAACTCAGAATCGTCAATCAAACACTCTCCATGCTCGACATGCAGGGGTTTGAGACGATCTTAGAAGAGATGCTCAACTCAATCACCGTTAAGACGGGTGAGCTACTCAACGCAGATCGCACCACAATCTGGCTGTTGGATCCTGAAAAGGAAGAACTGTATACGACTATCGCTCAGGGTGAGGGGGGGCGCAGCGTTGAACTTCGCATCCCAGCTGATAAGGGCATTGTGGGAGAAGTTGCTGTCTCCCGTCGGGTTGTTAATATTCCCTACGATTTTTATGACGACCCGCGATCGGCAGCGGCGCAACAGATTGACAAAAAGAATAACTACCGCACCTACACGATGCTGACTATGCCGCTCGAAGATGAGGAGAAGAACCTCGTCGCGGTCGTGCAGTTGATTAACAAGTTAAAGTCAAGCCACGCGCTCAACGCGCCACTCGACGAGAAAATTGACCAGGCCGGATTCACCGTTCAGGACGAAAAAGTTTTTGAAGACTTTGCGCCTTCGATTCGGCTGATTTTGCAATCCTCGCGATCGTTCTATGTCGCAACTCAAAGGCAACGAGCCGCCAATGCGCTGATTCAAGCCACCCAATCGCTGAGTAAGAGCAGCCTTGACCTCGAAGACACGCTTAAGAAGGTGATGGACGAGGCGAAGCAGCTGATGAATGCCGATCGCAGCACGCTCTGGCTAATCGACGAAGAAAAGAACCAGCTATGGACGAAGTTTCCAATTAATGGCAAGCTCACTGAGTTTCGTATTCCCAAGGATGCAGGCTTCGCCGGACAGGTCGCCACAACGGGGGAACCGCTACTGATTCCATTTGACCTTTACGACCATCCCAATTCGCAAACCTCTAAAGAAACCGATCAAAAAACCAACTACCGGACGTGCAGTATGCTCTGTATGCCCGTATTCAATGGCGACGGCGTGCTGATCGGTGTCACCCAACTCGTCAACAAGATCAAGCAAGGCGACCATCCGCCCTACGACCCAGCCGATTACCCCAATGCACCTGAATGCTGGAAGGCCAGCTTTAACCGCACCGATCAAGAGTTCATGGAGACTTTCAACATTCAGGCGGGTGTGGCGCTGCAAAATGCCAAGTTGTTCGAAACAGTGAAGCAACAAGAACAAATGCAACGGGATATTTTGCGATCGCTCACGAATGGGGTGATTTCAACGGATCGCGAAGGCAATATTATCTCTGCAAATGAGAGCGCCAAAGAGATTTTGGGATTGCCTGAAACCACAGCTTTAGAGGGGCACAACGTTCAAGAGCTACTCAAAATCAAAAAGGCTGATTTTTGCAAATGGTTTAATGAAGCACTGATTAGCGTTAACACTGAGGAATATTATCCTGACCAAACGTTAGAATGCGCCGACGATGCAGAAGAACGTAGCATTAATTTATCAATTAACCGCATTGCAGATGCAAACGATAAGACCAAAATATCGGGCGCGCTAGTTGTGATGGAAGACATCAGTGATGAAAAACGACTGAAGCTCACGATGTCCCGTTACATGAGTGAAGAAGTCGCACGGCAGCTCCTCGAAAACCCTGATGCGGCTAAAATGGGCGGCGATCGCAAAGAAGTTTCGGTGCTGTTCTCTGATATTCGCAGTTACACTACCATTACTGAAACCTTAACCGCTGAAGAAGTCGTGAAGATGCTCAACGACTACTTTGAGAAGATGGTGGATGCCGTCTTTCAATACAAAGGCACACTCGATAAATATATCGGTGATGCCATCATGGCGGTGTTTGGCTCACCCCTGCCGCTCAAAGACCATGAGTGGATGGCGGTGCAAACGGCAATTAAGATGCGTGAACGCTTGAAAGAATTTAATAATGAGTGGACACACCAGAATGGACATCAGAATAGCGATCGCTACAAACCCATTCGGATTGGCATTGGCATCAACTCTGATACGGTGATTAGTGGCAACATCGGTTCCACTAAGCGGATGGAGTTCACGGCGATTGGTGATGGCGTTAACCTCGGCTCTCGCTTAGAAAGTGCCAGTAAGCAGTACGGTACTGATATTGTGATTAGCGAATACACCTACCGTCCCTGTGCGGATCGCGTTTGGGCGCGCGAACTCGACTACATCAGGGTCAAAGGCAAAAACAAACCCGTTGCTGTTTATGAATTGGTCGGTTTGAGAACCGATCCTCTCCCCGAAGATGTCGAACGGGTGATTGAACACTATCACAAAGGCTTACACCATTACCGCGATCGCAATTTCCCGATGGCGATGGCTGAGTTTGCCACTGTGCAGACCATCCACCCGGATGACAAGTCTGCTAAGCTCCACATCGAGCGGTGTAGCTACTGGCTCAGCAACCCACCCGCCGAGGAATGGGATGGATCCTGGGCATTAGAGTCGAAGTAGGTCTTCACCAACCCGACATCACAACTCAGATGGGAAACGTTTGCTTTTCAACCTGGGAAAATTGGTGCTGGGCGATCGCGTGTAGATGATATAGCAGTACTGGAAAAAGTGAGGACGGGGTGCAGAGGTGGAATCCCTGACTGGGGGGACAGCCCCCACATTCTCTTGTACCAAACTTTATACGTAGCACTATAAATCGCTTTCGTCTTTTGTTCTCTAAATTCAATTAGGGAGCGGCAGCTCCAGGCAGTTGTGGCCCTGTACGGCTAGGCGCTTGGGCTACAACCGTTGCACGTCTCCACTGGGGATCTTCTCGCTCATCAGGGGTTGTAGCGTTATCTTCCCCAAAGTAAAAGATATTTAGACTGGCGTTTGACCCCGCATGTCCTCGAAGAATACGCTCAACAACACGAGCACGCTGTTCAGAGAGATTTCTATTTCTTCCACGCCGACCTGTTGTCGAAGCGTAGCCAGAAATAGATATTGTTCGACGACCATTTCGAACAGCATCTTGAGCAGATTCAGGAAGGGTTTGAAACCAACGAGCAATAATTCCTTCTTGCCCATCTTCAAGCTGAGCAGAACCAACTCGGAACGTAACATCAGGCCCAACAATGGGTTGAGGTGGAGTTGTCCGCAGATTAACTGTAAAGCTTCGTATAAAGCCACCTGAGAAATTGGTTGTTGCCGTTACGGGTGCTGACGCGCTAATCGGCCCAACCCCAATGCCACCACCCATGCTCAGGCTACCTGATGCAGCGACCATAAGAGAAAATGTTACATATCCACCGCTAGGAGTTGCACCACTACCAACCGATACAGACATTGTGGCTCCAGAACCACCTGTTTGAGAATCAATGAGTGGGCTGCCAAAAGATACTTGATCACCGTTGGTAGTAAACGGCACAGCACCATGCCAAGAACCCCACTGAATGTCGTTAAAAATTGCATTATTAATATCCGCACTTTCAAACGTGTTGAATTCTACTCGACCACCTGTTGATCCTTCAGGCAGTGTGGAGTTTTCAATCCGTCTACCTTCAAATCCCAAATAACCTGGAGATGGAATACCAACAGAATCTGGAACAGAATAAACTGAGCCATAGGTGTGATCAATTTGCACGGTTGAAGGATCAATTCCAGTCCCCATGCTTGGTACAGAAACCCTTTCTCGATAAGCCTGAATTAGGGGGGTCGCTACCCGGCGAATTTTTTTAGTCGAGGTTTGCACATCCGATGGGGCAATATTCTTAGCAATTTGAGCTGGGCCTAATTCTTGTTTATTCGTTTTTTGGGAAGATTCTTGAGTTCGCCTTGGGCTAATGTGCCCCGTTTGCTGAACGACGTGAGTTAGTTCGTGAGCTAGTAGATGTCTACCAGAAGCAGAACCGGGGTCAAATTTACCAGCCCCAAAGTAGACATTTGAGCCGTGGGTAAACGCCTGGGCACCGATCTCCCGATTCATCTGCACTGCTTCGCTGCCCGTGTGAACTTTGACGTGGCTGAAGTCAGTGCCAAAACGCGACTCCATAAACTGTTGCGTATCTTTTGGTAAAGGACTCCCACTGCCCTGGCTTTGGCTGAGACGCGTTTCTAAATCAGGTGTACCATCCGTTGCTTGAGGCGATCGCCCAGTTGATTTTGTTTGCAGCGTTTCCTCTTCCTCTGGCATCGCCTCCCGCTGAAGCAGCTTGGTTTGGATGGGTTCCTCCGCTTCGGGATCCATTTCTCGTTGAATCGGCTTAGCCTGTAATTCGTCCTCTTCTTCAGGTGCAGCCTCGCGCTGCACCAGAGGAGTAATACTGCTTGCCAGAGGCTTCATTTGCAACTCGTCTTCTTCAGCCTGACGTTGCACTGGTTCCGCCACAGCGGGGGTACTCATCACCTGGTCAGCCACGCGATCGGCTTCTTGCTCGTACTGATCATCCGGTGCGCCAATTGTGAGCTGCGCCTGTACCGGAATATTTCCGAAGTGATGTTTCACCTTTGCAGAGGACTCGGTTGCAGGTGAAGGTGCCACATCCGGCGTGACAGGTTCTTCCATCGGGCGCGATCGCAAACTATCTACATGTACAACCTGGCTCTGAGCTGGGGTTTTGGCTTGGAGACGCTTTTGCATACATCATCCCTCTGGCAACAAGATGATTATCCTTACGGATGCTGACTAAACAATCCGGACGGAAGCTGCGCGATCGCCCTCAGCTGCACCAAAAACCCGACCAAAGTCGAATCATCGTTTAATCAAAATTATTGTCTTTTTCACCCTGATAATTTTTCTTAACACTTAACCGAGAACTCACAAAATGTAGTGTAGAAGCAAAAGACGCAGACTTCAGCTTTTTATTGGAGTGAACCATGCCCTCTGTACGTCGCAAACTGTCGCACTTTCCTTACTTGATCTTGGGTAGTGTTGCCACTTTCTTCAGTAGCTCTGTATTACAGGCACAAGTGCCACCTCAAGGCATCTTTACAGCGACTGAAGCTTGCCCAGCCACCCAAGCCATTCGGGGTGGGAATCCTGGCAACGCCAAATTAGCCGTTGGGATTGAGTATGAAGCCGTTGGGTTTAATTCACCTAAGCGCGAATACGTCTTGCTGCGACTCCCCGGTGTTACTCCAGAACAACGCTGGGTCAATGCTAAGTGCGGCACCTTCAAAGCCAGTAGTGAAGCACCCGATTCGCCTCCTGATACTCCTGATACCCCTGATACTCCTGATGCACCCGACAACGGCGTACCTCGTGGAAAAGTCACCCTCTACCCCTTTTTCAACACAGAAGATGACCGCGTGCCTGTGAATTTTCCCAAAGGCGCCCAAAAAGACATGTCTCCGGCTCAGCCGCAGCTAGAGAAATTTGATTACAAGATTTTGGCACTTTGCGGTGCAAATTTTAACGACCCGGTTTCGCCAGTAGAGTTTCGGCGATTGATGACTTACTATCCCGATGTGGTCAGTAAGTTGCGTCAGGTAACAAATGGAGAGTTGAAACCAGGGCGGAATAGTGAAGCTCAATTTTTAGATGATCTGACCGAAATTTGGTTTAAATACAACGGGTTCAAACACATCTTTTGTGGTGAAAAAGATGGCAATAGCATTGGTGGTTTGCACTTCTATGGTCGGTACATTGAGTTTCAACAAAAGGGGATCGCCGGACGCATTGCCCGTACATCTAACGGACAGGACGCAAAAGAAGAAGTAGTAGACGGTGTGATTTACAGCCTGGGTGTTGCGATTGTAAATGGCGCTCGCCTCGTTGCTGAACACCCGATTAAGGGCTACCCCTACGTACTCAACGCCCAAGAAATGTTAATTCAAGCGACCAGCGCATTTAAGCAATTTAAGACAAATTCTAAAGAATCTGTCGGTTGCCTTTTCACAATCAAAGACCCACAAGCAGAGCCATTTATTGCTGTATTTGTCAAAAAGGATGGAGCCATTCGCACGTTCTATCCCGATGCGACACCCGATACTCAGCGCAATAAACCCTGCGGCAGTTAATCAAACTTTCCCAGAAAGGCGAAACACTTGAAAGACTGGGATGAGTGAGCGTTGACTTCCAACTCATCCTCTTCTTCTACCCTTTCGCTTCCTCACTTCTGTAGTGATTATTTAGATTACTATATCTTCTCTATTTCATTCCTTTCTCTACCTATTTAACATCTCGCCCATACTTTTATCTATCCTCTAGCTCATAACTAATCTGATTTGACCGATACGCTTTTGGTTCTACATGAATCGTAGTTCGCACTGGCGCATAACGTTCTTCAAGCTTAGCTTCAACAAACTCAGTGATTTCATGAGCCGTTTCAACATCGATCGCATCTACAATCAGGTGCATTTCAATGAACACTTGTCGCCCAACCACCCCCCGTGAAGAGATGGCATGGCAGTTAATTACACCCGGCACCTGCATCACTGTTTCATAGATCGCTTCAGGGGCGATCGCAATTTCGTCCACTAACCAGGGCACATTCTCTTTCAACACTTTCCAACCGCTCCAAAACACCAAAATCGCCACCGGAAAGGCAAGCACAACATCTAACCACTGCCAACCTCCTAACCAGATGCCAACTAAGCCAGCAATCACGCTAATCGTGACCCAGATATCACTCATCGTGTGATAAGCGTCTGCCACCAAAATTGGACTACCAACCCGGAGGCCGACTCGCCGTTCGTAAAAAGCAACAAAAATGTTAATCCCCAAGACACCGAGCATCAGCCACAACTCAATGCTTGATACATTCACCTCTGGCGGTTTTGCTTGCAGAATGCGCTCAAGGGCACTTTGCAAAATCTCAAAGCAGGCAATTCCCAAAAATGCAGCAATTCCCAATGCGCCGATCGCCTCAAATTTGTGATGACCGTAGGGATGGTCGCGATCGGGGTGGGGCGAAGACAACCAGCTGGTAATCAACCCTAGCACGTTATTGGCGCTGTCAGTCACGCTATGTAATGCATCCGCTAACAGACTGAGAGAGCCAGTCGTTAACCCGATCCCAGTCTTAATAACCATCACAACCAGGTTGAGTAGCAGGGTAATGAGCAATACCCGCCGAATAACACCTCGATTATCTACAACCATCTGCGCTTGCCTGTTGAATCCTTTCAATTCATTATGGTTGTGACTGTCTGACGATATTGCTAAACCTTTGTAAAGTACTGAGTTCCTTTTCGTAGGCTGGAGAAAGGTTTGGCAGTGGCACAACAGACTGTAGGCTGAATCTAAAGCAAGCGATAAACTCCTTTTTACTCTGTTAAAAATTATCTCAAACGTGTTCTTTGCCTTTACCATTACGTGATCTCTACTGTTCTCTTGTGATTTGATTGCAGCATGCCTACTCCTTTATGGTCTTACGTTAGCCCCGGAATTCCTGATGACCTGTTTGAGCGGCTACCGGGCATTCCCATGAGTCCACGCGAGATTCGCCTTCTGCTCATTTCTTACCTGCGATTAGAGTCAGACTCCATCGTGTGGGATATCGGTGCCGGAACGGGAACCGTTGCCGTTGAAGCCGGGTTGCTCTGCTCAATGGGGCGTGTGATTGCGATCGAACGGGATGAAGAAGTGGCCAGTTTGATTCGCCGTAATTGCGATCGCTTTGGTCTTACTAACCTGACCGTGATTGAAGGAAGTGCGCCCGAATGCCTTGGGGCGATCGCTGATAAGCCTCACCGCGTTTGTGTTGAAGGGGGGCGTTTCATCAAATCCATCATGCAAGAAGTGTGGCGGCACCTCCTCCCAAATGGACGCATTGTCGCGACAGCCGCGAATCTAGAAAGCCTTTACCAAATTTCTGAAAGTTTTTCTGAGCTTCAGGTTCGCAATGTTGAAGTTGTACAATCCGCCATCAACCGACTTGAGAAAAGGGGAACAAACCAAACACTGGCAGCCGTTGATCCAATCTTCGTCTTGAGTGGAGAAAAGTTAAACTAAAGCATGAGGTGAAAAGTCAGTAAGGTTGCAGCATTGCAGGCTAAATGGGATACAGTGTTTCAAAGATTCCTTAACCTCGACGTAACCTGCTGCCCGGTGAGAATCAAAAATAAAAGTCGATAACGGTACTATTCACCTGTTATCTGACACATCGACTGTTGTGAGAGGCTTGCTATGCCCTGGTCTCGGATTGTTAGTGCCATTGTTGCGATCGCCATTGCGATCGGTGTATTGCTCTTGGGTGGATGGTATTTCACCGCTTTTCTCTGCGCGATTGTCTACCTGGGGCAATTGGAATACTTTCAATTAGTGCGGGCTAAAGGCATTGCCCCTGCGGGAAAAACGACCCTCGTCGTTAGCCAGATGCTCTTAGTAGTCTCGACTGTTAACTCAACCCTGGCAGACGCTATTTTCCCAGTTGCAGGTTCGCTGATTTGCTTTTACCTGCTGTTCTTACCCAAGCTTGCGACGATCGCCGACATTTCAACGTCGATCTTGGGTCTATTTTACGCGGGGTATTTGCCGAGCTTCTGGGTGCGGCTGCGATCGTTAGGACAGGCAGAAGTCAGTAATTTGCCGCTGGATGGGTTTTGGGTTCATTCCTGGGCTGGTTTGGGCAACTTACCACCTGGTTTAACCCATATGTTGCTGGCCTTTATCTGCATTTGGGCTGCCGACATCGGAGCCTACGTCTTTGGCAAGTTTTTTGGGCGCACACGGCTCTCGGCTATTAGCCCCAAGAAAACAGTCGAAGGAGCGATTTTTGGCGTTGCTGCCAGCACAACGGTTGCCGTCCTTGGTTCCTATTACTTAGAGTGGCCTGGATATCCGTTTACGGGGGCAGCGCTGGGGCTACTGATTGGGGTTGCCAGCCTACTTGGTGATTTAACCGAGTCCATGATGAAACGCGATGCCGGAGTTAAAGATTCAGGGCAACTGATTCCAGGGCATGGCGGCATTCTCGATCGCGCCGATAGCTATGTTTTCACCGCACCGTTGGTCTACTACTTCGTGACGCTGGTACTGCCCCTCTTGCCCAGTGGCAAGTAACCCAATAAAGCTCAAGGGTATTTCAGCTCATCCAGGGCAGCAAGTCGCCCTCAGAGACTGGTGTAGGGTAGCGTTGCTGAGTGTAGATAGGATTTTTTGGATAAGCATCTCCATGCTAGGGGCAGCCCGCGTAGCATCTCCATCAGAGACAGCGCCCTTATGGCATTCATGCATCTAATCGGCAACGCCCTGGTGTCGAACAGAAGCAATTGCAGAAAACTGGCAGAACTCCAGTTTGGCTGATCTGTTCACAGAAGGGATGGGTAGGGTGAGGCGACGAGAAATCTCTATTTGAGCTTTAAAGCTTGGCAAACTAGCTCAATTGTACTATAATAAGAGCAAGGCGATCGCGTTTTGGCTAATGGGCGCGATCGCTTTTTATTGCCTACCGACTGCAAGCTAACATTTACAATAGCGAGAATCAGTTAACGCTTTACTCTGCTTTCTTACGCCGAGTGGTTGTAGCTTTACGAGTTGGTGTAGCCGCTTTGCGTGCGGTTGTTTTAGCTTCCGGAGCCGCCTTTGCCGCGGTTTTTGTTTTCCTGGCAGTTGCTTTGCTAGTTGCCACTTTTGCCGTACCACGAGTTGAAGTGGTGCCACTACTCTTTGCTGCAGCACGCTGAGCAGTTGGACGAGTGCCATTTTGACTGGTGGCGCTCTTTGCGACTCGACCATTACTCGCAGCTTTAGATGTCTTTGCGGCTGTCACGGCAACGGGTGTAGCAGCCTCTGCTTCTTTTTTGGTGCGCCGAGTCTTGGCACGGGTTGACTGACGTTTACCAGCAGGTACATAGCTCTTAAGCGTGAAGGCACTGATTTTAATGCCCTGGTTGCTCAACATATCGGCAACTTCTTGATAGGTATAACCCTTACCTAACGCACCTCTGATCAAATCTTGTAACTCTCTGACTGCTTCCTTCAGAGATAGCTCACTTTTGGGCTTGTCTGGTAACTCTCCAAGGAACCCCGCAACTTGACCAACTAATTCTTTTTTGACAATTGAAGCCTTTGTACGTTTACCTGTTGTTTCTGCCATTTTGAGTTACCAAAAGAGAACAAGCTTGCATCACATCATGAAAGATTACTTCAACAGCTAATGTTCATTTATGTGAGTTGAATTTATTCTATTACTTCATCTTAGGAATGCATACCTATTTAAAACCAAATTGATGATTATTTTCTGACGATGCTGCAAAAAAGCTTTTATAACTGACATTTTCCTTGCATCTCTGTGATCCCTCTTAGTATTGGTTTCTTAACAATCAATCTTCAATCAACACGATAAACGATTGAGATAAGACCTTTATCAAGGCTATATTTCCTTCTTATTTTGGCCTGCTAACTTGTTAGTTCATTCACTAACTGCTTTTAGATCTAGATTTCACCCTATCACTATGTTCTGCTTTCATCTGCTGAAAATGCTTATTAGTGAGAGGCTTGCGAAAATAAGAGCTATACCTATCGCCAGATGACTTAGGACATTGGAAGTATGGAGTGTGAGGGTATTGGGTGAGCCTCAGTCAAACCCCCTACACCCTACTAAAATGACTATGGCTTACTATTTTCAAGCATTAGGCACAACTACTCAATCTGACCCATTTTCCAGAGGCAACTGCAGGGTATTTGTTTGGCAAAATTGCTCTCTTCAGCCTGGGCAAAAGCCGGTGTAGCAGTTTCAAATCCTTGCTGAGAAAGGGAAAATGCCACGTTTTTTCCGCCTGGAAGTTTTCATCCAATCCAAGTGAAGAGACACGCTCCATCCGTCCTGATGGCACCTGTTTAAAGCGCGATCGCTCGCGCTGGACTGAGCAATTTTCGCAGAGTGCGTCAGGCCCGTTTTACAGCTCTGCTAAAGTGCAACGTGACGCATTCCCTCAATGCCTTACTTGATTGAATTTGCAATTCTTAGAGTTATAAGAACTAAGTTCAGCTCGTTTCGCTATTTCGCATCTTGCAAAACCACAACATGACCCGACGCGCAGGCAACCCAAAGACGCTGAGTCGTTGAGTCATAAACCAAATCAATCGGAAATGGTTTGACTGGCACTCGCTCAATTACCTGCATGTCACGGGTACGCACCTTGCTGATTGAATTTGCACCTGAGTTGGCGACATAAGCAAACGCTCCATCTGGCGTTAACGTAACTCCTTGAGGTGTCTTTTCTGTATCAACGTAGGTAATCTCAGTTGGTTGCGCCAACTTAATTTTCGCCAGCTTATTTTCTCCTTTAAGCGTGGCAAACAAAAATTGAGCGTCAGGCGAAAGGGACAGGTAAAGCGGCGATCGCCCTACATTTTCTAACCACCGCACCTCAAACGTCTCAAGATTGATAGCCGCGATGCGAGTTGCACCAGAGATTGCCACATAAGCGGTCTGGCTCTTAGGGTCGATCGCAATATCTGCTGGGTAAGGCCCAACTTGCACCCGGCGCACTTCCTTGCGCGTTTGGGCGTTAACGATGCTCACATCCCAACTACACCAGTTGCTTGCCAAAACATAGCGACCATTGGGCGTTGTCGCAATCACCCTGGGAGCCGCACCCACTTGCGCCACGCCATCCACCCGACCACCGCGCCGGAGATGATATAAGAAGCCAGCTGGATGTTTTTGCTCAGGCCGACAATCATTAATCGGAATCGGCTTTTCACCTGCTTTTTGTACTTGTTGATTTGAGAACCAAACCCCTCCTTGAGGCGCGATCGCCGTATCGATCGGTTCACCTTGAGGGGCACCCGTGAACTGAGAGAAACCAAATTGTGAGAGCCGCACGCGATCGGAAATTGTACGGGTGCGTTGCAAGTTTCGATTAAATACGGTGATTGTATGGGTGTCACCACCATTAGCAACATAAAAGCGCCCCTGACCATCATGGGTAATTGATTTGGGCATTATCTCACCCATCAAAATTCGGACTGGTTTGATACGAGTCAGGTGAGCATCCCGCACGCTTTGCAATTCCTTTTGGTATTGCGTCACCCGTTGTTGCGCGATCGCATATTTCGGATGTGCTTTGGGCACTTGCTCCATTCCCGCGATCGCCTGCTCCCAAGCGGTTGCTGCCGCCTGCCATTCATCTTTGCTGTTCGCCGTGCGCCCTAAATCAACGGCTCGTGTCGCATGATTCACCGCAACTTGAAATACATCTTGCGTCACTGATGCAGCCCCATTCATCGCCGGGTTGCTGCCTCCCCCCCCCACAGTGGGATCAGCGACAAAGTAACGCTGCCAAATTTGCCAGATACCCACGGTCATTACCAGAGGTACAGCCAACAGCAAGAGACGGCGTGGCAAGCGCTTTTTCTTACGTCGTTTGCGTGGCAGCTTAGCGGGAGGATCACCAACCAGAGTTGGTGCGGACAGAACTGGGGTGTGCCGAACAGTTTCTTGCGGAGTGGAGAGATGGGGCGATCGCGATGCAACGTAGGCGGCTAAGGATTCATATTCCAACGTTGGCCCTGCCAGAGTTGGGTTATCTTCCTCTGACTGTTGAGAATAATCTTTTACACCGTTTTCAGATGCGACTCCAAGCACGCCCTGATGACGTTCTTTTGCTGCCTGACGATCGCGGTTTGAAGCATCGCCCCAACCGTCTGCTGAGCGACTTAGCGAGGTATCTAGTGGTTCATCTGCTGTAAATGCACGAAAGTTAGTCAGGTCATCATCTTCTTCAAACTCTGGATTAAACAATTCAACTTGACGTATCCAGTCAGGCTGCTCTTGACCGATCAGCCTGCCATACAGAACAAAGGCGGCTAAGTCATCAATTCCAAGCTGCTCAATGCCCGTGCCAACAAACTCAATGCAAGCTTCTGGATTCAGAGGCTTGTCTGCCTCCAGCACAATATGCAACCACTGATCCTGCATCGCCGCTTTCGCTGTTGCACCAATTTTTTCAAGCGCAACATTCATGAGTGCGGCGATCGCTTCCGCCTCTCCTTGTTGGGCACGCTGAATGAGATCCGTTTGAGTCATTAACCGATAGAACGAGTCACATTGAGCCAGGATAACCGAGATTTTTAGCTGTGCGTCGGTGAATATTTAACAATTTATACGGTATGTATTCCATCTAAATATTTGTGAAAAAGAAGTGATGTAATCCCATTTCACTTTTTACGCGCAATAGACTGTCCGCTTTTGGCAAAGCTGGCTCCCCCTCTTTTTTCTCCACCACAGGTGCTTCTCCACAGGAAAGAGAGCTGGGGAGGATTAGAGCGGCTTGCATGGACACAGTAGCCTCACCAGAGGGAGAATATCTAACGATTGCGATCGCCACGTCAATCAGCGCAAGCAAGATTGCTGACCCCAAAACGAGTTCACATGCCTCCCCCAATACCATTTAGCGAATGCGCGAGTGCCCAAGCTGGATACATTCACACAGGCGATCGCCAACAAAAATTTAGCTTCACTTCAACCGCTCGCTCAATTGCATCACTGGCAGTGAAACCGTGACACGCGTACCTTCACCCATTGTGCTGTCGATCTGAATTGCGCCGTGATGGTTTTGCACAATTGCCTGGGCGATCGCCAGACCCAACCCAGACCCCTTACTCGAAGCCTGCGACCGCGCAGGGTCAACCCGATAAAACCGATCAAACAGTTGAGGTAACGCCTCAGCCGGAATGCCAATGCCCGTGTCACTCACCACAACCTGTAGACACGCATGTCCCGGTTTACCTGCGCGTTCCAAGGACAGTTGCACTTGACCGCCTGCTGGCGTGTATTGAATCCCATTACTGACCAAGTTCGTAAACAACCGCGAAAGCTGGTCGCGATCGGCTTGCAATGTTGTCCATGTCGGGTGACTGGGAGCGATCGCCGTTGTCTCCCCGGCAGTCCCCACAGTAACAGCCTCTCTGACTTCTGGAGCTGTCATTTTCAACTCAAGTTGAATCTCTTTTTCGTCTGCTAGAGTTTGTTGTTCCTCTAACACCTCTTGTAGCAAATCCTCTAACTCAACCGTCCCAAACTGTGGTTGCACCATGCCACTATCCTGACGGGCGAGAAAGAGTAAATCATCCACCAATCGCCCCAAGCGTCGAGTCAAACGCTCGATCACTTTGAGATGCTGCTGTTGATCCTGCGGATCGGGATCGGGGTCTGCCAGGGCAACTTGTACATTGGTTTGAATCACCGCGATCGGGCTGCGTAATTCATGCGAGGCATCGGCTGTGAATTGCTTTAAGCGTTGATAAGAAGCCCGCACTGGTTCCATTGCTAGCCCTGACAAGAACCAACCAATTCCGCCCACAGCCACAATGATGAAAGCCGTCCATGCGGTCAGGTCAAAAAACAGGCGACGCGTCGGCTTCGTCACCTCAAACCAGGGATGGCTGACCCGCAAATAACCCAAGACTTGCCGCCCAGTCTCGATTCGATGTGTGACCTGGCGTAACACCAAGGCATCCGCCAGTCTGCCCTCACCCAGCTTCACTTGCACCGTCTCCCCCATCGGATTAGAGTGCAACGGCAAGTTTAACGGCTCTGCCAGGGTTGACCAGAGTAAATCGCCCGCCGGACTAAACCACTCCAAATCAATATGGTCATCTTCTCCCGTCGCCTCATTATCGCGAAAGCTCGCTTCAACGTTGACGCGTAACTGTCCCCCTTCAGAATGAAAGTTGACTGGCTCAATTACAAGCGATCGCTGAATTACCTCGACCACATGGTTGAGCGTGTCATCAATCCGCTCAATCAAGGTGTTACGCACATAGAGATAGAAACCACTGGCAAACAGCAGCAGCAGCACAGCCGTTACCGTGGTGTACCAAAGTGCCAGACGACGACGGGTTGTTTGAAACATCGATTAACCAAAATAGGCGGGTTCGTTACCAGGCTTCCACTTAATATTGCAGCCAATACTGGGTTTCTGTTCAGTCGGCACAGGGGCATCAGCCAGCACCTGATCAATTGCAGCTCGCAGATCTTTGCCTGTGACGGGCAAGCCATTTCCAGGGCGACTATCATCTAACTGACCACGATAGACCAGGGTGCGATCGCCATCAAATAGGAAAAAGTCAGGCGTGCAAGCAGCCGTATACGCTTTGGCTACGGATTGGCTTTCGTCGTAGCAAAACGGAAAAGTAAAACCAAGCGTCAACGCCATCTCCTTCAGCTTATCGGGCGCATCATTGGGATGTGTCTCAACGTTGTTGGCACTGATCGCCACAATCCCCAAATCAGTCTTTGCATAGTCTTTGCCAAGTTGCGCCAACGCCTCTTGAATATGTTTGACATAGGGGCAGTGCTGGCAAATAAACATGACTAACAACGCTTTTGAGGTTGCAAACGTCTGTAAGGTAATGGTTTCACCAGACACAGTATCGGGTAAAGCAAAGTCAGGGGCTTTTGTGCCCAACTCCAGCATGGTAGAAGCGACAAGCGCCATAACAAAATCCCTAAAACATCCACTTGCATTGTAAAAGCATGGATGGGTGAGGCAAAGGGGCGACGAGCTGCCTTATAAAAGGAGATCTGCAAAAAACGTTTGGGGTTTTGCGTACTTTACAGTCGCAGTTTAAGTGCTGAAACGGTTACTTACCCAAAGCTTTAACCAGCCCGATGCCTGCGAAATAAAGGGTGAGAACGGCCCCCGCCAGCAAACTTTGGGTGAGGGGGTCAGTGGAAGGAGTGAGAACGGCTCCAGCGATCGCAGCTCCCAACAAAACGAAACGCCAACCCGACAGCATTTGCTTTGAAGAAACCAGCCCCAGAAAACCAAGTAAAGCTTGAATCACAGGCACCTGAAAGGCAAGCCCCGTGCTGAACATCAGCAGCAGCACAAACTCAAAGTAGCGATCGATCGACCAGGCTTGCTCAACCACCTCAGCCCCATAGGAGATGAAGAAGCGCAAGGCGGCAGGCACCAGAGCGACGTAAGCAAAGAATAAACCTGCCACAAACAAAATGCTGGAGCCAAACACAATTGGCCCTAAAAATCGCCGTTCACGCCGGGTCAACCCTGGCACAACAAAGGCAATCACTTGGTAAAGAATCACCGGACTGGCTAGCAAAATGCCACTGTAAGCAGCGACTTTAAGCGACACAAAAAAGTATTCGCCTGGAGCCAACTGCAAAAACTTGACCCCCTGCGCTGGCACCTCAAGCAACTTCACAATCGGTCGCACCTGGGTAAAGCAAGCGACCACCCCTACTACAACTGCAATCAGGGCGTAAAAAATTCGCATCCGCAACTCTTCCAGATGGTCGAAGAGAGACATCTCAGCTTCATCAGGAATTTCGTTATCGAGTTCGGCGGGGTCAACCGCTGGGTCAGTGTCAACCACTAAGTCCGAAGAGGTGTCTAGTTCCGTTGGCGCGGTCATGAAGCAGCAATTGCGAAACAATCACCCTTATTGTATCGAGGGAAGGAGATCGAGCATAGGGGAAAGCCTGAAGACAATCGAAGATTAAGCTTGAGAGGTATTCTAATTATGCCAATCACAGATTTTTTAAGGATTGCGTCAGGTTAACCCGTGCCATTGCTATCAAATGCGGCAGAGCTATTAAACACGATCGCGATCGCGATTTCGGCCTTTGCAGCAACCAACATTGATGACATTTTGGTGCTGACTGTGCTGTTTGCTCAAGTATCGAGCCAGTTTCGTCCGCACCATATTTTGACCGGTCAGTACTTGGGCTTTACCGCGATTATTCTCGCGAGTCTCCCAGGCTTTCTAGGTGGACAGGTCATTCCAGCCCGGTGGGTTGCCTTGTTAGGGCTGTTGCCGATCGCCCTTGGGATTCGTGCCCTCTTCAAAAACAATGAGGACGACGAAATTCAAACGGTCTCTGAAACGGGGACGGCATCGCGATCCCCCCTGCTTCGTTGGGTCACCCGCTGGATTGCCCCCCAAACACTTCAGGTAGCCGCCATTACAGTGGCAAATGGTGGCGACAACATCGGCATTTACCTGCCCCTCTTCGCCAACCTGAACTCAGCCAAATTTTTAGTCACGCTTGTCGTTTTCTTTAGCCTGGTTAGTGTCTGGTATGGCATTGCGGCCTGGTTAGCAGCTCATCCTAAAATTGCACCGATTCTTACCCGCTTTGGCGATCGCCTGGTGCCGCTAGA
>Ga0209172_10000795_pt1 | contig 79714 bp, 64 predicted proteins | sample LarsenN4metaG_FD_184113 | JGI IMG/M metagenome (GOLD analysis project Ga0209172, IMG submission 184113) | Hot spring sediment bacterial and archeal communities from British Columbia, Canada, to study Microbial Dark Matter (Phase II) - Larsen... ... | reverse complement strand
GACGATGGGGTCGACGCCTCGCCACGGCGCCGAGCCGTGCGTCTGGCGGCCACGCACGCGGATGCGGAACTGGTCGGCGCTCGCCATCAGCGGCCCGCCGCGCACGCCGATGACCCGGCTGGGCAGCAGGCTCGTCACGTGCAGGCCGAAGATCGCGTCGACCTCCGGATTCTTCAGCGCGCCCTCGGCGATCATCAGCTCGGCGCCGCCGCGTTCGCCTTCCGGCGGCCCTTCCTCGGCCGGCTGGAAGATGAACTTCACCGATCCGGCGAGGCGGTCGCGCAGGCCTGCCAGCACCGAGGCCACTGTCATCAGGATCGCGGTGTGCGTGTCGTGGCCGCAGGCGTGCATCACGCCCACCTGCTCGCCGTTGTATTCGGTGCGCACCTTGCTCGCGAAGGGCACGTCCACCTGCTCGGCCACCGGCAGCGCGTCCATGTCGGCGCGCAGCGCCACCACCGGCCCGGGCCTCGCGCCCTTCAGCAGCCCGACGACACCGGTGTGGGCGACGCCGGTGCGCACCTCGTCGAGGCCGAGCGACCGCAGGTGCTCGGCCACCACCTGCGAGGTGCGGAACTCGCGGTTGCCGAGCTCGGGGTTCGCGTGCAGGTCGCGCCGCCAGGCGATGAGGCGCGGCGTGAGCTCGTCGGCGGCACGGTCGATCGACGCAGCCAGCGAACTGGCAGCAAGGGCGCGGGGCGGCATCGTGCAGAGCTCCTTCGAAGGCATCGCTTCGGCCCCCCGATGCTCGCACACCGCGGCCGGCCGCCCCACCCACTGTCCCGCGAGCGACAAACCGGCCCGGCCGACGTGGGGCCGAAGAGACACGCATCCTTGAGCGCGATCAAACCGGCAACGCCGAACGGCATCGCGGCGCCGCGAACCGGGCCTGGATCAAGCGCCGGCCCTTGCAAGAGGCGCCCAATGCCCCACAGCCGCAAAGGCTGTTTCCCATTCACTCACTGGAGGATTCGATGAAGAAGATGTTCGGGCTCGCCGCGCTCGCCCTGGCCATGGCCGTCCCGGCCGCGTGGGCGCAGGACACCGGCAACTGGCTCGTGCGTGCCCGCGCGCTGCGACTGGACTCGGCGAACAAGGACTCGACCGGTCTCGGCCTCACGATCGACAACAAGACGTTCCCCGAAGTCGACATCAGCTACTTCATGACGCCGAACTTCGCGCTCGAGCTGATCCTCACCTATCCGCAGAAGCAGAAGGTGTTCAGCAACGGCACCGAGATCGGCAGCTTCAAGCACCTGCCGCCGACGCTGACGGCCCAGTACCACTTCACGGGCCTGCCGGGCTTCCGCCCCTATGTCGGCGCGGGCGTGAACTACACGAACATCAGCGACGTGCACATCCTCAACGGCGCGGTCGGCCTGAAGCACGACAGCTACGGCCTCGCGGCGCAGATCGGTGCCGACATCCCCGTCGGGGGCTGGCTGATCAACGTCGACGTCAAGAAGGTGCAGATCAAGACCAACGTCTACCTGAACAGCGTCGACCAGGGCGAGTTCAAGGTCGACCCGGTGCTGTTCAGCATCGGCTTCGGCAAGCGCTTCTGACCTCGCGCGTGCGGTCGGGCCGGCCTGGGCCCGCCCACGATCGGTGAATCGCGCCCTCCGCGCCACCCGGCCCGTCCGGTCGGCGCGGTCATGGGCCAGGGTTGGCAGGCCGGGCGCCCGGAGGAGGAGCCGATGCGCCGAAACGGCCAAGCGGGAGGGCTCAAGGAAGGGTCCCGGCCTGCCGCCCCAGGTGTTCCATCAGTTGCCGTGCGCTCGCCGAGAGCGTCGCCTCGCCGCGCGCGACGACGACGAAGCGCCGCACCGCCCACGGGTCGGCCAGCGGCACCATCACGAGCCCGGCCGCCTGCGCGAACGGCGCCGTCGCCTCCCGCGGCAGGATCGCGAGGCCCAGGCCCGCCGCAGCGATGCGGCAGGCCGAGTCGAAGCTCGCGATCTGGATGCGATAGGCGAGGGTCGCGCCGAGGCGCGCTGCCTCCCGGCGCAGCAGCAGGTCCATCATGCCGCCGGGCGCCACGCCGATGGCGGGGTGAGGCAGCGTCTGCTCGAACCGCAGGCGCTTGCGTCGTGCGAGCGGATGCGCCGGGTGCAGCACCACGCACAGCCGGTCGCGCCGGTAGGGCACCGCGAGCAGGCCCGAGGTCTCGCTCGCGTCCCACAGCACGCCGAGGTCGGCCGAGCCCTCGCGCACGCTGCGCACGATCTCGCTGCTGACGCGCTCGTCGAGCGTCACGCTCACCTTCTCGTGCCGGGCCAGGAAGGCGGCGATGTCGTCGGGCAGTTCCTCGGCCAGCGCCGAGACGCTGGCCAGCACGCGCACGCTGCCGCGCGCACCCGCCGCGAAGCCGGTCAGTTCGGCCTGCGTGCGCTCCAGCGCCGAGAGCACCTCGCGTGCCTGGCGCAGCAGCACCTCGCCGGCCGCCGTGGGCTCGATGCCGCGGCGGCCGCGCACGAGCAGCGGCGAGCCCACCGCCGCCTCCACCGCCGCGATGCGCTTGCTCACCGCCGAAGGCACGAGCGATTCGCGCGCGGCGGCACGCGCGATGTTGCGCTCCTCGCAGGTGGCGATGAAGAGCCGCAGAGTGACCGGGTCGAGGTGGCGCAGCATGGGAGCCATTCTGGCTCTACCGGCTGCAGACATGACGGATCGGAACGGCGCACGTTCCGAAATACCGCTGGCGCGACGCATCGGAATGGCTGAAGCTCCGCCGCCATGGACAGGAATCCGACGGGCGGCACCAGCGCCGCCGACGCCGCCCTCGTGCGCGAGGTGGGCTTGCGCGACGGGCTGCAGAGCATCGCGCGCACGCTGCCCACCGTCACCAAACTGCAGTGGCTGCGCGCCGCGCACGCCGCAGGCCTTCGTGAAATCGAAGTCGGCTCCTTCGTGCCGCCGCGCCTGCTGCCGCAACTGGCCGACACCGCCGAGCTCGTGCGCGAGGCGCTCGCGCTGCCGGGCCTGACGGTCTCGGTGCTGGTGCCCAACCTGAAGGGTGCCGAGCGCGCCCTCGACAGCGGCGCGCATGCGATGCTGCTGCCGCTGTCGGCCAGCCACGCCCACAGCCTGGCCAACCTGCACAAGGCGCCGGACGACGTGGTGCGCGAGATCGGCGAGATCCGCCGCCTGCGCGACGCCGCGGGCTCGCGCTGCCTGCTGGAGGTGGGCCTGAGCACGGCCTTCGGCTGCACGATCCAGGGCCGCGTCGAGCCGACCGAGGTGCTGCGCCTCGTGCGCGCCGCGCTCGACGCCGGCGCCGAGCGCGTGGGCCTCGCCGACACCGTGGGCTACGCCGACCCGCGCCAGGTGCGCGAGCTCTTCGAGCGGGCCTTCGAGGTCGTGCGCCCCTACGGCGAAGAGCGCCTCGCCTGCGGCCACTTCCACGACACGCGCGGCCTCGGCCTCGCCAACGTCTTCGCGGCCTGGGAGGCCGGCGTGCGCCGCTTCGACGCCTGCACCGGCGGCATCGGCGGCTGCCCGCACGCGCCTGGGGCCAGCGGCAACGTCGCCACCGAGGACGTCGCCTACTTGCTCGCGAGCATGGGCGTGCGCACCGGCCTCGACTTCGATGCGCTGATGGCGCTGCGCCATTCGGTCGCCGGGTGGCTGGAGGGCGAGCCGCTGCACGGTCACATCTGGCGCGCCGGCCTGCCGAAGACGATGCAGCCGATGCCGACCCGGGAGGCCGCATGACGCCGGCGCTGTCGACCGACTCGGCCCCCGGCGCGGCGCTGCCGGCGAGCCCGCCGCAGCCGCTCGCCGGCCTGCGTGTCGTCGAGTTCACGCACATGGTGATGGGCCCGACCTGCGGCATGGTGCTGGCCGACCTCGGCGCCGAGGTCATCAAGGTCGAGCCGGCCGAGGGCGAAGGCACGCGCCGGCTGCTCGGCGCCGGCGCCGGCTTCTTCCCGATGTTCAACCGCAACAAGAAGAGCATCGCGATCGACCTGCACCGCCCCGAGGGGGCCGCGGCCGCACGGCGGCTGGCCGCCAGCGCCGACGTGGTGATCGAGAACTTCAAGCCCGGCACGATGGCGAAGTACGGGCTCGACTTCGCGAGCCTCGCAGCGGCCAATCCACGCCTCATCTACGCCAGCCACAAGGGCTTCCTGCCCGGCCCGTACGAGCACCGCACGGCGCTCGACGAGGTGGTGCAGATGATGGGCGGCCTCGCCTACATGACCGGCCGCCCGGGCGACCCGCTGCGCGCCGGCACGAGCATCAACGACATCATGGGCGGCCTCTTCGGCGCCATCGCCGTGCTCGGCGCGCTCGTGCAGCGCGGCATCACCGGGCGCGGCATGGAGGTGCAGAGCGCGCTCTTCGAGAACAACGTGTTCCTCGTCGGCCAGCACATGCTGCAGTACGCCGTCACCGGCCGCCCTGCGCGCCCGATGCCGGCGCGCGACAACCCGTGGGCCGTCTACGACGTCTTCACCGTGAAGGACGGCGAGCAGATCTTCCTGGCCGCCGTGAGCGACGCGCAGTGGAAGACGTTCTGCGACGTGCTCGACTGGCCCGACCTGAAGGCCGACCCGGCGCTCGCCACCAACAACGACCGCGTGCGCATGCGGCCGCAGTTGCTGGCCACGTTGCGGGAGCGCCTCGCCCACCGCGGTGCCGACGAGCTCGCCGCCCTGATGGAACGGGCCGGCCTGCCCTACGCGCCGATCCGAAGGCCCGAGGACCTCTACGACGACCCGCACCTGCAGGCCACCGGCGGCCTGGCCGACATCACCGTGCCCGACGGCGAGCGCGCCGGGCAGACGGTGAAGACGACGCTCTTCCCGATCACGCTGGCCGGGCGCCGGCTCGGGATACGCTTGCAGCCGCCGCGCAAGGGCGAGCACACGCGCGAGCTGCTCGGCGGCCTGGGGTTCGCCGCCGGCGAGATCGACGCGCTGATCGCGCAAGGCGCGGTGGCCTGATGCAGCCGTGCCGTTTCGCGCTCGGCCGGTGCATGGAGATCGCGGCCTGCGGAACGATCCGCCCGAGACCCTTTCCTGACCCTTCAACGACGGAGACGACGATGACACGCACCCCCACCCTCGCACGCCGCACGCTCCTGGCCGCCGCGGCCGGCACGCTCGCCCTGCCCGCCTTCGCGCAGCAGGTGGGCGACAAGGCCGTGCGCTTCGTGCTGCCCAACGCCACCGGGTCGGGCGTGGACGCGATCACGCGCGCCGCGCAGCCAGCCCTGAGCAAGGCCCTCGGCATGCCGGTGGTGGTGGAGAACCAGCCGGGCGCCGGTGGCGTGGTCGGGCTCACGACGCTCTCGCGCGCGGCGCCCGACGGCCTGACGCTCTCGGTGGTGTCGAACAACGTCGTCATCTTCCCGAGCGTCATCAAGCAGCTGCCGTTCGACATGCCGGGCGACTTCACGCCCATCGCCATCGTCGGGCAGACGCCGATCGTGCTGGTCGCCAACGCCAAGGTGCCGGCATCCAACAGCAAGGAGTTCGTGGCGCTGCTGAAGAGCAAGCCCGACCAGCTGAACTACGCCTCGGGCGGCATCGGCACCATCCTGCACCTGGCCACGGCGATGTTCCTCGACGAGGCCGGCGCCAGCGCCAAGCACATCCCGTACAAGGGCGTCGGGCCGATGGTGACCGACCTCATCGGCGGCCAGGTCGAGTTCGCCACCGCCGCGCTGCCGAGCGTGCAGGCGCACCTGAAGAGCGGCGCGCTGAAGGCCATCGGCGTGACGACGCGCCAGCGCACGCCGGCCGCGCCCGACATTCCCACCTTCGTCGAACAGGGGCTGCCGGGCTACGTGGTGGAAGCCTGGTTCGCGGTGATCGGCCCCAAGGGCATGAGCGCCGCCGACGTGAAGCGCGCGCACGACGCCGTCGTCGCCGCGTTCGCCGACCCGGCCGTGAAGGACACGATGGCCAAGCAGGGCAACACGATCAACATCAGCACGCCGGCCGAGGCGGCCGCCGCCTTCCGCACCGAGCTGCAGAAGTACGCGTCGCTCGCGAAGAAGGTGGGGCTGGAGGCGAAGTGACCGCGAAAGCCGCCGCCGCGGCGCCGCAGGCGCCCGGCGAGCGCGTGTTCCGCCTCCACGGCCGCGTCCTCCTCCTCTGCGACGACGCGGCGCGCATCGAGCGGCAGCTGCGCGGCGAGGACCTCGGCCTCGCCGAGGCCGGCGCGCTGCGCGACGACGTCTCCACCGACGAGATCACGCCGCTCGCGACGATGACGGTGTGGGACGAGCGGCTCGGTCGCGTGCCCTACACCGGGCTCAAGGTGGGTGGATCAGTCGGCGGCCGGCTGCCCATCGGCCGCGACGCGGTGAGGACCGGCGGCTTCACCGTCGTCGTCGCCGGCTTCCGCTACGGCAAGGGCAGCTCGCGCGAGCACAGCCCGATGGCCGAGTTGCACGCCGGCGTGCGCCTCGTCATCGCCGAGAGCTTCGAGCGCATCTACCGGCAGAACGCCGACAACGTCGGCCTGCTCACCGCCACCGACCTCGGCCTCGTCGCGCGACTGCGCGCCGGCGAGGTCATCGACCTGGAAGAGCTGCTGCAGGGCCGCGACGAACTGGCCGCGGCGATCGTGCGCGCCGGCGGGCTGATGCGCTACGGCCGCGCGCGGATGGCGGGCGCGCGGCCCGAGGCATGGCCCACCGAAGGCAGGGCGGCGCCCGGCCGCCCGCTGACGCTGGCCGAGAAGATCGTCGCTCGGCATCTGCTGGCCACCGCCGACCCTCCGAGCCCGGCAGCGGACGCGAAGCCGCCTTCCCTGGCGCCCGGCCGCAGCCTCGTCGTGCGGCCCGACTGGCGCTTCATCCACGAGTACTACACCGCCATGGCCGCGCACCTGCTGGAGCGCGAGTACGGCGCCGCGCAGCCGCTGCACGAGCCCGGCAGCATCCTCGCCTTCGAGGACCACATGTCCTACGCGGCACGCAGCGAGGCGCACGTGCGCGGCGGCCTGCTGCCGACGCTGGCCGGCATGTTGCATGCACACCGCGGCTTCGTCGCACGGCACGGCCTCGTGCACCACGCGAGCCTCGCCGGCATCGAGGGCGGCAGCGAGGGCATCTCGCACCCGATGATGACCGAGCGCTATGCGCTGCCGGGGCAGCTCGTGGCCGGCACCGACTCGCACACGCCGCACGCCGGCGCCATCGGCTGCCTCGCGTTCGGCGTCGGCAGCACCGACATGGCCAACGCCTTCGTCACCGGCGCGGTGCGGCTCGCGATGCCGCCGGTGCTGCGCGTCGAGCTCGTCGGTCCCCTGCCCGCCGGCACGACGGCCAAGGACGTGGTGCTGCACCTGCTGGCCGACCCCGCGCTGCGCGCCGGCGCCGGGCTCGGGCGCCTGTTCGAGTTCACCGGCTCCGCGGTGCGCGCGATGAACACCGACGAGCGCGCCACGCTCACCAACATGACGGCCGAGCTCGGCGGCTTCTCCGGCATCGTCGCGCCCGACGAGGAAACCGTGCGCTTCCTGCGCGAGCGGCGCGGCGTCGCGTTCGAGCCCGAGCCGTGGATGCACAGCGACGAGGGCGCCGGCTACGAGGCCACGCTCACCTTCGACTGCCGCGCGCTCGGCCCGATCGTGGCGGCGCCCGGCGACCCCGGCCGCGGCCTGCCGGTCTCGGCGCTGCCGCCGCGCGGCGATCGCCCGCGCCCCGGCATCGCCTATGGCGGCAGCTGCACCGGGGGCAAGCGCGAGGACTTCGACCAGTATCACGCCGTGCTCGCCTGGGCGGCGGCGCGGGGCCTGAAGGTGGCACCGACGACGAAGCTGTACCTGCAGTTTGGCACGCTGGCCGTGCGCGACTACTGCGCCGGGCGCGGCTACCTCGCCGTCTTCGAGCAGGTGGGCGCCGAGCTGCTGATGCCCTCGTGCGGCGCCTGCGCCAACTGCGGGCCGGGCTCCTCGACCCACGCCGACGAGGTGACGATCAGCGCCATCAACCGCAACTTCCCCGGCCGCTCGGGGCCGGGGCAGGTGTGGCTTGCGAGCCCGCCGACGGTGGCGGCCAGTGCGATCGCCGGGGAGATCGTGTCGTTCGCGGAGCTGCAGCAGAGGTCCGAGGTCGTTCGCTGAGGGGCCGGCCCCCGGGGCCCGCCCGTCGAGGCGTTCGCGAAGCGCGGCTCGCCGTACGAGCCGCTGCCGCCACCGGGTGGAGGTGACGCGGGCAAGCGGGCCGCACGCTTCGGTCGGGCGCCGCCGCCGTGAGGCCGCCATGACCCGCCCCGCCGACAGCCGGACCTACCTCACCGCGCCGGCGACCACCCAGTTCTCGATCGGCGCCCTGCCCTCGCGCGGCATCACGACGGTCGCGTCGAGCTTGTCGCCGCGCACCGTGCCGCGCCAGATCAGCTTGCCGTACTTCGGGCTCTCGGCCTCGGCCTCGAACAGGATGGTGTCGCCGGCCGTCGTGGCGCGGTACGGCGCGTCGCCGTAGCCATAGCGGTCGCAGGCCGAGGAGCGGAAGCGCCCGCCCTGGAAGGTGAGGGTGTCGGGGTCGCCCTTCGTCTTGCCTCGCTCGAGGAAGACGCCCTCGAAGCGCCGCCCTTCGAGCGGCGAGCCTTGGGCCCACGAAGGAGCGGCGGCCGGCAGCGCGAGCGCGGCCAGTGCACCCAGCAGCAGCGGGCGGCGGGAGGTCGTCAGGGGCAGCAAACGGAGGTTCGAGGTGGACATGGTGGTCTTTCGCGAGGTGGAGGTGGGGGGCTCGAGGTGCCGGCGCTTGGCGACGGCAGCGCCATCGTGGTGACGGTGCGTTGGAGCCGGCGTTGGAGCGGGCGTCGAAACGCGACGGGCGCCGAGGCCATGACCACGACCCGTCCTGTCATCGCCCTGCGCGCGCAGGCGGGCCCCTGCGCCAGAAAGCCGCGGCCGCCCCACGGTGGCCACGCGGGCCGTTCTCCCCTGTGGCCGGCCGTGCACGTGTACGACGACAACTGCTGGCGCGAGGTGCTCGAGCTCGTGGACGGCACGAGCCCCTATGCGCTCACCGGCGCCGTCTTCGCGCGCGACCGCGGCGCACTGGCCGAGGTCGCCGACGTGCTGCGCCACGCCGCCGGCACTGCTACGTCAACGACAAGCCCACCGGCGCCGTCGTCGGCCAGCAGCCCTTCGGCGGGGCGCGGCGCAGCGGCACCAACGACAAGGCGGGCTCGGCGCTGAACCTGCTGCGCTGGGTGTCGCCGCGGACGATGAAGGAAACCTACCTGCCGCCACGCGACTTCCGCTACGCGCACATGGCGGGTTGAGGCATCCGCGCCGGGCGCGGCGGCCGCGCATGTCAACATTCGCCCCTGAACGACCCCGCCGCCCGCCCATGCTGATCAACTGCGTCGTCTACCAGGAGGGCCGCAAGCTCGCCGACATCCCCGTCGAGGAGATCGCCAGCACGCTGCGGCGCCCGGGCACCTTCGTCTGGGTGGCACTGCGCGACGCCACCGCGGAGGAGCTCGCGCAGATGCAGCGCGAGTTCGACCTGCACGAGCTGGCCGTCGAGGACGCGCTGAAGGGCCACCAGCGCCCCAAGCTCGAGGAGTTCGGGCCGACGTTGTTCGCGGTGATGCAGCTCATCGAGGCCGAGCCCGCCGGCTGGCAGGTGGGCGAGGTCGCCGTCTTCGTCGGGCCCAACTTCGTGCTCTCGGTGCGCAACCGCAGCACGCAGCACTTCCTGGGCGTGCGCGAGCGCTGCGAGCGCGAGCCCGAGCTGCTGCGCCACGGCGCCGGCTTCGTCTTCTACGCGCTGATGGACGCGGTGGTCGACCGCTACTTCCCGCTCGTCGACACGCTGGAAACCGAGCTCGAGGCCATCGAGTCGCAGATCTTCGAGCCGGGCACCGCGCGCACGAACATCGAGCGCCTCTACGCGCTCAAGCGCCGCGCCACGCTGCTCAGGCACGCGGTGGCGCCGCTGCTGGAGGTGGCCGACAAGCTGCACGGCGGCCGCGTGCCGCCGGTCTGCACGGGCGTCCAGGACTACTTCCGCGACGTGCAGGACCACCTGATCCGCATCCAGTCGGGCATCGACAAGGTTCGCGACACGATCAGCACCGCGATCCAGGTCAACGTCTCGATGGTTGCCATCGACCAAGGCGAGACGACCAAGCGCCTGGCGGCCTGGGCGGCCGTGTTCGCGGTGTGCACGGCGCTGGTCGGCGTATGGGGCATGAACTTCGAGCACATGCCCGAGCTCAAGTGGCGCTACGGCTACGCGATGGCGCTGGGCGCCATCGCCACGGCCGCGGCGCTGATGTACTGGCGGTTCCGCCGCGCCGGCTGGCTCTGAGCCCGGCGCGGGCCGGCTCGGCCCGGCCGCGCCGCTTCTGAAGGCGCAACAGCCGGGCCTTCGACCCCTCTTTTCCGCCTTTGCCGGCCGCGCCGGCGGCCGATATGCCTCCCATCCTCTCCCCACTGGGACACTGGCATGGAAGGCTGGATCCTCGGCTTGCACCTCCTCAGCGCGCACCTCGGCGACCTCGACCCGGGCGCGCACCCGCGCACCTTCACGCCGGGCATCTACGCCGTGGCACCCAGCGGCGTCACGGCGGGCGCCTACCGCAACTCGCTGGACCACGACACGGTCTACCTGGGCTGGACCTGGCGCACGGGCTGGAGCGCAGGCCCCTTCACCGACGTCACGCTGACGGCGGCGGCCGCCACCGGCTACAGCGAAGCCAAGGTCGTGCCGTTGCTGGCCGTGGCCGCAACGCTCGGGAACGGCCCCTACGCGCCGCGCCTGCTGTGGGCGCCGCACCGCACGCAGCCGGTGTCGCTGGCGATCGAACGACGCTTCTAGGCGGCCGCCGACCCGGCGAGCAAGGCCTCGGCGGCCGATGGCCGCACCCGCGGCGCGATCCGGCGGGCGCGGCAGAATGCGGGCCCTCCTCCCCGCACGCGTGGCCGCATGGACAACGTCGACCGCCAGATCCTCGAGCAGATCACCACCTGGGCGGCCAGCGGCCACGGCGTGGCCCTCGGCACCATCGTGCGTACCTGGGGTTCGGCGCCCCGCCCGCCGGGCTCGGCCGTCGCGATCCGCGACGACGGGCTGGTGGTGGGCAGCGTCTCCGGCGGCTGCATCGAGGACGACCTCGTCGACAAGGCGCGCGCCGGCACGCTCGTCACCGGCCGGCCGCAGGTGGTGCGCTACGGCATCGATGCCGACGCCGCACACCGCTTCGGCCTGCCCTGCGGCGGCCTGATCGAGCTCGTGCTCGAGGCGGTGGCGCCGCACTCTCAGCTGCCGCAACTGCTGGAGCGCCTGAAGCGCGGCGAACGCGTGCGCCGGCGGCTCGACCTCGCCACCGGCGTCGTCACGCTCGAGCCGGGCACGGCCAGCGACGAGCTCACGCTGACGGCCAGCGAGCTCGTCACGCACCACGGCCCGAGCTGGCGCATGCTGATCATCGGCGCCGGCCAGCTCACGCAGTACCTCGCGCCGATGGCGCACGCGCTCGGCTACCAGGTCACCGTGTGCGACCCGCGCGAGGAATACGCCGAGGGCTTCGAGGTCGACGGGGCCACGCTCGTGCGCACGATGCCCGACGACACCGTGCGTGCCCTCGAGCCCGACGGGCACCTGGCGATCGTCGCGCTGACGCACGACCCCAAGCTCGACGACATGGCGCTGATGGAGGCGCTGGCGAGCCCGGCCTTCTACGTCGGCGCGATCGGCTCGCGCGCGAACCAGGCCAAGCGCAAGGAGCGGCTGAAGGAGCACTTCGGCCTCACCGACGAGGCGCTCGCGCGCCTGCACGGCCCGGTGGGGCTGAAGAACGGCGCGCGCACGCCGCCGGAGATCGCGGTGAGCATCCTCGCCGAGATCACCGCCGTGCGCTACGGCTACCGCGTCCCGGAGCCGGTGCCCACCGCCGCCGCCTCGCCGCTGCCGGCCGGCTGCGTGGCCTGAGCCGGCCCGCCGGCCGCTGCCGCGAGCGCGGGTGACGCGGCCGCCGCAGCGCCGCGCCAGCGCTGCAGCAGCAGCGCGTTGCTCACGACGAAGAAGCTGCTGAAGGCCATCGCGCCGCCGGCGATCACCGGGTTCAGCAGCCCGAGCGCGGCCGCCGGGATGCCGAGCGCGTTGAAGACGAAGGCCCAGAAGAGGTTCTGCCGGATCTTGCGCGTCGTGCGGCGCGAGATGTCGATGGCATCGGCCACCAGCGAGACGTCGCCGCGCATCAGCGTGATGCCCGCCGCGTGCATCGCGACATCGGTGCCGGTGGCCATCGCGATGCCCACGTCGGCGGCGGCCAGCGCCGGCGCGTCGTTGATGCCGTCGCCCACCATCGCCACGCGCCGCGGCCGGCGCGAACCGCGGCCCCCACCGCCAACGGGGCCACCGCCAGGCGTCTGCTTCAGCTCGCCGACGATGCGCGCCTTGTCCTCGGGCAGCACTTCGGCGCGGATCTCGGTGATGCCGAGCCGGCGCGCCACCGCCTCCGCGGCGCCGGCGTTGTCGCCCGAGACGAGCGCGCAATCCAGCCCCATGCGCTGCAGCCGCGCCACCGCGCCTGCCGCCTCCGGCTTAGGCAGGTCGCCGAAGGCGAGCAGCGCGCGCACGTGCCACGTCGTCTCCGGCCCGCCGGCGCCCGCGAGACCCTCCGCCGGGCCCTCGGCGAGCCACGACACCGTCGAGCCCTGGCGCTGCAGCGCCTCGGCCTCGGCCTCCAGCGGTGCCAAAGGCACACCGAGCTCCTGCATCCAGCGCGTGCTGCCCAGGCGCAATGCACGGCCTTGCCAGCGACCCTCGACCCCGCGGCCCGGCACCGCGCGCAACGCCGTGGCGGCCGCTTCCCCGGATGCGCCCGATGCGCCCGACTCGCCCGATGCACCCGCGCCCGTGCCCTCGCCTCCCGCCGGCGCAGCGGCCGCTTCGCGCACCGCACGCGCGAGCGGGTGCTCGCTGCCGGCCATCAACGCCGCCGCCTGCGCCAGCGCCTCCGCCTCGGCGCCGCGCCCGGCCCCGACCGGGCGCAGCGCGACGAGCCGCGGCCGCCCCTCGGTGAGCGTGCCGGTCTTGTCGAAGGCGACGACGTCCAGCGCATGCGCCAGCTCGAGCGCCTCGGCGTCCTTGATCAGGATGCCGCGGCGCGCCGCGACGCCGGTGCCGGCCATGATCGCCGCCGGCGTCGCGAGGCCCAGCGCGCACGGGCAGGCGATCACGAGCACCGCCACCGCGTTGAGCCAGCCCTCGGTCCAGCGGCCGGCACCGAGCCCCCAGCCGAGCAGCGTCACCACCGCCACCGCGAGCACCACCGGCACGAAGACGGCGCTGACCTGGTCGACGAGGCGCTGCACCGGCGCCTTCTTCGCCTGCGCCGACTCGACGCCGCGCACGATGCGCGCGAGCATCGTCTCGCCGCCGACGGCGGTGGTGCGCAGCACGAGCAGGCCCTCGGCGTTCAGCGCGCCGCCGGCCAGGCGGTCGCCCTCGCCGCGCGCCACCGGCAGGCTCTCGCCGGTGAGCATCGACTCGTCGACGTGGCTGGCGCCCTCGATGACGACACCGTCCACCGGCACGCGCTCGCCCGGCCGCACGACGACCTCGTCGCCCGGCCGCACCTGGGCCAGCGGCAGATCGACCTCGGCGCCGTCGCGGCGCACGCGCGCGCTGGCCGGCTTCAGCGACTCCAGCGCGCGCAGCGCCTCGGTCGTCTTGCGCTTGGCCCGCGACTCCAGCCACTTGCCCAGCAGCACGAGCGTGATGACGACGGCCGAACCCTCGAAGTAGAGGTCGGGCGCATGGGCGTGCGCATCGCCGTGGCCTCCGGCGCGCGCCTGCCAGAACGCGAACACGCTCAGGCCGTAGGCCGCGCTCGTGCCCAGCGCGACCAGCAGGTCCATGTTGCCGGCACCGGCGCGCACGGCCTTCCACCCGGCACGGTAGAAGCGCGCGCCGAGCCAGAACTGCACCGGCGTCGCCAGGGCCCACTGCAGCCAGGGCGGCGGCATCCAGTGCACGCCGAGCGGCATGAGCAGCATCGGCACGACGAGCGGCAGCGACAGCAGCGCCGCGAGCACGACACGCAGGCCCTCGGCCCGGAGCCATCCGGAGGCGGCCGCTGGCGCAGTCAACGCGGCGCCGCCCTCACCTTCGTCGGCCAGCCGGCCTTCGTAGCCAGCCCGCGCCACGGCGGCCAGCAGCGCGGCCTGCATGTCGGCGCGGCTGCCGGGGCGGCCGGCCCAGGTGACCTCGGCCGTCTCGGTGGCGAGGTTGACGCTCGCAGCGAGCACGCCCGGCACACGCGCCAGCGCCTTCTCGACGCGGCCGACGCACGAAGCGCAGGTCATGCCGCCGACGTGCAGCCGCGCCGCCTGCCGCGGCACCTCGTAGCCGGCCTTCTCCACCGCGCCCACCGCGGCGCGCAGGTCGGGCGCGGCGGCACTGCCCGCGCCCGTGGAAAGCGAGGCCGACTCGGTGGCGAGGTTCACGGTCGCCTCGCCGACGCCCGGCAGCGCGCACAGGGCGTTCTCCACGCGCTTGACGCACGAGGCACAGGTCATGCCGTCGATCGGCAGCGACAGGGCGGCGGGCGCAGCGGGCGCGACAGGCGCGGTGGCCGTGGAACTCATGCGAGGCGGCGGCGGTGGAGCGATCTCGGTGCCGGCGGGGGACCGACGCGCCGATTGGATCATCATTGCGGTCTTGCTCCCTTGATCCAGACACCACCATGCTCGACCTTCAGATTCCGAACATGACCTGCGGCCACTGCGCGCGCGCCGTCACCGAGGCGGTGAAGGCGGCCGACCCTGCGGCCAAGGTGGTCATCGACCTGCCCACGCACAAGGTGCAGATCGAGACCCAGGCGCCGCGCGAGGCCGTGCTGGCCCGGCTCGCCGAGGCCGGCTACGAGCCCGCCTCGGCCTGACGCAGCCGGAGGTGGCATGCGGCGGCGCGCCGTGGCCTGACGCCGCCGGAGGCAGGCCCTGGCCGGCTCTGGCCGCCAGCGAGCCCGCCAGCGATCCCGCCAGCGAGCCTGCCAGACAGCCCGCCACGGCGCCGAGACGACCGCCCGCCGCCCCACCCATCGCCCGAGCGCGCGCCGAGCCTGCCGCATGCCGGGCTCATCCGGCCTGCGGGGACGACCGCTCGCCCATCGCCGCCCCCGCCACTGCCACCCCACCATGGCCGGCATCCACATCACCGACATCGAATCGGCCATCAACTGGTGGCGGGAGCGCTCGCCCTCGCCCGACGGCATCAGCGCCTGCCCCGAGGTGCGCGCGCTGGCCGAGGTCTACGCGCTGATGGTGTACTACCGCGAGCCGCTGGCCGACGAGGTGAGCATGCCCGCGGCGGCCCGCGATGCGTGGCTCGCGTGGTACGCGAGCACGCCCGACGCGCCGTGCATCGCCATCTGCTCCACCAGCCAGGGTGATGCCGTCTGCAAGGGCTGCGGCCGCACCTTCGAGGAGGTGCAGCGCTGGCCGGAGCTGAGCCCGGCCGAGAAGCGCATCGTGTGGCACCGCATCCAGCACGAGGGCACGGCGTGGCGGTTCAACCGCTACGCCGAGCGCGCCCGCCTCGCCACCGGCGAGGACCACCCGGATCCGCGGCGCTTCGTGGCCGCGGTCGATCGGAAGGGCGCTTGAACGCTCCCGCCACGCCCCCGCCTGCCGACGCGGACGGGGCCATCGGGGGCCGCGCAGCGGCGGCCGCCGAGGCCCATCGCGCGGACACCGGCGGCGCCGGCACCGGTGCAGGCGCGAGCCTGCCGACGCTGACCGACAGCGCGCGGCGCCTGACGCCGCTGGCCTGGCCGGTGTTCGTCGGCCAGGTCTCGGTGCTCGCCTTCAGCACCGTCGACACGATGCTCGTGGCGCGGCACGGCGCCCTCGACCTGGCCGCGCTGTCGGTGGGCGCGGCGGCCTACATCACCGTCTTCATCGGCCTCATGGGCGTGGTGCTGGCGCTGTCGCCCATCGCCGGGAGGCTGTACGGCGCGCACGACCTCGCCGGCGCGGGGCGGCAGGTGCACCAGGCGCTGTGGATCGTCCTCGTGCTGGCGGCGCTCGGCAGCACGGTGCTGGTGTTCCCGCACCCCTTCCTCTGGCTCGCGAAGGCCGGGCCCGAGGTGGCCGGCAAGGTCCGCGCCTACCTGCTCGCGCTCGCGTTCTCGCTGCCGGCGTCGCTGCTGTTCACCGTGTACCGCGGCTTCAACACGGCCGTCTCGCGGCCCAAGGCGGTGATGGCGCTGCAGATCGGCGGGCTGGCGCTGAAGGTGCCGCTGTCGACGCTGCTCGTGTTCGGCGCCCCCTCGCTCGGCGTGCCTTCGCTGGGGGCGGTGGGCTGCGGCATCGCGACCGCCATCGTGATGTGGACGCAGGTGGCGCTGGCGCTGTTCGTGCTGCGGCGCGACCGCTTCTACGAGCCCTTCGGCCTCTTCGGGCGCGGGCTCGACCGGCCCGACCCGGCAGCCCTGCGCACGCTGCTCAAGCTGGGCCTGCCGATGGGAGCCACGATCCTGATCGAGGTCACCGGCTTCAGCTTCATGGCCCTGTTCATCGCCCGCGTCGGCACCACGGCGGTGGCCGGGCACCAGATCGCCGCCAACCTCGTCTCGCTGATGTTCATGCTGCCGATGGCGATGGCCAACGCCACCGGCACGCTGGTGGCGCAGAGCATCGGTGCGCGGCGCAACGCCGAGGCCGTGCGCCTGGGCTGGCACGGCCTGGCGCTCGGGTGCGCGATGGCGGCTCTGCTGGGCGGCGCGGTCTTCGCGCTGCGCGAGGAGGTCGTGCGCCTGTACAGCCCCGACCCGGCGGTGGTGGCCGCGGCGCTGCCGCTCGTCGCCTGGGTCGCGGTGTTCCACCTGGCCGACGCGGCACAGACCCTCGTGGCCTTCGTGCTGCGCGCGTGGCACATCGCCACCGCGCCGATGGTCATCTACGCCGTGTCGATCTGGGGCCTCGGCCTCGGCGGCGGCTACATGCTCGGCTTCGACACGCTCGGTCTGGCGCCGCGGTCGCTGCTGGGCGCCCCAGGCTTCTGGGTCGCCGCCACGGCCTCGCTGGTGGCCGCGGCGCTGGCGCTGGTGGCGCTGCTGTCGTGGACGCTGCGTCTGCGCGAGCGCGAGGCGGCCGGGCTCGCCTGAGCCAGCGCGTCAGCCCAGGGGCAGCGCCAGCACGAAGCAGCTGCCGCCGCCCTCGCGCGGCTCGCACGAGGCGTGGCCGCCATGGCGCTCGGCGATCTGGCGCACCAGCGCGAGCCCGAGGCCGACGCCGCCGGCGCGCTCGGCGTGCCCCGGCAGGCGGAAGAACGCCTCGAAGATGCGCTCGCGATAGGCCTCGGGCACGCCGGGGCCGCGATCGCACACGCGCACCTCGGCCTGCGGGCCGCGCCGGGCCAGCGTCACCTCGACCTCGCTGCCGCCGTAGCGGCGCGCGTTCTCGAGCAGGTTGCGCAGCGCCCGCCGCAGCAGCCTCTCGTCGCCGCGCACCTGGAGTGCCTCGCCGCTCGCCTCGGCGCCCACGCGCGCCGCCTCCTCGGCCGCCAGCGGCAGCAGCGCCACCGGCTCGGATGTATCCAGCGCGCCCTTGGCGTCGAGGCGGCTGGACATCAGCACCTCCTCGACGAGGGCATCGAGCTCGGCGATGTCGGCATCGATCTCGCGCTTGAGCGCCGGGCGCTCGGCCGCACCGGCCTCCTCGTACATCTCGAGTGCCATCTTCAGGCGCGTGAGCGGCGAGCGCAGCTCGTGGCTGGCATTGGCGAGCAGGCTCTTGTGCGAGGCGACGAGCGCCTCCACCTGCGCCGCGGCGCGGTTGAAGCTGGCGGCCACCGCCGCCACCTCGTCGCGGCCGTCCTCGGGCACGCGCTGGTGCAGCGCGCCGCCACCGAAGGCCTCGACGCCCTGCTTCAACGCCTCCAGCCGGCGCGTGAGCCGGCGCACCACCGGCCAGGCGCCCCCGGCCACGGCCAGGAAGAGCACGGCCAGCAGGGCCGCCAGGCCCACGCCTTCGGGCACGCCCGGGGGCAGGCCGGGCCAGCGCGCCTCGGGCAGGCGCACGCCGGGGCCGGGCATGCCGCCGGCGATGCTGCCGCCCATCACCGGCGGGCCGCCCGGCCCGCCGGCCATGCGCTCGGGCCGGTCGGGGCCGCCGCGCTCCGGGCGCGCCAGGCGCGGCACGCGCAGCACGCGGCCGTCGTCGAGGCGGATCGTCTGCACGCGCTCGGTGAACGCGGGGCGGCCGTCGGCCTCGCGGCGCGTGTACACGTCCGAAGCGCCGATGCGCCGCCCCTCGGCATCGTCCAGCGCCAGCGGCAGGCGCAGGCGCTGCGACCACTCGCGCAAGGCCGCCGCCTGCTCCTCGCGCGGGGCGTCGGCACTGGGCAGCGAGCGCTGCAGCAGGTCGGCCCAGGCGGCCATGCGCTCGCGCTGCGCGGCCTCGACGCGCGCGCGCTGCTCCTCGAGATGGCGCTGCACCAGCCAGCCGGACACGAGCGCGAAGAGCGCCAGCGCCACCACCACCGTGAGGTAGATGCGCAGGTACAGCGAGCGCATCGCCGGCCCGGTCAGTCCTGCTTGCGCGCGAAGACGTAGCCGGCGCCGCGCACGGTGAGCACGCGGCGCGGGTTCTTCGGGTCGTCCTCGATGACGGCGCGGATGCGCGAGATGTGCACGTCGATGCTGCGGTCGAAGGCCTCGAGCGGGTGGCCCTTCAGCGCGTCCATGATCTGGTCGCGCGAGAGCACGCGGCCCGGGGCGGCCGCGAGCACGGTCAGCAGCTCGAACTGGTGGCCGGTGAGCTCGCAGGCCTTCCCGTCCAGGCGCGCCTGGCGCGCGCCGAGGTCGATCTCCAGGCGCCCGAAGGTGAGCACCTCGTCGGGACCGGCCTCGGGCGCGGCGCGGCGCAGCAGCGCCTTGATGCGCGCCAGCAGCTCGCGTGCCTCGAAGGGCTTGCCGAGGTAGTCGTCGGCACCGAGCTCGAGGCCGACGACGCGGTCGGTGGGCTCGCCACGCGCAGTGAGCATCAGCAGCGGCAGGCGGCGCGTGCGCGCCCCCTGCCGCAGCTCGCGCGTGAAGTCCAGGCCGTCACCGTCGGGCAGCATCAGGTCGAGCACCAGCGCGTCGGGCAGCGCCTCGGCGAGCTGCCGCCGCCCTTCGGCCAGCGTGCCGGCCACCTGCACCACGAAGCCCTGCCGGCGCAGGTAGTCGCCCACCATGTCGGTGAGACGGGTGTCGTCGTCGATGAGCAGCAGCCTCGGAGTCATGCGCCTGGGTCGGGATCCTTCTGCGCCTCAGCGGGAAGCGGGCGGCGTGCCGCGCTCGAGCGACTGGCGCTCAGCACGGTGGCGCTCCATCATGCCGCGGCGCTGCGCCATGCGGTCGGCCATCTGCTTGCGCTGCTCCGGCGTGAGCACGCGGCTCGCGTCGAGCATGGCCTGCGTCATGCGCTTGCTCGCCTGCTCGTGGTTGGCCTGCAGCTTCTGGCGCAGGGCCTCGACGGCATTGGCGTCGACGTTCGGCTGCGCGAACAGCGCCTGCATCTGCTGGTGCAGCGAACGGCCGGCCTCGCGCAGCGGCTTGAGGTCGTTGCGCGCGGTGTCCATGATCTGGCGCAGCTGTGTCTTCTGCTCGGCGCTGGCGCCCACGCTGTCGAGCATGCGCTCGCCATGGCGGCCGCCCATCATCGGCATGCCGTGTCCGCCGCGCATGCCGCCGCCCATGCCACCACCCATGCCGCCGGCCATCTCGCCCATCCCGCCCATCGGGCCGTCACCGCGCATGCCCATCGAACCGTGCGCGAGCGCCGGCTGCACGAGGCTGGCGGCGGCGGCGACGGCGACGACGCCGGTGCCGAAGAGCAGCTTCCAGGCGTTGCGCCGGCCGGAAGGGCTGGGGAGGGACTTCGTGGTTTGCATCGTCAGGCTCCTTTGCGGATGCAGTTCATCGGATGCCTGTGATGCTGGGCGCCGCCCTTGTCGGACCGATGCAGCCCGGGTAAAGATGTGTGACCCGGGCCGGCGCGGGCGCCGCCCCGAGGCTGACCGTCGGCCGCCGCCGACGGGCGCCGCGACCGCGCGCCGCGAGCCCGGCGGCGTGGCGCCGGCGAGCGACGGTGGCACGAGCCGGTTCGCCCACGGTCCCTCAGCGCGGTTCGACGCGCACCAGCCGGCGCATGACGCGGAAGGTCGGCTCCGCACTGCGCAGGTCCAGGCGCAGCAGCACGCCGCTGGCCCGGTCGACCACGAGCACCCCGTCCAGGCGGGTGGTGCCCGGGCCCTCGACGAGGACGTCGCCGAAGAGTTCGAGGACGGCGGCGTCGAACCGCCGGCCGCTCACCTGCTGCGGCCCGACGGCCACCACCTGGGCACGCACGCGCGCACGCGCCAGCGGGTCGTCGACGACCAGCATCTCGCCGGCCATCACCTGCCCCAGCGTCAATTCGCCGCGCAACAGGAAGGGCCACTTGAGCGCACCGGCCGCCCCGCCCAGCACGTTGCCCGCGTGATCGTGGCGCAGCGGCTCGCCGGCCTCGGCGGCCGTGGCGTCGGCGCGAGTGCCAGCGGCGGGCGCCGGCGCGTACTCGATCTCGCCCCGGCGCAGCGCGCGCACCATCCAGCGTGTCTCGGTCGCCGCTTGGCGCGGATGGGCGCGCTCCTCGTACACGAGGCGGTCGCCGGGAGCCACGGGAAGCGCGGCGGCGCGTGCGGCCGGCAGCTCGGTCGAGATCGGCGGGCAGCGGGCCTTCGTCGAGGCCGCCCGCAGCGCCTCGAAGCGGCCCTTCAGCTGCGCGAGATCGTCGGCCTCGGGCCCTTCGGGACGCAAGGCGAGCAACGCCGGCCAGAAGATCATCACGCCGACGCCGAGCGCGACGATGTTGTTGCCCGAGCGCTCGTCGACGGCCCAGGCCACCTCCGCCGCGCGACGCTGCACGCGCTCGGTCTCGTCGTCGAGCCGATCGCAGGTCCAGCCGGCGAACTGGGCCGGATCGGCGGGGTGAGGGGCCACGTCGCCGGACCGGCTCGCGCAGCCGGCGGCCATCAGCGACACGGCCAGCGCGGCCGCGCCGGCCAGCCCTCTCGCGGAGGGCGGCGTGCGGCCGAGGCACAGGAGCGAAGTCATCGAACACCCATTGTGCAGCGGCCGCCGGTGCCTGCCCGGCGCTTACACGCGACCGCTTCGCAGGCGCGGCAGGCGCCCGGGCCGGCGGGGGGGCGGGTCCTAGAATGCGCCGCCATGTCGGGCTCGTTCCCCATCTTCGATGCCGCGGCCGAGCACCTGATCGGCATGCTCGCGCCCGCACGGGCCCTCGATATCGGCGCCGGGTCCGGCAAGTACGGCCAGATCCTCGCGCGGGCCGCCCCCGCGTGCGAGCGCGTCGCGCTCGAGGTCGAGTCGTCGCACGTCGAACGCTTCCAGCTGCGCGACCTCTACCAGCGCGTCGAGGTTGCCGACGCGGCGCAATGGTGGCGGGCCAGCCCCGAGGAGGCCTTCGACCTCGTGATCGCCGGCGATTGCCTGCAGCAGATGCCCAAGAGCGAGGGCATGGACCTTCTCAACGGCCTCGTCTACCGCAGCGCCTGGTTGCTCGTGGTGGTGCCCGAGTTCGTCGTGCAGGGCGCGGTGGGTGGTCTGGCCAGCGCCGTGCACCGCTCGGCCTGGAGCGAGCGCGACCTGTACTGGCACGACCTCTGGGCCTGGGACAACACGCGCTCGGTCACGATGGCGCTGCTGCGCGGCTACCGAGCGGCGCCGGCGAGCCTGGACGCGCTCGTGCGCCAGTTCAACGACGCGAACGTGCCGCTGCACGACTACGACGGCGCCGGCCTCGTGCGCCCGGGTCGACTGCGCCTCGTGGACCAGCCGCGCGAAGCCGCCTACCGGCCGCGCTGAGCGAGCAGCGACGGACCGGTCATGCCCGCGGCGCCCGCGCAGACCATCTTCATCAGCATCGCGGCCTACTGCGACCCGATGCTGGCGTTCACGATCGCCAGCGCGCGTGCGCAGGCGAGCGACCCTTCGCGCGTCTACATCGGTGTCGTCGAGCAGCAGGTGCCGGGCCAGAACCTGCGCCTGGACGACGAGTGGTCGCGCCAGCACGTGCGCTTCACGCGCATCGACGCGCTGGAGGCGCGCGGCCCGTGCTGGGCGCGCGCCACGGCGATGAACCTCTACCAGGGCGAGGACTGGTACCTGCAGATCGACTCGCACATGTGGTTCGAGCCCGGCTGGGACGACGTGCTCGTGCAGTGGGGCCAGTGGTGCGAGGCGCGCAACAGCCGCAGCCTGATCTCCTGCTACCCGAACCCCTTCGAGATGGTCGACGGCCACCCGGTGGCCAAGCCGGTGACGAACCGCGTGCTCGCCTTCGCGGTGCAGGGCACGAGCGAGTTCGCGGCCGAGCACCCGGTGCTGATGTTCGAGTGCGTCGCCGTCGAGCGCGACGAGCCCGAGCTCGGCATCCACGTCGGCGGCGGCTGCCTGTTCGCGCCCGGCTACATCGTCGAGGACCTGCCCTACGACCCGCGCCTGTACTTCCACGGCGAGGAGCAGGCGTTCGCGCTGCGCGCATGGACGCACGGCTGGGACCTCTACCAGATCCCGGGCATGCCGATGTACCACCTCTACACCCAGCCGGGCACCTCGCCGCGTCCGATGCACTGGACGCCGGAGCAGGACGAGCGCCGCGCCATCCGCTCGGCGATGCTCGAGAAGGCGGCGCAGATGCGGCTGGCGGCGCTGCTGTGGGCCGACGCCGACCTCGGGGCCTTCGGGCTCGGGCGGGCGCGCTCGCTCGCCGACTACGCCGAGTTCAGCGGCATCGACTACGCGGCGCGCACGATCGCGCCGAAGGCCCGCAAGTCGCGCTGGGGCTACTGAGCCCCCGCTTGCCGCCTGCCCCGGGGGGCCGGCGCCCACTGGCCGCGCACGCCCGCGCGGTGCCGGAGACCGGCGTCGGAGGGCGGCGCCCTGGCATGCCCGGCCTCAGCGCGCGCAGGCGGCCGCGGCACCGGCGCCGGGCTCGGACTGCGGCGCCCGGCGGCGGCCGCAGAAGTCCAGCGGCACCTCGGCCGGCGTGGCCGCGGGCCCCGGCGCCTCGCGCCAGCGCAGGTCCAGCGCATCGGCGTCGGCCAGCCATGACGAGAGGTTCCCGGTGCGGCGGTTGTCGTCGTCGGCCGTGACGGTGGTGCCTGCGCGCCGGCGCAGCCGGCTGTCGAGCACGTTGTTCAGCACGCGCGCATCGGCCGGCGGATTGCGCAGCAGGATGCCCTGCGTGTTGACGAGCGTGTTGTGCGCCACCAGCGCGGCGCGGCCCTTGGAGATGTCGATGCCGGCGTCGTTGCAGTGCGCGACGACGTTGTTGGCGACGATCGCCGCGTCGTGCTCGAACTCGCAGCGCTTGTCGCGGCAGTAGGGCGCGCCGGTGCCGCCGTCGCCGATCGAGATGCCCAGGCGCAGGCCCGGCTGCTTCACCGCCTGCGGCGTGCAGACGACGACGTTGCGCTCGATGCGCCCGCCGCGGCCGGCGCCCTTCATGAACATGCCGTACGAGACGCCGTCGCCGCCGCTCTTGACGAACCCCTCGACGCGGTTGTCGAGCAGCTGCCACCCGCTGGCGCCGACGAGGTCCACCAGCGCCACCGGCAGCCGGCCGGCGCGCGGCCGCGTGTTGGCCAGCGTGCTGTACTGCAGCAGGCCGTCGTCCGGGAACTGCCCCGAGTGGCCGTTGATCTTGAGGTGCGCGCTGAAGTCCGCGAAGTGGTTGTTGCGCACCACCGTGCCGCGCGCCGCGCCGACGATGTGCAGCGCGTGCTCGCACTCGTCGTCGGCCCGGCACACACCCCGCCAGGCCAGGTTCTCGAAGATCCAGTACGGGTGCGCGACGAGCACGCCCTCGTCGGAGTACACCTCCAGCGTCACGGTGCCCGCCTTCGCCGCGCGCAGCGTGATCGGGGCATCCACGCGGCCGCCCGAGCGCGTGTAGAGCGTGCCGGGCAGCGCGTGACGGCCGGGGGCGATCTCGAGGACGTCGCCGGGCTGCGCGGCAGCCATCGCGTCGGCGATGTCGGCCGCGTTGAGCAGCACGCGGGCCGCCGGGCCGGCCCGCAGCCCTGCGCCGGGGCCGACGCCACCTGCCGATGGCGGCGCACCCGCCGCGAACGCCCCGCCCGCCACACCCGCGCCGCCGGCACCGCCCGGCCCGGCCTCGACGGCCGGCCACGAAGGCACGGGCGCGCCGCGCTCGTCGTAGCGCTGCGCCAGCAGGCCCTGCGGCCGCACGCCCTTGCCCAGGTCGCGCAGCGCGCCGCTCGTCTCGCGCACGAAGCGGCCATACAGCCAGATCAGCGGCGGGTGCAGCACGCGCTCCAGCCGCGGGTGTCCTTCCAGGCGGCGGAAGGCATGCCCGATCATCTCCACCGGCGAGCGCTCCTCGAGCGCCTGCATCGCCTGGCCCGGGCTGTAGCGCAGCAGGCTCAGGCCCACGAACGCCGCGCCGGCGCCGGCCAGCAGGCCGAGCACGAGCAGGACGAGGCTCCAGCGCAGCACCCGGCTGCCGAAGCTGCGGCGCGGGCGCGCGGGCGGCGCGCCGCGGGCAGCGCCGCGTCGGCTCACGCCGGCCGCCGCGCCGAGATCACGCGCGTGTTCACGCCCACCCAGTGCAGGCCGCCGAACAGCCGCGCGTGCTCGATCTTCACGCAACGGTCCATCACCGAATCGAGCCCGGCGGCGCGCGCCAGCGCGTCGGCCTCGAGGTTCTTCACGCCGAGCTGCTGCCACAGGCACTTCGCGCCGATCGCCACGGCGCTGCGCGCGATCGGCAGCACGTCCTCGGCGCGGCGGAACACGTCGACGAGGTCCACCGGGTGCGGGATGTCCTCCAGCCGCGCGTAGCACCGCTCGCCGAGGATGCGCTCGTAGCGCGGGTTCACCGGCACGATGCGGTAGCCCTTCGCCTGCATGTAGCTGGCGGCGAAGTAGCTCGGCCGATGCCATTCGGCCGACAGGCCGACCACGGCCAGCGTACGGCAATCACGCAGGATGCGGCGCAGCGTCGAGATGTCGTCGGCCATGCGCCGATGCTAGTGCCTCGCGCGCCGGTTCAGGCGCTCGCCGCGCGCGCCCCCAGGGCCCTGAACATGACGCGGTTCTCGTAGGCACGGTCCTCGAACACGTAGTCACTGCGCCCGACATCGGCATAGCCGGCGGCGGCGTAGAAGGCGAGCGCGCGCGTGTTCTCGGCCCAGGCGGTGAGCCACAGGCCGGCGTGCCCGCCGCGGATCGCCTCCTCCTCGGCCAGGCGCAGCAACGCGAGACCGAGGCCCTGCCGCTGCATCGCCGGGTCGACATACAGGCGCGCCAGTTCCAGCGCGCCGGCCAGCGCCGGCACCGGCGGCGCAGGCGTCGCCACGGTGTCGGCGAAGCCGAGCAGGTGCTCGCCGCGCAGCGCCAGCGTGAAGCGGTGCCGCTCGGCCAGCCGCTGCCCGAAGGCGGCCACCGAATACGCCGCGAGCGCCTCGCGCGCCTGGTCCGGCCGCAGCCCGCCGGCGCAGTAAGTGTCGACGAAGACGTGCGTGGCGAGCACGCACAGCTGCGGCAGGTCGGCAGGGCCGGCGGCGCGGAACTCGATCGGGCCGGGCCCGGTGACGCTGGCCGTCACGGCAGGCGCCCGCCATGCCGCTCGAGCAGCGCCTTGCGCGTGGTCGGGCTCTCGAGCTGCTCCACCCACCAGGCCAGCGCGCGCCCGAGGCCGAGCGCACCGCGCTCGGCGCGCCACGCATAGAACATCCCGCCGACCGCCGGCGCCCGCGCCGTGCGCCGGGCCACCAGGTGGCCGGCGTCGAGGTGCGCGCGCGCCATCGGCTCGGGGACGAAGCCGCAGCCCAGGCCGCGCAGCTGCGCCTCCAGCTTGGCACGCATGTGCGGCACCGTCAGCACGTCCTGCCCCGGCAGCAGGTTCACCGTCAGCGGCGCCATGCGCTGCGCGGTGTCGGCCACCGCGACGGCGCGGTGATGCACGAGCAGGGCGTCGGTCAGCGGCTCCTCGGCCGCGGCCAGCGGGTGGTGCGGCGCAACGCAGAAGACGAACGGCACCTCGCCCAGCGGCCGCAGCTCGACGCCGCCCGGGTTGGCGTGCTCGCCCGAGACGCCGATCGCGAGGTCCACCTGGCCGGTGACCAGGGCCTCCCAGGTGCCGGCCAGCACGTCGTTGCGCAGGCGCAGGCGGGTGGCCGGGCCCGCGTCGGCGCCGGCCGTGTCGGCGCCGACGCGCGTGCCGCCCGCTGCCGCACGCGGCGGGGCCGCGGTCGTGCGCATCTCGCAGAAGGCCTGCACCAGCTCGAAGACCACCGGCATCGACAGGATGTCGTCGACGCTGATCGCCAGCTCCGCCTCCCAGCCGCAGGCCACGCGCTTGACGCGGTTGGCCACGGCGTCCATCTCCTGCAGCAGGCGCCGGCCTTCGTGCAGCAGCTCGGCCCCGGCGGCGGTGAGCTGCGCCTGGCGCGAGCTGCGGTCGAAGAGCAGTACGTCGAGCGCATCCTCGAGCTGGCGCACGCTGTACGTGAGGGCCGAAGGCACCTTGCCCAGCTCGCGCGCGGCGGCCGCGAAGCTGCCCTCGCGCGCGATGGTGTCGATCATCTGCAGCGCATCGGGCGTGAGTGCCTGGCGGGCATGGGCGGAGGAAGGCATGCCTTTCATCTTATTTGAACGGGTGCTTCAAGGCCCGTCAGCCACAGGGTCGGCGCCTCGCCCTACAGTGGCGGCCAACGACCAAGGAGACCCCCGTCATGCTCACGCTGCGCAAGTCTGCCGACCGCGGTTATGCCGACCACGGCTGGCTCAAGAGCTTCCACAGCTTCTCGTTCGCCGACTACCACGACCCGCGCCACATGGGCGTGGGCAACCTGCGCGTCATCAACGAGGACCGCATCGCGCCGGGCACCGGCTTCGGCACGCACGGCCACCGCGACATGGAGATCGTGAGCTACGTGCTCGAAGGCGCCCTCGCCCACAAGGACAGCATGGGCAACGGCGAAGCCGGCGGCGAGGCCCGGGGCAAGGCGGCCGGCGTCATCCAGCCCGGCGACGTGCAGCGCATGAGCGCCGGCACCGGCGTGCTGCACAGCGAGTTCAACCACGACCCGGCGCGCACGACGCACTTCCTGCAGATCTGGATCCTGCCGCGGCAGCGCGGCATCGCGCCGGGCTACGAGCAGAAGCGCTTCGAGACGGCCGCCAAGCGCGGCCGGCTGGCGCTCGTGGCCAGCGAGGACGGCCGCGAGGGCTCGGTGACGATCCACGCCGATGCGAGCCTGCGCGCCGGGCTCTTCGACGGCAGCGAACGCGCCGAGCTCGCGCTCGACCCGAAGCGGCTGGCCTACGTGCACCTCGTGCGCGGGCAACTCAGCGTCAACGGGCAGAAGCTCGAAGGCGGCGATGCGGTGACGCTGCGGGACGAGTCGAAGCTCGTGCTCGACCAGGGCCGGGACGCCGAGGTGCTGGTGTTCGACCTGGCGCCTTGAGGTTGCTGGCAGTCCGAGCCAGTCGTTGCGGGCAACGATCGGGGATGCACGCAGGCCCCGTGGCTTGCGCGGCGTGGGGCGGGCCGGGTGAGCCGCTGAACGAAGAAGCGTCCATCGGCGCGCGGCGGAGACCGGGTGGGCCAGGCTGCGCGCCTCGCGCCGCGCGCCACTCTTCGATCGAGCGCCGCGGGACCGGCGCGTCGTCAGGCAGCCGCAGCCGACGCCTGCCGCTCCGTGCGCTACCCCGCCAGCGCCGCTCCCGCCGTCAACGCCCGCAGCTTCGCCTCCGCCACCTCGCGCCGCATCGGCGCAAGGCCGCAGTTCGTGCAGGCGATGAGCCGGTGGCGCGGCACGAAGCGCGCGGCCTCCTCGATGGTGCGCGCCACGTCCTCCGGCGTCTCGACCTCTTCGCTGGCGACGTCGATGACGCCCACCATCACGTCCTTGCCCTCGAGCAGCGCCATCAGGTCGGGCGGCACGTGCGAGTGGTAGCACTCCAGGCTCACCTGCTTGATCGAACTCCTGGCCAGCGCCGGGAACACCTTCTCGTACTGCCGCCACTCCTGGCCGAGCGTCTTCTTCCAGTCGACGTTGGCCTGGATGCCGTAGCCGTAGCAGATGTGCACGGCGGTGGTGGCCTTCAGCCCCCGCGCGGCACGCTCGAGCGCCCGCACGCCCCAGTCGGCGGCCTCGTCCATGTAGACATTGAAGGCGGGCTCGTCGAACTGCACGACGTCGACGCCGTCGGCCTCGAGCGCCAGCGCCTCCTGGTTCAGCAGCTCGGCGAAGGCGAAGGCCATCTTCACGCGGTCGCCGTAGAAGCGGTCGGCGATCGTGTCGACGATGGTCATGGGCCCGGGCAGCGTGAACTTGATTCGCCGCGTGGTGTGCGCGCGCAGCAGCCGAGCCTCCGTCTCGTGCACGCGGCCGGTCAGCGCCAGCGGCGACACCACCTGCGGCACCATCGCCTTGTAGCGGTCGTTGCGGATGCCCATCTCCACCTTGTTGGCGAAGTCGATGCCGGCCACCCTCTCGAGGAAGCCGTGCACGAAGTGCTGGCGGCTCATCTCGCCGTCGCCCACGATGCGCAGGTCTGCGTCCTCCTGCAGCTTCAGCCACAGCAGCGTCGCGTCGCGCTTGGCGCGGGCGAGGTCGTCGCCGGCGGGCACCCACTTCGGCCACAGCTTGCCGGTCTCGGCCAGCCAGGCGGGCTTGGGCAGGCTGCCGGCGATGGTGGTGTCGAGCATCGATATCTCCGCGCGCATCCGGGCGCGCTTCGCAGCTTAAGCGCTGGCATGCCCGGGCCGCCCCCGGGTCGCGCCCGGGGTTCGTCGCGCGGGCGGGTGCGTTCGTCGCCCGGCCGGGTCGCTCTGTCCGCCGCCGCGGCGGCGACGGCCGCGTTTCGCTAAGCTGCCGGCCATGGCCCTGCACGCCGCCCCCGAGAGCGGAGCGCATCCGCTCCGCCCCGCCACGTTGCCCTTGCCTTCGGGCGCGGACGCGGGCCCGTCTGCGGGCGCATCCACAGGCCCGTCCGCAGGGTCATCGGCCGGCTCGTCCCCGTCCTCGCCGCGCCGCGCGGATGCTGGTGGGAAGAAGCCGGGCGACGGCGAGTCCCTGAACGGGCAGCCGGGCGGCGAGCGGGCCGGCGGCCCGGCCACCTGGCACGCGGGCACCCTGGACGCGCCGCTGCCCGACCAGCTCACCGGCCGCTCGCACGGCTGGTTCACGCGCTATCGGCGCTGGCCGGTGTTCAGTCCGGCCTGGGCCCGCGGGCGCGCGGCATCGCTCGGCCTGCTCGTCAGCGCGGTGACGGTGCTGACGCTGCTCGGCGCGGCGCTCAGCGCGCCCGGCGACCGGCCCTACGGCGCCCTGGTGCAGAGCCTGATCGGCGTCGTCGTACCGGTGTTCGCCGGGCCCTGGCTCGGCAGCCTCGTGCGTCGGCGTGCCGCGGCCTCCAGGCACGAAGGGGCCGCGCTGGCCGCGGTGATCGCGGCGCTCGTGCTCGGCATGGCCGCGTTCCACGAGTGGGGCGCCGAGCCGATCAAGCAGCTCGTCGCCGAGGCGACCGGCATGGTCGACGAGCAGGGGCAGCGCCGGCGCGTCTCGCTGATGATCGGCGTCACCATCGCGTCGCCCGACCGCACGGCCTCGGCGGCGGCATCGGCAGCCGGTGGCGGCGGGCCGGAGGCGGCCGCGGCACACCCCGGCGCCGAGGGCAGCGCCGGTGCCGGGCCCAACACGACGGGGCGGCTGATGATCGCCCTGGCCACGTTCGCGCTGGCCGGCGGCTTCGCGCTGCCGCGGTGGTGGCGCGAGCGCGAGGGCCTCGCCGCGCTCGCGCAGGAGCGTGAACTCGCCCGTGCCGAGGCGGCCCGGCGCGAGGCGGAGCTGCGCCTTTCGGTGCTGGCGGCGCAGGTGGAGCCGCACTTCCTGTTCAACACGCTGGCCGGCGTGCGCAGCGCGATCGCCACCGATCCGCAACGCGCCAGCGAGATGATCGACCGCCTGACCGACTACCTGCGCGCCGCGATCCCGCGCCTGCGCAGCGACGGCAGCGCGGAGGCCACGCTCGGCAGCCAGCTCGAGATCGTCCGCGCGTATCTGGGCCTGATGCGCGCGCGCATGCCCCGGCTGGACTTCGCGATCGACGTGCCTGCCGAACTGAGCCCGCTGTCGTTCCCGCCGCTGATGCTCATCTCGCTGGCCGAGAACGCAATCAAGCATGGCGTGGAGCCCAAGGTCGGGCCGGCGCGCATCGAGGTCGTCGCGCGCCGCCTCGACGACGGCCGCCTGCAGGTCACGGTGGCCGACAACGGCGCGGGCTTCGGCAGCGGCTTCGGCAGCGGCACCGGCGGCCGCTCGGGCACGGGCAGCGGCCTCGGCCTGGCCAACATCCGCGAGCGGCTGGCGCAGATGTTCGGCGAGCGGGCCGCGCTCGAGTTGCGCGCGCGCGCCGAGGGCGGCGTCGCGGCCAGCCTGACGCTGCCGGCCGCCTCGCCCCCCGCCGCGGGCTGAGCCGACCGAACCCCGAGCGCGACCCTGCGCCCTGCCCTGGAGCCGCCCCCGATGACCCGCACGCATCCCACCGCCCTGCTGGCCGACGACGAAGACCTGCCGCGCGCCGAGCTGCGGCGCATGCTGGCGCGGGCCTGGCCGGAGCTCGAGATCGTCGCCGAGTGCGAGGACGGGCCGGCCGCCGTGGAGGCGCTGGCCGATCGGGCGCCCGACGTGGCCTTCCTGGACATCCGCATGCCCGGCGCCTCGGGCCTCGACGTGGCGCGCGCCGCGGCCGGCCGCTGCCATGTCGTCTTCACCACCGCCTACGACAACCACGCCATCGCCGCCTTCGAGGCCGGTGCCGTGGACTACCTGCTCAAGCCGATCGCGGCCGAGCGCCTGGCGCAGGCCGTGGCACGGGTGCGGGAGCGCCTGGCGGCCCGCGCGTCCGCACCGGACCTCGGGCCGCTCGTGGAGCGCCTCGCGGCCCAGCTCGCCGGGCACCCGGGCGGCCAGGGCGGCGGGGAGGCCCCCGCACCCCGCCTGAGCTGGCTCAGTGCCAGCGTCGGCGACACGATCAAGCTCTTCGGCATCGACGAGGTGCTGTTCTTCCAGAGCGACGAGAAGTACACGCGCGTGGTCACGGCGCACGACGAGGCGCACGTGCGCAAGCCGCTGAAGGAGATCGCCGACGGCCTCGACCCCGAGGTCTTCTGGCAGGTGCACCGCGGCACGATCGTGCGCGCCGGCGAGATCTCGCGCGCCGTGCGCGACGAACTGGGTCGACTGACGCTGCACCTGAAGCACCACAAGGAGACGCTGGCGGTGAGCCAGGCCTGGGCCTGGCGGTTCAAGGCGATGTGAGGTTCATGCGCTGGACGTCGCGCTGGACGTCGCGCTGGATGTCGCTGATGGCCACGCTGGCCTTGGTGCCGGCCTCTGCATGCCTGGCAGGGGGTTGAGTACTGCCACCAGGCCGGGTCTCGCCCCGGCGGGCGACCTCTTTTCTTTGCTGGTGCAAAGAAAGGAGGCAAAGAAAGCACCTTGGATCTTCTATCTGGGCTGGCTCGCTCCGGAGGCGGTGATCAGTTCGTTCCGCGCCCTTCGGCGAGAAGTTCATGCGGTCAACTGTCTGTCGGGTGCGCCCCACCTTCCGCTCGCCCGGGTTGCGGGCTCGCTTCGCCTCGCCCTTGCCTGAACGCCAGCCAACGCGCCTGGCTACGTCACCGGCCAGCGCGCGCCAAGGACGGCAAGGGTCGGCGGGCCGAACCCGCGCATGCGTGAGCGGTCGTGATTACTCCGCTCTTGCGCTCAACGATGGCGCGTCCGCGGTCCGCCCAGCCTAGGGCGATGCGAAACGAGCCCGCAACCCGGGCGAGCGGAAGGTGGGGCGCACCCGACAGACAGTTGACCGCATGAACTTCTGTCCGAAGCGCGCAGGACGAACTGCGGACCGCATCCGAAGCGTTCAGGCTCATCCGGGCATCAGGCCCTTTGCTTTGGTTACTTTCATTTGGGCCATCAAATGAAAGTGACCCGCCCGCCGGGGCGGGACCCGGCCGACGGACCTGCGCAGTCAGCAGGCCGCAGTCAGCAGGCCCCGGTGAGGGCACCGATGAGCAGCCGCCCAGCCCGATCAAAGCGGATGCGTCACCAACCGGAAATCCGGATCCTCCGCAAAGGGCTTCACCGCGAACCCGAGGCTCCTCATCAGCTTCAGCATCCCCGTGTTCTGCGTCAGCACGAGCCCTTCGACCTCCGACAGGCCCTTGTCGCGCGCGACGTCCATGATGCTTTCCATCAGGCGCGAACCGAGACCCTTGCCGGCATAGTCGTCGGCCACCAGCAGGCTGAACTCGCAGGTCGCCTGGTCGGGGTTGGTGATCATGCGGCTGACACCGATGATGCGCTCGCTCTCGACGATCTCCCCGCCGCTGCCCGCCTTGCGGTCGCGCACCACGGCCACCAGCGCCATCTCGCGGTCGTAGTCGATCAGCGTCAGCCGCGCCAGCATCGTCGCCGGCAGCTCGCTGATGGCCGAGACGAAGCGGTGGTAGCGGCTCTCGGGGCTGAGGCCGCGCACCAGTTCCTGCAGCATCTGCGCATCGTCGGGCCGGATCGGGCGCACCGTGTACTCGCCGCCGCCGCGCAGCGGGAAGACCTGCTCGTAGCGGGCCGGATAGGGCAGGATGGCCAGGTGGTGGTAGTCGGGGGCACGCAAGCCGTGGTGGCCGAGCCCGTGGTGCCCGACGCCGCCCGCGAGCCCGCCCTGGGCGACGCCGTGCAGCACGATCCGCGCGTCGACCGCCACCGCGCCGTTCTCGTCGACGATGAGCGGGTTGATGTCCATCTCGCGCAGCTGCGGGAACTCGCACACCATCTCGCTGACGCGCAGCAGCACCTGCTCGATGGCGTCGGTGTCCACCGCCTCGGCGCCGCGCCAGCGTTCCAGCGTCTCGGCCACGCGCGAGCGCTCGACGAGCCGCCGCGCGAGGAACTGGTTCAGCGGCGGCAGCTCCATCGCGCGGTCGGCGATCAGCTCGATCATCGTGCCGCCGGCGCCGAAGACGATCACCGGGCCGAAGGGCTCGTCGGTGACCATGCCGACGTACACCTCGCGGCCACGCCGAGCCGGTGCCATCCGCTGCACCGTGACGCCGTTGATGCGCGCCCCGGGCATCGCGCGGCGCACGCGTTCGACCATCGCGTCGTAGGTGTCGCGCGCGGCCGCGCCGCTGGCGATGTTCAGCGCCACGCCCTGCACGTCGCTCTTGTGCGCGACGTCGGGCGAGTCGATCTTCAGCGCCACCGGGAAGCCCAGCTGCGTGGCGATCATCATCGCCTCGTTGGCGTTGCGCGCCAGCACCGTCTGCGTCACCGGGATGTGGAAGGCCGCCAGCAGCGTCTTGCTCTCCATCTCGGTGAGCGTGGTGCGGCGCTCGGCGAGCACGCTCTCGATGACCAGGCGCGCCCCCTCGATGTCGGGCTCGGCCAGGGTCGACAGCGGCGGCGGCGTCTGCTGCAGCAGCAGCTGGTTCTGGTAGAAGCTCGCGATGTTGGCGAAGGCGCCCACCCCTGCCTCGGGCGTGCGGAAGCTCGGGATGGCGGCCTCGTGGATGACCCGCCGCGCCGAAGCCACCGTCTCGTCGCCCATCCAGCAGGCCAGGAGCGGCTTGCCCGCCACGCCCTTGGCGGCGACGAGGGCGCGTGCGAACTCCTCCGGGTCGGCGCCGAACTGCGGCGCGAACAGTGCCAGCACGCCATCGACCGCCGTATCGCGCGCCGCCGCCTCGACCGCGGCGCGGAAGTGCGCCACCGTCGCCTCGGCCGACAGGTCGATCAGATCGCTCAGCGAAGCCAGCGGCGCCAGTTGCGGCTGCAGCGCCTGCGCCACCTCTGCAGAGAGGCGGCCCAGCCGCAGCCCGAGCTCGCTCACGCGGTCGGCCGCCAGCACGCCGGGCCCGCCACCGTTGGTGACGATGGCCAGGCGCGGGCCCACCGGCCGGTAGCGCGAGGCCAGGCACTTGGCGGCGGAGAACAGCTCGACGAACGAGCGCACGCGCACGGCACCCGCGCGCCGAAGCGCGGCATCGAACACCTCGTCGCTGCCGACGATGGCGCGGCTGTGCGTCTGCGCCGCCTCGTTGCCGGCCGCCTGGCGGCCGGCCTTCAGCACCACGACCGGCTTGGCGTTGGCCGCCGAGCGCAGCGCGCTCATGAAGCGGCGCGCGTTGGAGATGCCTTCGAGGTACACGAGGATGCCCTGCGTGCGCGGGTCGCTGGCCAGGAAGTCGAGCACCTGGGCGAGGTCGACCGCCGCGTGCTGACCGAGCGAGACGACGCCGGAGAACCCGACGCCGTTGTGGCGGGCCCAGTCGAGCATCGCCGTCGTCAGCGCGCCCGATTGCGACACCAGGGCGAGCGACCCCTCGGCCGCCATCAGGCCGGCCGCGCTGGCGTTGAGCTTGAGGTGCGGGCGCTGGAAGCCGAGGCAGTTGGGCCCGAGCAGGTACAGCCCCTCGCGGCGAGCGATCTTCTTCAGTTCGGCAGCCTGCTCGGCCGAGACGCCGTGGGTGGCGATCAGGGCCGACCGGCAGGCGATGCGCCCGGCCACCTCCAGCGCCGCGGGCAACTCGTCGGCCGGCAGCGCGATGACGGCGAGGTCGGCGCGCGACTGCGCCAGTTCGGCCAGCGTGCCCGTGGTCTGGATGTCGAGATACACCGGCGGGTTCGGCCCCGGATGGGCCGCGAGCGCCGCGCGCAACGCGCGCGCCTCGCGCGTCTGCCGGTCGGGTGCGTCGGCCGGGCCGGCGAAGACGACGATCGACGTCGGCGAGAACAGCGGGGTCAGGTAGTGCTTGTCCATGAGAGGGGTGGGCGGGCGTGCCCGCGGCGAGCAGGGTGCGGTGCCGGCATCTGCCGGTCGTTGCGGCGTCGGTCGTTGCGGCGTCGGTGGATGCGATGTCAGTCGATGCGATGTCGTCCAATTGCGATCGCGGCCGATGCGATCGCGGCGTGCGAAGCGGCCACCAAGGTCGCCTGCCCCCGCCCGGGCCGCATGGGCCGGCGCGCCGGGTCAATTCCCCACCCTCGGCCCACTCAGTCGGCTCCGATCAGCACCTTCACGTGCGTGGCCACGCAGCGGGCCAGCGGATTGAGCACATATCCCCCTTCCAGGCAGGACACCACTCGCCCCCGGGCATGCCGCTCGGCCACGCGCATCAGCTGCCGCGTGACCCATTCGTAGTCGGCGTCGACCAGGCCGAGGTTGCCCATGTCGTCCTCGCGATGCGCGTCGAAGCCGGCGCTGACCACGAGCATTTCGGGACGGAAGGCCTCCAGCGCGGGCAGCCAGTGCTCGTTGACGGCCGTGCGGAAGGCGTCGCTGCCGGTGCGCGGGGGCAGCCCGACGTTGACCATGTTCGGCGCGTCCTTCAGCGAGCGCGCCTCGTCGGCGTTGAAGGGGTAGAGCCCCATCTCGAAGATGCCGCACATCAGCACGCGCTCGTCTCCGGCCAGGATGTCCTCGCTGCCGTTGCCGTGGTGCACGTCGAAGTCGATCAGCGCCACGCGCGACAGGCCGTGCACGTCGAGCGCGTGCCGCACCGCGACGGCGGCATTGTTGAAGAAGCAGAAGCCCATCGTCGCCGCGCGTTCGGCGTGGTGGCCCGGCGGCCGCACGGCGCAGAACGCCACCGGCACCTGCCCGCCCAGCACCAGGTCGGTGGCGTGCACCGCCGCCCCGGCGGCGCGCAGCGCGGCGGGCACGGTGTACGGGTTCATGCGCGTGTCGGGGTCCACCTGCAGGTAGCCTTCGGCCGGTGCGCTCTCGAGCACCTGCCGCACGTAGAGCGCGCTGTGCGCACGCTCGAGCTGCTCCTCGGTGGCCAACGGCGCTTCGCAGGGCAGCATGTAGTCGAGCAGGCCGCTGGACAGCAGGCGGTCCTGGATCGCCGAGAGGCGTTCGGGGCATTCGGGGTGGCCGGGGCCCATCTCGTGGCGGGTGCAGTCGGGGTGGCTGACGAAGGCGGCGAGCATCGATGTCTCCTCGTGCGGGCGCCGCGTCACCGGCCAAGGCGCTCGGCGTCCCTCTTTCCGAGGGCATGCTAGGAGCCCGCCCGCGGCGCCGGGTTGACGAAGGGCAAGGCCGCACGCGAAGGACGCCGTCGGATTCGGGCTGATAGGATCGATTCACACCCCCACGCCGCCCCATGAAGCTCGCCACCTGGAACGTGAACTCGCTCGCCGTGCGCCTGCCGCAGGTGCTGGACTGGCTGGCGGCGCACCCGCAGGACGCGATGGTGCTGCAGGAGACCAAGCTCACCGACGACAAGTTCCCGCAGGCCGAGTTCGCGGCCGCCGGGTACGAGGCGCAGTGGTTCGGGCAGAAGACCTACAACGGCGTCGCGCTGCTGACGCGCGGCGCGGCGGCGGCCGACGTGGTGCGCAACATCCCGGGCTTCGCCGACGAGCAGGCGCGTGTCATCACGGGCACCGTGGCCGGCCACCGCGTGATCGGCGCGTACTTCCCGAACGGCCAGGAGCCGGGCAGCGAGAAGTTCGCCTACAAGCTGCGCTGGATGGAGGCGTTGCGCGACTGGGTGCGTGCCGAGCTGGCTGCGCATCCTCAGCTCGTGCTGATGGGCGACTTCAACATCGCCCCCGAGGACCGCGACGTGTACGACCCGGTGCTGTGGGCCGGGCAGATCCATTGCACGCCCGAGGAGCGCGAGCATTTCCGGCAGCTGCTGTCGGTCGGCCTCGTCGACGCGTTCAGGCTCTTCGAGCAACCGCCGAAGAGCTGGAGCTGGTGGGACTACCGCAACCTGGCCTTCCGCAAGAACCAGGGGCTGCGCATCGACCACATCCTGGTCAGCGCCGCGCTGGGCCCGCACGTGCGCGCCTGCTCGATCGACAAGCTGCCGCGCAAGGCCGAGCGACCGAGCGACCACGCGCCGGTCGTGATCGAGATCGAGTGACGTGTTCGCCCGCTCAGGCGGGCTCGCGGGCCTTGGCGTGCACCGCGGCGCCGATGACGCCCAGCACGCCGGCCACGGCCAGCACGTACCACAGCGACAACGAACCGCCGTCGGTCGGGCGGATGTTCGCCGCGCCCAGCACGAGCCCGGCTGCCGACCCGGCCGCCAGCAACAGCAGCGCCGCCGAGGCCACGAGCAGCAGCTGACGGGTCTGGCCAGCCCTCGCCGCCGTGGCCACGAGGCCGAAGCCGATCAGGCTGAACAGCGGAAAGAGCACCCACAGCGTGGCGTCGGCCCGCCAGGCCACGAGCCCGAAGGGCACGAGCACCAGCACGGCGCCGGCAAAGAGGCCGAGCGCGAGCAGGAACAGACCACCTGACACCAGCACCATCACAGGACTCCTCGTCGGGCCGCGTCGAGCGCGACGCGGCGAGCTTAGGCCAGCGGCCGAACCGCCGAGGAGGAACGAATGCTCGCAGCCGGGCATCGGCGGCATCGGCCGGAGCGAGGACGCCGGCACGCGGCAGCGCGACGCGGCTTCCGCCGCCAGGCGGCGGCCGGCAACGCGGTCAGACCTTGAGCTCGAGCTCCTTGATCTTGCGCGTCAGCGTGTTGCGCCCGATGCCGAGCTTCACCGCCGCCTCGATGCGGCGGCCGTGCGTGACGTCGAGCGCCGTCGTGATGAGGCAGCCCTCGAAGAGCTCGGAAAGGGTCTCCCACACGTCGGCCTCGCCCGACTCGAGCCGGCGGCGTGCCTCGCGCTGCAGGTCGGCCACCCAGGTCATCTCGGCGGCCCCGCCGCCGGCCGCTGCCGGCGCCGAGGTGGCGGCCGGCGTCCGCGGTTGCGCGTGGATGCCCTCCGGCAGCGCGGCGTCGGCCACCGCGGGTGCCGCCGCGGCGGGACCGGCGCCCATGCCCGCGGCCGGCGCCAGCACCTCGCGCGGCAGGTCCTGCGCCTGCACGACCTGGGCGGGCGCCATCACCGTCAGCCAGTGGCACAGGTTCTCGAGCTGGCGCACGTTGCCGGGGAAGTCGAACGCGACGAGCGCGTTCATCGCGCCTTCGGACAGGCGCTTGGCCTCGACGCCGAGCTCGCGCGCGCTCTTGGCGAGGAACGACTGCGCCAGCATCGGGATGTCGTCGCGCCGCTCGCGCAGCGGCGGCAGGCGCAGGCGGATCACGTTCAGGCGGTGGTACAGGTCCTCGCGGAAGGCGCCCTGGCGCACGCGCTCCTCGAGATTCTGGTGCGTGGCAGCGATGACGCGCACGTTGCTCTTGATCGGCTGGTGGCCTCCGACGCGGTAGAACTGGCCGTCGCTGAGCACGCGCAAGAGGCGCGTCTGCAGGTCGAACGGCATGTCGCCGATCTCGTCGAGGAACAGCGTGCCGCCGTCGGCCTGCTCGAAGCGCCCGCGACGCGTGGCCTGCGCGCCGGTGAACGCGCCGCGCTCGTGGCCGAACAGCTCGCTCTCGAGCAGGTCCTTCGGGATCGCCGCGGTGTTGATGGCCACGAAGGGCCCGCCCGCCCGCGGCGAGTGCTTGTGCAGCGCCCGCGCCACGAGCTCCTTGCCGGTGCCGCTCTCTCCGGTGATCAGCACCGTGACATGGCTCTGCGACAGGCGGCCGATGGCGCGGAAGACGTCCTGCATCGCGCTCGCCTGGCCGAGCATCTCGGGCATCTCGGCCACGCGCGCCTCGCCCTCGTCCTCGCGCAGGCTCTCGTCGACGGCGCGGCGGATCAGCTCGACCGCGGTGGCGATGTCGAACGGCTTGGGCAGGTACTCGAAGGCCCCGCCCTGGAACGCCGAGACGGCGCTGTCGAGGTCGGAGAACGCGGTCATGATGATGACCGGCAGGCCGGGCTGGCGCTGCTTCACCTCGGCGAGCAGGTCGATGCCGCTGCCGCCGGGCATGCGGATGTCGCTCACCAGCACCTGCGGCGAGTCGCCGGCCGCCAGCGCACCGAGCACCTCGCGCGGGCTGCCGAAGCTGCGCACCGCGAACTGCTCGCGCGCCAGTGCCTTCTCGAGCACGAAGCGGATGGACTGGTCGTCGTCCACGACCCAGATGGGTTTCATGCGCGGCTCCCTTGCATGCGGCCGGCCCGCAGCGCCCCTAGGGCAGCGGGATCACGATCTTGAAGACGGTACGACCCGGCGCGCTTTCGCATTCGATGATGCCCTGGTGTTGTTGCACGAACGTCTGGGCCAGCGTGAGGCCGAGCCCCGAGCCGCCTTCGCGCCCGGACACCAGGGGCTGGAAGATGCGGTCGCGGATCGCCTCGGGCACGCCGGGCCCGTTGTCCTCGATATGCAATTCCAGTGCCAGACGGAAGCGCTGCCGGCCCACGGTGGCCTGCCGCGCCACGCGCGTGCGCAGCTCGATGCGCGCGTCGCCGGCGGCGATGCGCGCGGCCAGCGCCTGGGCGGCGTTGTGCACGATGTTCAGCACCGCCTGGATCAGTTGCTCGCGGTCGCCGCGGAACTCGGGGATCGAGACGTCGTAGTTGCGCTGCACCGTCAGCCCGCGCGGGAACTCGGCCAGCACCAGCGAGCGCACGCGCTCGCAGACCTCGTGGATGTTGACGTCGCCCACCACGGGCGCGCGCCGGTGCGGCGCCAGCAGGCGGTCGACGAGGGCCTGCAGGCGGTCGGCCTCGTGCACGATGACGCGGGTGTACTCCCTGAGCTCCTTCTTGTCCGCGATCTCGAGCTCGAGCAGCTGGGCTGCGCCGCGGATGCCGCCGAGCGGATTGCGGATCTCGTGCGCGAGGTTGCGCACGAGCTCCTTGTGCGCGGCCACGAGCTCCTGCACACGCTCCTCGCGGTCCTGGCGCGTCTGCTGCTCGATCTCGATCATCTCCAGCAGCACGGCGTCGCGGCGCGTGCCGCCCGGGCTCCCGCCGGCCTCGTGGCCGCCGGAAACGCCGAGGTCGATCTGGCTGAGGATCACGTGCACCGGCAGCTCGCCCTGCCCGTGCTGGGCGTGCCGGCGCAACAGTGCGTCGAAGCGGCTCGTCGAGACCAGGTTCGCCGCCACCCGCTGCGCATGCTCGGCCAGCGGAGAGGCGTCCGCGAGCCACTCGCGCGCGTTCGAGCGCTGCAGGGCGCGGCGCGACAGCCCGATCACGTTCTCGAGCGCCGAGTTGGCCAGCAGGCAGCGCCCGTCGGGGCGCAGGATGGCCACCATCGTGGCGAGCTGGTCGAAGGCCTCGAAGCCGGGCACGACATCGCCCGGCTTGACGATCGCCGCGAGCGCCTGGCGGAAGCTGCGCGAGGGCACGCTCAGCCCCCCCTGCGCGCCGCGCCGGTCAGGGCGGCAGCTTGGCGAGCTCGCGCCGGATGGCCGCCAGGTCCGCTTCCTTGCGCTGGATGGCGGCGCGCATCTGCGCCACCCGTTCCTGGTAGCGCGCGTAGTTGCGCTCGTCGCCACGGCGCTCGGGCTCGCCGTTGTTGAACTCGCGCACCATCTCCGCGAGCTTGGCCTCCTCGCGGCGCAGCTCGTCGGTCAGGATGCGGCGCGCATCGCTGTCGCGCGCCCTCTGCTCCGCGGGGTCGACGCGCCCTTCGCCACTGCGCGCCGGCCCCGAGGCGGGCGCCGAGGCGGCATTGGCGACCGCGCGCGGCCGCACCGACTGCACGATCGTGATCGGTGCGCCCTCGATCGTGCGGCAGCCCTTTTCCTTCGCCTCCTGCGCGGAGATCTGGTCCGTGTAGAGCACCGGCGGGCCCGGGCAGCGATAGACGGTGCCCTGCTGGGCCTGCGCGGCCGAGCCCGCCAGCCCGCACAGCACCACGATCGCGGCCAGCGACGGCCCACGCCACCCGCGCTGGTCTTCGCGCCGAGGTGCTCGGGAGTTCGCGTTGGGAACGGCCCTGCGGCTCATGCACTGTCCTTGCGCGGTTAGCGGTCTCGCGATGGTGCATTCTCGCTCAGGCCGGATGGCCGTGCCGGTATGAAAAAGGGGCGGTTGCCCGCCCCTGGTTGCCTGGCTGGGCGGCTGCCCTCACAGCGAGTAGTACATCTCGAACTCGAGCGGGTGCGTGGTCATGCGGAAGCGCGTGACCTCGCTCATCTTCAGCTCGATGTAGGCGTCGATGAACCCGTCGGTGAACACGCCGCCCTTGGTCAGGAACGCGCGGTCCTTGTCGAGGTAGTCGAGCGCCTGGTCGAGGCTGTGGCAGACGGTCGGGATCTTCGCGTCCTCTTCCGGCGGCAGGTGGTACAGGTCCTTCGTGGCGGCCTCGCCCGGGTGGATCTTGTTCTCGACGCCGTCGAGGCCGGCCATCAGCATCGCCGCGAAGCCGAGGTACGGGTTGCAGGTGGGATCCGGGAAGCGCACCTCGATGCGGCGGCCCTTCGGGTTGGCCACGTACGGGATGCGGATCGACGCGGAACGGTTGCGCGAGCTGTAGGCCAGCTTCACCGGCGCCTCGAAGCCGGGCACCAGGCGCTTGTAGCTGTTGGTGCCGGGGTTCGTGATGGCGTTCAGCGCACGGGCGTGCTTGATGATGCCGCCGATGTAGTACAGCGCGAAGTCCGACAGGCCCGCGTAGCCGTCGCCGGCGAACAGGTTCTTGCCGTCCTTCCACACGCTCTGGTGCACGTGCATGCCGCTGCCGTTGTCGCCGACCACGGGCTTGGGCATGAACGTCGCCGTCTTGCCATAGGCGTGCGCCACGTTGTGGATGATGTACTTCTGCAGCTGCAGCCAGTCGGCGCGCTGCACGAGCGTGCTGAACTTGGTGCCGATCTCGCACTGGCCGGGCGCCGCCACCTCGTGGTGGTGGACCTCGACCGGGATGCCCATCTGCTCGAGCAGCAGGCACATCTCGCTGCGCATGTCCTGGAAGCTGTCCACCGGCGGCACCGGGAAGTAGCCGCCCTTGACGGCCGGACGGTGCGCGAGGTTGCCGCCCTCGAAGTCCTTGCCGGAGCTCCAGGGCGCCTCTTCCGAGCTGATCTTGTACGAGGCGCCGGCCATGTCGACGTGCCACTGCACCTGGTCGAAGATGAAGAACTCGGGCTCGGGGCCGAAGTAGGCCGTGTCGCCGACGCCGCTGCTCTTCAGATACGCCTCGGCACGCTTGGCCAGGCTGCGCGGGTCGCGCTCGTAGGGCTTGCCGTCACCCGGCTCGAGCACGTCGCACGAGAGGATCAGCGTCGGCTCCTCGAAGAACGGGTCGATGTTGGCGGTGTTGGGGTCGGGCATCAGCAGCATGTCCGACGCCTCGATGCCCTTCCAGCCGGCGATCGAGCTGCCGTCGAAGGCGTGGCCCGAGGTGAACTTGTCGTCGTCGAAGTGCGACACGGGCACCGTGACGTGCTGTTCCTTGCCGCGGGTGTCGGTGAAGCGGAAGTCGACGAACTTGACCTCGTTCTCCTTCACCATCTTCATCACGTCGGCAACGGTCTTTGCCATTCAGTCTCTCCTAGCGGGGCTTGCGGTTGTTGGGAATTGGTGGGTGGGCGAATGCGCTGCGGGGAAGTGCGGTGGTTCGGTCCGCCCCACAAAGGCGCGGGGAATCTAGCAGAAAGCATGCCGCCGTCCGGGCCGTGCGCATGCGAGGCGCCGGCAGGCGCATTGCACCATTTTGGATCAGGGCGCGGCGCGAAGAGAGTTCCGATTTGGTGCATTCACCGCACCATCTCGGCACCAACCCGGGCGCCGAGCGCCGCCAGCCCCGCCTTGAGCGCCTCGTAGGCGGGCAGCAGATCCCCGGCGCCCTTGACCCCCAGCTCGATGTGCCGGCCCCATTGCGGATGGTCGACGCTCGGCAGGCTGAAGACCTTGACGCCCGGAAAGCGCGCCTCGACGTCCTCCATCAGCGGCGTCAGCGTCGCCTCCATCGAGCCGAGCACGATCGCCGAGCGCTCGCCGAGGCGGCCGCCGCCGTGCAGGTGGGCGTAGCGGGTGTCGAGCACCCACTCGATCATCGGCCAGGCCATCACCGGGAAGCCGGGCACGAAGTGCACGTCGCCGACGCTGAAGCCGGCGATCTTGTTGTAGGGGTTCGGGATGATCTGCGCGCCTTCGGGGAATACGCCCATGTTCAGGCGGTGCACGTTGTCGGGCCGGTCGGGCTCGAACGGCACGCCCTGCTCGCGCGCCACGTCGCGCATCCGCTCGAGGATCAGGTCGCGTGCCTGCGGGTGCAGCACGAGCGCGCGACCGAGCGCGGCCGCGGCGGCCTGGCGCGTGTGGTCGTCCGGCGTGGCGCCGATGCCGCCGGTGCAGAGGACGAGGTCGCCACCGGCGAACGCGTCGCGCAGCGTGACGGTGATGCGGTCCCGGTCGTCGCCGACGTAGCGCGCCCACGCGAGCGCGAGGCCGCGCGCCGACAGCAGCGCGATCACCTTGGCCAGGTGCTTGTCCTCGCGCTTGCCGGAGAGGATCTCGTCGCCGACGACGATGAGGCCGATGTTCATGGCGGTTCGTGGCGGGCGGGGGCGCCCGCGGTGGATGGCGGGAGCGGCACCGCCAGGGGCTCGGCCCCAGGGGCGTTCAGTGGCGGCGTGCTGACGGCACCCATCGCGGCGCGGTGCCGGTCCAGCCTGTCGAGCGCGTAGTGCGCGAACCACAGCGATGCGAAGGCGAACACGACCGTGTACAGCCAGACCGAGGCGACGAGCATGAACGGCGCGAAGATGAGCGCCGCGGCGCCGACGCCCCAGACGAGCGTCGGCAGCGCGCCCAGCACGCCCGAGGCCACGCCCATCGCCATCAGCGGCCAGCGGTGCACGTGCATCAGGTGCCTGCGCTCCTCGGCGGTGGCATGGTCGGCGAGCACGTCGAAGGCGAAGACGCGGTAGGTCAGCCAGCCCCAGATCAGCGGCGGCAGCACCAGCGCCAGCGGCGGGATGAGCCACAGCGGCAGGCTCGCCACCAGCGCCAGCAGCGCGGCCAGCGCGCACAGCAGCGACCAGCCGACGCTGTGCCACCAGCGCGCGCCGTGGAGCCGCTCCAGCGACGGGAAGCGGCGCCGGGCGACGATGCGCACCGCCACCGGCGTGATCGCCCAGCCCACCAGCAGCACCGTGCCCACGACCACGAGCGGCAGCACGAGCGCCACGACGATGATCGGTGCGAGCATCGCGCGCAGGCTGTTGGCGCCGACCGAGTCGAGCCATTGCAGTGCCGCGTTCGAGAGGTCGAAGCGCTGCAGCGCCTCGCGCACGCCGTCCACCGCCCCCTCCCACCCGAGCCAGGCCGCCACGACGATGGCCACGCCCATCAGCAGCAGCGGCAGAAGGGTCCAGGCGAGCAGGCGCGGATGCGCAATCTGCAGCAGGGCACGCCAGAAGGCTTCGAACATCGCGCCGGCCCGTCCTTGCCTAGCGAGGGGGGAGCGACGCCGGCACGCCGGCCGCGTCCGTGCCGCAGGCCGCGCCGCCTGCAGCACCGCCGGCCGCGGCCACCGGTGAAGGGCGCCGCGCCCGGGCACCGGCAAGGCGCACGAGCCCCAGCCACTGCTGAGCCCAGAAACCGCGCCCGTAGTCGCGCCCGCCGTACTCGGGCAGTTGGTCGCGGATGCCGGTGGGGCCCGGCACGTCGTGCCAGCGCGCGGTGCCGAACAGGAGATCCCACACCGGGAACAGCACGGCGAAGTTGTGCCCGCCCAGGCTGCCGGGGCCGCCCGACTCGTGGCCGACGCCGATGCCGTGATGCAGGCGATGGAACCGCGGGCTGACGAGCAGGCGCTCGCCCAGCCCGGACAGGAACGAGCCGAACGACAGCCGGACGTTGGCGTGCGACAGGCTCTCGACGAGCTGCGTCAGCGCCACCACGGCGACGAACTGCCCCGGCGGGATGCCCACCAGCATCGCCACGAGGACGAAGACGCTGTCGCGCAGCACGTCGTCGAGCAGGTGGTTGCGGTTGTCGCTCCACATCGTCATCTGCCGCTGGCTGTGGTGCACGGCGTGCAGCTGCCACCACCAGTCGAAGTGGTGCTGCGCACGGTGCAGCCCGTAGTCGACGAGGTCGAAAAGCACGAGGTAGAGGACGAAGCTGACGAGCGCGACGTCGGTGACGCCGGGCCAGAGCCCGTCGAGCGACCACGTGGGCAGCCCGGCCATGCGCAGCGAGCCGACGAGCGAGTCCCACAGCGGGTCGAGGGTGAAGAAGAGCGCGACTCGCACGACCCCCAGACGGTGCAGCAGCGTGTAGATCACGTCGACGCGCACCGCGGCGCGGTCGGTCACGGGCTCCACCGGCCGCCAGCGCTCGAGCGCGCGGAACACCGTCAGCATGACCCCGATCTGCAGCAGGCCGACGAGCAGCCAGCCGGTGGCGCGGTAGCCCTGCTCGAGGAGGCCGGCCAGCCCGAGCGAGAACAGCAGCGGCTGCACCGCGGCCTCGAAGAGCACCTGCTGCGCGGTATCGAACCAGTCGATCGGATTCATCGAAGGCGGCGTCCTGGCGCGCGACGGCGGCTCACTTCGCGGCCCGTGCCGCCTGCGCGAACTGCGGGTGCTCGCGCAAGGTCGCGAAGCACAGGCCGCGCGCCTTCAGGCCGGTGATCAGCGGCTCCAGCACGGCCGGTGCCCACGGATCCTGGCGTGCCCAGATGCCCAGGTGGGCCAGCAGCACGTCCCCCGGGCGGATGTCCCGCAGCGCCTGCATCAGCAGGACCTCGTTGGGGAAGCGGTCGCTCGGCAGCTCGTCACCGAGGAAGCCGGCGCTCGACCAGCCCACGTGCGTCCAGCCGCAGGCCGCCGCCGCCTCGAGCAGCGCCTTCGAGGTCTTGCCGCCCGGGGCGCGGAAGATCGCGCCCATGCGCTGGCCGGTCATCTCCTCGAAGCGGCGCGCCGGGCGCTCGAGCTCGCGGCAATAGGCCGCGGCGTCGAGCCGTCGGGGCCTGAACGCCTGCGCGCCGGCCGTCGGGCGCATGCGGAAGGCCGGTGCGCCGCCGGCAGCCGCCGGCTCGTCGCCGCGCCAGACATCGTGGTCCCAGGTGTGCGAGCCGAAGGCATGGCCCTCCGCCGCACGCGCCTTCCACCAGCCGGCCCATCGGTCGTCGAGGCTCGTGCCGCCGCCGACGGTGCGCTCGTTGGCAAGGAAGAAGGTCGCCTTCACCTGGTGCCGGTTCAGAACGTCGGCGACCAGCGGCGCGACGCCCATGTGGCCGGTGTCGAACGTGAGGTAGACCGGCTTGTCGCAGGGGGCCGACGCGGCCGCGGCGGGCGCCGGCACGGCCCGGCCCGGCGACAACGCAACCGCGACGACGGCGGCGACCCCCGCGAGCGTGCGAAGCCGATCCATCGCCGTCGTCGCCCTACTGCCGGGGGGCATGGTCCAGCGTCCACACGCCGTGCGGCGAGCGGCCGACCTCGATCTGCCGCACGACCTGCCGGGTCGGCACGTCGATCACCGTGAGCCTCTTCGCCCAGCGCGAGCTGAGCAGCAGCGTGCGCCCGTCGGCCATCAGTTCCATGCAGTCGGGGCCGCCGGGGCCGGGCAGCTCGGACACGACGGTCAGCGACTGCGTGTCGATGATGCTGAGCGTGTTGGCCACGCGGTTGCTGACGATCACGTGCCGGCGGTCGCCCTTCGCACGGAAGGCGTGCGCCCCGTCGCCGGTGGCGATGCGCTTGACGAGCACCGGCACCGGGCCGCTGACGTTCCAGGCCTCGACGAAGCGGTCGCCGGTGAGGCCGATGAGCAGCGTGCGATCGTCGGCCGTGAGGAAGACGTCCGCCGGCGTCCTGCCCACCTTCACCGTCCAGCGCGGCTGCTGCGACGCCAGGTCGATGGCGATCAGCTCGTCGCTCTCCTGCAGGCTGACATAGGCCACCGTGCTCCTGCTGTCGATGGCGATGTGGCTGGGCACGCGGCCGGCCGGAATCCGCCGCGCCAGCGCCAGCGGCGGCTCGGCTCCCGGGTTCCAGCGGTAGATGTCGATGTGGTTGAGGCGGTTCGCCGCGATGACGAACCACTTCATGTCGGGCGAGAAGCGCAGGTGGTACGGGTCGGCGATGCCGCGCAGCGTGCGCTGCACGTCGCCGGTCATCGGGTCGAGGAAGGTCAGCGTGTTGCCGCCGGCATTGGCGACGATCACGCTCTTCTCGTCGGGGGTCAGGTACAGGTGGTGCGGTTCCTTGCCGGTGGGGACGCGCCGCACGACGCGCCAGGTGACCGGGTCGATGATGCTGACGTCGGCATCGAGCGAGTTGAGCACGAAGACCGGGCGCGTCGGCGCAAGCGCAGGCGCGGATGCAAGCGCAGGCGCGGGTGCGGGTGTTGTGGCCGCGGATGCCGCCGCCGGCGGTGCCGCCCACACCGCGGCAGGCGCCGGCGCCACGGGCGCGGCGCCCTGGGCGCCCGAGGTGCGCGGCAGCAGCACCGCAGCCAGGCCCGCGGCCGGCACGACCACCGACGCCAGCAGCGCGCGCCTGCGCCGACGGTCGAGCGGCGTCGGCACCGCTTCCACGGCGGCGTCGCTGCGCCGCGCCCGCGGCTGCGGGCGCTCCGGCCGGCCGGCCGACTTCATGCGTCGTCGTCCCCGCCGAGGATGCCGCCGAGCACGCCGCCGGCGGGGATCAGGCCGCCGAGGCCCGCCTCCTCGCGCCGCCCGCCCATCTGCGGCGCGGCGGCAAACACCCGCGACGCGAGGCGCGAGAACGGCAGGCTCTGCAGCCACACGGTGCCGGGCCCGGTGAGCCGGGCGAAGAAGAGACCCTCGCCGCCGAAGAGCGCCGTCTTGATCTTGCCGACGTACTGCACCTCGAAGTTCACTTCCTGCGTGTAGGCGACGACACATCCGGTGTCCACCAGCAGAGTCTGTCCGGGCTGCAGCTCGCGCTTGGCGATGCTGCCGCCCGCGTGCACGAACGCGAGCCCGTCGCCTTCGAGCTTCTGCATGATGAAGCCCTCGCCACCGAAGAAGCCGGTCGAGAGCTTGCGCTGGAACGCGATGCCGAGCGACACCCCGCGCGCCGCGCACAGGAACGCGTCGCGCTGGCACACCAGCATGCCGCCGAGCTGGCGCAGGTTCATCGGCAGGATCTTCCCCGGGTAGGGTGCCGCGAAGGCCACGCGCTGCTTGCCGCCGGCGTTGTTGGTGTACACGGTCGTGAACAGCGACTCGCCGGTGATGAGCCGCTTGCCCGCCCCCAGCAGCTTGCCGAACAGGCCGCCGCCCTGGCTGCCCGCGCTGCCGTCGCCGAACACCGTGTCCATCGCGATGCCGGCGTCCATGAACATCAGGCTGCCCGCCTCGCCGATCGCCGCCTCGCCGGGGTCGAGCTCGACCTCGACGTACTGCATCTCGGCGCCCTTGATCTCGTAGTCCACCACGTCCATGGCCATGGTCGCATCCACCCTGCGCCGGTTCGCGCGGCGCGTTCGTCATCGAAGGGCAGGGATGGTACCCAAGCGGGGCCACGGCCCCCTGACGGCGGAGCCCGACCCCCGGCGTGGCGGCACGTCTCGTCGGCGCCAGGGGCCGGGCTTAGAGTGCGAGCTGCGTCGCCTGCCGCGCCGGCCGCCCCGGCCCGGGCGGCAGCGGCAGTAGCAATGGGTTGCAATGCCGATCGGCTGCTAACCCCGCGGCCCGCTCGTCGACCGTCCGCCGGCCAACAATCGCGCTCATGTCCGCCTTCACGCTCGACGCACTGCAGGTGGCCGCTGCGTCGGCCGGCGTCGCCGCCGCGTCGCTCACCGGCTTCGGCCTGCGCCACTCTGCGCAGCGCGGCTGGCGCTGGTGGATGGCCGCCGTCTGGCTGGCGGCGCTCGGCACCGCCCTGGCGGCGATGACGACGCACCCGCTGCCGCGCTTCCTCGCGGAGGGCCTGCTGCTGCAGTGGCCGCTGACGCTGCTGATCGGCCTGCGGCGCTTCCACTCGCGCGATGCGCTGCCGCTGCACGCGAGCGTCGACTTCGGCGTTCTGCTGGGGGCGGTGCCGGTGCTCGGCCTGGCCTACGCCGCCGCGCCGCTGCAGGCGCCGTGGATCGGTGCCAGCGCGGGCTCGCTGGCGCTGCTGTACGCGGCGATGGTGGCCCTGCGCACGCCGGCCGGCCATGCGACCCCGCCGCTGCAGGCGCTGGCGGCCTCGCAGTGCCTGCTGGCCTTCGCGCCGCTGGCCGCGCTGCCGCTGTCGGCGGCCGGCGTGCCCGGCGGGGCGCCCGGCCCGGTCGACGTGCTCGTGCCGCGCGTCGTGGCCGCCTCGCTCGGCCTGACGGTGGCGGCCTTCGTGCTGCTGACGATGGTGAGCCAGCGCACCGAGCAGCAGCTGCGCGAGTCCCGCCAGCGCCTGCGCACGCTGGCCAACATGGACGCGTTGACGCAGGTGCCCAACCGCCGCCACTTCAACGACCTGGCGGTCACCGCGCTGCGGCGCGACCCGCCGGGCAGTGCCGTGATGCTGATGTTCGACGTCGACCACTTCAAGCACATCAACGACTCGCTCGGCCACGCGGCCGGCGACCGTGCGCTGACGCTGGTGGCCGGCAGCATGATCGAGCAGCTGCGCGCCGAGGACGTGCCCGGCCGCCTGGGCGGCGACGAGTTCGCGCTGCTGCTGCGCGGCGCCGCGGTGCCCGTGGCCATCGGCGTGGCCGAGCGCATCGTGCAGGCGGTGCAACGCCGCACCACCGAGCAGCAGCTGCCACGGCTGACGCTCAGCTTCGGCGTCGTGCAGGTGCTCGCGCACGAGCAGGTCGACGACGCGTTGCGGCGTGCCGACCAGGCGCTCTTCGAGGCCAAGCGGCAGGGTCGCAACTGCGCCGTCACCGCCGAGGGCGACGAAGCGCACCCGGTCTTCAGCGAGAGCCAGCGGCTCGGTCTCGCGGCCGCCTGAGACCGGCACGGCGCCGCCGCACGCCGGCAGGCTGCCGGGAGCCCCTCGCAGGGCGCATGAGCAGGCCCGCGATCGGGCGCGCGCTCAGGTGGGAGCACAGGCGGGCGCACGGGCAAGCGGGCAGGCGCGCGAGGCGGGCGCGATGTGGCCGGCCGCGCAACCCCAGGGTGGCCCGCTGCTGCGGCCACGACCGGCCGGCCCCGGATAATCCAATGCTGCCCGCCCCTGCCCATCCCGTGTCGAGCGCCCCCAGCCACCTGTTCACCGCCTCGCTGGCCATCGCGGCCGGTGCGGTGCTCGGGGCCTGGCTGCGCTGGGGGCTGGCCGTGTGGCTGAACGGCCTGTTCCCTTCGCTTCCGCCGGGCACGCTGCTGGCCAACCTCGCCGGCGGCTACCTCATCGGCCTGGTCATCGCGCTGTTGTCGCTCTTTCCGGGCGCCGCGCCGGAGTGGCGGCTCTTCGCGGTCACCGGCTTCCTCGGTGCGCTGACCACCTTCTCGACCTTCTCGGCCGAGGTCGTGGGCCTGATGCAGCAAGGTCGTGTCGGCTGGGCCGCGGCCACGGTCGCGACCCACGTGCTCGGCTCGCTGGCGATGACGCTGGCCGGCCTCGCGACGCCCGGGCTGCTGCGCCGCTAGCCGGCGCGGCCAACGGGCCCGCGCGCCGCCCGCGTCACGGCCCCGTCGTCGACGCCATTCGCGCGCGCCCGCCGCCGCCAGTCGCGCGCGCGAGACGCCGACCCGCAAGGGACAAGGTGCTCTCGAGGGCCGCTTTTAGAATGCCGCGCCCCTGGAAGGAAACCCACGATGACGCCGCAGCAGATCCTCGAGCAACATGGCCCGCGCGAGGCGATGGAGTACGACGTCGTGGTCGTCGGCGCCGGGCCTGCCGGGCTTGCGACGGCCATCCGGCTGAAGCAGCTGAACGCCGACATCAACGTCGTCGTCATCGAGAAGGGCAGCGAGCCGGGCGCCCACATCCTCTCGGGCGCGGTGATGGACCCGCGCGCGATCACCGAGCTGTTCCCGGACTGGAAGGAGCGCGGCGCGCCGCTGAACCAGCCGGTCACGCACGACGACATCCTGTTCCTGCGCGCCGACTCCGCCTTCCGCACGCCCGACTGGCTCGTGCCCGGCATCCTGCACAACGAGGGCAACTACGTCATCAGCCTCGGCGCCGTGGTCAAGTGGCTGGGCGAGCAGGCCGAGGCGCTGGGCGTCGAGGTCTTCGCCGGCTTCGCCGCGGCCGAGGTCCTCTACACCGACGACGGCCGCGTGCGCGGCGTGGCCACCGGCAACATGGGCGTGGGCAAGGACGGCGAGCCGCACGGCGGCTTCCAGCTCGGCATGGAGCTCACCGCGAAGTACACGGTGTTCGCCGAGGGCGCGCGCGGCCACCTCGGCAAGCAGGTGCTCGCGAAGTACGACCTGCTGGCCGGACGCGATGCGCAGAGCTTCTCCATCGGCATCAAGGAGCTGTGGGAGATCCCGCCCGAGAAGGCGCGGCCCGGCCTCGTCGTGCACACCGCCGGCTGGCCGATGGACGAGCACACCTTCGGCGGCGGCTTCCTGTACCACCTGGAGGGCAACCGGGTGACGCTCGGTCTCGTCGTCGGGCTCGACTACCAGAACCCCTGGCTGAGCCCGTTCGAGGAGATGCAGCGCTGGAAGACGCACCCGGCGATCCGCGCGCACATCGAGGGCGGCAAGCGCATCGGCTACGGTGCGCGCGCCATCAACAACGGCAGCCTGCAGAGCCTGCCCAAGCTGGTATTCCCCGGCGGCGTGCTCGTCGGCTGCGAGGCCGGCACGATGAACGCCGCACGCATCAAGGGCAGCCACGCCGCTCTCAAGAGCGGCATGCTGGCCGCCGAGGCGATCGCGCCGGCGCTGGCCGCGGGCCGCGCCCACGACGAGCTCGAGGCCTATCCGGCCGCGTTCGAGAAGAGCTGGCTGCACGCCGAGCTGGACGCCACGCGCAACTTCAAGCACTGGTTCAAGCAGGGCAACACGGTCGGCGCGCTGATGACGGGCATCGAGCAGTGGCTGCTGCCCAAGTTCGGCATCAAGAGCCCGCCGTGGACGAAGCACCGCCACACGCCGGACCACGCGCGGATGCACGCCGCCGGCCAGGTGGAGCCGATCCGCTACCCCAAGCCCGACGGCAAGCTCACCTTCGATCGCCTCTCGTCGGTGTTCATCAGCAACACCAACCACGAGGAAGACCAGCCGGCGCACCTGACGCTGAAGGACGCGTCGGTGCCGGTGGCCGTGAACCTGGCCCGTTTTGCCGGGCCGGAGAGCCGCTACTGCCCGGCCGGCGTGTACGAGTTCGTCAACACCGACGGGGCGGACCGCCTCGTCATCAACGCGCAGAACTGCGTGCACTGCAAGACCTGCGACATCAAGGACCCGACGCAGAACATCGTCTGGGTCACGCCCGAAGGCGGCGGCGGGCCGAACTACGCCGGGATGTGAGGCAGCGCTTGCCGACGACCCGGCCCGCAGGCGATGGCGCGCGGCCGCGGCGCCGCGCGGGGGTCGTGGTCGTCGCATTCCTCGCGGCCGTCGGGTGCGCCGTGCTCCCGGCCGGGGCTTTCGCCGTGACGCCGCTGCAGGCGCAATCGCCGACGCCGGCGACGACCGCGTCCTCCGCCGGCACTCCGGCGACGGCACGACCAGCCGCGAGCGAACGCGCCAATCCCGCCGGCATCGACTGGGTGCGCATCGGCACCTTCGAGATCGCGCGCACGGAAACCACCATCGGCCAGTTCGCCCGATTCGTGCAGGCGCGCCCGATGCGCACGCGCGCCGAGCAGGCCGGAGGCGGCGAGGTCTACGAAGCCGGCTGGACGCGCAAGCCAGGGTGGACGTGGCGTGCGCCGTTCGGCCCGCAGCACGCGCCGGCCGCCGACGAGCCGGCCGTGCATCTCACCTACGACGAGGCCCAGGCCTTCTGCCGCTGGGCCGGCGGCCGCCTGCCTACCGACGCGGAGTGGGTGGCCGCCGCCTACACCGAGCAGCGCACGCAGCCGCCGCCACCCTTCGAGCGAGGCCGCCGCTACCCCTACCCGACCGGCGATTCGCCCGCCGGCGCGATCTGCCTCGAGGACTGCGGCGCGTCTTCGGCGCAGCGCGCGGTGGCGCACGGCGCACGGCTGTTGCGCGGCGCCGGCCACGCGCGCACGAGCCAGACGACCCCCGGCGTCAACGGCCTGCACGACATGGGCGCCAACGCCTGGGAGTGGGTGGACGAACCTGCAGGTGCCTCGGGCAACGCCGAACGTCGCACCCGCGGCGGCTCGTGGTGGTACGGCGCCGCGCAGATGCGCGCCGATCACCTGCAGGGCAAACCTGGCGACACCGCGGTCGTCTACATCGGTTTTCGCTGCGCGCGGGAGCCGCAGGCCGGCGGCTGAGCCGACGCCAAGACGCGCCGCGGCAGCCGCAGCCGGCCTTCCTCGCCCAGCACCATCGATGACCGAAGCGCGGCCCGCATCGCGGGCCGCGCCGCCCCGATCTCAGGCCGCCACGGGCATGCGGATCAGGTGGTCGAACGCCGACAGCGCCGCCTTCGCCCCGTCGCCTGTGGCGATGATGATCTGCTTGTAGGGCACCGTCGTCGCGTCGCCGGCGGCGAAGACGCCCGGCACGCTCGTGGCGCCCTTGTCGTCGACGATGATCTCGCCGTACTTCGACAGCTCCACCGTGCCGCGCAGCCACTCGGTGTTGGGCACGAGGCCGATCTGCACGAACACGCCTGCCAGCGGCACGCGGTGCTCCTCGCCGGTGGCGCGGTCCTTGTAGACGAGGCCGTCGACCTTGCTGCCGTCGCCGGTGATCTCGGTGGTCTGCGCGTTCACGTGCACGGCCACGTTGGGCAGGCTCTGCAACTTCTTCACCAGCACCGCGTCGGCCTTCAGCTGCGGGGCGAACTCGATCAGGGTGACGTGCTCGACGATGCCGGCCAGGTCGATCGCCGCCTCGACGCCCGAATTACCGCCGCCGATGACCGCGACCCGCTTGCCCTTGAAGAGCGGCCCGTCGCAGTGCGGGCAGTAGGCCACGCCCTTGTTCCTGTACTCCTGCTCGCCCGGCACGTTGACGTTGCGCCAGCGCGCGCCGGTGGCCAGTACGACCGAGCGGCCCTTGAGCGTCGCGCCGTTGGCGAGCTTCACGCCGACAGGCTCGCCTGCACGCTGCGCCGGCTCGAGCGCCGTGACGCGCTGCTGGTTCATCACGTCGACACCGTAGCTGCGCACGTGCGCTTCCAGCGCCGCCGCGAACTTCGGGCCGGTGGTTTCCTGCACCGAGATGAAGTTCTCGATGCCCAGCGTGTCGAGCGTCTGGCCGCCGAAGCGCTCGGCGACGATGCCGGTGCGGATGCCCTTGCGCGCCGCGTAGACCGCGGCCGCCGCGCCGGCAGGGCCGCCGCCGACGATGAGCATGTCGAAGGTGTCCTTGGCCGCCAGCCTCGCGGCATCGCGTGCGGCCGCGCCGGTGTCGACCTTGGCCAGGATGTCGGCCAGCTCCATGCGGCCGGAGCCGAACGGCTGGCCGTTGAGGAACACCATCGGCACCGCCATGATCTGGCGCGCCTCCACCTCGCCCTGGAAGAGCGCACCGTCGATGGCGACGTGGCGCACGCGCGGGTTCAGCACCGCCATCAGGTTGAGCGCCTGCACGACGTCCGGGCAGTTGTGGCACGTCAGCGACATGTAGGTCTCGAAGACGAGGTCGCCCGACTCCGGCACCAGCGCCTTCACCTGCTCGATGACATCCGCCTCCACCTTGGGCGGATGGCCGCCCGCCTGCAGCAGCGCCAGCACGAGCGAGGTGAACTCGTGCCCCATCGGGATGGCGGCGAAGCGCACCCCCATGTCGTGCCCGGCGCGGCTGATCGAGAACGACGGCCGGCGCGCGTCCGTGCCGTCGTGCCGCACGGCGATCTTGTCGCTGAGCGACGCGATCTCCTCGAGCAGATCGCGCATCTCCTGCGAAGCCGGGCGGTCGTCGAGCGAGGACACCAGCTCCACGGGCTGCGTCACGCGCTCGAGGTAGGCCTTCAGCTGGGCCTTCAGGCTGGCGTCCAACATGGCGGTGCTTCCTTCCTTTCCTTCGTCAGCCGGCCGGTCAGATCTTGCCGACGAGGTCGAGCGAGGGCTTCAGCGTCGCGGCGCCTTCCTGCCACTTGGCCGGGCACACCTGGCCCGGGTTCTTGGCCACGTACTGGGCGGCCTGCAGCTTGCGCAGCGTCTCCTTGACGTCGCGGGCGATGGCGTTGTCGTGCACCTCGGCGGTCTTGATCACACCCTCGGGGTTGATGACGAACGTGCCGCGCAGCGCCAAGCCTTCCTCCTCGATGTGCACGCCGAACATGCGCGTCAGCGTGTGCGTCGGGTCGCCGACGAGCGGGAAGCGCGCCTTGCCGACGGCCGGGCTCGTCTCGTGCCACACCTTGTGCGAGAAGTGCGTGTCGGTGGTGACGACGTAGACCTCGGCACCGAGGTCCTTGAACTTGGCGTAGTTGTCGGCGGCGTCTTCCACTTCCGTCGGGCAGTTGAAGGTGAACGCGGCCGGCATGAAGATCATCACCGACCACTTGCCCTTGAGCGTCTGGTCGGTGACCTCGACGAACTTGCCGTTGTGGAAGGCCTGGGTCTTGAACGGCTGCACTTGCGTGTTGATGAGGGACATGGAGTACTCCGGGGTTGGAACTTGGTGGAACTGCATCGGTGATCCGATGGGCGGCAGTATTGCTGCGCCGCGTCATTGCGTGGTTTGATTGCAGCAATCGAACCGATCATTCCTGTCTATTGACCCGCGGCCGCGCAGGGCGCGCATGGCCGCAAGGCGAATGCCCGCCTGCGCACGCCCGCGCGCACGCCCTCGCGCACGCCCGCGTGCGTGCGCCTGCCGGCGCACGCGTCACCGTGTCGGCAGGACTCCGGCCGGCCTGCTCACGGCCCCGGCGAGACGCCGGGCGGTCGCGGCCGGGCGCGCGCCAACACGAGACCGGCGACCGCGGCCGCCAGCGGAACGCCCGCCTGCCATTCGTCCAGGACCGCCAGCGTCGCTGCGCCGATCAGGCACGCGCCTGCCGCCAGCGCCCACGCGGTGCGCCAGGCCCAGACCACTGCGCCCCGGGCCGGCATCGAGCCGGCCAGCAACCACGCGATGACGGCGATCGCCGTCGGATCGGGCGCGAGGCCGAAGACCTCCGCCTGCGCGAGCGGACGCCCCGCGAGGGGCGCGAGCAGCGGCTGGCCGAGCAGCGCCCAGAACACCAGCACGGTGGCCGCGCGCCGACGGGGCCCGCCCCTGCCGACCCGCACCTGCCCGCTCGCGGCCAGCGCCAGAAGCGACAGGCACAACGCACCCCACAGCACCGCCAGCCCGGTGGCGGCCCAGTTGACGGGCGCGTAGCGCTCGAGCATGAAGGCCCAGCCCACGAAGCCGGACGCGGCCGCGAGCGCCAGCGCGCCCGCGCGGCGGGCGGCATCGCCGCCACGCCAGGCCCAGGCCAGCATCGCAGCGCCTATCGCCGGCAGCAGCCACGGCAACGGCCACCACGCCTCGTTGTGCAGTTCGAACAGCCGCCAGTAGGTTCGCGGCGAGAACATCAGGAAGTCGCCCGGCCGATAGGTGGCGAGGTCGCCCAGCCACTCGAGCCAGCGCGCCATCGCCTCGCCCGCTGCCGCCGGGGTCGTCGACGCGCCCGACACGGCCGGCCGGCTCACGCCGCGTCAGACGAGCGCCGCGATGTCGCCGGCGATGCGCGCACGCAGCGCCGCGTCGGGCATCGGGCCGCGCGCCGCGCCCAGGTTCTGCACGACATGCGCGACCTGGCTCGTCGCCGGGATCGCGCAGGTCACCGCCGAATGCGACACGATGAACTTCAGCACCGCCTGGGCCCAGCCGTCGCAGCCGAGCTCCGCCGCCCAGCCGGGCAGGCGGTGGCGGCGAAGTGCCTCCAGCAGCGCGCCTTCGCGGAAGGGCCGGTTGGCCAGAACGGCAATGCCCCGCTCGGCGGCCAGCGGCAGCAGCCGCCGCTCGACCTCGCGGTCGACCGGGTTGTAGGTGAACTGCACGAAGTCGATCGGCTGCGTCTTCATGACGCGCTCGATCTCGCCGTGCCGACGGCCCTCGCTGGTGGTGATGCCGACGTAGCGCACACGCCCCTCCGCCTTCATCGCGACGAGGCGCGGCAGGTGTGCCTCCCAGGCGAGCAGGTTGTGCACCTGCAGCAGGTCGAAGCGCGGCACGCCCCAGTGCGCGCGCGAGGCCTCGATCTGCGCCGCCGTGCCCGCGCCGTCGCCCGTCCAGATCTTCTCCGCCGAGAACAGCGCGCCGGGCCGGCCGAGCCGCGCGAGCGCATGCCCGATCACCGGCTGCGAGCTGCCGTACATCGGCGAGCTGTCGATGAGCCGCCCGCCCTGCGCGAAGAAGGCGTGCACGACCTCCGCGCAGGCGTCGCGCGCACGCGGGTCGCTGCCGACGTTGAACGTGATCCAGGTGCCGAGCCCGACGAGCGGGATCGCCTCGCCGCTGGAGGGGATGCGGCGCGTGAGCACCGCCGGGGTCGCGGGCGCCGCGGCCGGCGCTCCGGATGGCGCGGCAGATGCCGCTGCGGACGGCGCCGCCGCGTTGGCGACGGTCGGGCACCACACGGCCAGGCCGCCCCAGGCGACGCGCGCCGCGTTGGCCGCCAGCCACCGTCGGCGCGTCGAGGGTCGGGCGAGCGCGAACCTCGCGCCGCGGCCGGATCGGTCCGATGGGTCGGATGTCATCGCGCCCGTCCCGGGTCTGTGCGCCGGCGTCGCCCGCGCGTCAGCCGCGCAGCCGCCGCTCGAGGAACTCGAGCCGGTCCTGGCCCCAGAAGATCTCGCCGTCCACGACGTAGCTCGGCGCACCGAACACGCCCGCGGCCAGCGCGCGCTGCGTATTCGCCTCGTAGCGGGCGGCCACCTCGGGGTCGTCCGATTCGGCCAGCAGCGAGCCGGCCAGCGCGTTCTCGGCCAGCAGCGCGGCCAGTGTCTCGCGCTCGGCGATGTTGCGCTCCTCGGCCCACACGGCCCGCATCATCGCGCCGGCGATCGTCAGCGCCGCCGGCGGCCCGGCGGCACGCTCGGTGGCAACGATCAGTCTCGCGGCCGGCCCCGCATCGACCGGGAAGAACTTCGGCTGCAGGTTCAGCGGCACCTTCAGCCACTCGCTGAAGCGACGCAGTTCCACCAGGCGGTAGGCCTGGCGCTGCGGCGCCCGCCTGGCCAGAGGCAACCCGCCCGAGGCGGGAAAGATGACGCCGTAGTCGACCGGCAGCACCTCGACGCGCGCGTCCGCCGCCTTGGCGATCGCGCGGAAGCGCTCGTGCCCCAGGTACGTCCACGGTGACACGGGGGTGAAGAAGTAGGCGATGTCCATGGGCGTTGCGGTTCGTGGGCGGGGTGGCGGGCGGTGCCTCGGGGCAGCGGCGCGACGGCAGCCGGCGGCGGCCTCAGAGCACGCGCCCCTGCACGGCGACGCAGGCGTTGCGCCAGATGTCGTCGGGGCTGATGTAGTTGTCCGGGCGCGTGAACTTCACGCCAGCGGCCTTGAAGCACTCGTCGACGAGCTCGGAGCAGATGAACTTGCGGTCGCGGTAGCGGCGGCCGCGGCGGAACAGGATGCGCATCGCGATGCGCAGGATCTCCCAGTTGTCGTACGGCCGGGTCAGCAGGTCCATGCCGAAGCTGACCGCACGCACGACCTGCTCGGGCTGCAGGCCGGGCTCGACGCGGCCGATGACGACCTGCCCGCGGTAGGGCCGGCGGCGCCCGTGGTAGTCGCGCAGGTACTTCGACAGCGGCACCAGGCGCACGCCGATGCCCGTCTCGCTCTCGAGGATGAAGACACGGCCGAGGTTCTCGTCGCGGTAGATGATCCCCACGTGGCTCCACACCGAGCCCGTGAACTTCTGGATCAGGCCCGAGAAGAGGTACGAGCCGGAGCAGAAGACCAGGTCGCCCGAGCGCAGCACGTCGCGCAGCCCCTCGTAGGGCTGCACGGGCAGGCGCTTGATCTCGGCCTTCCTGATCGGCGCGGCCATCGCGTCACTCGCCGGCGCCGCCCTTCAGCGCCAGGCCGGGCTTCGCTTCTCGATGAAGGCCTGCACGCCCTCCAGCGCGCCTTCGTCCATCATGTTGCAGGCCATCGTGTGTGCCGCGTCGTCGTAGGCGGCGGCGATGCCCTTCTCGAGCTGGCGGTAGAAGAGCTGCTTGCCCATCGCGATCGCCACCCGCGGCTTGTGCACGATGCGCTCGAGCAGGCGGTCGATCTCGGCGTCGAGCTCCCCGGCCGGCACGACGCGGTTGACGAGGCCCTTCTCGCGCGCCTCGGTGGCCGGGATGAAGTCGCCGGTGACCAGCATCTCGAAGGCGAACTTGCGCGGCAGGTTGCGCGACAGCGCGACGCTCGGCGTGCTGCAGAACAGGCCCAGGTTCACGCCGCTGACGGCAAAGCGCGCATCGCTCGCGGCCACGGCCAGGTCGCACATCGCCACCAGCTGGCAGCCGGCCGCGGTGGCGATGCCGTGCACGCGCGCGATCACCGGCACCGGCAGCTTCTGGATCGTCATCATCATGCGGCCGCACTGCGTGAACAGCCGCTCGTAGTAGCCCTGCGACGGATCGGCGCGCATCTCCTTCAGGTCGTGGCCGGCGCAGAAGGCCTTGCCCTGCGCGGCGATGACCACGGCTCGCGCGGTCTCGTCGGCGGCCACGCGGTCCAGCGCCGCCTGCAGCGCCTCGAGCATCGCTTCGGACAGGGAGTTGAATGCGGCGGCGCGGTTCAGCGTCAGCCGCACGACGCCGCGTGCGTCCTTCTCGCTCAGCACCAGGGGTTCGGTCGACATGGTGGGATCGCTCTCTCCGGCAAGGGGTGGAAACGGGGGGTCAGCGCTGCGCCCGGTCGGCCGCGTTCTGCGCCTCGATGCGCTCGCGCGCCGCGCGCCAGTCGGCCTCGCTCCAGGCGCGCAGCTCGTAGAAGTTGCCGCCCGTGGCCAGCGCGTTGCCGCCGTCCATCATGATGCTCTGGCCGGTGAGCCAGTCGCAGCGCCCGGGCGCCATCAGGAAGGCGGCCAGGTTGGACAGCTCGTCCATGCGGCCGGTGCGCGCCATCGGGTTGCGCTCGCGGCTGCGGGCGCCGGGCTCCTCGCCCGGGTTCAGGCGCTTGCTCATGCCCTCGGTGGGGATCTCTCCCGGCCCGACCGCATTCAGGCGCACGCCGTAAGGCGCCCACTCGACCGCCAGCGACTTGGTCATCACGTCGATGCCGGCCTTGCTCATCGCGCTCGGCACGACATAGGGGCTGCCGTTGTCGACCCAGGTCGTGATGATGCTCATGACGCTGCGCATCGGCTGCCCGGGCCGCCAGCGGCCGGCCCGCGCATCGGCCACCCAGCGCTTGCCGACCGCCTGCGTGACGTAGAACGTGCCGTGGAAGACGATGTTGGCGATGGCGTCGAAGGCGCGCGACGACAGGCTCTCGGTGGGCGCGATGAAGTTGCCGGCGGCGTTGTTGACGAGCCCGGTGAGCCCGCCGCCGGCCCAGAGCGCCTCGACCATCTCCTCGACCGCGGCGGCGATGCGGATGTCGACGCCGAAGGCATCGACGCGCCGGCCCGGAAAGCGCTCGCGCCAGGCCGCGGCCGTCTCGTCGCACACGCCCTTGCGGCGCCCGCAGATGGCCACGTCGGCGCCGAGTTCCAGGAAGCGCTCGGCCATCGCCTTGCCGAGGCCGGTGCCGCCGCCGGTGACCAGCACGCGCTGGCCCTGCATCAGGTCGGACTCGTACATCGTCGCTCCCCTTCCCGGGACACCCCGGCATCTCTGCGGCCACCGTGCCGAGTTTGAACGGTATCGCAGAACGGCGCGCACGCGGACCCGTGGCAGCCCCGAGCCGCCTTGTCTAAGCTCGACCGCATCCGCTCGCGGCGAGCCCGCAACCCAGGAGGCACCGGATGGCCGAGAAGACTTGGCGCAAGCGCACGCTGGCCGGCCGCGCGCTCGCGCCCGAGACGTTGATGATGGGCTACGGCTACGCGCCGAGCCTTTCCGAAGGCTCGCTGAAGGAGCCGCTGTTCCAGACCTCGACCTTCGTCTTCCCCTCGGCGCAGGCGGGCAAGGACTTCTTCGCGACGATGCAGGGCCGGCGCAAGCTCGGCCCCGACGAGGAACCGGGCCTCGTCTACTCGCGCTTCAACAACCCCAACCTCGAGGTGCTCGAGGACCGCCTGGCCCTGTGGGACGGCGCCGAGGCGAGCCTTGCCTTCGCCTCGGGCATGGCCGCGATCTCCACCTGCCTGTGGGCGTACCTGCGGCCCGGCGACGTGGTGCTGCAGAGCCAGCCGATCTACGGCGGCACCGAGACGCTGATCCACTCCATCCTGCCGGAGTTCGGCGTGCGGCAGGTCGGCTTCGAGGTCGAAGGCGGCACCGCCGCGATGCAGGCCGCCGCCACCGAGGCGCGGGCGCTCGGCCGCGTGGCCGCGATCTACGTCGAGACGCCGGCCAACCCGACCAACGGCCTCGTCGACATCGCCGCGGCGCGGGCGATCTCGGAGTCGATGAGCGACGCGCAAGGTCGCCGGCCGCCGCTGATCGTCGACAACACGATGCTCGGGCCGGTCTACTGCAAGCCGCTCGCTCACGGCGCCGATCTCGTCGTGACGTCGCTGACCAAGTACGTCGGCGGCCACTCCGACCTCATCGCCGGCGGCGCCAGCGGCGCCCGCGCGATGCTGGCGCCGGTGCGGCGCATGCGCTCGACCCTCGGCACGATGTGCGACCCGCACACCGCCTGGCTGCTGATGCGCTCTCTGGAGACGCTGAAGCTGCGCATGGCCGCCGCCGCCGAGGGCGCGCGCCGCGTCGCGGCCTTCCTGCGCGACCACCCGAAGATCGACAACGTCTGGTTCCTCGACTTCCTGCCCGAGGACCACCCCGACCGCGCGCTGCACCTGCGCCAGAACGAGTGCGCGGGCTCGACCTTCAGCTTCGAGGTGCGCGGCGGCGAGGCCGGCGCCTTCGCACTGCTCGACCGGTTGCAGGTCATCAAGCTGGCGGTGAGCCTGGGCGGCACCGAGACGCTCGCTTCCCATCCCGCGTCGACCACGCACTCGGCGATGCCGCCCGAGGAGCTCAAGCGCTTCTCGATCACGCCGGCGCTCATTCGCATCTCGATCGGCGTCGAAAGCCCCGACGACCTGATCGCCGATCTGGGGCAGGCGTTGGAGGGAGTGGCCTGAGGAGGCTCGAGGGACGAGGGCTCGTTGTTCGTCGCGCGCGAAGGCCGCGGCGGGATCGGGCCGACGGGGTACCCTGCTCCGCGAATGTCCTCCTTCGAGTGACCCGCTGCGCGTGTCACTCGAATGCCCCCTTGATTTCGCTGCGCAGGGCACCCCATCGGCCCGATCCGGCACCGATGGTGGCAGTCCACCAGGTGGGGCACCACCGTCGGTTCACGCCAAGGCTGCCGGGTGGTCGGCGCAGCGGAATCAAGGGGGCAACGGGGCGACACGCGAAGCGGGTCGGCCCGAAGAGGACATTCGCGGAGCCGACCACCCGGCGGCCTTGGCGCGCGCCGGCGTGGGCGAGCATCGGCCTTGGCACGCAGCAGCCTGGGTGCGCCGGCCCGAAGGCCCTCACTCGATCGCCGAAGCGCTCTTCGCCCGCTCGCGCAGCTGGAACTTCTGGATCTTGCCCGTGCTCGTCTTCGGAATCGCCTCGAAGCGCACCTCGCGCGGCACCTTGTAGCCGGCCAGCAGGCTCCTGCAGTGCGCCACCAGGTCGGCCGCGCTCACCTCGGCGCCCGGCTTCAGCTCGACGAAGGCCAGCGGCGTCTCGCCCCACTTGGGGTCGGGCTTGGCCACCACCGCGCAGGCCAGCACGGCCGGGTGGCGGTACAGCGCATCCTCGACCTCGATCGAGCTGATGTTCTCGCCGCCGCTGATGATGATGTCCTTGCTGCGGTCCTTGATCTTCACATAGCGGTCGGGCTCGAGCACCGCGAGGTCGCCGGTGTGGAACCAGCCGCCGGCAAAGGCCTTGTCGGTGGCCGAAGGGTTCTTGAGGTAGCCCTTCATCACGATGTTGCCGCGGAACATGATCTCGCCCATCGTCTGCCCGTCGGCCGGCACCTCGCGCATCGTGTCCGGATCGAGCACCGTCATGCCCTCCTCGAGCACGTAGCGCACGCCCTGGCGGCCGTTCAGGCGCGTCTGCTCCGAGAGCGACTCGCGCGCCCACGACGCGCGCTTCACCGCCACCGAGGCCGGCCCGTACACCTCGGTCAGGCCGTAGACGTGCGTGATGTCGAAGCCGATCTTCGCCATGCCTTCGATCATCGCCGCCGGCGGCGCGGCGCCGGCGACCATGCCGCGCACCTTCTGCGTGATGCCCTCGCGCAGGGCCGCCGGCGCGTTGACGATCAGGTTGTGCACGATGGGCGCGGCGCAGTAGTGGTCGACGCCGTGCAGGCGCATCGCACCGAGGATCGCCTCGGCCTCGACGCGGCGCAGGCACACGTGCGTGCCGCCGAGCATCGCCACCGTCCACGGGAAGCACCAGCCGTTGCAGTGGAACATCGGCAGCGTCCAGAGGTACTTCGGGAAGTGCGGCATCGTCCAGGTGACCGCGTTGCACACCGCGTTCAGGTAGGCACCCCGGTGGTGGGTGACCACGCCCTTCGGGTCGCCGGTGGTGCCGCTCGTGTAGGACACGGCGATGGCGTCCCATTCGTCGGCCGGCCCCTCCAGCCGCGCCAGCGGCTCGTGCGCGGCCAGCAGGGCCTCGTACTCGTGCGGGCCGAGGCGCTCGCCCGCGCCGGTGTACTCGCTGTCGCAGACGTCGATGACGACAGGCCGCCGCCCGTGCTCGCGCGCGAGGATCGCCAGCGCCTCGCGCACCACGGGCGCGAACTCGCGATCGGTGAGCAGCACCTGGGCCTCGCAGTGGTTCATCTGCCACGCGAGCAGCGGCGCGTCGAGCCTCGTGTTCAGCGTGTTGAGCACCGCGTTCAGCGCCGGCACGGCGTAGTGCGCCTCCACCATCTCCGGCGTGTTCGGCAGCATCACGCTCACGGTGCTGCCCCGGCCGACACCGAGCGCGCGCAGCGCCGCGGCGAGCCTCGCCGTGCGCTCGCGCACCTGGGCCCAGGAGAGGCGGCGGGCGCCGTGCACGACCGCCGGCAGGTCGCCGAAGACCTCGGCGCTGCGCTCGACGAAGCTCACCGGGCTCAGCGCCGCGAAGTTGGCGGCGTTGCGGTCGAGGTGCTGGTCGTAGATGCTCATCGGCGGCGCTCCTGCTGCGCGGCGGGCCCCACTCCTGGCGCGGCCCTGCCCTCGGCCGGCCGATGTTAGCGGCGGCCGCGCCCGGGCCCGCCCGGGGGCGAGGCCGAAGCCGGCGCCGAATCCCGTACGCTCCGCGGCGATGACGCCCGCCACGCCCCCACCGCCGCCCGAGCCGGCCGAGGCCGGTTCCTCGCCCGCCATCGAGCAGCAGGTGCGCCAGGCACAGGCGCAGATGACCTTCGACCGCTCGCGTGGCTCGAACCTGCTCGGCGCGCCGGTCGCGCTGCTCGTCAGCTGGGTGCTGTGGGGCCACGTCGCGGCCCCCTGGCTGGTGGCCTGGGCACTCGCCAAGTGCGGGGTGATGGTGACGCGCATCGTGCTGATCCGGCGCAACGACCGCGAAGGCCCGGCGCGCACGCTCTTCTGGGCCCGCCACTACGAACGCGCGCTCTTCGTGGACGGCGCGCTCTACGGCCTGCTGGCCACGGTGCTGCAGCCGACACAGTCGCCGCTGCTCGCGATGGCGATGCTGGCCACCGTCATCGCGGTGGGCTCGGTGGGCCTCGTGGTGCTGTCGACCAACCAGCGGGCGACGCTCGCCTTCACCGTGCCGGTGATCCTGCCCGGCGCCCTCTGGCAGGTCGGGCTCGGCTCGACGATCTCGGTCTACGCCGGGCTCGGCATGCTCACGTTCCTGGCGCTCGTGGTGGTCGAGGGCCGCAGGGCATCGCAGCACACGGCCGCGATGCTGCGGCTGCGCTTCAAGACCGACGAGCTCGCGCGCGAGCGTGCGCAGGCCCTGGCCCTGGCCGAGCGCAGCAACGCGGCCAAGGATCACTTCATCGCCACCATCAGCCACGAGGTGAGGACGCCGCTGCACGGCATCCTGGGCCTGACGCGCCTGCTGCAGACCGAGGCCGCCGACGAGGCGGATGCCGTCGCGGCGGCACCGGCCGCCGCGACGGCCCAGCGCCGCCGCCGCTCCGAACGGCTGCGCACGATCGAGCGCAGCGGCGAGCACCTGCTCACGATCATCAACGACGTGCTCGACCACAACCGCATCGCGGGCGGGCACCTGCGCATCTACGAAGAGCCCTTCGACCTGCTGGCGCTGGTCGGCGAGGCCGTCGAGCTGCAGCGCGGCCAGGCGCAGGAGAAGGGCCTGTACCTGTCCTGGCTGGCCAGCATGCCCTCGCCGCGCTGGGTGGTCGGCGACGCGGCGCGCGTACGGCAGGTGCTGCTGAACCTGCTCGGCAATGCGGTCAAGTTCAGCGATCGCGGCGGCGTCGACGTGCGCGTCGCGCACGCTTCCGACGGCGCCACCGAGATCGAGGTCGGCGACAGCGGCCCGGGCGTGCCGCCGGCCGAACGCGAGCGGATCTTCCGGCCCTTCGAGCAGCTCGACGGCTCGTTTGCACGGCGCCACGGCGGCACGGGGCTCGGGCTGGCCATCTCGCGCCAGCTGGCGCGGGCGATGCAGGGCGACATCGAGTGCGGCGTCTCGCCCGCCGGCGGCGCCCTCTTTCGCCTCAGGCTGACATTGCCCCTGTGCGAGGCGCCTCGCTTGCCGGCGGCTGCCGCGTCGGACGCCGTGCGGGAGGCCGCGGCGGACGCAGCGCCGGACGCTGCATCCGCGCGGCCGGCAAGCAGACTGAGCGGCAACGTGCTGCTGGTGGAGGACAACGCCGTCAACGCCATCGTCGCGGAGGCGAGCCTGCAACGCGTCGGGCTGAAGGTCACGACCGTCGTCGACGGCGAGGCCGCGGTCGAGGCCTGTGCGCTGCGGCGCTACGACCTCGTGCTGATGGATTGCCAGCTGCCCGGCCTCGACGGCCTCGAGGCCACGCGGCGTATCCGCGCCGAGGAGAGCCGGCGCGGATGGCCGCCGACGCTGATCGTCGCGCTGACGGCCAATGCGCTGGCCGGCGACCGCGAGCGGTGCCTGGCCGCGGGCATGGACGACCACCTGGCCAAGCCGTTCGCCGACGCGGACCTGCGGGCGGTGCTGCAGCGCTACCTGCCCGGCGCGGAGCCGCGCTCGGCAGACTGAGCGGCGGTCCGCGCCCGGCGCACCGCACGGCCGTCCGCCCGGCCGTCCGCCCTGCCCGTCCGCCCTACCCGTCCGCCCGGTCGTCCGCCCGACCTTCCGCCCGCCGCTTGCCCTTCCGCGCCGGCATATGCGGCTCGACGGTCGGCCGCGCGCCCCGATTCCCGTCCTACTGCGCGGCCACCAGGGCCTTGCGCTCATCTGCCGCGCGCGGCGGCCGGTGCCGGAGCACGCGCCACACCACGCCGGGTGCGAACAGCGAAGGCGGTGCCGAGAGCAGGTGGACGACCCGGCGGAAGGCGGCCGACACGACCGCGTCGTGCTCGGCTGCGGCACGCACGCGCTTCAGGTAGCCGTTGACGAAGCGCGTCGCGCGCGTGCGTTCACCCTGCACCTGCGGGATCGCGAGGTCGCCGCCCACCGCCAGTTGCCACGGCGTGGCGACCACGCGCGCCGCGGCACGGAAGTAGCGCCGCGCCAGGCCGGCGGTGCCGCCCGCCAGCGCCTGCTGCAGCGCCAGGGCCTGGCCGGCGGCCGCGCTCATGCCCTGGCCGTACACCGGGTTGAAGCTGGCGATCGAGTCGCCGAGCGCGAGCAGCCCCTCGGGAAAGCGCGCCAGTCGCTCGTAGTGCCGCCACTGGCTGTGCGGGAAGGCGTAGCGCATCGGCTCGCCGATCATCGGCGCGCCCGCGCAGAGCGCCGCGATCTCGGACTGGCCGGTGGCCAGCGCGCGCTGCAGCATCGCTTCGCGGCTCGCGCCGACGTGGTCGCCGCCGTAGCCGCCGAGCCCGGCCACCCAGCGCGCGCGCCCTTCGCCGTCGGGCTCCTGCGCGAGCAGGATCGACGGCTGCGGGTGGTCGGCGGTGGCGACACCGATCACCGCCGCGGACGCCGGGCGCTCCAAGGCGTCGCGCTCGAAGTAGGCGCTGGTGTAGGCGATGTCCACGCGCACGCGCTCCTCGGGCGCGGCGTCGTAGCCCCACTCGCGCAGCCAGGCCGGCAGGCGCGAGCCGCGACCCGAGCAGTCGACCACGAGCGCCGCCGGCCAGACCTGCAGGGCCGCGTCGGCTCCGGAGCCCTGCGCCGCGGCGAGGCTGCGCGTGCGCACGCCCGTCACGCGGCCGGCATCGTGCACCGGCGCGACGACGTCGACGCCGGTGACGAAGCGAACACCCGGGCGCTGGCGCATGCGGCGACGCAGCTCGCCCTCGATGGCCAGCCGGCTCGCCGTGACGCCGCGGATGCCCGCCGGCCGGCTTGCCAGGCGACGGCGGTCGGCGCAGATGCAGCTGTCCGCGCCGATGTCGCCGGTGAGCGCGCCGCGCTGCAGCAGCGCCTCGGTGAAGCCCGGGAAGAGCTGCTCCATCACCTCGCGGCCGCGCGCCAGGAGCCCGTGCGGGTGCAACGCCTGCGGCGTTCCCTTCCGCGCGCCGGCTTCGGCCGGGAGGTCGTCGCGCTCGAACAGCACCACCTCGGCGAAGCGCTCGGAGAGCACGCGCGCGGCCAGGAGGCCGGCGATGCTGGCGCCGATGACGATCGCGCGATCGGGGCTGCCGTGGCGGGCGCCGGGGCCGCCGGCCTCGTCGCGGACGGCGGCGGCCCGGAGGCCATCGGGGCCCTCAGGGGTGTCGGAGCCATCGGGGCCGCCGGCGGTGCGTTGCGCGGGGCGGGGGTCGCGGGTGTGGATGTCCTCGGCGCGGATCGGGCTCATGGTTCATTCCTCCGTTGCGGGTGGGGCGGGCTTGCCGCCGGATGCCGGCGCTGGCCAGAATCCGGGCGGCGCGCCGTGCCGGCAGGTTCGCCGGCGTGCGTTGCCAGGCCGCAAATGCGGCGCAAATGCAGCGCGAAAGCGGCGCAACGGCGGTGCCGGGGCGGCCCCGGGGGTCGCTGGTGGGCCGCCCGGTGGCCGGCCGGGCGTTGCGGGGCTCGGTGCATCGCAGGCATGCCGCGTGCACCGCGGCACGGGAGGTGGGATTGCGCGGTCTGCGGGTGTTGCTGCTGGGGCGGCCACGGCTGGAGCTGGACGGGCAGGCGCTGACGGCCGTCATGCCCGCCAAGCAGCAGGCCCTGCTCTACCTGCTGGCGACCGAGGGCCAGCCGCTCGCGCGGGGCCGCGCCACTGCGCTGCTGTGGGGCCGCCACGACGAGGCCGCCGCGCGCGCCAACCTGCGCGTGGCGCTGTCGCACCTCCGCCGCTGGCTGCCCGGGCTGCTCGCGATCGATGCCCGCGAGGTCGCGTTCGCCGCCGAGGCGCCGGTGACCGTGGACCTCGTCGAGCTCGAGGCGGCCGCGGCGGCAGGCTGCGAGTGGCCGCACGAGCGCCGCGCCGAGGCGGCCGAGGCGTGGCGAGGCCCGCCGCTGGAGGGGTTCGAGCTGCCCGACGCCGACGAGTTCGAGCGCTGGCTGCAGCCCGTTCGCCAGCGCGCCACGCGGGCGGTGCAACAGCTGCGCGCCGCGCTGGCCGAGGCCTGCGAGCGCGAGGGCGACCTCGAGGGCGCCTTGCGGCACACGCGGGCGCGCCTTGCGGTGGACGACGCCGACGAGCCGGCCCACGTGGCGCTGATGCGCCTGCTCGCCGCGCGCGGCCAGCGCACGGCCGCCCTCGCGCAGTTCGAGGTCTGCCGGCAGGCGCTGCTCGACCGGCTGGGCGCGCGTCCCTCGGCCGAGAGCTACGCGCTGTACACGCGCATCCATGCCGACGCGCCGATCCTGCGCTCGTCACCGGCCCGGCCGGGCGCGGAGCCCGGGCCCGGAGGATCACCCGGTGCCACCGTGCCGGCCGATGCCGCGGCACCCGCGACGATGGCGGCCGGCGTCGAGCACCCGCCGGCGCCGGCGCTGCCCGCTGCGGCACCGCCTTCGGCGACGAACGGCCCGCCGCCCGGCGCGCCGGCGGCGCCGGTGGGCGGGCTTCTCGGCCGCGAGGTCGAGCTGGCCCTGCTGGCCGAGCGCCTGACCGATCCGGCCTGCCACTGGCTCACGCTCACCGGCCCGGGAGGCATGGGCAAGACGACGCTGGCGCGCGCGTGCGCGGCCAGGCTGGGGCCCCGGTTCCGCCATGGCGTGCTCTGGCTGAGCGGCCGCGACGACGGGGGGCTGCTGCGCGACGCCGAGGCGGTGCTGCGCCGCGTGTTCGAGCGCTGCGGCGACGATCACGGCACCGCCGGTGCGCTGCTGCTCGTGCTCGACAACCTGGAGACCGTGCCGACCGGCGCGGCGCGCGCGCTCGCGCCCCGGTTGCGCGAGCATCTGCCCGGCGTGATCACGCTGGCCACCTCCCGCCGGCGCCTGGGCGACGCACACGAATGGCTGCTCGAGCTCGGCGGCCTGTCGCTCGCGCCCGCGCCCGGCGGGCCGCCGGCCTCCTCGCCGGCGGCACGGCTCTTCCTTGCGGCCGCGCACCGGCCCTCGCCCCCCGAAGACGCCGGCGAGGCCGGGGCGGTGGACGAGATCGCCGCGCGCCTGGGCGGCCTGCCGCTGGCGCTGGAGCAGGCCGGCCTCAGTGCGCAGCGCCTGGGCGTGCGGGCATTGCGCGCGGCGCTGGCCGAGGGCGCCGCCGGCGGCCTCGCGCCGGTGTTCGACGATGCCTGGTCCCAGCTCGACCCGCCCACGCAGGCCGCAGCGCTGCGCCTGGCCGCGCTGCCGGCCGAGCCCGACCTCGAACTGGCCGCGGTGGCACGCGTGCCGGCCGAGGCGATCGAGACGCTGCGCGATCACAGCTGGCTGAGGCTGGGCGAAGGCGGACAGGCGGACCGCTACGCGATGCATCCGCTGCAGCAGGAGTACCTTCGGCGACGCCCCGAGTGCGCCGCCGTGCTGGCCGAGATGCCCGGCCGGCTGGCGCAGGCGCTGGCCGAGCGCCTGCCCGACACCGGGCCCTTCGGCGACGGGCCGGCGCCCGATGCGACGCGGCGCGAGCCGTGGCGCCGGCTCGCGGCCGGCGCGCTGGGCAGCGCAGCCGTGCTCTCCGCGGCCGCCGACGAGAGGCTGGCGCATGCCGAGTGGCCGGCGCTGCAACGCTGGATCGACGGCGCGGTGCTGATGCTCGTGCACGCCGATCGCGGCGCCGAGGCGGTGGCGCTGCTCGATGCCACCGTCCGCCGCCCCGACCTGCCGCACTGGCTGGCGGCCGGCTGGCGGCTTCGACGCGCCGAGCTGCACGTTGCGCAGGGCTACGGGCCGGGCACGTTCGAGGCCTTCCTGCAGCCCCTGGCACAGCTGGGCCTGGGTGGCATGCGCCCCGACATCGTGCCCACGGCGCCTTCGCTGGCGGTGTCGTGGCTCAACGCCCTGCACGGGCGGGGCTGGCCGGCGGAACCGGCCACGCGGCTGGCCCTCGCGCGGCTCGTGCAGCGCACGGTGAGCCTGCTCGGGCAACTGCTGTCGTTCTCGCCGCAGCCGCGCGGCATGGCGCGCGCCGCGGCGTTGTCCCTGGCCGTCGGCCGCCAGGCCGGCGGCGGCGTCGCGCGGCGGCTCCCCTGGGTCATGGTGGGCTACGGCGCGCTATTCGACGGTGCGCCACGCGTGGCGCGAGCCGCGCTGCGCCTGGGCGGCGACGACTGGCCGCTGCCGGCCAATCCGGCGTTGCAGGCCCACACCGAGATGGGCGCGATCGTGACCTCGCTCGCGCTCGGCCGCTGGCCGGGCCTGCCCGGCCGGCTGCAGGCCTGCGCGGAAGCGTACGCCCGCATCGGCAACCGGCGCGGCGAGTTCGAGGCCCGGTCGGTGCAGGGCAAGCTCGCGTTCTACGAAGGGCGCCTCGGCGACGCCGAGCGGCTGTTCACGCAGTTCGACGCGCTGGCCCTGCAGCACCTGGGCGACGTCTGGCAGGCGTGGGGCACGGTCGGCCTGGCCGAGTGCGGCTGGGCGCTGGGCGGCCGCGACGAGGCGGCGCTGCGCGCGCTGCTGGAGCGCGCCACGCGCGCGATGACCGAGATCGAGAACATCGACAACGCCTACACGTTGCGCCGCCTGGGCCTCGCCGCGCGGCTGGCCTGGCGCCGCGGCGACGCGGCCACCGCGCGCGACGCGCTGGCGGCGGCGGTAGCCTCGCTCGCGCAGGTGCGCCGGCGGGGCTTCTGGGCGCACGAGGGCTATGCCGGCGTCGGCGAGGGGCTGCTGGCATGGCTGTCGCACGAGCGCCGCGTCGGCGGCCCCGAGGCGCCGGTGCGCGAGGCGTGGCGGGTGTTCGAGGCCTCGCTGCGCGGCCACGTGGCGCGCTTCCCGGCCGGCCTGGCGCTGCTGCACCGCCTGCAAGGCCAGGCGGCACTGGCCGACGGCGACACCCGGCGCGCGCGCGCCGCGCTGCAGCGCGGCCTGGCGGCCGCCGAACGGCAGGGGCTGCGCGTGGAGCTCGCCCGCTGCTGCGAGGCGCTGGGCGGCGTCGACGGGCAACCCGTCTTCAGCGAGCGCGCCCGCGCACTGTGGAACGACATGGCGCGCGGCGCGAGCGCCGCCTGAGGTGCGCCTACGCGGGTGCGGCCGCGCGGCGGCGCGCCGCGACATGCCGCCACAGCACCGGCACGGCGAGCGCCGCACCGACCAGCGTGGGCGCCAGCCCCGGCGCGATCATCAGCAGCGCCGCCACCACGGCCAGCGCCTGCTCGGCGCGCGTCATCTCCACCAGCAGCCACTTCGACAGCGCCGCGGCGAGCAGCACGATGCCGAGCAGGCAGCCGACGAGCGTGACCGCGAAGTCGGCCGGCGTGAAGCCCTTGGCCACGATCAGCAGCGACGGCGAGAACACGAACACGAACGGCACCAGCGCCTTCGCCAGCCCGAGGCGGAAGGCCGTGTTGCCGGTGCGGAAGGGGTCGCTGCCCGCCATGCCGGCGGCCGCGTAGGCGGCCAGCGCCACCGGCGGCGTGATGTCCGCCAGCACGCCGTAGTAGAAGACGAAGAAGTGGGCCACCAGCGGCTCCACGCCCAGCTGCACCAGCGTCGGCGCCGCGACGGTGACCATGATGATGTAGTTGGCCGTCGTCGGGATGCCGGCGCCGAGCAGGATGCACACGAGGCCGGTCATCACCAGCGCCACGAGCAGCGTCAGCGACTTCGGCTCGACGAGCCAGGCCGGCAGCAGCGCACCGACGCCGCCGGCCACCGCCTGCGCGGCGCCGGTGATGAGGATGGAGAGCTTGAAGCCCACGCCGGTGAGCGTGACGACGCCGATGACGATGCCCACGGTGGCGGCCGCGGCGCCGACCGCGAGCGCGTACTTGGCGCCGGTGCTGAACGCCTCGACGAACGAGGGCAGGCCGATGCGGCCCTCGATCTTCAGCAGCTTCAGCAGCAGCGGCGTCGCGACGAAGCCGGCGGCGAAGAGCGCCACCTTGACCTCCTGGCTCTCGATGCCGCCGAACACGATCACCAGCAGCAGCGCGTGCAGCCCCGCGAGCAGCGCCCAGTTCGCGCCGCGGTTGCCGCGCACCTGCGTGGTCAGCCCGACGATCGCGCACGAGGTGATGCCGGTGAAGGCGGCCAGGTACGGCGTGCGGCCGCTGACGAGGATGAAGATCAGCAGCACGAGCGGGATCAGCGTCGGCCAGCGCAGCGCGAAGCTCTCGCGCAGCTTCGGCATCTCCTCCTCGGTGAGCCCGCGCAGCCCGAAGCGCTTGGCCTCGAAGTGCACCTGCATGAAGACGCCGAAGAAGTGCATGAAGGCCGGGATCGCGGCGGCGGCGATGATCGTCTGGTAGGGCACCGAGAGGAACTCGATCATCAGGAACGCCGCCGCGCCCAGCACCGGCGGCGTGATCTGGCCGCCGGTGGACGACGCCGCCTCGACGGCGCCGGCGAACTCGCGCTTGTAGCCGACGCGGATCATCGCGGGGATGGTGAGCGAGCCCACCGTCACGGCATTGGCCACCGAGCTGCCCGAGAGCATGCCGAACATCGCCGAGCCGAACACGCTGACCTTCGCCGGGCCGCCGGCATAGCGCCCGGCGACCGCGCTCGCCACGTCGAGGAACAGTTGCCCCAGGCCGATGCGCGTGGCCAGCACGCCGAACAGCACGAAGTGGAAGACATAGGTCGCCACCACTCCCACCGCGACGCCGTAGATGCCCTGGCTGGTGAGGTACTGGTGGTTGATCAGCTGGCTCCACGTGGCACCGGCGTGCTTCAGCAGCCCCGGGAACACCGGCCCGGCGAGGGCGTAGACGATGAAGACGATCGCGATCACCGGCAGCGGCCAGCCCATGCTGCGCCGCGTGGCCTCGAGCAGCGCCACGAGCAGGATCGAGCCCATCACCACGTCCAGCGTGCCGGGGTTGCCGACGCGGAAGGCGAGGTCCTCGAAGATCCACGGGATGTAGAGCACGCTGGCCGCGATCGCCACCGCCAGCAGCCAGTCGAACCAGGGCACGTTGCCCGGCGCGAGCAGGCGGTGCTCGGCCGCCTTCTCGAGCAGCGCGTGGCGGTGCGGGAAGACGAGGAAGATGAGCCCCAGCACGAACGCCAGGTGCACGCCGCGGTGCGTGATCTCCTGCAGCAGCCCGAAGCCTGCCGTGTAGTAGTGGAAGAGCGACAGCGCGATGAGCAGCGCGCCGACCAGCGTCGCCGCGCCCGCCGTCAGCGGGCGGAAGCGCATCTCCGGGTCGTACTTCTGCTCCAGTTCCTGGAGCTTCGTGTCGTCGAGGCCTGCGGTGCTCATCGTGCTTGTTCTCCTCGCGCCCTCGCGCCCTCGCGGCGGCGCGGCCGAAGCGACGAAGGCGGCCGCGCGGGCCGCCTTCTCGCCATGTCAAACGCAGCCGTCAGCCCCGCGACCGCCGCGGAACCGGCTTGCCCGGGCCGCTGGTGGTGCCCCCTGGACCACGAGGTGGTCCCTGCGTGACCAGGGGAGGCGCCGAAGGCGCTTCGGGGGGCTTACTTGATCAGGCCGGCTTCCTTGTAGAAGCGCTCGGCGCCGGGGTGGAACGGGATGCCCGCGCCCTTGACCGCGTTCTCCTTGGTGATGTACTTGCCCTTGGCGTGGCCGGCGGCCAGCGCCTTCTGGGCGGCATCGGAGAACAGCGCCTTCGTGATCTCGTAGACGAGGTTGGCGTCGGCCTTGTCGCTCGTCACCCATTGCGCGCCCACGGCCAGCGTCTTCACTTGGCCCACGCCCTTGTAGGTGTCCGCGGCGATCGTGTCGTCGGCGAAGAAGCCGCTGCTCTTCTTCAGCTGCTCGGCGGCGGCACCGTCGATGGGCAGGATGTCGATGCCCGCGCCGGCGCTGGCCAGCTCGGCGATGGCTCCGGCCGGCGCACCGCCGGTGAAGAAGAACGCATCGAGCGCGCCGTCTTTCATCTTGTCGCCGGCCTGGTTCGGCTTGATGTACTCGGGCTTGAGGTCGCTTTCCTTCACGCCATAGGCGGCGAGGATGGCACGCGCGTTGACCAGCGTGCCCGAGCCGGGCTCGTCGAGCGCGACGCGCTTGCCCTTGAGGTCGGCCACGCTCTTGATGCCCGAGCCCTTGCGCACGACCACGTGCACGCTCTCGGGGTAGAGGTTGGCGATCAGGCGCAGGCCCGGCACGTTGGGCTTGCCTTCGAAGATGCCGGTGCCCTTCTGGGCCCAGGTGGCGACGTCGGCCTGCGAGAAGCCGCTCTCCATCGCGCCGCCCGCGATGCCGTTGACGTTCGCGACGCTGCCGTTGCTGGCCTGCGCGGTGACGACCACCTTGCCCGGCTGGCTCACCGCGTTGGCGATCATGCCGCCCACGGGGTAGTAGGTGCCCGCCGTGCCGCCGGTGCCGATGCGGAAGAACTGCTGCGCGTGGGCCGCCAGGGGGCTGGCGAGGCCGACCACGAGGGCGACCGGGAGAGCGAGGCTGGCGAAGAAGGCTTGACGCTTGTTCATGGTGTCCGGGACTCCTCAGAACGGAAAGCGCGGATTCTGCCCGCAGCGGCGGGCGTTGCGACGGCGCACCCGGTCAAACCCTGGGTGCCGGGCCAGGTGCGGCACCCATCGTGGTCCTCTCGTGCGGGCCGACGAGGCACTGGCGCAGCCGGCGCACGGCGGAGTCGGGCGTGGCCAGCGTCGGCCGCGCCACCGCCTGCTGCACGGCCGCCCGCGCGCGCGCCATGCTGAACTGCGCCAGCGCCAGCACGACGCAGCCGTCGTCGACGAGCGCGCGAGCCGCCTGCACCACCGCCGCATCGTGCGCCGTGACATCGCCGCGGTCGAGCGCGTCCATCGCGCCCTCGGCCAGCCTGACGCGCAGCGGCACGCCCGCCGGGAACTCGCGCGGCATCGACGCCAGCGTCGGTGCGAACGACGCGACGAGGCCGATCGGCCCGGGCGCGCCGCCGGCCGGCGCGTCGCCCGCCCGGGCGCCGGCGGCCAGCGCGACCGCCTCGTCGATCATCGCCTCGTTGGGCTTGAGCACCGGCAGACGCGCATGGCGCTGCTTGACCGCGTCGATGCACGGGCCGAAGGCCGAACAGGTGAACAGGATGGCCTCGGCGCCGGTGGCCACGACATAGTCGGCCAGCGCGACGAAGCGTGCCGTCATCGCCGCATCGAGGCCGCCGCGGCGCGCGAGGTCGGCCGAGAGGCTGTCGTCGAGCAGGTTCATGCGCTCGGCCTCGGGCCACTGCGCGGCCAGCGCCTCGTTGATCGGCGCCAGCGAATGCGCCAGCGCGTGGATGAGCGCGATGCGGGGCATAGAGGCGGCGTGAAGGTTGCTGGCGACGCAGGCCGGGCGCGGCCGCGCGCCGCCCAGTATCGCCGCGGTCGCGCCCTGCCCTTGCGCGGCCGGCCCGGCATCCGCGCGTGCCCGCCGCGGCCCGCGGGCGTCACCGGGATCGCCGGGTCGGACATGCTGCCCGCGTGCACCGGCAGCCTCGCGCCGCGCCGCAGGTGCGAGCTAGCATCGTCCCCCTCGCGGCGCCCTCCCGGCGCCCGAACCGGAGCAGACCGTGGTGAGAAGACGCACGCTGCTGACGTGGTCGGCCCTCGCCGGCTCCCGGGTGCTGCGGCCCGCGCCGGCGCGCGCGCTCGCCGGCGGGATCGCTTCGGCCACGGCCGCGGCGACCGCCGCGGCGCAGGTCGCCTCGCCGCACGCGATCGACATCCCGCGCTGGTTCACCGAGAGCTTCCTCGACTTCAAGGAGGAAGTGGCCGAGGCCGCGCGCGCCGGCAAGCGGGTGCTGGTCTACGTCGGCCAGGACGGCTGCCCCTACTGCAAGGCGCTGATGGTGGCCAACTTCGGCAACGCGACCCCGGCGGCGCGCGAGATCACGGCGAGGACGCGGCAGCACTTCGTGGCCATCGCGCTCAACCTCTGGGGCGACCGCGAGGTGCTGTGGCTCGACGGCAACCGCACCACCGAGAAGGACCTCGCACGCCGGCTCGCGGTGCAGTTCACGCCGACCCTGTTCTTCCTCGAGACGGACGGCCGCGTCGTGCTGCGGCTCAACGGCTACCAGCCGCCCGAGCGCTTCGGTCCGATCGTCGAGTGGGTCGCCGGCCGGCACGACCGCAACGAGGCGCTCGCCGACTATCTCGCGGCGCGCGAGAGCGGCGCGGCGAAGACCCCCGCGCCCGGCGGCCCCTACCTGCTGCGCGACCCCGCGGCCCTGGCCCGGCGCGCCGGGGGCAGGCCGCTTGCCGTGCTGTTCGAATCCGACCGCTGCGCCCCATGCGCCGAGATGCATCGCGAGGCCTTCCAGCGGCCCACGCTGAAGCCGCTGCTGGCGCGCTTCGACATCGCCAGGCTCGTGCCCGGGCAGCCGGCGCGCATCACCTCGCCGGCCGGCACGACGCTGGACGCGAAGGCATTCGCGCGCGACCTGCAGATCGCGCTGCACCCGACGGTCGTCTTCTTCGACGACCGCGGCCGCGAGGTCTTCCGCTTCGACGGCTACCTGCGCCCGTTCCACGTCGAGAGCGCCTTCGACTACGTCGCCAGCGGCGCCTACCGGCGCGAGCCGCAGTTCCAGCGCTTCGTCCAGGAACGCGCCGAGGCGCTGCGCAAGGCGGGCAAGCCGGTGGACCTGTGGCGTTGAGCCGAGCGGTCTTCGCCAGGCAGTCGGGCACCGGACCGTCCACGAACCCATCGGTTGGCGCACCGCACGGCGTAGAGTCATCGCATGGGCGAATCCGAAGTGCGTTTCGGTCGCTACTCGCTCCGGCCGGCCGAGCGACGGCTTCTCTGCGGCGGTGAGCCCGTCGCGCTGGGGCCGCGTGCGTTCGACCTGCTGTGCGCCCTCGCGCGTCGCGGCGGTCGAGTGGCGACGAAGGACGAACTGCTCGCGGAGGTCTGGGCGGGCGTGGTCGTCGAGGATGCCAACCTGCACGTGCAGGTGTCGCAGATCAGGCGGGCGATCGGCGCCGATGCGATCGAGAACCTGCCCGGCCGGGGCTACCGGCTCGCGGCCGCGACGCGGCCGCCGGACGAAGCACCCACGAGGCGCCTCTCCGTCATCGTGCTGCCCTTCGTCGAGCCCGAGGCGCCCGCGGGACAGGCGTACTTCGCCGACGCGGTGACCGACGACATCACGACGCAGCTGTCCCGCATCCGCGGCAGCTTCGTCATCGGCTCGTCGACCGCGCTCGCGCTCGGGGGCCAGGCCATCGATCTCGCCGCCGTGGCGCGCGAGTTCGGCGTGCGCTACGCGCTGCAGGGCCGCATCGAGCGCGGCGCCGACCGCCTGGAGGTGACGGCACGGTTGGCCGACGTCGCCACGCTCGGCGTCCTGTGGGCCGATACCGTGACGGTCGCCGACGCCGATCTGCGCGCGATGCGCCGCGAGGTCGTGGCCCGGCTGGCGGCCGCGCTCGACCTGGAGCTCATGCACGCCGAAGCCGAGCGCAGCCGCGGCTCGCCCGCCCCCCAGGTCGCCGACCTCGTGATGCAGGCGCGCGACCCGGGTTGGCGCACGTTCCGGCTCGCCGACTGGAGGCAGCCGCTCAAGCTGGTCGAGGCGGCGCTGCGCGTCGACCCGGACGATCCCGACGCATTGGTCGAGAGCGCACGGCTGCTGGTGATCGCGACGATCGTCGAGGCCGATTCCCGGGCCGAGCAGTTGCTGGCCCGGGCCGACGAGCAACTCGCCGCGGCACTCGCCGTCGACCCTGCCAACGCACACGCGCTCCATGTTCTGGCGATGCTGCGCAAGCAGCAGTACCGGCTCGAAGAGGCGCTGCTGGCGGTTACGCGCGCCCTCGAGTGGAACCCCAACCTGCCGCGGGCCCATTCGATGCTCGGTGAGCTCCTGACCAGCAGCGGCCGGCCCGAGGCGGCGCTGCCGGCGCTCGAACGGGCACTGCAGCTGTCGCCGCGTGACCCGACACGCGGCCTGACGGCCTGGCGGCTCGGACGCGCACACCTGCTTGCGGGGAACGCGGCGGCCGCTTGCGCCTGGTTCGAGCGCGTCGACGGCCCGGCGCGCGAATGGGCGATGACGCCGCTGTGGCTCGCCGCGGCCCAGGTCTCGAACGGTGCCGGCGAAGCGGGCGTGGCGCTGTACCGTGCGCAGCGCGAAGCGATCCTGGCGGCGCTGCGCTGGATCAGGTCGAGTGACCACCCCGGCTACCTGGCACGCTGGCGGCGCTGCATCGCCGAGCCGCTGGTGCTCGCCGGGGCCGAGCCCGGCTTCGACGTGTTCGACGCATGGCTCGAGCGGCAGCGCCGCCACGGCCTTTAGATCGATTTAGGCCGCTCTCAGGACAAGCGCGGGGCGACGCGCGAGACTCCCGCCGACCACCCTGCCGAGGGAGCCCTGCGATGACGCTGCGCACCACCTTCTTCGCCTCCATCGTTGCGGCGGCGCTCGTGCTGCCCGGAGTCGCGGACGCCCAGACCGGGCCCGCAGTGGAGCTTCGATATGCCACCACGATCCCCGAGCGTTCGGTCTGGGGCCGGCAGACGGGTCGATTCGTCCAGGACGTGCTGGCCGAGAGCGGCGGCACCGTGAAGCTGCAGCCCTTCTTCGGCGGCCAGCTCGGGGCGGAGGCCGAGATCGTCCAGCAGGTGGCACGCGGTCGCCTCGACGCCGGCGCCGCCGGCATCACCTTCGCGTCGCTGCTCGTGCCCGAGTTGCAGTTGCTGCTTCTGCCGGGCTACTTCCGCAGCGCGGCCGAGCAGGACTGCGTGATCGACGGCGCGCTGCAGGCCGACATCGCCGAGCGCCTGGCACGCAAGGGCCTTCATCTGCTCGGCTTCGGCGATGCAGGCAGCGTCGTGCTGGTCGGGAAGAAGGGGTTCGCGAGCCCGGCCGACGTCGTGGGGCTGAAGGCAGCTGTCTTCGGGGCACGCAGCGGGCCGCTGATGTGGCAGGCGCTCGGCGCCCATCCGACGCCGACCTCGAACGCCGAGCTTGCCGCCGGGTTCCAGACCGGCCTGATCGACGTCGCCGGCACGGTGCCGGTGCTCTACGTTGCGGCGGGCATCAACAAGGTCGCGCCCGTCGCGACGCGCATCGAGCTGATGTACATGCCGTCGATCGTGTTCGTCAACAAGGCCACCTGGGACAGGCTCTCGCCGGCGCAGCAGGAGGGCCTGCGCCGGGGCCGCGAGCGCCATCCCGTCGCGACGCTTCGCGCCGAGGTGCGAGGCTTCCAGGAGCAGATGCTGCGCCAGCATGTGCAAGGGGGGGGCCAGCTCGT